>Ga0316191_10004568_pt1 | contig 10348 bp, 11 predicted proteins | sample Eddworburr2cm_MG_FD_204928 | JGI IMG/M metagenome (GOLD analysis project Ga0316191, IMG submission 204928) | Coastal sediment microbial communities from Maine, United States - Eddy worm burrow 2 cm | ecosystem: Environmental > Aquatic > Marine > Coastal > Sediment | place: USA: Maine... | reverse complement strand
CTGTCGGTCTGGCTTTGGTTCTCCGGTGATCGGGAGCGTGGTCTTTTCGTCGGCCTCTGGGTTCCGTCGATCCTGTCTGCCGCCATTCTTCTTCTGACGGAGGCGCGCCATGACTGATCTCGATCTTATCATGGCAGGCGCGATGGTGGCCTTCCTGAGTGTGGCGGGCGCCTATGTCGCCATGCGCCGACGGGCAGACGAATCACCCGTTGGCTCCTACGACTCGCCTCGCGAGCAGCAACCTGTACCGCCATCTCCTAGAAGTAAGAGCGTTCCAACGAAGTAGCTCAGATGTCTGCAAACGAGCTCCACATCGGTCGCGTGACACGTCTTCCCAAACCTCCAAGCAGCGAGTGGAAGTCAATCCTCAGTCTCGCTCCTTCCGCCCTCACCATGTTCCCTGCGCGAGATATCGCTCACCAAGCCCTCGACCTGATCTCGAACGGAACCAACACGAGACGCTTCAAGTCGGTCCTGAGTCGAGTGCAGGCAGACCTCGGGGCCGCAAGAGTTCCCGTCCTCGTGAACCAGCATCGAGCCCACAGGCAGATTGTTCCGACATCGGATTTGACGAGGCCGAAACGGCGCTGGCTGGGCCAGCTCGCCCTCGAGCTATATTTCACGCAGCTGTTTCGCAGCGACTCGGCGATTTTGGACCTGTCGCCATCCCGACTAGGTGTCGACGATGCCGGCGATGCGGTGTGGTGCCCGCGTCCGCTGTATGTGCAGTGGGATCCTGACTTCCTTCAAGGCTTACGCGACCTGTACGCTGGTTTCTTCCTTGGCGATGACCAACGTTTTGGCTTCGGAATCAAGCAGTTGGGATTGGGCTCCGCTGGTGGGCGGCTCCTTCAACACCTGGGCGAGGACAACCAGAGGGGTGTACGTTTCTCCGTCGCCGAGCTGCAATCGACCCTTCGCGAGATCTCTGCAGCCCGGACAAAAGAAGATGGCGCGCTTCACCGAAACACGATCGCATTTGGCCTCTACGTAGCGTCTCTTCATGAGTTCCTCGAGTCTCTCGAGTTGGCGTTCGATGTGCGCAGCGCGTTCATGCGAACCCACCGTGGGCAAACGGCCTCTGACGCCTTGATTGGGAAATCATGAACCCTGATCGCAAGCCATCGCTGGTCATCGCAGGCGCCTCAGGCTTCGTCGGCAGAGCGCTGGCCCCACTGCTGACAGAACGTTTTGAGGTAATCGGGCTCTCGCGCTCAGATCGGGAGCGCGGGGACGGGTTCGCGGAGTATCGCAAATGCGATCTCTTCTCCCTGAAGGAGGCGGAGCGCGCGCTCGAAGGTGCCGAGTACGCCGTCTACTTGGTTCACAACATGATGCCCTCAGCGAAGCTCACTCAGGGCGACTTCGCGGACTTGGATCTGGTCTGCGCCGACAACTTCGCGCGCGCCGCGGCGCGCGCAGGCATCAAGCAGATCATCTTCCTCGGTGGCTTGTGTCCGAGCGATGGCTCCCTGTCGAAGCACCTCGAAAGTCGGGTGGAGGTCGAGCGTGTGCTAGGCAGTCATGGCGTCCCAGTCACTACCTTGCGCGCGGGTTTGATCCTCGGTGGAGCCGGCTCGTCTTTTCAGATCATGGCCCGATTGGTTCAGCGGCTTCCGATCATGGTGTGTCCGCGCTGGACGAATACGCGCACGCAGGCGGTGGCGCTCATCGATGTAGTTCGGTTGATCGACTACGTGGTCGGCCGGGAAGAGCACTACTCGCGAGTCTACGATGTCAGCGCACCCGAAGTGGTCACCTACCGCGAGATGATGACGATGACCGCTGACGCACTAGGAAAACGGAGAGTATTCATACCCTCGAGGTTCCTGTCGCCAGGTCTATCCCGCCTTTGGATATCGCTCATGACAGGCGCACCTCGCGCTCTGGTGGCTCCTCTTGTTCAGAGCTTGAAGCACGAGATGGTGGCTGGAGACTCGAGTCTTGCAGAGGCGGCCGGACTGCCGCGTACCCCGATGCGAGAGGCGATCGCACTTGCGGTTGCCGAGGACAACGGTGCTTCGCCCCACGCCTTTCAAGGCCCAACAGGTCGCAATCGCCAGCGTTTCGTCCGGTCTGTTCAGCGAATGAACCTACCTGAGAGCTGGACTGCCGAACGCGCCGCATTGGACTATGTGCGCTGGCTCCCCCGCTTCCTTCGGGGGTTGCTTCGGATTCGACGCGAGACCGGTGAAGATTTTAGCTTCGTCTTGGTCCCCCTGGGATTGACCTTGCTGACGTTGAACCACTCAGCCGCACGAAGCAGTTCAGATCGTCAGCTGTTTCATGTGACTGGGGGTGCCCTTGCGAGAGCAAACACCAAGGCGCGTTTCGAGCTGCGACAAGTGCTCGGGGGACGAACCCTCCTCACCGTTGTCCACGACTACGAACCTACATTGCCATGGTTCATGTACGTATTCACCCAAGCTCAGTTCCACAAGTGGTTGATGCATCGCTTTGCTGCGTACCTATCGCGCGAGCCTGCACTTGTGGAAGCGGTCACGAAGTCTCCGAAGGCCTTGCCTTTTTGAATACACACAACTCAAGGAACAACTGATGAAACTAAGCTCAATCCTAAGCACATTACTTGCTCTCGCGATGCTGTCCGGTTGCTCAAAGGATGCCCCGCAATCGACCACGACCGCAGCCAAAGAATCCGCAACGAATCAGGTCGCGGAGCCCAACATCGTGACCGTGGCTGCCACCTCCGGCGACTTCAACACTCTCGTCGCCGCGGTGAAGGCGGCCGGTCTAGTCGAGACCCTTCAGGGGGACGGACCGTTTACGGTGTTCGCACCGACCGATGAGGCGTTTGCGAAACTTCCCGCCGGCACCGTCGACAGCTTGCTGCTCCCGGAGAACAAGCAGAAGCTCATCGCGATTCTGACTTACCACGTGGTTCCCGGTGAAGTCCTCGCGGCCGATGTCGTGAAGCTTTCCTCCGCGAATACCGTCGAGGGTCAGCCGGTTAGCATTTCGGCCGATGCCGCAGGCGTTCGAGTCAACGATGCCAATGTGATCGCGACCGACGTCATGGCGTCCAACGGCGTCATTCACGTCATCGACTCCGTCCTCATTCCCAACTCTTAGATAACTCGAGGCGGGCTCACCGGGCAGGCCGCCTCCACTTCCCGGTACAGGGGGGCATCGACCGAAAGGAGCGCGACGAATGGATGCATCATCACCCCATCCATATTCAGGCGATTTCGTTGCAGTCTGCCGGCCGATGCTTTCCCCTGTGCCACCTATTTCAATACCATGAGCGCCAACGTCACAGATCTGAGCGGGCTCTACCCCATGCGAGTCGTGTCCCGACTAACGGGACTGACTGCGGACACAATCCGAGTTTGGGAGCGGCGTTATCAGGCCGTGAAACCCGATCGGACCAATGGTAACAAGCGCCGATATTCCGGCGGTCAGGTGCGCAGACTGGTTCTTTTGCGTCGAGCGACCGAGCTTGGGCACTCGATCGGTCAGGTCGCGCGGCTTCAAGACGACGAGTTGCGTCGCGTCATCGGCGAGACCAGCCAAGAAGTAACCAGTCACGCGTCTATCTACGATGCGCTCATCGACGACTATCTCGAGGCCATATTCAAATTCGACGTTCAAGGTGCAGAGTCCATGCTGAGCCGGACGGCTGCGATCATTCCGCCGATGAAGCTCACGCTGGAGATCTTGGTGCCTCTCATGCGGCGTGTTGGCGAAGCTTGGCACGAAGGACGCCTCAAAATCTCCCACGAGCACATCATCTCGGGTCAGCTCCGAAGCTTGCTCGGCACCCTGATGCGGCAGGTTGAAGCGTCAGTCGGCTCGCCCAGGGTCATTGTCACGACGCCCCCGGGCCATATTCACGAGTTTGGCGCCATCATCGGAGCCTTCATGGCAGCGAGCCGAGGTTTCGAACCAATCTACCTCGGTGCCGATACTCCCTTCGAAAACATTTCCGACGCCGCGGCGCAGAGCGGTTCGGCGCTCATACTCCTGAGCATCGCCAGAGAGTGCAACACCCGCGAACGAGAGAGCTTGCGCGCGGGACTCGAAGCCTTGTCGCGGAACCACGAGGTTTGGGTCGGCATTCCAGACCGCAACGAGTCCTTCATAACGAACGCGCGTGTCACCCTATTTCACCAGTACGATGAGCTCGATCGAGCGCTGGTCGCCTACAGATCTAGCTAGCAGACGAGATGACAAGGTGAGCGATGCAAGTTCAAACAGACAATTCGCGGAAGAGACTTCGGACCGCCTGCATCCTTTCTTTGGTTGCTCTGCTGGCGGCGACCGCTGTCACCATGACGTTCGGAGGTGAGCCGGTGGCCTACGAAAGCCCCAAGTACCAGGTGATCGACAGCATGGGCGAGGTAGAGATTCGCGAATACGAGCCTTATCTCGTCGCAGAGACGGCAGTGGACGGCGATCTCGAAACCGCCGGCAATCGCGGTTTTCGCATCCTCGCGAGGTACATTTTCGGTGGTAACCAGGGCAAGCGAAGAATCGCGATGACCACCCCGGTGAGCCAGGAGAGGGTCGGGGGGACGAAGATCGCGATGACCGCACCGGTCACGCAAGAGAAGGCTGGCGACAAATACGTGCTGCGGTTCATGATGCCGTCGGAATATTCGCGCGCGGAGCTACCGGAGCCCAATGATTCGCGAATCACGATCCGGGAGATACCGGGGCGAAGCTTTGCGGCGGTGCGCTATTCGGGCACCTGGTCGAAGCGAAACTATGAGAAGCATCTGGAGCAACTCCTCGATACGTTGAGTGCAGAGGGTTACGCGCCGCTCGGAGATCCGATTTGGGCGCGGTACGATCCGCCGTTCATGCCCTGGTTCTTGAGGCGCAACGAAATTCTGACCGAGTTTCGTGTCATGCGCAGCGAGAGCTAGTTGCGTCTCGTCGCAGTATTCGTTGGTGGGCCATCCTGGACTCGAACCAGGAGCCAATGGATTAAGAACGCGGCACACACGCGGCGCTCGGCGCGAAAGCAGTCACGCCGGACGACGCAGCGAACCTAATAGCCCTCATCGAAGGAGCTCTAGGAAGTCGACATAGCATCTGGTACCGCGTAATTCGGACTCCCGAATGGGCCCAATGAGCTAAGAGAAGAGTTGTGGTGCGTGCGCAGGGGACGATTCCCTAGGATGCGATCGCGATCGATGGGCCGTTGGTGCTGAACCGTGCCGCGTTGGGCGCGGCGATCGCGGCAAACGCGGCTTCACCCACTACCTGAGATGGGCTTGGTGTGGCCTTGTGTCGCCGCCGACCTCGGTCGGATCTTCCTCACGCGACCGTCACCACTAGCCCGGCACTCACACGCCCGGTCGCAAGCGAGGCAGCATCACGAGCCAGATCACGGAGGAAATGGCTGCAAAGTACTCATACGCCAGGACGCCCCACGTGTATGCCGTGCTGCTGTCGTCGACCCACAAACCGTAGGTGCGACTCGAGGCGAGACAGGTGCCGACGATAGCTAGAGTGAACAGAAGGTTGGGGAAGAACCGCCGGTCATACAAAGCTAGGACCGCCATCAATCCCACTGCAGTTTGCACCCCACCATACATGGCGCGTAGATCGCTGTTTCCACTCGCAGTTACGCTGGCCACACCAATGACGTCTTCAATTACCGTGGTGTCGAACACACACAAGAGGCCCCAAGGCAACCACACGAGCACGGTGAATATGAGATATGGCTTCATGTATTTGGGCCTTATTGGCTGCTGCCTCGCATGGTTGTCAACTGTTGGATCTGGTACGTGTTGGGTCAACGACGATTGCAACCACCAACAAAGCCAGGACCAAAGCCATGAAGAAACTTGCTTCACTCGTGTTCGCGGCGTCTGTCCCCTTCTTCGGGTGTACGGAATCCAGCCCAGCAGATCCGGTAGACGGCCCTTTTGAACTTGCCGCACAGACTCACATTGACGAAGCCTTTGAGAACGTCACCAGCCCCAACAACACCTACGACCCTACCGTAGATTGGGAAAACAACATGCCCGAAGGCTTTCAGGGTAAGCGCAACGCTTCCTACCCCTGGGGAACGACCACTTATGGCGCCGACGAGCTGTGGATGGGCACAATCTCTAACGGTTGGTGTGCATGGCCATTTCAAAACTTAGAATGGCCGCTTCAACTGACTACTTTCGAAAGTACGTTCACGGGTTGTTCGATACCGAATGTGATCTCCACGCCGTCCGAAGTCTATGTCTACAATTTCGAGGCCGGCACGCAGGAGCTAATCTACGAAGGTTCGTTGACTAGTGGTGGTGCAGAGTATACCGCGGCAAAGCAACCACATGAGGGCATGCCTGAGCTTCAGGCGCTCTATGGCCTGCGTGCCGCGGGTACCTCTGGCAACCTCGTGTTCTTTGCGGGTCACCACATGCACACGGACAACGACGGCTGGTTACGCATTTACGTGTTCAATGCCGAGACTCGGGCATTCCTAGGTTATCGCGAACTGCGTGGTGATACGACGCGGCGCTTCGAAACCATCACAGATGAAAACGGCGACACGGGCTTCTACACGATTATCGGTGCGGAAACGGGTATGACGCAAAATGGAGAGGGCCCCACTGTGATGTTGCGCTGGGTGGGCACCGAAAAAGAGCCTTTCAAAGGTGGAAATTATACCCAGACCGATACTGGGGAAGGCGCAGGTTGGGACGTTGTCTCTGAAGGCCTGGACGGCGTACACGGCATGGTCGGCGACTTCAAGCAGTTCACCTATGTCGACGGTAGCGAACGTCTGATCATGTCGTCTGCTGCACATCCGCTTCTGTATCGCACTGATACCGGGGAGCCTGATCCCGCCCGGAGTGAATCGGTCATACTGCTGTCGGAACCCGTTCCCGCGGGCGGCTGGACGCGCGATAACCTCATGAACTTCGAAGTGGTGTTCGGTATGGATCGCTACGATCCGGACGCAAAAGGCCGCTGGGGTGCCAAGTGGGGGACGACCAACATATACAGCGGTTACATCTACTTCGGCACGTATCACCAGGGTACCGGTGCGGCTTACAAACACTTTCGAGAGGCCGATCCGGACCTGTTCAACGAGTTGACCGCCACGCGCGACAAACACGAGGAGTTCATGATCAACGAGTGGCGCGCGAGCTCGATCTTTCGGATGAAGCTAGAAGACATCGAACCGATCGCCACGGGTGCAAAAGACCCTGAGCTATTGTACGGGTATGAAGAATTCCGAGTCGCGAATGATTCGGGCGAATGGGTTGATATGGAAAACAAGCTCGCGCAGCAACCCAAGTTTGGTGAGGCTGGCCTGGGTCACCCAGGCAATGTGTACTCCTGGACTTCGCTGAGCAAAGATGGCCAGCTCTTCTGGGGTTTCTTTGATGCTTTCTCTGGCACGCATGATCTGCTGTTCGAAGCAGACGCAAGTCAGTTCTTGTTTACCGCCGGTCCCCCGATGCCAGTCGATGATTGGGAGAAAAAAAGGGATGAGAGCCTGACCAGAGCATTGTACGACTGGGCAGAGGCTGAGTTGAACAACAAGGGCCTTGGCGATGAATTCGTCCCCGGTGGTGACCTGGTAGTCTTCGAAGGCGAAGAACAAGCCCGCATCCTGACCACGAACGGCTTCGGCAATCCGTGTGCTAACGGTATCCGAAACGTAGAAGTACTCAATGAGCGTATCTTCTTCGCCACATCGACCTGGTGCAATCTGTCTGATCGAGCGGGCCTTGAATTCTACGAGTACATCCCGAAGCTCGACGATTGACGCGCCGAGGCGATGCTGGAAGCGCTCGCGGCGGTGTCCGGGTCAGACTGGACGCCAGAGTTGGAGAGGTCGTGGAAGGCGGCGCTGGATCGGGTCAATGAGCTGATTCACAAACGAGATTGCTCAGGGTGACGGACGTTCGTGGACTGACGACCACGTCATCAGCCTGGCCGGATCTCGGTGCTGTGCGCCTGCCCGCCGGTCTCGTATGTGATGGTGTACTTGCGGAACACGAAGCCCACCTCCTCGGTCATGGGGACATTGGCAGTTTCAAAGTCGGTCGCAGGGGAAGTCCTGTTAATGAACGCCACCCGACCTTGCTCACCCGTCACGGTGAGGAAAAACTCAGTTACGCCGTCCACCGGCGAGGTCCGAAAGAACTTGAAGTTTCCTTCCAGTGCCTCGCTGAAGTCCATCGCTTTAAATAGAAGAGGGGTCGACTTGTCGATCCGCTTTACGATGCGAATCGGCTCCATCGACAGCACGCCAGTGGGAAGGCCCCTCTGGAAGGCACTTTCAGCTTGGTCGCGATAACTCAAGCACTCGATCGTGTTTTCCGTGTCTTCACCGCCCGCAGTGACTATGGTGCTCTCGCCTTCGATCTTTACGCCGTTCGCAGTGAGCTCAAGATGTACGTTCATAGCCATAGCTAACCTCACTAGTGAGTGGATTCGTATCGCTGGGGCATAGTAAACTCAAAGGCCCTTTTGAGTCTGACAAAGTCGCGACGAGCGGGAGCTGGACTTCGACAGGCTCTTCAGCCTCTAACAGCCCTCAAGCACTCCGCGGATAGGCGAAACAAAGGCGGTCTCGGGTGCACCGCAACTCGACATGACATCTGGTACCGCGTAATTCGGACTCCCGAATGGGCCCCATGGGCTAAGAGAGCTGCCGGACCCTACGCGGTATGACGTGCCGTTGACGACGTCGGGATGCGGCGCTTTGTAACGACGTCGCGCAGTGGTGGACCATCGAAGCTCCCTCTGTGGTCAGAACTCGAGGCGGAGTAGCGAAACGCCCGGCGTGCCGCGGACCTTGAACATACGGCGCTCCTGAATTAGGCGGCTGTGCCCTCGCCCTGGTCCATAGGCAATCTCGTCCAGGACAATGCGGCGCCGCAGATTCCTGTCGATCGGACGGGTCCGTTGCAGCTCGTCGATCAGCTTCTGATAGTTGGGGTCCTGGCGAAGCTTCGAGGACGCGAAGTAGTGCTCGACGATCGAGGCCTGTTGCTCCGCCGTGTACCGATGCAGAGCCTTCCCGGGTGTGATCTTGTACGAATACGCACCGCCCCGAGAACTCGAGAACATCGCGGCCTTGCCCTGGTGGAAGACAGAATCGGAGACGTATGCCATGCCCTTGGTCTGATACTGCCAAACGTGGGTGAGCTCGTGAATCATCGTCTGCAACGGAAGCTGTGACGTCCGCGTACGGATGTTGTTTCCGACCGTGAAGGGCGGCCCCGTGAATCGCGAGACAATGACTCGAACCGGGCTGAGGTCGAGCGACTGCTTAAAGATGAGCTTGGCGGCGTCGCTCTCTGTGGGAGTGAGGCGGCGCGTGCGAGTGGCCAGCGCGCCTCCCGAGCGCAAGGCAAATAGCTCCAACGTCGGGAATCGCACTCTGACCCGTCTGTCGTTTGGGTCTCCCATGACTCCTCCGATATCGCGTGATTAGGGTTATAAGGGGATCGGTACTTCAAAAGCAATGCCGGGCCGCTGATCGACCCGCACGTCCACTGCACGTCAACGAGGGCAAGCTGATGGCGAATCCGAAGAAGAAGGTCTACGTGCTTATCCAGCCGAGGATATCACCGAGCAGTGAGCTACCCGCCGGGGCTTTGCCTCGCGTCAAGAAGAAGCTCCTCCAGGCGATAACCAAAGCAGTCACCAAGGGCCTGCCCGAGCACTTCAGTGCCAACCCGGACGACGCCCCCAAGAAGAAGGCACCGAAGGGCAAAGCAAACGCCCTCAAGATCACGGCAACCTTGAAGCTCACCATCAAAGACAAGGGCTCTCCGATCATGTTCACGACAGCGACTGGGGTGTTCCCCGAAGCGATCAATTTTCCGGACATGCCAGGCCTCCTGGTATCGGACCGAGTCACGGTGACTTCGAGGACCACGGCGCCGAATACCACCGATCGAGAAATCGTGGGGACCGTGGCCTTCCTCTTGAAGGATGGGGTTCCCAAGACGACCACGGCGGTGCTGACCGAGACGAAGTTCATCAAGAAGGCGCGGGCGCTCGGGATCGGCGTGTAACCATGCAAGCATACCGCGGCTCTTGGCTGTCCGATGGGTTAGTCTTGCACCGTGCCCGAGCGGATAGGCGAAACAAAGGCGGTCTTGGGTGCACCGCAACTCGACATAGCATCTGGTACCGCGTAATTCGGACTCCCGAATGGGCCCAATGAGCTAAGAGACCGGCAAACAAACGCGGTCCGGGCACCTCAGCCACACCCCAAAAGACCAGAGAAAGCGTAGCCAAGGCTAGAGGGACGCAGCGGTCCAATCGCTCGACCTCGAAGCCGACTGCGGTCAACAAGCCCAGGCGTCGTCCAGTTCCGGGGGTGCTCGTGCAGGGGCGAGCTCGACCGGGTCCGAGGGGA
>Ga0316191_10004567_pt1 | contig 10349 bp, 11 predicted proteins | sample Eddworburr2cm_MG_FD_204928 | JGI IMG/M metagenome (GOLD analysis project Ga0316191, IMG submission 204928) | Coastal sediment microbial communities from Maine, United States - Eddy worm burrow 2 cm | ecosystem: Environmental > Aquatic > Marine > Coastal > Sediment | place: USA: Maine... | reverse complement strand
AACCCCTCACCAAATGAAAACCTTAATTACGCGTATGGGAGAGGGCTCTAAAATTATTATTCTGGGTAATAATGCCCAGATTGATACTCCCTACCTCACTTCACACACCAATGGTTTGACTTTGGCCGTGCAAAAATTTGCCGACTGGGAGTTCTCAGGACATGTGATGCTGCAAGCCAGTGAACGTTCACGTTTGGCTGCACACGCCGCTGAGGTATTATAAGCATTGCAGGCACTCAAGCAAAACCCCTTGATGATGATAGGTGCAATGATTGTTGCCATTGTATCTATTATTGCGATTTTTGCGCCTTGGATAGCCCCATATGACCCTAACCACATCGTGATTCGAGATATGCTTTTACCCCCTTCTATTGAGCACTTGTGTGGCACGGATACATTGGGCAGAGATGTGTTCTCACGGTTGTTGCATGGGGCGCGCATTTCACTGCTTGTGGGTTTTGTGGCTGTTGGCATCGCCTTGCTTGTGGGCACAGTACTAGGTGCTGTTTCCGGTTACGCTGGAGGCATCTGGGATAATATCATCATGCGTTGGACAGACATGGTATTATGTTTTCCAACCTTCTTCCTTATCCTTGCTGTGATTGCATTTTTAGAACCATCCATTTGGAACATCATGATTATTATTGGTTTAACCTCATGGATGGGGGTAACAAGGCTTGTTAGAGCCGAATTTCTTAGCTTACGCGAGCGCGAATTTGTGCTTGCCGCTAGAAGTATTGGCACTTCACCTGTGCGCCTGATTTGGTCCTATTTGTTACCCAATGCCATGGGGCCATTACTTGTTTCAGCTGTGTTAGGGATTGCAGGTGCCGTATTGATTGAATCAGGATTATCCTTTCTCGGTTTAGGTGTGCAACCACCCACTGCCTCATGGGGAAATATGCTTACAGAGGGGAAAGATAACATTCAAATTGCCTGGTGGTTATCTGTCTATCCTGGTCTTGCAATATTGATTACAGTCTTAGGTTACAATTTATTAGGGGAAGGCTTGCGCGACGTGTTTGACCCGCATCTTAAGCGCTGATGTCTCTTCAGCTAAACCATGAAGATTATATGCAGCTCGCCCTAAAACAAGCGAAGTTGGCCGCTGATTTGAATGAAGTTCCTGTGGGTGCTGTATTGGTCAGTGAAGATGGTCAAGTCTTTAGTGCGCACAATGCCCCCATATCCAAAAACGATGCAACAGCCCATGCCGAAATAGAAGTGATCCGTTTGGCTTCAAATACACTTGGTAACTATCGCCTTATCAACAGTACACTTTATGTCACCCTTGAACCCTGCTTAATGTGTTCAGGAGCAATCATTCATGCACGCATTGGCCATGTGGTTTACGGGGCAACGGATGAAAAAACAGGCGCTGTTTCATCGCTATATCAAACTTTATCGGATGCTCGCTTAAATCATCAACCCCAAATCACTTCAGGTGTTCTCGCGCAATTATGCACCCAAACATTAAAGGAGTTCTTTAAACAGCGTCGAGCATCAAAGAAAAATGCCTGAACCTTTAAAGCACCTTTACAACGAAGCTTTCTTCCAGCAACTCACAGACGTTCTGTTTCTGGAATACCCTGCTTTCAATACTGAACATTTTCTAACACTTATTTTTGATAAAAGCTGGGAAGAAAAAGAACTGAAACAGCGCATGCGTCATATCACCCAATGTCTTCATCAATGTTTACCTGAGTACGAACAAGCCATCCCTATACTTAAAGCTGCAGCCAGTCATTTTCAAAATACCTTCGAACATATGTTTTTCCCTGATTATGTAGAGTGTTATGGATTAGAGGACTACGAGATTTCAGTTCTTGCCTTGGAGCATTTCACCCAATACTCCAGCTCTGAATTTGCTGTCCGTCCATTTATTATCAAATACCCTGAGAAAATGATTTCTCAGATGAAACGTTGGGCATTACATGATAGTGAACACGTGAGAAGACTTGCTTCAGAAGGCTGCCGCCCACGGTTACCATGGGCCATGCAATTACCTGCATTTATTCAAGACCCAAAACCCGTGTTGGAAGTATTGGATACTCTGAAATGCGATAGCAGTTTGTATGTTAGAAAAAGTGTGGCAAACAACCTCAATGATATTTCAAAAGATCATCCCAAACTAGTTCTTGCCATAGCCAGGTCCTGGCTTGGTCTGGGCAAAGACACAGACTGGTTGGTCAAGCATGCTTGTCGCAGCCTGTTGAAACAAGGCAGCCCAGATGCTTTAACATTATTTGACTTCACTCCCGCAGAGCATATTCAAATCGAAAATTTTGAGGTCAGTCCCTGTGTTCAATGGGGTGAAAATGTTACATTCTCAGCATTGCTCTACAGCAATCAACCGCTTGGAAAATTGCGCCTTGAATTTGCCGTCGGATTCAAAAAAGCCAACGGCAAAACATCTACCAAAGTATTTAAAATATCGGAATCAGATGTGAAAGAGAGAAGAAAAGTCATCCGGAAATCTTTTAGTTTTAAATCTATATCGACGCGTAAATATTATGCAGGAAAACACGACCTTAAGCTGATTATCAATGGGCAACCAGTCGCACACAAACAATTTTTATTAAATTCAACGTAAGTATGTTTTGGCACAGGTCCTGCTGAATGCATATTACCAAGGAGATTTAACCTTATGAATATTTCGACTTTTTCAAAGGTGACCGCCGCCGCGTTTTGTTTATTACTTGGCTCCATAACCTATGCCGTATTTCAAACATCAACATTGCAAAACAAAGTCTCTCAAGCTTATCAACAAAAAGACCTATCAGTACAATTATTAAATCAACTGCAGCAAAACACAGAGGATTTAACTCGATTAGCTCGCTCCTTTTTCAATTCTGGAAACATCGCTTACAAAGATAATTATTTGAAGCTGGTCTCAGTTCTTGATGGCAAACTTGCTAAGCCTTTATTTTATCCATCTACATTCTGGCATTATTTAAAATCATATGATGCAGATACCGTTGTAAACTCCAGCATGAACAGGTCTCAATCTATCCTCATTTCACAAATAAAACTTGATGCCAAAGAATCATCTTACTTTAAGACTTTTAAAGAATATTCAGCTCAACTCAGAACCTTGGAACAAGGTGCAATTTTGCTTAAAGAGAATCAGCATCTAGAAAAGGGCACACAGAACATCGTGAACCCTCTCTACTCAGCGCAATATCAGACAATCATTGAGCAAACTATGGATTCCATCGAAATACTTAAACAAAGCGTTGGAGATAAAATTGACTTAGATATCAGAAGCATTGAAAATGAGCTTTTGTTGATTACCCAAGTTTGCGTAGGCTTATCCATTTTTACTCTAAGTTTGTTTGTACTATTATTCTTACAATTTTGGTTACCCGCACTCCGTCAATTAACCACCATCAAGCAGGAAGCTGAAAGCATTGCCAAAGGGGATTATGCCAATAGGTGCAGCCTTGAAAGTGAAAATGAACTTGGTGTGGTTTCACAAAGCATAAACGTGTTGGCAAATGCATTTGAAATGGATTTAAAACGCATGCGAAAGTTAGCCACAACAGATGAAGTTACTGGTTTAAAAAACAGAAGAATATTACTCAAAATACTGAATCATGAATCAAAGCGCGCGATCAGATATGAACACCCCCTTGCTATCATCCTCATTCACATTGATTCCTTTAGGGAAATCAACAACACATATGGAAGTGAAATGGGGGATATGGCGCTCAAGATGGTGGGCCTGACATGTCAACGTGCACAAAGAGAAACAGATAATTTAGGTAGGTATGGCAGCGCAGAGTTTATTTCCGTCCTGCCCGTAACTGATCAAGAAGGCTCATTACAAGTTGCCCAACGAATCATCTCAGACATCAAAAAAATTAACTTCACCCACGAAAACAAAAAGATAGAGATAGCAGTCAGCATTGGCATCACTCAATTATTTGCCAATGAGCAGATTGACGCCATGGTAGCCCGAGCAAATCAAGCTATGCTTCAGTCCCAACGCAAAGGTTCAAATCAAATCACTACTGCACAATAGCTAATGGATATCTTAAGAGCATGAATTGCCACTTCTAAAGTCAAACAACTTTATACTCTTGAAAAAGAAATGACCGTATCTTATTTATTAGAGACAAACCAAATTAACCTAGTATAATGCGCGGTTATTAACCTTTAGGAGATATACAAAATGGGTATTTTATTAGACCATAAAAAAACAATCATCGCAGGATTCGTACTGCTAGCCATCATCCTTGGAATTGCGTTAGGCACAGGTGCCACAATGCCAAGTATATTCGATTTTTCTCGTTATTTTCACGTGTTAGCAGGCATAGTTTGGATAGGTTTACTCTACTATTTCAACTTTGTACAAGTACCATCTTTGGGCAGCGTTACACCTGAAACCAAAGCTGATATTTTCAAAGAAGACAACATCGTTCGTCGTGCATTGTTCTGGTTCCGTTGGGGTGCAATGTTTACCTTGATTTTCGGCTTGATGCTTTATGACAACCTTGGTGGTCATGGCGGAGATGCTAGCTGGGATATTCGTATTGGTGTTTTATTCGGTATCATTATGTGGTTCAACGTTTGGTTTATTATTTGGCCAAACCAAAAGAAAGTGATTGGTATTGATGAAGCCACTGCTGATGAGAAAGCAGCGGCTGGTAAAACTGCCTTGATGGCGTCACGCATCAACACATTACTATCTATTCCAATGTTATTCTTGATGTTCGCTTCTGCGCATTTCCAAATTTTTGGCTAAGCGCAAAGCATAGATACATAGAAAAGCCGCTCTTACTGAGAAATCAGGGGCGGCTTTTTTTATGCCTTTCTAAATACTGAACCTCTATAGTTTCCCGCTAAATCGGAATAGTCCTCCAACTTCAATAATGTTTCAGGTGTTTCTGGCATGCCACACAACCCCGATTCCAGCACCAGTAACCCTGCATCCTTTAGATACAAGTGTGCGTTCTCCAATAACTCTGTTAGTAGCGTAAGTCCGCTCGCTTCGTCTGTAAGCGCTTGTCTGGGCTCATATCCTAACTCAGGTTCTAGCTCAACCATTTCTGCAGCACTGACATAGGGAGGGTTAGAAACAATCACATCAAACTGTTCAAACCCAGATAAAGCTTGATACAAATCACCGAGGCAAAATGTCATGCGATCTGAAACAGAAATATTTTTTGCATTTAGTTTCGCCACTGCCAATGCTTTATCAGAAATATCACAAGCGGTGACATGGGCATTAACATACAGGTCGGCTAAGGTGGCAGCGATGCAACCTGAACCTGTGCCAATATCGCATATCTGTAAGGGTTCATCCTGATTTGGATAATATTGTAATACGGATTCAATCAAATGTTCGGTTTCAGGACGAGGAATCAGCACATCAGTTGTGACCAAAAAATCATGTGCCCAAAAGGCTTTTGATCCTGTGATATAAGCCAAAGGCTCTCTTGCTAAACGTCGGCTTAATAAACTTTGGAAGGTTGATTCCACACCCATTGGTACTTCATCCAGCATTCTGATAACCAATGATGTTTTTGAAATCTGCCAAGTGGACATCAGCAGAATTTCAGCATCTAAACCAGGCGAATCACAACCAGCTTGCTCAAGTTTCTCTTTTGCATCTTGAAGAAGCTTTCTTGTTATCATCAGCTTTGACTCGCAAGCATCTCCGCTTGATGATGGGTGATTAACGCTTGAAGCAATTCGTCCATTTCACCATTCATAATCTGTTCGAGTTTATATAAGGTCAGGTTGATTCTGTGGTCAGTGACACGTCCCTGCGGATAATTGTAAGTGCGTATACGTTGGGATCGATCACCAGAACCCACCATATCTTTTCTTGCTTCGGCACGTTCTGAGTCAGCCTCGGATTGTTCTTTATCCAGCAACCTGGCCTGCAACACCTTCATGGCTTGGGCTTTATTTTTGTGCTGACTTGCCTGATCCTGACACGTAACCACTAAACCAGATGGCAAGTGCGTTAATCGCACCGCAGATTCAGTTTTATTGACGTGCTGCCCGCCTGCACCTGATGCTCTGTATACATCAATGCGTAGATCTTCAGTACGAATATTAATTTCAACTTCTTCGGCTTCTGGAAGAATAGCAACAGTACAGGCAGAAGTATGAACACGCCCGCCGGATTCAGTTTCGGGAATGCGCTGAACTCTATGCACACCTGATTCAAATTTGAAAACGGAAAATACATCTGTACCCGTAATTTGTGCGACAACTTCTTTGTAACCACCAAGCCCAATATCACTGCTGGTTAATATCGAGACCTTAAATCCTTTGCGTTCAGAAAACCTAGTGTACATTCGAAATAGATCAGCTGCGAAAAGAGCTGCTTCATCTCCACCTGTACCTGCACGTACCTCTAATATCACATTGCGATTATCATTGGGGTCTTTGGGTAATAACAACGTATCAAGGCGCGCTTTACTGGCTTCAAGCTCTTCTTTAAGCTCAATAATTTCCATTTGCGCCATTTCTTTAAGCTCTGCCTCGCAATCTGGTTCAGCCATCATTTCCTGATTGTCAGCAATCTGCTGCTCAATAGAAAAGTAGCGTTCCACTTCATCAGCTACAGGTTCAAGCGAGGAGTATTCACGTGAAATTTTTGTGTATTTCTTGGGGTCTGCGGTTATTTCGGGGTCAGCCATCATGACAGCTAAATCATTTTTTTTTCTTAGGATATCATCCAGACGCGTGTTCATCTGACTCCCTGTTTTTATCCTTCTTGTCCTTAATGGGTTGTGCTGCAAACAAGCGACTGGCAGCACCCATCAACAAATCACCTTCAATATCGTCAGGTAATGTTTTCAATGTTTGCATAGTTGGGTGAATAAAACGTTTCATCATTGCTTTACTCAAACGCTCAACGGCTTGCTGCTGTTCTTCACTCAAATCTTTAAGATACTTGGACGCCTTTTCCAACTCTTCAACCCTAGCCAGTTCAACCTGTTGTTGGATGCCTCGAATCAATGGCACAGACTCCAATGATTTCAGCCATGAGGAAAATGCTACCGCTTCTTCTTCCAACAGAATTTTAGCTTGCTCAGCTTCGCGTTCTCTATTTTCTTGATTGCCCTGCACCACTTGTTGCAGGTCATCAATATCATAAACGTATGCACCGGAAATCTCTGCAATGCGTGGATCAATATCGCGAGGCACCGCAATATCCACCAAAAACATGGGTTGGCCGCCACGTTTCTTCATTGCGGGTTTTATATCTTCGGGAAGCAATACATACGTTGATGCGCCTGTTCCGGATATAACAATATCTGCGCGCTCCATATAATCAGGAAGTTGTTCCAATGTAAGCGCATGACCCTCAAACTGAACAGCAAGTTTTCTAGCTCTATCCAGCGTCCGGTTGGCAACTAATATTTCAGTGCAACCATTGGCTTTCAAATGCGTTGCAGCAAGTTCAGCCATTTCTCCGGCGCCCACCAACAACACTGTTTTCCCAGCCAAGTCTCCAAAAATTCGTTTAGCTAACTCAACTGCACAAGATGAAATATTTACAGCCTGACGACCAATAGAAGTTTCACTTCTCGCACGTTTTGCAGCTGCAAATGTTGATTGGTATAAACGATGCAAAATGTGCCCTGCAGTTTTGGCTTCAAGGGCAAATTCATAAGAAGCCTTCACTTGCCCTAAAATCTGAGGCTCACCCAACACCAATGAATCCAAACCTGAAGCCACTGCATACAAGTGTCGAATTGCTGCATCTGTTGTATGGGCATATAGATGCTCAATCACATCAGCCAAAGGTAACCCTGCTTTTTTAGCGAACCATTCATGAGCAACTGCAATAGCTGCATCAGGATCGTGAGTTACAAGAGTCATTTCAACACGGTTACAGGTAGATAAAAGCGCTGCTTCGCGGATGGCAGGGTGACTAATTTTATCCTGTAAGATTTGTTCAATATCAGCATCGGGTACAGCCAAACGCTCACGCAGTTCAACGGGTGCCGTTCTATAATTTAGTCCGATATGACAAATTCTCATGGTGCGAACCTATTCATCCGAATCGGAGTGTCCATCCTCAATCATATCCAGGCTAATGTATTGCTTTTGATTGGTAGTTCTTGATACCTCAACCGCCAAAATATCAAGCCGCCCTTTTTCATCCAAATTTACGGAAACATCCAAGTAACAAGCATTCATCATATCTATGAAGTACTCAGGAGGCTCCTCTCGCTCCATATGAAACAGCCCTACACAATCAATGTTTAGTTGTTTCCATGCCGATAGTTTCTGGAAAAGCTCTTCTTGGTTTTGCACTTGTTGAATGGTTTGAATTTGGCCTGCCTTGGCACTGCCTAACACACCAAAACATTGACCATCTCCATCAGCAATTAACGCTTGATGCAAAATGTTCTGAAACGCTGAACGGGTAATATACTTTGAATTTATGGGTACAAAATCACTCATGAGATGCGAAACATGCAACTTCAACTCATGACATGTCAAATTCATTGTGACATAATTGTGATATGCGTCATTTAGCCACAGACAAACTTGACGAAAATGCGCTGAATCTTTAGCAAACGCAGTCTTTTAAAATCAAGCAGGAGTGGAACTTAGTGAGTCATTTTTCAATTATGCTGGTACCCGATTCTGGGAAAACCAAAACTTACCGCCTAAGCCGCGGGAAATTGAAGATGCTGTACGCAGGCCTTGCTCTTCTCATTCTGTCTGGATTATTAGGTATTTACAGCCTGTACGCAAGTTATGATTTACGTAAAGGTTTAAACACTGCTCTTGAAACCATTCAAAAAGAGCGTCAGCAGTTTGCACGCAGCAAATCAAATTTTGAGACACAGTTGAAAGCTGAACAAGACAAAATGAATGTTTACGCTCGTTCTTTAGGTCAAATGCAAGCCAGCCTTTCTCGCTTGGATTCATTAGGTAAACGCCTAGTCCAATCAACTCCTTTGAATGAATCTGAATTCAATTTTGACGTTAAACCTGCCTTTGGTGGTCCACGCATGCCAGCAGAAAATAACAACGCCAATATTAATTTATTCGAACAAGTTCAAAACATTGATGCCCAAATGTCTGCTTTGAATACGCAACTGATTGCTGTCGATTATCTCTTACAAGATGATATTGATGAGAAAAGTGCGCGTCCACATACATGGCCAAGTGAAGGTGGCTGGTTGAGCTCTCACTTTGGAATGCGTACAGATCCATTTACTGCCAAACTAACTCCTCACCGTGGTGTGGATATTGCAAACCGTTTTGGAGCACCTGTGCTCGCAGGTAGTCGTGGCGTTGTGGTTTATGCGGGTAAAATGAAAGATTACGGCTATTTGATTGAGATTGAACATGGGTATGGTTATCGCACCCGTTATGGTCATATGTCTGCCATTACTGTGGCAGTCGGTGATGTAGTTGATGCTAGCCAAATGATAGGTCGCATCGGTTCATCTGGTCGTTCTACTGGCCCTCACCTTCATTATGAAGTGCGCCGCAACAGTCAAGCGCTGAACCCTAAAACCTTTATTCCTAAAGGCTAATTTCATTTTTTATATAAAAAAATAGCTGCCTTTTTATCTGCTAGCTATCTGAAAAACCAAACTTCAATAAATCATCATATGCATGCAATATGATGCTGATAGGTCTATAGTCCTGAGCTTAGTCATATACAGGAGCTAAAGATGCGCAAACGGTTCATCGAACAAGAAGTTAAAGCCCAAAAAACAGAACACGACTGGCTGAATTTAGTCCGGATCGCTCAAGCAGAGTTAAGCTCAGAGGATGAGGCTCATCCATTTGAGAATGCGCTAGAACCTGGTGGTAATGGTTGGCTTGCTGCAGAAGCTGGAAAGCAAACGCTTCGCCTATTTTTTGATAAACCGCAAAAACTTTCACATATTCGTCTTACATTTTATGAAAACACGCAAGAACGGACACAAGAATTCCTGTTACGATGGTATGCAGATGACCAAGGGCACGACATCGCCCGCCAGCAGTACAATTTCAGTTCGCCTAATTCAACACTTGAAGTCGAAGACTTCAAACTTGATTTACAAAACGTTAGTGCGTTGGAGCTATGTATTACGCCAAATATCAGTGGCGGTGAAGCACGGGCATCACTTGCTGAGTGGCAGGTAGCCTAAGGTACTTTTGTAAACATCTCTGTGCCTTACTTCGCAATCAAACTGTCCAAGCATAAAAAAGGGCGCCTGTCGTAAGACAGGCACCCTTTTGAAAATTTGAAAGTGTTTACTTATGCTGCTTTAACTACTTTACCTGAACGTAAGCATGCAGAACATACGCGGATTTTCTTCGTGTTTGTACCCACTGCTGCGCGAACACTATGCAAGTTTGGTAAGAAACGACGA
>Ga0316191_10004566_pt1 | contig 10350 bp, 7 predicted proteins | sample Eddworburr2cm_MG_FD_204928 | JGI IMG/M metagenome (GOLD analysis project Ga0316191, IMG submission 204928) | Coastal sediment microbial communities from Maine, United States - Eddy worm burrow 2 cm | ecosystem: Environmental > Aquatic > Marine > Coastal > Sediment | place: USA: Maine | collected... | reverse complement strand
ACGTCCCGGCAGGCGTCTGCAAGGGCTCGAACATGATGTGGTACGCGTCGGGCTCATCGAGCGCAAAGCTGATGTAGGCCTGCCCCAACACGCGAAGCGCGTCCTTTGGATCCTCGACCCCCTCGACCGCGTCTCTCTGCGCATCGGCAAATCGACGAAACGCTTCGCCCCTGACCATGGAGAAAAGCTCGTCCTTGTTCTCGAAGTACCGGTACGGGGTCATCGGGCTCACACCGAGCGCCTTCGCGAGCGAGCGCAGCGACACCGCTCGGTACCCGTGCTCGGCAAACAGCCCCATCGCGGCATCGACGGCGCGTGCCCGGAAGGCATCGAGCTCGTCTTGCGTCAGGGAAGCGCGCGGCATGGCACGTGTTTACGCTGTAAATTTTACGCTGTCAACTCGAGGCTGCGGCGCTCTCGGAGGCGCTCGTGATCACAGCCGTGTCCGCTACTTGAGCGTCACCTTGGCCCAGGCCCGCTTGCCGGCTTTGATCGTGTAGGTGCGGCCTTTTTGAAGCGTCGTCTGCGGATCGTGGATGCGGTCGCCGTCGACTTCGACGCCGCCCTGCTCGATGCGGCGTCGACCGTCGCTCGAGCTCTTCACGAGTCCAACGTCGCTCAGCAGCCTCGGAATCCAGATAGACTCTTCGTCGAGCGTGAGCTCGTGCTCCGGCATGTCGTCAGGGACCTGCCGCTTGGAGAACTGGGCGAGCCAGGATGTCTCGGCCCCCTCGGCCGCCGCCGCGTCGTGATAGCGGCTCACGATTTCCTTCGCGAGCGAGAGCTTCGCGTCACGCGGGTTCATCTCGCCCGCCGCGCACGCGCGTTTACGGCGTTCGATCTCCTGGGCCGGATGCGTCGAGAGGAGCTCGTAGTAACGCCACATCAAGTCGTCGGAGATGCTCATGAGCTTGCCGAGTTGCTCCTTCGGCGGCTCCGCCACGCCGACGTAGTTGTCGAGCGACTTACTCATTTTTGCGCCGACGATCTTGCCGTTCTCGGAGCGGGCGTTGATGCCTTCGAGGATCGGCGTCGTCATGACGATCTGAGGACGCTGTCCCATCTCGCGCATGATCTCGCGACCCACCAGCAGATTGAACAGCTGGTCGGTGCCGCCGAGCTCGACGTCGCACTTGAGGACGACCGAGTCGTACGCCTGCGCAAGCGGGTACAGAAGCTCGTGAATCGAGATGCTTTGATGCTCCGCCCAGCGCCGGCGAAAGTCGTCGCGTTCCATCATGCGGGCGAGCGTGTACTTCCCCGCCAACCGAATGACGTCGTCAAACGCCATCTTGCCTAGCCACTCGCTGTTGTGGACGATTTGAGTTCGGTCTTGGTCGAGGATCTTGAACGCCTGGTCGGCGTAGGTGCGCGCGCCCGCGAGAATCTCGTCGCGGGTTGGAACGGGTCTCGTGCTGCTGCGGCCGGACGGGTCACCGATCTGGGCGGTGAAATCCCCAACGATGAAGACGACATCGTGCCCCAGCTCTTGGAACTGGCGCATCTTGTTCAGCAAGACCGTATGCCCGAGGTGCAAGTCGGGCCGTGTTGGATCGAACCCTGCTTTGATCTTGAGAGGCTTGCCCGCGCTGAGTCGCTCGAGCAGCTCCGACTCGACGTGTAGGTCGACCACGCCGCGCTTGAGCTCGGCGAGCTGCGCTTCTGGTTTCATTGCAGCCCCTATTCGCCGGGCTCGGCCGCGCCGTCCTCGACGACGCCTCCGTTGACGAGCTCCTTGAGCTCTTTGCCAACTTTGAAGAACGGCAGCCGCTTTTCCGGCACCGGCACGGGCTTGCCCGTCCGCGGATTGCGCCCGCTGTAGGATTTGTATTCACGAACCGTGAAGCTCCCGAAGCCGCGGATTTCGATCCCCTCCCCCTGCTCGAGCGCCGACGTCATCGCATTGAAGACGCAGTTTACGACTTGTTCAGCTCGGCTTTTGGTGATCTTCGTCCGCTGGGCTACAGCGTCGATGAGCTCCGACTTCGTCATCGATTCTCTCCCCATTGGGGGCTGAGTATATCTAGGGGCCTAGGCGCGTCAACAGCGATTTCGCGCACTTGCACCGATTGGACCTCGAAGCTCTCCGCGGCGGTCGCAATCCGCATAGAGAGTTCCAGCGCAGCTTTGTGAGGCGACTCGCAGTATCTGAAGCGATACCTCAGGCGGCTGCGTCGAGCGCGGCGACCAGATCGGCGATCAGCTCATCGGTGTCTTCGATGCCGACGGCATAGCGGATCAGGTTGTTCTTGATGCCGATCGCCTCTCGCTCTTCGGTGCTGAGCTCGAAGTAGCTCATCAACGCGGGCTGCTCGATCAGCGACTCCACGCCACCGAGGCTCGGCGCGATCCGCGGGATCCGGCAAGCGTCGATGATGCGGCTCGTACCGCTGAGGTCCGCATCGACCGAGAACGTCACCACGCCACCATAGCCGCTCATCAGCCGCTTCGCGGTCTCGTGACTGGGATGTGAAGCGAGGCCCGGGTACCACACTTGCCGGACCCGGGGGTGCGCTTCGAGGCGTTCGGCGAGGGCCTGGGCCGACGCGTTTTGCTGTTCGACACGCAGCGCCAGGGTCTTGATTCCGCGATGAATCAGGTACGCGGCATGTGGATCGAGGCAGGCGCCGAACACGCTCCGAAGGTCGCGCACGAGGGACACCAGCCCGGTCTTGCCGGCGACGACGCCACCGAGGACGTCGTTGTGCCCTCCCAGGTACTTGGTCGCGCTGTGCACGACGATGTCGATCCCGTAGCTGGCGGGCTTGAAGTTGATCGGCGTCGCGAAGGTGCTGTCGACCAGTGTCTTGACCTTGTTGTCTCGGCAAATTTCGGCGAGCTGCTCGAGGTCGGGGACGGTCTGGTACGGATTGGTTGGCGCCTCGGCGATGACGAGGCGCGTCTCGGGGCGAATCGCGGCTTTCAAGGCCTCGAGATCGGCGGGCGGGATCAAGGTGCTCGCCACGCCGAAGCGGTCGAGGAAGGTCGTGACGAACTGCCGCGTTCGCCTGTAGCAGTCGGCGAACAGGATCACGTGAGAGCCCGACTTCACCAGGGCGAGAATCGTCGAGGTGACTGCGGCCATTCCGCTCGCGAATGCCGCTGCGTCCTCGGTGCGCTCGAGCGCTGCCACTTTCTCTTCGACCAGACGCACCGAGGGATTTCCGTACCGGCCGTACTCTTCGCGGTCCTTGTGTCCCTCGAAATACGCGATCAGTTCCGCCGTGTCGGCGAACGAGTACGTCGCCGTCTGCGTGATCGGCGCGACCAAGGCGTCATACGGGTACGTTCGCGGCTCACCACCATGAACCGCCAGCGTCTTCTGCGAGATGTCGTCCTCGTCGGACATGAGGCCGGAGCCTAGGTGAGCCGATCTGGGGGTGCAACCTCCGGACCGAAACGCGGAGCGGCCTCTCTGCTGTTGGCAATGTCAGAGTGGGTTGCAGGTACCCGTCGAGATGTCACGCACGCAATCGAAGGCAGGGTCGCCTGCCCCCGGGTTGGACGCCTGTCCATTCAACTCGTAGACGCGGTCAGTTGGCGAGCCCGTGAACATCGGAGCAGATCCGTTGTAGATCACGGCAGCGTACTCCTCAGACAACGACAGCGTAGCGACGCCCAGCGTCACCACCGAACCGCTGCGGAAGTTCAGGTTGCCGGTGCCATCGGCGCGACCGCCGTACGAGACGACGACGTGGTCCAGTATCGATCCATCCGAGCCTTGGCTGAAGTCGATGCCTCGCCAGAAGACGGGCGAACCCGTGTCAATGCTGGTGAACACAATCGGCTCTGTGACGGTTCCCCGTGCATCGAGCACACCGTCATTCCCGTCACCGACGCGCAAGCGACGGTCGCTCGCGAAGCGAAGCTCCGCGCCCGGCGCGATGGTCATCACCGGAATCGGGTCGAGCGGGTACGATTGGCGGAGCTCGACGTCGCCATGCACGACGTAGGGCACGTCATTGGCCGGCCAGCTGGCGCTCGTGTCGACGACGTCGCCCGCGACCCAGATTCCCTCGTGCCCGAGCGTTCCTGAGGTGTTGTTCCCCGCGAAGCTGTTCCCCATGCCGAAACGGCCGATGAAGTTCGCGAACATCCGAAGCGCGGAGAATCGAGAGCCGGTGATGGTGTTGTCGTCGCACTCCTCGGCGCAGTGGGTTTCGTTGCCAAACGTCATGCCGTAGCCATTGCTGTCCACGATCGTCGAGTTCGACACGGAAGGCGTTGCCGGAACGCCTCCGTTCGCTTCGACTACGACGGCGGCGCGCTGAGTGGAGGCCGCGAGCGCGGGATCGGAGCCCGGCGACGTGAGCACAGCGTGTGTGATGCGCGAGGCGCCCGTCGTGCCGGGCCCTCGAAGGCGGATGCGATTCCAATACGGAACGCCGGACGCTGGCTCGAAGACGACTGGCTCGCTTGCCGTGCCGTCGACGAGCAGTTGGCTGCTCGTCATCGCGAGCTGGCCATTGAGCGGCATCTCGATGTGGTTGCCGGCTGCGATCGACAGTGAGCCATTGGTCACGTTGAGGTTTCCGCTCGGTCGAATCGCTTGCGTGCTTGCGTCGCTCGCGACTGGCTTGCTCCATGCCATGTCGACACCGCTTGCTGTGCTCCCGCGCACCCGCAGCGGCGCCTCGTACACGCTCGACGTCTTGAGCACGTCGCTGAAGCCGGGCATCGCCGCATCGACCGACAGCGACTCGGTGTCGACCACGTTGTTCTCGAACGAGCTGACGCCCGCCCCGCCACCGAGGTAGACGCCGACCGAGCCAGGATCGCTGCTTTGGAGCAAGCAAGCTTCGACGATCGCGACCCGTTCACCCGGATCGACTCGCAACCCGCCGTTCACGCTGCCGCTGAAGCCCTCGATCCGGACGTTCCGGAGGACCGTTCCACTTTGGATGTTGTCGTCGAGGTGAATGCCGTTCCAGGTCCCGCTGTCCGCCACCATCCGGATCGGCGCCTGCGGCGTGCCCGCTCCGACGAACGTGCCCTCCTCGCCACTGACTCCGCCGGTCGACACCTGCATGCGCCGGCCCGATGCGAATCGCATCTCAGTGCCGGGCTCGACACTCATGGTGGTCCCCCCGCGAACCACGAGGCCCGCGCTCAAGTAGAAGGGAACCCCATAGTTCGTCCAATCCGCGCTTGGTCGGCTCACGGTGGAGCCTCGGACGTAGATTCGATCCGTGCCGTTGCCGAAGAGGTCGAGGCTCGCACCGAGGGTCGACACGTCGTCCGAGCCCATGCTGATGGGAGAGCGTCCGTTGGCGGTGAGCTGGTTTCGGTCGAACCAAGTGCTCGTCTCCGAGCCCGCACCGGCCTGAGCGTAGAGGCCATGGTTGATGCTTTCTCGGATTGTCGAGTCGCTGACGCGCGGGGCAGAGCTCGAGAGAACCTCGACCGCGCCCTGGGAAGTGGCGCTGTTGCGACGTCCGCCGAATTCGACGACCGCGTTGCGAAGTGCGGTGGCCGCCGAGATGTTGTTGGCGCCAAAGCGAAGACCCCGATAGTGGCCGCTCGGAGCCGGCGCGCCGACATCCTGGAAGCGCGTGAACACGACCTGGTCGCCGATTCCCGGCTCCCCTCCGTCCGCGACCAACGCGCCGGCGCTCGCCACGCCCACGTCGATGCGAAGATTACTGTTCCCCGCAAACATGACCACGGCGCCGGGCTCGAGGGTCAAGGTCGCGCCGCCTTCGACCCGTACGACGCCCGTAACCACGTGCGGGCTTCCGAGCGCCGTCAGGGTGGTGTCGCTGCTGATCGTGCCACTCAACGCGGACCCGTCGCCTTCGGTCACCGTGAAACGCTTTGCGAGCGTCGTGGCGGAGCCCTGGTCGACGACCACGTCGTAGACGCCGGACGGACGCAAGGCATCGGTCGGAACCACCGCGCTCAAGGTGTTGGCGTCAATGAAAGTGGTCGCGAGCGTCTCGCTGTACCCGCCGAGCTCGAGGCGAATCGCTGGCGTTGCTGCGCTGACGAATCCCGCCCCACGCACGAGGACCGGCACGTCCGATTGGCGACGTCCTGCCGCGGGAGTGATCGAATCCACCGCAGGCGGCGCCGCAATCACCGCGATGTCGATGGTGACGCTATCCGTGCCTTCGGTGTTGGTCGCTACGATGTCGAAGCTGTGCGCGCCGATGTCGGCTTCCACCGGTGCCGGCTTGGTCGACGACGCCGACAGCAAGCCTGTCATGGGATCGAACTCGACGAAGTCGGGGAGCGCGCCCGAGATGCTCAGCGCGGGGGGCGGGTTGCCCGTCGCCATGGCCGCAGCGCCTGGGAAGCTTTCGCCGACTTCGAGCGTGAACATGGTGTCCGGTGTGACCGTCAAGACGGGCGTCGCCGGGGGGAAGACGGCGTCGACGCTGATCGTCGCTTCGTCGCCTTGCTCGAGAGCGTTCTGTGCACGAACGGTGTAGCTGTACTCGATTGCGCCATTCGAATCGGAAGCCGTGAAGCTGACCTCGCCTGTCTCGGCGTCGATGGTGATCGCGAGGTCCGCCGGCACGCTCGGGCCTACTAGGCTGAACACCACGCCTGTGCTTCCGGTGCCAGGCACGAGGTTGACGTCGTAGGCGTACGTCGTCCCGACAAACACCGTGGTGGGTGGTGGCGTCGTCACCAGGTCGATCTCGGGCACCGGAGGCCGCGGGTCGACCCTGACGACGAACTCCTGCGTGTTCGGATCACCGAGTCCGTTCGAGACCTGAAGAGCCACGCTGTAGTCGCCGGGCGATACCGACCCCGTGTCCCATTCCACCGTGACGTCGGCGCCTTCCGCAGGGTCGGTCGCGATCGTCACGCCTTCCGCGGGTGTGCCGCTCGACGGTGTTTCGGCGGTCCATTGAATCGTGGGGGCGCCTGCCGCGCTTGCCGCGTAGATCCACACCTCGCCTGCGTACACGCGAGTGGGTGGGGTCGAGGTAATCACCGCGGGTCCGCCTGTATCGATCACCGTTACGGTGAACGACTGCTCGGTCGACCGGCCGCTGTCGTTCTCCGACGCGCGGATCACCACATCTTGCTCGCCGACCTCGTCCGGGGTTGGAGTCCAGCGTACGGCCCCAGTCTCTCTGTCGATCGTCAGTCCCGCCGGCGCCGTGGGCGCGCTCCAGGACACCGGGCCTTCCGCGACCACCATGGGGTCATACGCATAGGGCGCAGCCACGGTCGCTTCGGTCGGCGGGTCGGTCGTGAACACAGGGCCGCTCAGGCCTTCGACGTCGACATCGAACGCTTGCGCGTCGCTTCCCGCGAGGTTCGTCGCACTGATTTCGATCGACTCGGTACCCTCTTCGCTCGGGACCCAGGTCACGATGCCCGAGCTCGGGTGCACCTCGAATCCAGGCGGACCGGAGAGCACCTCAAACGCGATGGGCGTCATCCCTTCGACCGTCACCGTGTAGTTGAACGGCACTCCCACGGTCGCCGTCGTCGGCGGTGTCGATGTGATTTTCGGCGCCACGCTCCCGTTCGGGGTGTTGCCGCCACCACAGCCCACGGCGCTCATCCAGATGATGGTCAACACCGCTAGCCCAAGTCGCATAGTTCGAGTCATCGCGTCTCCCTCAACACCCGAATTACTATGCTAACAGATTATTCTGGTATGAGCGTCACCCTCGCCCGTGGTTGAGGTCTTCCATGACCTCCTCGGGGAGCACGGCCGGGTCGACCCTCCAAGTGGGACTCCAGCTGCGCTCCCATTCCCCACTCAACAGGTTGATGATCCGGTCCCACAGCTCGCTCTGCCTCTGCCGGGCGCGTGCATAGAGATCAGGGTTCATTTGGCTGACGATGTGCATGAGTCACTCCTTTCGTCTGTGATATGAATGCTTTAGGACGAGGTGAGCGCACTTGGGCGCAGGCTCGAAACGCATTTCTGCAGTTGCAAATGGGCTTAGTGCCTGCGAAGCTGCAGCCCATGTTTAACTGGGACGATGTGCGGTATTTTCTGACGCTCCACCGGCAGAGCACCCTCGCCGCAGCGGGGGCTGCACTTACGCTGGACCCAACCACGGTCGGCCGGAGGCTCGTGAAGCTCGAAGAGGGGCTCGGGGCGCGACTCTTCGATCGAACGCCAACCGGCTACGTGCTGACAGAAGCCGGACACCGACTGCTGCCACGCGCGGAGCGCATCGAACGAGAGGCGCTGGGGGTCGAGCGCGACGTGGCGGGCGAGGACCAGAAGCTCGAAGGCATCGTCCGTCTCACGGCCACGGAGATGCTCACCACTCGATTCATCGCGCCCCACCTCCGCCGCTTCCGCCAACGGTACCCGGAGATTCAACTGGAGCTCAACTGCACGAACCTCGATGTCAACCTCGCGCGACGCGAGGCAGACATCGCCTTGCGTCTTGCCCGTCCAACCCAAGAGGACCTAATCATCAAGCGCCTCTCCTTCATCCATCTAGGCCTGTATGCGTCGCTCGACTACATCGACCGATTCGGTCTGCCTAAGGACTCGCTCGGAGGGCACCAGTTGATCATGTTCGCCAACACGCGTCCCTTCCGCCGCGAGAACGATTGGCTCGAAGCGCGAATGGACGGCGCGCATCTCGCCTTGCGATCGGACAGCGTATCGGCGATCTATTCGGCTGCTGTGGCCGGCACGGGGATCGCGCTGCTTCCGTGTCTCGTCGCCGACCACGACCATCACTTGAGACGCGTTCCGCTCGAAGGCGCACCGGAGCCCCGTCAGATCTGGCAGGCGGTTCACAAAGATCTTCGTGACAGTGCGCGGATCCGCGCGGTGCTCGATTTCGTCGGCAAGACGATGGCGCCCGTGCAGGAGCGAATCTCGGCCGCCTGAGCTCAGGAAATCACCATCCCATCCCCCCCGAGCTGGACCGCCAGACGCCGTGCTCCCCATGTGCCTGCCCGGCGCTCGAACACCCCCGGACAGCTGACGCCGCACTTCGGGCAGGCGTCGCCGTCGAGATTCCAGCTTAGAATTTCGTACCAATTCCGCTCGATCAGCGCGGTGTCGCAGTTCGCGCAGAAGGTCGTGTCTCCATCGCGGTCGTGAACGTTCCCGAGATACACGTGCCGCACGCCGGCGCGCTTCGCGATGTCGCGCGCGCGACGTAGCGTCGCTCTCGGCGTCGGCGCGACGTCCCGCATCCTGTAGCTCGGATGGAAGGCCGAGAAGTGAAGCGGCACGTCGGGGCCCAACTGGTCGACGATCCAACGGGCCATCTCGTCGATGGTCTCGTCGGAATCGTTGTAGCCGGGGATCACCAAGTTGGTGATCTCGAACCAGACGTTCGTCTCGTGGCGAAGGTAGCGCAGCGTGTCGAGCACGGGCCCGAGGCGGCCGCCGGACACGCGTTGATAGAACGCGTCGTCGAATGCCTTCAAGTCGATGTTTGCCGCGTCGATGAACGAGAAGAAGTCCCGTCGCGGCTCCTCGTTGATGTAGCCCGCAGTGACGGCGACGGTTCGAAGCCCGCGCTCCTTGCACGCGGCCGCGACATCGCGCGCGTATTCGAGGAAGATGACCGGATCGTTGTAGGTGAATGCCACGCTTCGACAGCCGATGCGCTCCGCTGCCGCCGCGATCTCCTCCGGGCCTGCATATACGGCGAGTGTGTCCATCTCCCGCGACTTGCTGATGTCCCAGTTTTGGCAGAACTTGCACGTCAGATTGCAGCCGGCGGTGCCGAACGAAAGCACGGGCGTGCCCGGAAGGAAGTGGTTCAGCGGCTTCTTCTCGATGGGATCGACGCAGAACCCGCTCGAACGCCCGTAGCTCGTGAGCACGATTTCGTCGTCTTCGCGCGCCCTGACGAAACAAAGGCCGCGCTGGCCCTCCTTGAGCTTGCACGCGCGCGGACACAGGTCGCAAGCGATCCGTCCATCGTCGAGACGGCTCCAGTACGCAGTCTTCATCGTCGAGGAAGGCCTCTGCATCAAGATCACGATGCGCACTCCGGCAGCGCGTGACAAGGCTGCGCGTTGACAAGAACCTAAGCGTGCCCAGAGTCAGCCTGTGGCTACGATTCGACCTCCTGCAGTCGCAGGTTCGTTCTATCCGGCGGACGCGCAATCCTTGCGCGCGCTCGTGCGCGAGCATCTGGAAGGCGCGCGCGAATCCCTTGCGCCCGCTTCACCGGACGAACCGTGGCCGAAGGCGCTCATCGTTCCGCACGCCGGCTACATGTACTCCGGCCCCGTGGCCGCGCAGGCCTATCTGACGCTCGAACCCGGCGCGCAGATCGTCGAGCGGATCGTGCTCCTCGGCCCAAGTCACCACGTACCGTTCGAAGGACTTTCTGTCCCGAGCAGCACCGCGTTTGAAACTCCCCTTGGACGGGTTCCCATCGACGAAACCTCGCGCCG
>Ga0316191_10004565_pt1 | contig 10351 bp, 4 predicted proteins | sample Eddworburr2cm_MG_FD_204928 | JGI IMG/M metagenome (GOLD analysis project Ga0316191, IMG submission 204928) | Coastal sediment microbial communities from Maine, United States - Eddy worm burrow 2 cm | ecosystem: Environmental > Aquatic > Marine > Coastal > Sediment | place: USA: Maine | collected... | reverse complement strand
GACGGCCAGCGGATCTACCCGGGTGGAATTGCTGAACTCGACTTTGCCGCCGGACCTGCCCAGGTCAACTCGTTTGATGCCGAGCGGCTCCAGGCGAAGTTTCAGTGCGGTGACTTTGAACAGCCGTTTCAGCGGGTCCGGCAGGAGCCCGAAGCGGTCGATGATTTCCACCTGCAGCTCGTCGAGTTCGTCTCCAGAACGGGCGTTGGCAATTCGTTTGTAGAGTATCAGCCGACCATGCACGTCTGGTAGGTAATCTTCCGGAATCAGTGCGCCGGTGTGCAGATTGACCTCCTGATTGACCGGTTCCAGTGGCGCGTCTAGGTTAGGCGTACGGCCGCTGCGAATGGCATTGACGGCTCTATCGAGCATGTCCATATAGAGCGAGAAGCCTATCGACTCAATCTGCCCTGATTGTTCGTCGCCCAGCATTTCACCTGCGCCTCGAATCTCCATGTCGTGTGTCGCCAGGGTGAACCCGACGCCAAGTTCCCCTGCGGCTTCGATGGCTTCCAGACGTTTTACCGCATCCGCGGTCATTGCTTTCGGGTGTGGGGTGAGCAGGTATGCGTAAGCCTGGCGATTCGATCTTCCGACCCGACCACGCAGCTGGTGCAGCTGTGCCAGTCCGAACTTGTCGGCCCGTTCGATGATGATGGTGTTGGCATTAGGCACATCGATACCGGTTTCAATGATGGTGCTGCAGACCAGAACGTTCAGCTGTCGGTGGTAGAAATCGTTCATCACCGCTTCGAGCTGTCGTTTCGGCATCTGACCATGGCCAACACCAACCCTTACCTCCGGGAGCATTTCAGCGAGCTCTGCAGCGCTCTGATCAATCGTGCGTACTTCGTTATGTAAATAAAACACCTGGCCACCGCGCATCAGTTCCCGACTGATCGCTTCGCGAATGGCATGGCTGCGCTTTTCCTGGACAAAAGTTTTGATCGACAGGCGCTTGGCCGGCGGTGTGGCGATAATCGACAGGTCGCGCAGCCCGCCCATCGCCATGTTCAACGTTCTCGGAATCGGCGTTGCGGTCAGGGTCAATACATCCACTTCAGCGCGCAGGTTTTTCAGCGCTTCCTTCTGCCTTACTCCGAAGCGGTGTTCTTCGTCGACGATGATCAGACCGAGATCCTTGAAGCGGAAGTCCGGATTCAGCAGCTTGTGAGTACCAATGACGATATCCGCGCTGCCCCGTTTGAGTCTTTCCAGGCTCGCGGCGTTTTCCTTATCCGAGCGCATTCGTGACAGTACTTCAATCTGTACCGGCCAGTCGGCGAAGCGGTCCCGAAACGACTCAAAATGCTGTTGAGCCAGCAGTGTGGTCGGCACCAGAATGGCCACCTGTTTGGCAGATTGTACAGCGAGGAACGCAGCCCGCATCGCCACTTCGGTTTTACCGAAGCCGACGTCACCGCAGATCAATCTGTCGGTGGCATTCTTCGAACACAGATCCTCGATGACCTCTTCGATCGCGCGCTGCTGGTCGGGCGTGACCTCAAAGGCAAACTGATCTGCAAAGCGCTGGTAGTCGTCTCCGGGCGGCTGGAACTGGAATCGATCTGCGACCTCGCGGCGGGCATAGATATCCAGCAGCTCGGCGGCCACATCATGGACTTTTTCGGCGGCACGGCGTTTGGCTTTCTCCCACTGATCCGATCCCAATCGGTGCAGGGGCGCACCCTCAGCATGTGCGCCGGAATAACGGCTGATCAGGTGCAGAGAGGTTACTGGAACATAGAGCTTGGCGCCGTCGGCATAGGCGAGGGTGATGAACTCATTGTCGGCGCCGTCAATATCCAGTGATGATAAGCCCTGATAGCGACCGATGCCGTGGTCGATGTGCACTACCGGATCGCCGATGTGCAGCTCGGTGAGGTTGCGGATGATCTGTTCAGGATCCATTACCCGGTTACTTCTGGCTTTGCGATCTGCCACCAGCTGATGCCCATAAACCTGGGCTTCAGTGATCACCACACAGTCGTCGAGCCATAGACCCTGTTCCACAGGCGCAATGGTGATGCAGCATGCTTCGGTGTTTGCCCGGAAGTCGGCGAAACCACTGACTTCGACCGGTCTGAGTCCAGCTTTGGCTAGAAACTCATGAAAGACTTCCCGTCGCCCGGCAGTGTCGGCGACAAACAGCGCCGGTACCTTGACCTCAGCCAGGTGTTCGACGATGGCTGCGGCAGGTTCGCGACTGCGCGGGTTGGCGTGCAGATCCGGGGGCGGCGTGCTGGCAAATACCCGGGCGTGTTTGGCGTTGCCATTGAGTGCGATGCGGGCGAGGTTGTTGAGGCGCTGGCCAAGTTCCTCTGCGCGCAGATACAGCACTTCGGGCTCAAGAACCGGCCTTTCAACATCGTGTCGCAGGTTTTCGTAGCGCCCGGCGACTTCCTGCAGAAAGCTACTGACCGATTCGGTGACGCTGGTGGTCTCGAAGATCAGGGTAGATTCGGGCAGATAATCGAAAAGACTGGCGAGGGTTTCGAAAAACAGCGGTAAATAGTACTCCGCGCCATTCGGGCTGATGCCCTGGCTGATGTCCTGATAAATACTGCAGCGGCGCACATCAACGTTGAAGGTGTTGTGCCACTGATCGCGAAATCTCGAGATGGCGGCTTTATCCAGCGGAAACTCTTTGGCCGGAAGCAGTTCCAGCCGTTCGATTTTTTCAGAGGTGCGTTGTGACTCCGGGTCAAAGGTGCGCAGACTCTCGATCTCGTTGTCGAACAGGTCGATCCGGATAGGTTCTTCGCTGCCCATCGGAAAGATATCCATCAGTGACCCCCGGACCGCGAATTCACCGTGACTGGTGACGGTGTCGGTAGCCAGGTAACCGGCAGCTTCCAGAATCAGACGCTGGGCGTGGACATCGAAAGTCTGGCCGACCGCAATGCTGATGCTGCGGCCTTCTATGTAGCTGCGCGGAGGCAGGCGTTGCAGCAGTGTCTGTGCGGTGACCACCAGCAGCGCCGGCTGGCGGCTGAGCCTAGGCAGACTGTGCAGGGTCGCCAGGCGTTCAGAAACGATGTCCTGATGGGGCGAAAAAACGTCGTAGGCCAGGGTTTCCCATTCTGGAAAGTGCAGGACCGGAATATCCGCCCCGTAGAAACTCAGCTCGTTTACCCAGCGTCTCGCCCGATTGGAGCTCTCAGCCACGACCAGCGTGAGACCGTCGTGACGCCGCGCTGCGTCCACGGTGGCGACGACACTGGCAGCGCCATGCAGGCCCTGCCATGCCACCCGCTGTCCCGGGCCGGGTGGGGTGGGTGTCGCTAGCGGTGAAAGAGGCTGTTCGGGCATAGTGAGACCTGTTTGGGGCGGGGTATTCTACGTTGCCCTGGGTTCGGGTTTAAGGGGCTGCTGAGAACTCGCTGCCCGAGGATTATTCACCACTCACGGAGCTCTGCCTGCCGGTGCACAGATTTGTCCTATTAGTGTTGTTGTGGCTGGTGTCCGTGGCGGCTGCGTATCAGCTCGGCCGGAGTCATTGGGCCGGGGCCGCATTGGTGCAATCACCTGCCGCAACGCTGCAGCCGAGGCTGCCGGATTCGAATCCCGTGCAATTGAGCCCTGACTCTGACGAATTCCCGGGAGCTGTCCAACTCGACCGGACTGCCCTTGCCAGAGGCGACTGGGCGCAACTGGCCAGTGACGCCTGGACCAGGGGCGCCGGGAGTGAGTTGCTCAGTGGCGCCCAGCAGCTCGCAGAGTCCGGACGCGGACAGGATGCGATTGCGCTGGTTCGGGCCTATTACGAAGTGGCGGGCGATCAGCAGGCGCTGTTTACGCTTGCCGATCTACTGATGATGGATGGACAGATGCTGGCGGCTTTAGAACCCCTGTTTCAGGTGCTCGATTACCCGGAATCTCCTGAGGTTGGCGAGCGGGCGCGGCGTCGGCTGGATCTGATTATTACCGCGCAGGAACAGCTTCTGACTAATGCGGCCGACACCGCCGGTCTGATCAGCTTTTTCCAACGGCTGGTGGAGCGAGAGCCGGGATACGATGGACATCGGCTGAAGCTGGCGCGCTGGATGCTGCAGTCGGGTGATCTCACCGGCGCGGCAACAACTCTGCAGCAGACTGGCTCGAATGGCGTCACCGATGCAGAACGTGAGCAGCTGGCCGCTGAGATTGCTGCCCAAGCTCAGGAGTTGCCCATTGACCGGGTAGGTGCCGGATACTTTGCCACCGTGCGCGTTGTGCCTTCCAGCTACGCAGGTACACACAGTCTGCGCCTGCTGGTTGATACCGGCGCGACGATCACCAGCCTGTCGACCGCGGTTCTGGAGACCATGGGTGCCAGCCGATTGAGCCAACGGGTTCGGGTCAATACAGCCAACGGTGTGACCGAGATGGCGACTTATCGGGTCGAAAGTCTGCAGCTGGGTGATGTAACCGTGAACGATCTGACAGTTCTGGCGCTGCCGTCGGCGCCCGGTGGCGTAGATGGCTTACTTGGCATGGACGTGCTTGACCGGCTACCGAAAGCGGTTGGCACACCCCGGAAAGCACGATAGAGTTCAATGGGTTAGCGGCCGGCAGGCGGGGTTTCGAGTATAGAGCCTGCGCGCACCTCGCGGTGATTCAGAGGCCGGTCTTAGACAGAAATCTGCAAGGAATCCAACGCACAACCGTCGTCGCAGACAACGGCTGCGCAGTGAAATGACTTTAAACGGCTACCAACCCCAGGACTTGCCTTCCCAACATGAGTTGCTCGATAAGACCCCATGCCCATGAATGAAACCGATATCCACGAACCCAACTATTTCCATAAGGTTGTCGACTGTCAGTGGGCGTGCCCGGCACATACCCCGGTACCCGAGTACATCCGGTTGATCTCCCAGCAGCGCTACACCGAAGCGTACATGCTGAACTGGGACTCCAATGTTTTCCCGGGCATTCTCGGGCGAACCTGTGACCGTCCCTGTGAACCTGCCTGCCGGCGGGTTCGAACTGAGGAAAAACCAGTTGCCATCTGCCGACTGAAACGCGTAGCGGCTGACAATAAAGGTGATGTCAGCGGCTATCTGCCGCGGGTGCCCACCGAGAAAAATGGTAAGCGCATAGCGTTGCTTGGTTCAGGCCCCGCATCCCTGGCGGTTGCCCGTGACCTTCTGCCATTCGGTTATGAAGTGCACATGTTTGAAAAAGATTCCGGCGGTGGCGGAATGATGCGCACCCAGATCCCGTCGTTCCGGTTGCCTCTGGAAGTGCTGGAAGAAGAAGTGGACATGATCCTCGATATGGGGGTGAACGTTCATTTCAATCATGAAATCACCAGTATGAAGTCCATGCTGGACATGAACTTTGACGCCTATTTTATCGGTACGGGTGCGCCCAGGGGCAGAGATCTGGAGTTACCGGGTCGAGCGGAGGTCAGCGATCACGTTTCCATTGGCATCGACTGGTTATCCAGCGTTGCGTTTGGTCATACCAGTAGAATTGACGGCAAAGTGATCGTGATGGGTGGTGGTAACACCGCGATGGATTGTTGCCGGACGGCTAAGCGGCTTGGCGCCGAAAGTGTTTCGGTTGTGGTTCGCTCCGCGTTTGAGGTGATGAAAGCCTCCGACTGGGAGAAAGAGGATGCGATGGGTGAAGGCATTCCGATCATTAATAATCGGCCGCCCAAAGAATTTGTCCATGAAAACGGCAAACTCAAAGGGGTGATCTTCGAGTGCGTGGAACCGGTAACCGGTGAAGATGGTCGCCTGCGCTACGAACCCAGCGGCGAGCCGGATGTGTTCATGGAAGCGGATCACATTCTGATGGCCATCGGTCAGGAGAATCACTGTCCCTGGATCGAGCGCGATCTAGGCATCGAATTCGATAAGTGGGATTGCCCGCTGCTCGACGACATCACACTGCAGTCGACCCTGCCCAAAGTGTTTTTTGGCGGCGACTCAGCTTTCGGCCCGGAGAACATCATCTGGGCTTCAGCGCATGCGCATCAGGCCGCGATCTCAATTCACCTGTTCTGCCAGGGCAACGATCTGAAAGCAGATCGTCCTCCGGAAGGCGTCAATCTGATCAGTCAGAAGATGGGTGTACACGAATGGAGCTACGACAGCGAATTTGATCCGAAGGAACGCCAGCTGGTTCCCCACGCGGACAAGAAAATCGCGCTGTCAGATATCAAGGTCGAGGTGGAGCTTGGCTTCGATGAAGCTCTGGCGGCGACCGAAGCGCAGCGCTGTCTCAATTGTGATGTCCAGACGGTATTCACCGACAAGCTGTGTATCGAATGTGATGCCTGCGTCGACATCTGTCCGATGGACTGCATCAGCTTCGTTGACAATGCCGAGGAAATTGATCTGCGTCAGATGCTTACCGCGCCGGCGGCCAACCTCGATCAGGATCTCTATGTCTCAGGCGCGCTGAACACGGGTCGGGTCATGGTTAAAGACGAAGATGTCTGTCTGCACTGCGGTTTGTGTGCAGAACGCTGCCCGACCAACGCCTGGGATATGCAGAAATCTGTGCTGCACATCCCGCAACTCGGCAGCTATGCCGAGTGATCATCAACACTTTCGACTTCGCTGAGAAATACCTGCCAATATGACCGTCAGTTATAACGATTTCGTAATACGCTTCGCCAACGTCAACGGCTCCGGTTCCGCCAGCGCCAACGGCATGTTTGCCAAAGCTCTGTTTCGTATGGGTGTGCCAGTTGCGACGCGGAATATTTTTCCGAGCAACATCCAGGGGCTGCCAACTTGGTTCGAAGTGCGGGTCAGCGAAAAAGGTTATCTGGGCCGTCGCGAAGGCGTCGACATCATGGTTGCCATGAATGCTGAGACTTATGCTGAAGATGTTGCTTCGTTGAAACCTGGTGGTTTCCTGGTCTACGACAATTCCAAACCGCTCGCGGAATCGCTGCGGCGTTCTGATATCCATGAGATCGGAATCCCGTTGTCCAGCTTGTTGCTTCCGGAGTTCAGTGACATCAAGCAGCGTGGTCTGTTCAAGAATGTCACCTATCTCGGCGCGCTTGCAGCGCTGCTGAACATCGAGTTTGAGGTCATCACCGGCATGGTAGCGACGCAGTACAAAGGCAAAGATGCGCTTATTCAGCCGAACATCAACGCGCTGGAAATCGGTCGCCGCTACGCTGAAGAATATCTGCAGTGTCCGCTGCCGCTTCAGGTGAAACGAACCGACCAGATCGGCGATAGAATCATGATCGATGGCAACACTGCCGGTGCGCTCGGTGCACTTTATGGCGGTGCTACGGTCTGTGCCTGGTATCCGATCACTCCGTCCACCTCAGTGGCTGAAGCTTTCGAGAAGTATGCGAACCAGCTGCGCATTGACAAGGATAGCGGCGAGCGCAAATTTGCGATTGTCCAGGCTGAAGACGAGCTTGCCGCAATCGGCATCGTGATTGGCGCTGCCTGGAATGGCGCAAGGTCTTTCACCGCGACCAGCGGTCCTGGTATTTCCCTGATGAGCGAGTTTCTCGGTCTTGCCTACTTTGCAGAGATTCCCGCAGTGATCTTTGATGTGCAGCGTTCCGGCCCCTCTACTGGTATGCCGACGCGCACGCAGCAGTCTGATCTGCTGTCGGCCGCATATGCCTCACACGGTGACACCAAACATGTATTGCTGCTGCCCGCCACGCCCAGGGAGTGTTTCGACTTTGGTGCTGATGCGCTTGATCTGGCGGATCGTCTGCAGACACCGGTGCTGGTGATGAGCGACCTGGAACTCGGCATGAACGACAATCTGTCCGCCCCCCTGACCTGGGACGACGACCGGCAATATGATCGAGGCAAGGTGCTCGATGCCAAGACCCTCGATGAGCTACCCCGTTTCGGTCGCTATCTGGATGTAGACGGCGATGGCATTGGCTATCGCACTTATCCTGGTACTCATCCGGAGAAGGGAGCGTTTTTCACACGCGGGACCTCTCGGGATGAATACGCCGCTTACACCGAATCCCCGGAAGTCTATGAGCGCAACATGGAGCGGCTGACCCGCAAGTGGGAAACCGCGGCGCAACTGGTTCCCTCTGCTGAAATCGAGACCAGCGGCCAGCGGGCGGGCATTCTGTTCTACGGGACAACTGCGCTGCCAATGGCGGAGGCACTCGATATGCTTGGTGAGGAGGGCATTCACCTCGACACGATTCGCGTTCGGGCGTTCCCGTTCGGCAAAGAAGTCTATGAATTCATCGCCAGCCATGACCTGATTTTTGTTGTTGAGCAGAATCGGGATGCGCAGATGAAAATGCTGTTGACCACAGAAGGCGGCCTGGATCCCGCCCGACTGATATCAATTCTGTATTTTGGTGGTCTGTCGATCTCAGCCGATACCATCCAGGCACAGGTGTCCGAGTACTGCACCGAAAACAAACTGCCGCGATTGACCGAGGTGAAATCATGACTTTTGTCGCTAAACCCAAGGTTCACCATCCGAAGCTGCCACTCAATGAAATTGGTCTGACCCGGCGTGACTACGAAGGTCCGGTGTCCACGCTGTGTGCCGGATGCGGTCATGATTCGGTCAGCGCCGCGATTATTGCTGCCTGTGCTGAACTGTCGCTGCCGCCACACCGATTTGCGAAGGTGTCCGGGATCGGCTGTTCGTCGAAGACACCCAGCTATTTCCTGAGTAAATCACACGGTTTCAATTCCGTGCACGGGCGGATGCCGTCGGTGGCCACTGGCGCCAACCTGGCTAATCGGGATCTATACTGTATCGGAGTATCTGGTGATGGCGACAGTGCATCCATCGGGCTTGGGCAGTTCGCGCACATTGTCCGTCGGCGCATCAATATGCTCTATATCGTCGACAACAACGGCACTTATGGTTTGACCAAGGGTCAGTTCTCCGCCACCAATGACAAGGGTTCCACGAGCAAAAAAGGCGCCCCCAATCTCTATGAGCCTATCGACCTGGTTAGCATGGCTCTGCAGATCGGAGCCAGTTTTGTCGGTCGCAGCTTCTCCGGCGATAAAAAGCAGCTGGTGCCTTTGATTAAAGCCGCGCTGATGCATAAAGGTTTCGCCTTCCTGGATGTCATCTCACCCTGTGTGGCGTTCAACAACCACAATGGTTCGACCAAGAGCTACGACTATGTCCGCGATCACAGCGGCAGCGTGGTGGTCACCGATTACCACCTTCCGCATGAAGAAATCACTGCTGACTACGCACCGGGGACCACAGAAGATGTGCAGATGCCTGACGGTTCGACCCTGCGTTTGAGCAAGCTCGACGACAGCTTCGACCCCCATGACCGGGTCAGCGCTCTGACTTATGTGCAGAGGCGACAGGCGGAAGGCGAGGTGGTGACTGGTTTGCTCTATGTGGACCCTGAGGCCTCAGACTGTCACGAGGTGATGGGGACCGTGAAACGTCCACTCAACGAGTTTGAGGCAGCAGAATTGTGTCCGGGCAATGATGTGCTGGCGGGGATTAACGAGAGCTTCCGTTAAAAAACCCCTTACAGACCCTGCATTGCGCCAGTCGGATGAAGTTCTCATAATACGCGGCCTCTCAAGTACCCAGCCTTCAACTAAGAGGATCCGTCGTGGCATTACCGAGTCTTGATGACTATTTCCCGGATTGGAAAGAGCGCGAAGCGCTTGCTGAGGCGATGATTCCGATCATTGGCCGGCTCTATCGCAAGAATGTCGTCACCTACTGTTACGGGCGAGCGCTTTACAACCAGAGCGTCACCCAGATCATGAAGACTCATCGCTACGTCCGGCAGGTGGCCTTCAACGAACTCTCTGAGTTCGAAAGCTACCCCATCCTCGAAGCGCTATCACAGCTCGATCTTGGTCCCAGCCACATCGACATCGGTAAGCTGGCGACCAATTACATGGCTGAGGCTGCTGACAGCGATCTGTCGCCGATGGCTTTCTGTGAGCGTGAATGTGCAGAAGTGATTGGTCGGCATGTGCCCCCGCTGGAAAAACCTCAGGATGTGGTGCTGTATGGATTCGGCCGAATCGGCCGGCTGCTGGCCAGACTGCTGGTGGAAAAGACCGGTAGCGGTGAGCAACTTTGTTTGCGCGCGATTGTTATTCGCAAGGGCAGTGCGGAAGACGATCTGCAGAAGCGTGCGTCGCTGCTGCGTCGTGACTCCGTGCACGGCAGCTTCAACGGCACCATCCGGGTCGATGAGGAAAACCAGTGTCTGATTGCCAACGGCAATGTAATCCGGGTGATCTACTCCAATGACCCGGCAGAAGTCGACTACACGGCCTACGGCATTGACGATGCGATCATTATCGATAACACCGGGGTCTGGCGGGATCGGGAAGCGCTCGGCAAACATCTGCAGTGCAAAGGTGCCGCCAAAGTGATCCTGACTGCGCCAGGTAAAGGT
>Ga0316191_10004563_pt1 | contig 10352 bp, 11 predicted proteins | sample Eddworburr2cm_MG_FD_204928 | JGI IMG/M metagenome (GOLD analysis project Ga0316191, IMG submission 204928) | Coastal sediment microbial communities from Maine, United States - Eddy worm burrow 2 cm | ecosystem: Environmental > Aquatic > Marine > Coastal > Sediment | place: USA: Maine... | reverse complement strand
GTGCACCTGCACGGTTCATCTCTTCGCGGACGATGTTCTCAATATTGCGCAGTACACGCAGGCCCATCGGCAGAAAATCATAGACGCCAGAGGTGACGCGGCGAATAAAGCCTGCTCGCAGGAGTAGCTTATGGGAGATGACCTCGGCATCAGCCGGGTCATCGCGCAGGGTAGGGGCAAGAAATCGTGAATATCGCATGGAGCTGAAGCATAGCGATGAAGTTTGAACTGAGGTAGTGGTAAGTTAATAGGTTGCTGACTGCATCAGCTTCATGGCTGTGATTAGTGGTTAGTTTTAAGGTTGGTTCTCCAACCGAATTCGTCACTGGGAAACAGGGCTCTCCACACATGTGCTTAAACTGGGATGATGAGAATTCTGGCTACCATCCTATATTTAATCGTATGTTTCGATGCTTTATAGATGCTTCATGATTATTTGCTTTTTTAGCTTTCGTGGTTGACTCAATACTTATTGTTTATCAATATGTCATATATGACAAAATCGTCTATGACAAGGAAACAGAAAGAGCTGATTGATTTGGTGGAGCGGCATGAGCCGATGGTGATCTATCAGCTGGCAAAGCGTGTCGGACGTCCCTACAGGCGTGTTTATGACAACATTCAGAAGTTTGTTGAGAAGGGTTTAGTAACGCTTGAAAGGGTTACTATCAATAACAGAGCCTCTTTGAAAGTGATCTCGTCCGATCCCTACTATCAACGATTGCTCAAGCTTGATGATATGCATGCGCGAACACTCAGCCTCTCATTGCCGGAGAGAGAGACATTAAACCCCATAGTGTCTGCAACCCGAAAACTCTCATTCATTCTGGATTCTCATGGCGTGATCATCGGTGGTTTGTGTGCCAACCTTCATGGCATTGAGCGCTTTGAGAAGGTGATTGAGTTTGCGGTTGATCTGACGGCAACGGAGACGATGGAGCTTCTTGTTCAAGCAGGAATTGCTGCAAAATTGGCATCAAGCCGTGCTGATGGAGATGCGTGGGAGATAGCCGGTAACTGTGATGGGATCACCTTTCAAATGGTGCCCGCTCAGTCGATGGGTATACAGCTTAGTGATGCGATTGAGGCGATCGGAATTCGCATTGCTTCGGAGAAGGATTTCATTAGCAGCAGATGCAGGGTTGGTGATCAGCAAGCCATACACGACGTAGCGGCCATGGCACTAATGTATAAAGAGCTGAAATGGTTTGCGATGCAACAGGCGGAGGCGCATGCCTGCAGAAAGACTTTTGATCAATGGCTTTTGGATGAAACCCTGCTATCCCGTTTCGGGGAATAGAAGCCGGATTCGGACGTGCCTTTAATCCTCGCGAACGAGGCGGAAGCCGATGTAAGGGAGTCTCATAACAGGGGAAAAGAAGCGGCGGTCTGCTGATCGCATGCCTTTAGCATAAAATTGCCAGGAGCCACCGCGTACAGAACGTTTCTGATTCGACTTTTCACTTTCCACACAGCTTTCGCTGCCACTGTAGTCCTCAGTATATACCGAGCATGTCCACTCCCAGACATTTCCGTGCATGTCGTAAAGACCCCACGGGTTTGGTTTCTTCTGTCCGACTGGATGAGTCTTCTGTCCGGCATTTTCGCCATACCAGGTGTGTTCTTCGAGTAGGGCGCGTTCGATGGCGAGTTTCTCATCATCTTTACCCGCGTCGAGAAGCCTCTTGAAGAACGAGTGGTTTGCCATGCCGGTAGAGTGTTCGCCGAACGAAAATGCAGTTGTTGTGCCTGCTCGTGCAGCGTATTCCCACTCAGCTTCGGTCGGCAGACGATAGGCGTGTCCGCTCTTCTTGCTTAGCCACTTGGCAAATTCGTTGGCATAAAACCATTTCACATAAATAGCGGGACGATCACCACGACCCCAGTTGCTCAGATCTCTTGCTTGAGCACGACGCATCTCGTTGGTGAAGGCATCGTATTGCTCGAAGGTGACTTCATACTGACCGATCCAGAAACCCTTTTCGATCTCAACCTCATGCTGCGTTTCGTCATTGTATCGATCGGCTTCACTCTCGGGACTTCCCATCATGAACTTGCCTGGTTCGATATAGACAAACGACATCTTGGTCAGGGGTTCAACAAGGGTGTCTCCCTGTTTGGGTGCAGCAATCGCAATGGATGGAATCAACCACATGGCCAAGAGCATTAAGATAAGGTGTTTGGTAATTTGTGACATGAAAACCTCTAAAACAGATTGGGTGCAGCGCTTATTTCCAATTGATGTGAATGCGTTCGAAGATATCAAGAATGTGACGATGTCCGAGAATCAGATGATAGATCACCATGGAGACATGGAGGATCAGGAATGTCCAGATCAGAACACCGAAAAAAGAGTGCAGGTCGAGGAAGAGAAGCATGTCCAAGGTCATGCTGCCATCCGAGCGTACTCCATTCATCACATAGGCACCGGTCACGCCCATCATGATCAGTAGCGTGAAGCCAAGACCATGCATGGCACCCGCCAGTGCTCCCTGATTTTCAGGACGACGCAATTTGCCTTTAAAGATGCCAGGAAGCTCCTCTTTGGCCGAGGCGACGAATGCTGAACGTCCCTCTTTGGAGAACCATGGGATTAGTCGCACCCACTGACCTGGCTCGGCAAGACGAATGGCTGCATAGATGCTGGCCAGAAGGAATCCCAACCAGCCGAAGAAGATGATATGCCAAGAGAACATCACATAGGTCCAGCCGATGATTTTGCCGGGCTCGGGAACTTCCATATAAAGCCCACTGAGTAGCTGATAAATCACTGTGATAACAATCAGAAAATGGAGTACTCGAGTTGTCGCATTGATACGCATAGCGCCTCCGAGGAAAAAATTAATCAGGGCAATTATTCATTGCCTTAGTATATTATCAACCACTAATATTGTGTTGGTATTATACGAAGCTTAACTCTTCAGTCTTGCCAAGAGCTTTGAGTGGATGCCATCAAAGCCACCGTTGGACAATATAACCACATTATCACCATCATGCAGTTGCTTGGCAAGGTACTCAATGATCGTAGCAACATCAGGCAGAACCTTTGCATGTGATCCAATAGCGCGGCAGACAGCTTCAGTATCAAGCACTTTATGCGATGGGAGATTTCGATCTGAAGCAGGCACAAAAATAACTTGGTCTGCGGCATCGAAGCAGGCCGGCAGGCGATCCTGATGAATGCGACTTCGCATGGTGTTGGAGCGGGGCTCAACGATCACCCAGAGTTTTCCGGCTGATTTCATGGCTGCTTTAGCCGCTGAGACGATTCCTTTGATGGCGGTGGGATGATGGGCAAAGTCATCAAAAATCCGGATGCCATTCACTTCTCCTGTCAGGGTCATACGTCGACGGATGCCGGAAAATGATTCCAGGGCTGTCTTGATGGTGACTGCATCAATGCCGAGTGTGGAAGCTGTGGCTGCCACAGCGCACGCATTCGCAACGTTATGGACACCGATCATCGACCACTGGACTTCGACAAACAGTTTTCCGTGTCTGAAGAGTTTAAAGGCCGTGCCATCCGCTGAAGTAGCCTGCCACTGCCATTCGGAAGATGGATGCCCTTGCTCAGCAAAGAGGGTGACGGGTGTCCAGCATCCTCGGGCAAGAACGTCGGATAGATTGGGCTCATCGGCATTGGCAATGATGTTACCGTTGGCAGGAACTGTGCGAAGCAGATGGGAGAACTGCAGTTTGATGGCATCAAGATCAGGAAAGATGTCAGCATGATCATATTCGAGATTATTGAGAATCAGGGTTCTGGCATGATAGTGCAGGAACTTGGATCGCTTATCGAAGAAAGCAGTATCGTACTCATCACCTTCAAGCACGAAATATTCACTACCACCAAGCCTGGCGCCGCCATCAAAGTTTTCAGGGATGCCGCCGATTAGAAAACCGGGTCCATCTTTGTGATCTGCAGCCACATCCAACAGATGTGCCAGCAGGCTTGATGTGGTTGTTTTGCCATGGGTGCCAGCTGCCACAATGGCATGACGATCGGGAAGAATATGGTTGCCGACAAATTCAGGCCCCGAGCAGTAGGGAAGACCACGATCCAAAATCGCCTCTACTTCGACATTACCACGACTCATGGCATTTCCGATAACACAGAGATCGGGGGCAGGGTTGAGATTCTCCTCGCTAAAGGGCGCGATTTCGATCGAGAGCGATGCCAGATAATCGGACATTGGGGGGTAGATGCCGGCATCAGATCCTGTAACAAGAAATCCTTTCTCTTTTGCCAGGTTGGCAATGGCTGCCATGGCTGTACCGCAGATACCAAGAATATGAATGTGTTGTTTCTTTTCCATCTCTGCAGGCGATGATATGCGCCTTTTTCGACAAAGCAAAAAAACGTTCCTGTTTGGGCTTTTGGCATCGACATGGCATGCTTAAGCGATGCAAAATAAGATGCTTCCAACAATTGAAGTAGTTACCGGCGAAAAGCCATCGGCAACCGTTATCTGGCTGCACGGGCTGGGTGCGGACGGTCATGATTTCGAGCCGATTGTTCCTGAACTTGGCTTGCCTGCTGACTTGAGTGTCCGTTTTGTCTTTCCGCATGCGCCATCCATGCCTGTCTCCATCAATGGCGGTTACATCATGCCTGCTTGGTACGATATCCGGCATACCGATATCGGCTATGAGCAGGATGAGAAGGGAATCATCGATTCAAGCCGAATGATCCAGCTTCTGATTGATCGCGAGGTGATGCACGGCATTGCTGCCAACAGGATTATCCTCGCTGGCTTCTCTCAGGGAGCTGCCATGGCTCTACATGTGGGTATGCGTCAGGGCGAGCCGCTAGCCGGAATTATGGCGCTATCCGGCTATCTGCCACTGGCTGAAAAGATCGAGACTGAACACAGTCCGAATACAGCTGAGTCATCCGTTTTCATGGCACACGGCATTAACGATCAGGTCGTTCCCTTTGCGCTGGGGGATAACTCACATCGTAAACTAGAATCACTCGGTTATTCGGTAGAGTGGCACAGCTATCCGATGGAGCACTCCGTCTGCCAGCCCGAGATTGTTAAAATCGGTCAGTGGATTACGTCCATATTCAAATAAGAGATAGAAACAGATATTGATCAGGAGGGAGTAAGCGATGACAACAGCGACAGCATTTGAGATGCCGGACAAGAATGGATATTTCGGTGAATATGGTGGTCAGGTGATCCCCCCGCAGCTGGTCGAGATCATGAATCAGATCAATGATGCTTACGATCAGGTTTCCCAGAGTGAGGCATTCCAAAAAGAGTTGCAGCAGCTCAATGCCGACTATGTTGGCCGCCCTAGTCCAGTTTATTTCGCCAGTCGACTCACCGAAAAGATGGGTGGCGCACGCATTTTTCTTAAGCGTGAGGACCTGAATCACACCGGTGCTCACAAGATCAATCACTGCATTGGCGAAGCTCTGCTGGCCAAACATATGGGCAAGACAAAGGTGCTGGCAGAGACGGGTGCGGGGCAACATGGTGTGGCGTTAGCAACAGCATGCGCGCTGGTCGGCATCGATTGTGAAATTCACATGGGTGAAATTGATATTGCCAAAGAGCACCCCAACGTCACCAAGATGAAAATCCTGGGTTGCAAGCTGGTACCTGTTTCACGCGGAACTCGTACGCTTAAAGATGCGGTGGACAGTGCATTTGAGGAGTACCTCAAAGATCCGGCGAACTTCTTCTATGCCATTGGCTCTGTCGTTGGCCCACACCCATTTCCAAAGATTGTGCGCGACTTCCAGAGCATTGTTGGCAGAGAGGCCAGAGAACAGTTCCTAGCCAAAGAGGGAAAACTCCCCGATGTGATTATGGCCTGTGTCGGTGGTGGCTCCAATGCGATGGGTTTGTTCACCGCCTTTCTTGATGATGCTTCTGTGAAGATGGTGGGTGTTGAGCCTGCTGGAAAGGGCCTGGACACGCCTGATCACGCTGCGACATTGACCCTTGGTTCGAAGGGCGCCATTCATGGCTTCGAGTGTTACAATCTACAGGATGCCGAGGGTAATCCTCTACCTGTCTACTCGATTGCTTCCGGGCTCGATTATCCCGGTGTTGGCCCACAGCACTGCCACCTGAAGGATATCAAGCGGGTCAGCTATGAGGCCATTGATGATAAAGAGTGCTTGGATGCATTCATGCAGCTCTCTCGCCTTGAAGGCATTATCCCTGCACTGGAAAGTGCGCACGCTGTTGCCTATGCGATGAAGTTGGCTAAAACGATGTCACCAGAGCAGACGATTCTTGTGAATCTTTCCGGTCGTGGTGATAAGGATGTCGATTTTGTGGCCGATTATCTGTCACTCTAAATCAGTTGATAAATACTATTAATTCCCATGATCCATGCCCGGATACCAGCCACCTATAAAGTGGTTTTTCTTGTCCGCAGTCTTGAACTGAATCATTAGCTGGTTCTGTCCTAGTTCTTTGAGGTTGAATTTAGAGACATACGACTCTTCGCTCTTCTTCATCTTTTGCATCAGGGCCTGACCATCCGAAGTGATCACCTTTGCGACCGCTCTGAGCAACTCAACTGCCTTTCCATCCCGTTCCACTTTGGCCACGAGATGATAGCTGTCGTCTGATCTTTTCATGTAGTAGCTAACGCTGTAACCATCTATTTCCGCTGTTTTTACGATGGGACCGGATGCTTCATGCTGTATCTCAGCAGCCACAGCCCAAACCGGCATTAGTAGTGCCGTGATTATGTTGATCCATTTCAGCTTCATGCTTACTCCTTTGGGTGATTAATAGTGGGTATAGATTTCAGTGCTGCCATCTTTTTTGATGGCAATCACATCGTAATTCTTCGGAGGTAGCCCCTCGGCCTGCATGCCGGGTGACTGCATGGGCATCTCAGGAGCGGTGAGTCCAATAACATCGGCAGGCTTCTCTTTAAGCAGACGTTTCACATCGGCAGCTGGAACATGCCCTTCAATTACGTAACCGCCGACCTTGGCAGTGTGGCAGGAGGCGAGCTTTTCAGTGATGCCGTTAGCGGCTTTGATCTTGTCTATGTCATCATCACGATTTTCTGATTTAACGATGAATCCCTCTTTCTGCAGGTGAGTCATCCAGCCTTCGCAGCATGGACAGACAGAAGTCTTGTAAACCATCACCTCAGTCGGTGTGGCGGTGGTTTCCGACGTGCAGCCGAGTAAGAGGGCGGTGGTGATGGTCAATAGGGTTAGTAGAGGGTGTTTCATAAGTTCTCCTAGGGTTAGAAATTAAAGATTCGGATGCCTGAACGCAATCCATTCAGATGTGTCCGTTCGCCAGCCGCTTTTAAAAGCGAGCGTGTTTGGCCAACGGTTTGGTGGGTGTAGAGGTCGAGGTAGAGCGCAACATGCCGGTTAAACTCATAACGAAGCTTGATGCCAGCATCGTACTGACTGAAGCCCGAGCCCGTATTCTGAGCAGGGTGGGTAAACCCGCGCCACTCAGAATCGACATAAAGTTCCGCAATAATCTGTTGGGTGAGTTGAACATCATGCGCCAGCTCGATTTCGCCTCTGGCATCACCATGCCTGTTTACATAGACGGCGACATTGGTATCGATGTAGTAGGGGGCAAGGCCACTCAGTGCCAGCGCCAGTTCGGTGCGCTTTGCCGGTTTGAAGTCCCGCCTGACGCCGATGCGCGCATCCCAGAAGTGGGATATGTAGTGGCTGAGCAGCAGTTGAACTTCGTTATGCTCGACGGTGGTTCCTGTTCGTTCACCGCGTGATCGGATGAAGAGCTTGTCGTAGTCGCCACCGATCCAGAGATCACCATCCCATGTTGTGATGTTCTGTGCGTTGGCGCGGCCGTAATCGATATCGATGGAGCCACTGTGGAACCACGCATCATCACCCATGGCAAACGACTGAAACGGTGAAAGCAGGAGCAGAAGGAGAATGATCTTTTTCATCACTTCACCTCCACTTCGCGCATCATCCCGGTGGCCATGTGGTAGAGGATGTGACAGTGGAATGCCCAGCGGCCCCTGTTATCAACCGGAATCTGTACAGTAACGCTCTGCTTGGGTGGCACGTTGATGGTGTGCTTCTTCGGGGCATAATCTTTCTGCCCGTTCTGAAGAACCTGCCACAGTCCGTGCAGATGGATGGGGTGATTCATCATCGTCTCGTTGACCAGTTTCACTCGCACCCGTTCGCCGAACTCTAACTGAATCGGTTCAGCCATCGAGTATTTCACATCATTGAACGACCAGAAGTAGCGCTCCATGTTGCCGGTAAGCCGCAGCGTGATCTCGCGCGTCACATCTCCTGAAGTGTTTTCCAGTGACTTCAAATCTTCGTATTTGAGCACGATGGGTCCGCTATGATGATGGTGCATGGAGCGGGGCCCCATTGCTGCATGATTCATGGCATGGGCACTGTGATGATTCGCATGCTCAGGCATCGCCTCGGCCATTGTCAGGGTCTTACGGGTATCCATCTTCGGGATGGCTGCTTCCATACCTTTTTCAGGTGCCAGTGTGCCACGCACATAGCCACTACGGTCCATTGCCTGCGCGAAGACGGTGTAGGCCTTCTCTTCGCGTGGGGTCACAATCACATCGTAGGTCTCGGCAATGGCAATGTTGAAGGCATCGATCTCGACCGGTTCAACGTTTTGGCCATCGGCAGCGACCACGGTCATCTTCAGCCCCGGAATCTTCACATCGAAATAGGTGGCGGCACCGGCATTGATAAATCTGAGTCTGATCCGTTCACCCTTTTTAAACAGACCTGTCCAGTTGCGACTGTTGTTCAAACCATTGAGCAGATAGGTGAAGCCGGATACATCGGATATGTCGGTCGGGTCCATGCGCATACGGGAAAAACCGATACGTTCATCAAGGATGCGTGATCCCTCCCCGTCTTCGGCATTGGCGAGCTTCCGAATCAACCCGGTCAGCGTTGGTTTAGGTTTTTTATAGTAGTCCGACTGCGACTTCAGATGTTTCAACACATCGTTCGGGTCTTCATCAGTCCAGTCTGAGAGTATGACGATATATTCACGGTCGAACCTTACCGGGTCTTTCTTGGCCGGTTCGATGATAATTGGGCCGAAGATGCCCGCCTGCTCCTGAAAACCGGAGTGGCTGTGGTACCAGTAGGTGCCGCTCTGTCTTGGTGTAAAACGGTAGGTAAACGTTTCACCCGGCTGGATACCGTCGTAACTCAAACCCGGCACACCATCCATATCCGATGGAATCACCAGCCCATGCCAGTGCAGTGAGGTGTCGATATCCATCTTGTTGGTGACATGGATAATCGCCTTCTCTCCCTCTTTCAGGCGCAGGAGAGGTGCAGGGATCATGTCGTTGACGGCAAAGCCGGAAGCTGGCTCGCCACTTAAATTAACCTGTTTGCGGTCAATGGTCAGATTGTACTCAACCGCTTGTAGCGATAACGGCAGCAAGAGCGCTGTGATGATGAGTATCTGTTTTATTCGATTCACTAAAATTCTCCGTATTTGATTTGTCAGACGATGGAAGTCGCCTCGGTTCTAGATGGGGAACCGGATCAAATACGAATGCGTTGGGTTTTGGTTAAAAGAAGGGTGGAGCTGTCTGGAGGTGCCTGTGCCTTATCGGTTGAAAAGGGCTCGGCAGCAATCGGGACTTGAATCTCTGCATATGTCGAGACATAGGCGAGCAACATTGTGGTCGGAGCCAGGTCGGTTGCGTGTGAAACTGTATTCAGATTCTGCGGGCTATCACAGTGGGCGCATACATGATCTGAATCGTGATGCATACCTTTCTGCATTGGCATGTCGGCTTGCGTCATGGCGTGCTCAATCTGCATCTGTTCGTGGCAGTGGCCGGATAGGATTGGTTGGGCAGCTGATGCCGGTGTGGCAAAACACAGCGAGGAGATGAGCAACTGCACGACAAACACAGCCGAAACGGCAGTGCGCAAGCGGTTGTTGACTCCTTTACTCAATCTCATGAGCGGGAATGTATGCCTGCTTTTATGAATAGACAATGAAACTTGACGCATCGATGGCGCGCCTTACGATGCAGCTACCGTGCAAAAGAGTGATTATAATCCCTTAAATCAGGCCATCAGCCTTTGCGAATCCGATATGAAGCGGGTGAATGCCTGCATCCATGAGAATCTGCAGTCCGATATCATGATGATTCCTGCCATTGGTCACTACATTGTGAACAGTGGTGGCAAACGTCTGCGTCCGCTTCTCTGCCTGCTCATTGCACGCTATTTCGGTTATCAGGGTGATCGCCATATTCCGATGTCGGTAGTGGTCGAGTTTATCCACACCGCATCGCTGCTGCATGATGATGTGGTCGATTCCTCCTATCAGCGCCGTGGTTCGCCATCGGCCAATGGTGTCTGG
>Ga0316191_10004561_pt1 | contig 10353 bp, 6 predicted proteins | sample Eddworburr2cm_MG_FD_204928 | JGI IMG/M metagenome (GOLD analysis project Ga0316191, IMG submission 204928) | Coastal sediment microbial communities from Maine, United States - Eddy worm burrow 2 cm | ecosystem: Environmental > Aquatic > Marine > Coastal > Sediment | place: USA: Maine | collected... | reverse complement strand
ATCGAGGTGCCAATGACACAGGTCAACATAATCGGCACGATAACCTCGTAGCTGTCGGTGATCTCAAACAGCAGGAAGATGGAGGTCATCGGTGCATGGGTTGTCGCTGCGAGAAAAGCGCCCATGCCGACCAGAGCATAAGCCCCCGGGGCAAGATGCGTTTGCGGAAAGAGCTTGACGGCAATGTGGCCGAATGATCCGCCTGCCACCGCACCCAGGTAGAGACACGGGGCAAAGAGTCCGCCGGGCAGACCCGATCCAAGGGTGACCGAGGTGGCAACCGCCTTGACCAGGACCAGGGCGCCCAGCAGGTACCAGGTGTGGTTGCCCACCAGAACCGACTCCATGAATTCGTAACCGTTGCCGAAAACCTCGGGGAAGCCTAAGCCGATGACTCCGACCAGCAAACCGCCGAGCACTGGTTTGGCAAGTTTCGGAATCTTCAGGGCCGTGAATCGATCCTTGATGCGATAATGGACATCGATAAAGAGGGCCGCAAGTATGCCAATCAGCAGACCGAGCAGCACATAGAGCAGCAACTCCCAATAGCTGTTCACCAGGTAAACCGGCGCATAGAGCTCCGGGGTGTTGCCGAGCAGGGCACGAGAAACAACTGTAGCCATACCACTGGCAATGACGATCGAGGTAAAGCTAGAGAGCTCAAAAGCAGAGAGCAGGACGATCTCCTGGGCGAAGAAAACTCCGGCAATCGGCGCATTAAAGGTAGCGGCGACACCGGCGGCAGCACCACAGGCAACCAGGACCTTGAGGCGGTCGCCACTCATCTTGAAAAGTTGGCCAAACTGGGAGCCGATGGCCCCGCCGATCATGGCGATAGGCCCTTCCTGTCCGGCAGAACCACCGGTGCCGATGGTGATAGCCGAACCGAATCCACGGGTAAAGATCGGTCTGAGTTGGAGCTTGGCACCACGCAGGTTGACCCTTTCGAGAAAGCCGGAGAAACCACCTTTGAGGTCTTTGCCGAACCAGTACCAGAGCGGGATGACCAACAATCCACCAACCACCGGGCAGAGCACTACGGCCAGACGCGCCAGACTCCATTCGTCCATGGAGTAACCAAACAGCTGCTCGCTTTGTTCGAAAACCGCCCAATGGACGAATTCTATCAATTTACGGAAAGCGTAGTTGCCAAGGCCGCCAAGTAGGCCGATGATGACGGCCAGAATAATCAGGAAGGTGTTTTCGCTGAGGCGGAAGGAACGCTGTACTGAAATGAAAGCGAGGCGTAAACGTTCGAATAATTTATTCTTTAAAAAAAATCGTGAATACATAATATCTACAATATCAAAGGCTTAAAAGCCATTAGGCCATGCCATGTTTACAATAAAAATACAGCAACCGTAACTTACAAAGTGTTTTTCATCCTAGTGCTTATAAGCTTCACCCGCAAGCGGAAATGAAACGTTTTCCTCAAAGGTCTACGACCCAAAAGGTATAAGCACGGAGAACGATACATTGAAGAGTATTGTCGAGCATCACTCTTGACTGGTACTGCGACTGTCCTGGTTATACGTCAAGTCCTATTCTAAGGACTTTTGCCCCGCGGATCTTGCGTTCTTTCAGTTCCCGCAGGGCACGGTTGGCGTCTGCCAGCGGGAATTCTTCAATTGTCGGGTGAAGAGGGATTTCAGCGGCCAGGGCAAGAAACTCGCGGACATCCGCACGACTGACATTGGCGACGCTCTGTATGGTTTTCTCCAGCCAGAGATCTCGCGGATAATCAATCCCGGCCAGCAGGTTGCGGTCGTTGTTTTCCTTGCGAATTGCATTGATTACCAATCGACCGCCTGGCTCAAGCAGCCGCAGGGCGTTGATGACCGGCTTCCAGGCCGGGGTGGTGTCGATGATCGCCTGCAGCAATTCCGGCGGCTGCTCGCTGCTTTCTCCAGCCCATGCTGCCCCGAGTTCGCGAGCAAAGTGTCGCTCTGCTTTGCTGCGCGCAAAAACATAAACCGGCAGTTCGGGATAAAGGTGGCGGACAAGTTTCAAGACCAGATGGGCTGAGGCGCCAAAACCGGTCAGGCCGAGTGGTGCTCCCGGCTGCAACTGTGCAAGCCGTAAAGAGCGATAGCCGATGGCTCCGGCACAGAGTAATGGAGCGGCTTCTGCAGCAGTAAAAATTGCCGGGATCGGGTGGGCAAAAGCCGCCGGTGCCACCATGAACTCGGCATAGCCGCCATCAACATCGCGGCCCGTGGCACGGTACCCGGGGCAGAGGTTCTCACGGCCCGTGCGACACCATTTACATTCACCGCAGGCGGAATAAATCCAGGCGACCCCGACCCGTTCCCCGAGCTGCCTGTCGCTGACCTTTGGCCCGAGTTTATCGATGTGGCCCACCACCTGGTGGCCGGGTATGATTGGCAGGTGGGGTGGTGGGGTCCGACCCTCAATCTCATCGAGCTCCGTATGGCAGACGCCACAAGTTATTACTTTGATCCGTATCTCACCAGGGCCCGGTTCGGGAATGGGGCATTCCACCAGATGCAGGGGGTCAGGTTGCGCGTGCAGAGCGGCTATTTTCCTCAACGACATGGCTTTCATCGATCGGCCCAGGCACCCTTCTCCGAAGTTTTCCGCCGTTATAGGAAACTCATTCCACAGTAACGCTTTTGGCGAGATTCCGCGGCTGATCGACATCCGTCCCCTTGAGAACGGCGATATGATAGGCCAAGAGTTGCAGAGGTATCGACGTGATGACCGGCATCAGATCATCGACCGTTTGCGGCACAACCAGGACGATTTCCGCTTTGTCCGCAAGGCCGGTCGCAGCCTGATCAGTGACCGCCAGCACGTGTCCGCCGCGCGCCTGGACCTCTTCCATGTTGGCGGCCACCTTATCAAAAGTTTCATTGTGCGGCGCAATCACCACCACCGGCAGTTGCTCATCAATCAGGGCAATCGGGCCATGCTTCATTTCACCAGCGGGGTAGCCTTCGGCATGGATGTAGGAAATCTCTTTTAGCTTGAGCGCACCCTCCAGGGCAATCGGGTACTGGTTGCCGCGCCCGAGATAAAGGAAATCACGGGCGTGCATCAGGCTTTGAGCTGCTTGTTCGATCGCATCATCGAGCTTCAGGCACTCTTCGATCTTGCGCGGCAGGTTGACCAGTGCATCGAGCATGGTGCGGCGGGTCTCTTGGTCGAGGTTGCCGCACAGACGACCGAGGTGGAGAACAAAGAGGTAGAGCGCCACCAGCTGGGTAGTAAAGGCCTTGGTGGAGGCAACCCCGATTTCCGGCCCGGCATGGGTGTAGATTACGCCGTCACTTTCGCGGGCGATGGAAGATTCGACCACGTTGCATATGGCCAGGACCTTGCCGCCTTTGCCGTGGGTTTCACGCAATGCCGCCAGGGTGTCGGCTGTCTCGCCGCTCTGGCTGATCAGCAGCGTCAGGGTCTTTGCGGTGACCAGCGGGTCGCGGTAACGGAATTCACTGGCAATGTCGACTTCGACTGGAATCCGGGCGTGTTTCTCGATCAGGAATTTCCCAACCAGGGCGGCATGCCAGGAGGTGCCGCAGGCAACGATGTAGATGCGTTCCAGTCCATTGAGAAAAGTGTCATCGAGACCAAGGTCCTCTAGAAAAACTTCGGCAAGTTCTTCACGAATCCGCCCGGCTATCGTATCGGCAATCGCACGTGGCTGTTCGTAAATCTCCTTGAGCATAAAGTGCCGGTAGCCGTCCTTCTCGGCCATGACCGGACTCCAGGTGATCGTCTTCGGAGCCCTTTCAACCGGAGCCCCGGCCAAAGTGGTAATCACCATGGTTTCCACGGTAAAAACCACCAGTTCACCGTCTTCGAGAAAAACCATCTCCCGGGTGTGGGAGAGCATAGCCGGGATATCGGAGGCGACGAAAAACTCCCCCTGCCCCTGGCCGACGACCAGCGGCGACCCCTGCTTGGCCGCAATCAGCTTGCCAGGCTCTTTTTCACAGAGGATCGCTACCGCGTAAGCACCTCGTACATCGCCGAGGGCTTTGCGCACGGCCTCCTCGAAGTCGCCACAACTCTTGTAATGCTCTTCGATCAGATGGGCAACGATTTCCGTATCGGTATCCGAGCTGAAGCTGTGCCCAAGCTCACGCAGGTTTGTTTTAAGATCAAGATAGTTCTCAATGATGCCGTTGTGCACCACCACAAAGCCACCGGCGTTGTGAGGGTGGGCATTGATTTCCGAGGGGCGGCCGTGGGTCGCCCAGCGGGTATGGCCGATACCGACCTGGCCGATCAAGGGCCTCTCAAACAGAATTTTTTCCAGGTTGACCAGTTTGCCTTGGGCGCGACGGATATTGACCTGTCCTTGATCAAGGGTCGCGATCCCGGCGGAGTCATAACCACGGTACTCAAGTTTGCGCAGGCCATCCAGAACGATTGGTGTTGCCTGTTGGGATCCGATATAACCGACGATGCCGCACATAAAGACCTCGATACGTAAAAGGTTGCAAAAACGAATTAAAGACTAAAGCGTAACGCAATATCGCAAAGTATTAAAGAAAGACGCAAAGAGTAAAATATTTATTTCAGACAGGCTCTTTTCCTCTGCGCCTTTCTTTTAACTTTGCGTCTCGCCTAAAGGCGCCTACTTCTGGTGAGTGAGCGCAGCGAACGGGCGTTACGTTTTAGCCAGAGTTAAAAGACTTAACTTGTTCCTGACAGGCAACTATTCCGGAGATTTTTTCGCCCGTTTCTTCCGGTTTCGTTCCGCCCAGCCGACGATGTTCTTCTGCTCAGTCCGGGCAATTGCCAGGGCATCAGCCGGGACATCCACGGTAATCGTAGAACCGGCAGCAATCAGGCTGCCGCGGCCGATAGTAACCGGGGCGACGAACTGCGTGTCGCTGCCAACGAAGACATCGTCTTCGATGGTCGTCTGGTACTTGTTGACGCCATCGTAGTTGCAGGTAATAGTGCCGCAGCCGATATTGACGTTTTTACCAAGGACGGCATCGCCGATATAGGTCAGGTGACTGGCCTGTGATTTCTCGCCGATCACGGCCTTCTTGGTTTCGACGAAATTGCCGATCTTGTTGTTTCCGGCCAGTACGGTTCCCGGCCGCAGGTGCGCCATAGGTCCTACGATGCAAGCTCCACCTATCATCGATTCACTCAGTACGGAGCCTGGCTTCAGATGCACCCGGTCACCGATTGTACAGTCGGTGACTATGACCCCCGGCTCGATTTCGCAGCCGCTGCCGATGGTTGTCTTGCCCCGCAGGTGAACACCTGGGTGAACCAGGGTATCGGCACCAATAATAACATCCGGATCGATATAGGTCGTGTGCGGATCTATCAGAGTCACACCGGCGCGCTGCAGCCTTTCATTAATACGCTGACGCATCAGGGTAGCAGCCTGCGCCAGTTGCACCCGGTCATTAATGCCCATTGCCTCTTCCGCATTTGCTACCGGCAGGGCTTCAACCCGTTCCCCGGCCTTGCGGGCGGCAGCCACGACATCGGTAAGATAGTATTCACCCTGGGCATTGCTATTATCCAGCTGACGTAAGAAGCCGAAGACCTCCGGCGACCTGAAAAGATAGATACCGGTATTGATCTCGTTGACCTGGCGTTCCGTGGCGGACGCATCTTTTTCCTCGACAATCCGCTCTACCCCATCGTGTCCACGAATAATCCGTCCATAGCCGGTCGGATCGGACATCTGCGCAGTCAAAATGGAAATGCAGGCCGAGCTTTGGCGATGATGAGCCAAAAGCTCCTGCAAAGTTGCGCTGCGCAGCAAAGGGACATCGCCACAGAGCAGCAGTAGATCTCCCGTGAAGCCTTTAAGCGAGGTTTCGGCGCATTGCAGAGCATGGCCCGTGCCTAATTGTTCCGCCTGCAGGACAAAGGTCAAATCATCGCCTGCCAGTGCGGTACGAACCAGGTCGGCACCGTGGCCGATGACCGCCACGATCGGTGCGGCATCAAGCGTCCTGGCAGTCTGCGCAACATGGCTCAGCATCGGCTTTCCGGCCACCCCATGAAGGACCTTGGGCAGATCCGATTTCATCCGGGTTCCCTGGCCGGCAGCCAGGATCACTGCGGCTAAATTTCTTGGCATATTTCCCCTCCTTGGTATTAATGAATCATTATTTCTAAATGGCCTGTAAAGGTCAAGCAATGACCGAGTTAAAGCTACAGAAAGACTTGCTGAGCCAGGTTTTTTAACCTGTTCAGCTTTCCCTTTGCCATCCAACCGATGCTCCAGTATATTAAAGTGTGTTTTTTCATAAGGACGTGCAGAGAAGATGGGAAGTCGCGGGCAAATCACAGAGCTGTTGAACCAGCTTGATAAAGATCTCAAAGATCTTGAAATCACTTACGAGCAATATTTCCTCGGTATCGAAAAACGCTTGCCCGAGCAACTGCGCCAGAAGCTCACACTGCGGATGCGCAAGATGGTCACTCTCTACATACCCCAGACCGACCTGCGCTTCCGGTTGCAGAGCATAACCAGCCGTTTCAACAGCTACTGCGGCTACTGGGATCGCACCCAGCGCCTTATCGATGAAGGGAAATATCAACGCCACACATCACGCATCCAGCGCTCTGTAAATACGCCGCCACCAGCGGATTTTGCCGTTGACGCCAAACCTTCTACTGATCCTGTAGACCATCTTTACGAGGAACTTGTCGCCGCACACCAGAAATGCCAGCTCCCCCCCCCTAACAGAGATCAGGTCGCTCGTTTCCTGGCCAAGCAGGAAGACGTCATCAAGAGGCGCTTTGGTGACAATCCGGTCGATTTTGTTGTTGTCACCGAGGATTGCAGACCAAAGATCAAGATACGTGTCAAACGTTGATGAGATCAAAAAAGGCAGCTCTGGGTTGCAGGGCACCAGCCATCTCATGATGCATTGCGCAACAAGCGAGTCAAGCAATGACTGATCAACGCAGCAAAACAGCGCTGGTTCTGGCCGGTGGCGGCATTATGGGTGCTGCTTATGAGATCGGCTGTCTTGCCGCATTCGATCAGCTTTTCTTTCCGGGATTTTCCACACGCCGTTTCGACACCTACATCGGCATCAGTGCCGGCTCTGTGATCGCTGCCCTGGTGGCGAACCGCATCGATCCTTGTGGGTTGTTCAAAACCATTGCCCGCAATGAAAGGACTGTTTTCAACTGGCGACGCCGAGATATCTACCGTTTTGATTGGTGGTCTGTCATCCGTTCCCTGAGCCGCCTGCCGCGCAACCTGATGCATATACGGCAACACTATCGTAAGAACAACTGGCAATTCAGCCTGAGAGATCTGCCTCATCTTCTCCATGAGCAGTTCCCTGCGGGGCTTTTTTCCCTGGCTCCCATGCAATCCTATCTCTGCGACTCTTTTCACAACGAGGGCATTTGCGACGATTTCAGCCGCCTTAGCTGTGAATTGTTTATACCCGCATACGACCTGGATACAGGCGAAAGAATCGTCTTCGGCACAACAGAACACCAGGACCTGCATATCTGCCAGGCCATTACGGCTTCCAGCGCCATTCCTTTCTTCTTCCAACCCCACCGGATCGGCGAGAATGCTTATATCGACGGTTCCACCGGACAGGTCACGCATATTGATATCGCCATCGAGAATGGTGCGCGTCTGATTGTACTGATCAATCCACGGACTCCCTTCTGCAACGATCAGGAGATCACATGCCTTCCTTCACTTTCCTATGGGAAATGCTCGCAGATTGACGAACTGGGCGTCCTTTTCACCTGGGAACAGGCAAAACGCATCGAGTCTCGGGAAAAACTGATCCTGGCTCTGGATTACTACCGTCAGACGAACCCGGAAGTTGATATCCTGCTTTTTGAACCGGGCAACGACGAGGCGTTGCTTTTTTTCCAGGGGCCGATGTCGATTGCCGCGCGCAACCAGGTGATGCATTACGGCTACCACTCAACCCTTGCTGAAATGAAGGGTAACTATCAGGAGCTGGCGGGGATATTTACCAGGCATGGCATTCAGACAACAGAAAAGAACCTTAACAAAGCCCCTCCGGAATAACAGGTACATGCAAACAGGGGATATTCGTCTGGTATGCCGGTCTTACTCTTTTCTGCTGGTTGACGAAGCTGAAACGAATCGGTAGAGTTAAATCACTACGAGTGCCTATGAAAATTGTATTTTGTACCCTCCATGTTCGCCGCTCCACTCAGGCTGTTCCACTTGCGGCCGGTTGCCTGGCTGCGGCTCTTCCGACCGACTTGCGAAAATCCAGCGCCCTGATCGACTCTTTTCCTGAACAGACCGACCAGCAGATCCTCTCCGCAATCCTTGCTTCTGAGCCGGATGTTATCATCTTTCCGGTTTACGTCTGGAACCGTCAACGCATCATCAGTCTTGTCAGGCAACTGTTCCAGGTTAACAATCAGCTTTACCTGATTGCCGGTGGTCCGGAAGCAACTGGCGACCCGACCGGTCTTGCATCTGCGGCGCCCTGGTCGGCGCTGGTCCACGGTGAGGGCGAGACAGCACTTGCCGGATTGCTCGCCGCATTGGCAGGAGGACTTCCGGACCAGCCGCTACCTGGGGTTACTCTCATGCTGGAGGGTAAATCATTATCGGGTGCAGGTCTTTGTTCGCACGACCTCAACAGTGCACTTTCACCATGGCTTTCCGGCGTACTCAAACCTAAGCCATCAGGCGGTGTCCTCTGGGAAGTTGCCCGAGGCTGTGCCTTCTCCTGTGATTACTGTTTCGAAGCACGTGGCCAAGCCGGTGTCCGTCACATCGACCGGCAACGCCTGGAGAAAGAACTCGAACTGTTTACCAGGTCTGGGATCAGCCAGGTCTGGATTCTGGACTCAACCTTCAACTATCCCCCGGAGCGTGGCATTGCCCTTCTGGAGCTGCTCCTTGAACGTGCACCCCATTTTCATTATCACCTGGAGGCCAAGGCTGATTTCATTGATCGGCATACTGCACGCCTTCTGGGGGAATTGAATTGCTCTGTGCAACTGGGGCTGCAGTCCATACACGAACAAGTGCTCAAAGCTATCCACCGGCCGCTTGACCTGGAGATCCTCGCAGAAAAAATCCATCTCCTGGAAGCTGAAGGTGTGGTTTACGGGTTCGACCTGATCTACGGACTTCCGCAGGACAGCTATGCCGGTTTCAAGGACAGCCTGGACACGGTGTTAAGTTTCTCGCCGAACCATGTCCACATCTTCCCATTGGCGGTTCTCCCTGGCACCCGACTGGCCCAACAACGCGACCGTTACCGGATTAAGGCGCAGCGAGAGCCTCCCTATGAGTTGATTTCGTCGGCAAGCTGGTCCGTTGAAGACATGGAAAGCTGTCGACGGTTGGCTGCGACAGTCGACCTCTTTTACAACACCGGCCGCGCTGTAGCCTTCTTTCCCATCATCCTGCAAGCCTTGCAGATTCAGCCGAGTGCTCTCTTTGAAGACTTTTTTGCCTGGGCTCTGCAACAGCAGGGGGTCGATAGCGAAAAGCTGCTGCTCCCTTGCTACTGGACTGCAAATGACATCTATCAAATGCTGCAGGGTTACCTCTGCCAGCAATTGCAGAAAACCGGTCAAGGTCACCTGGTCAGCGTTTTCCTCGACCTGCTCTGCTATCACTTCCACTATGCAGAGACCCTGCTCGGAGAGGAGCTGATGCCTCCACTGAACGACGCGTTTCTGCAGACAAACCTGTGGGAAACACCCTTACAGCGCTCAGACAAGTGTAGACTGGTAACCTTTTCCTACGAAATCATGAATCTACTGGAAATGGAAGAGATGCAACTGGAAGAGATTACCAGCCTCTTTCGACCGGTCGGCTCCGTCGCACTCTTCATGAGGCGCGACAATGAAGTCTTTTGTGAATCGTTAAGCGATGAGATGCTGCGCCTGCTGAAACAAAGCAATGGCAAAATCAGCCCTAAAGACATTTTCGCCGGCAGCCTGTCACAGGCCACCGGCGTGGAACTGGTGCAATTCGCAGCCAGCGAGGGGTTGCTGCTTCCTGTTCAGGGAGCTGCGGTTTAAGGCAACAGATTATCGATCTGTTGCGCTTTTTTAGAACTCCTGACTGCCCTAAAAGCTCAAGCAAAACCGTCGGGGTTGCCCGACTGCAACTTCATTTTCTTTGTAGCGACAAAGAAAACGAAGCAAAAGAAAACTTGGCGCGGCGCTGGCATTTGTGTCTGCATGGTTGCGGTGTTGTTAACTCGGATGACCACTTCTGCAAGTGACGTCCCCCCTGGAAAAGAGACCAAGGGGGCCCTTCCTTCTGGGCCCCCGCGTTAACGGGCAGTCGTGCAGGGGAAAGACGTTTCCAAAGTTGTTTTTTGCCGTGGTTTCAGGGTCTGGCACCACAGGTGCCTGACACTG
>Ga0316191_10004560_pt1 | contig 10355 bp, 10 predicted proteins | sample Eddworburr2cm_MG_FD_204928 | JGI IMG/M metagenome (GOLD analysis project Ga0316191, IMG submission 204928) | Coastal sediment microbial communities from Maine, United States - Eddy worm burrow 2 cm | ecosystem: Environmental > Aquatic > Marine > Coastal > Sediment | place: USA: Maine... | reverse complement strand
CTTGCCGTCCGTCCTCTATGAAGAGCTCGAAGACCTCAGTGGCAGTTTCAGGGAGATGATTACCGCTGTCGAGGAACGTGAACTCTCGCTCAATAAGAGCCGGTCGCGTTTTCAGGAACTGGTCAATTCAATTGACGGGATTGTCTGGGAAATGAACTTGGCCGATTTCCGTTTTACCTTTGTCAGCGAACATGCAGAGCGGATTCTCGGCTACCCGATGCAGAGCTGGCTTGAAGAAGAGGAATTCTGGCAGAGACACGTGCATGACGATGATCGAGACTGGGTGATCTCTTTCTGCAATACGGAAACAGAGGCAGTGCGGGATCACGACTTTGAATATCGCATGATTGCAGCTGATGGAAGCACTGTGTGGCTGAAGGACCTGGTGACGGTGATCGTTGAACATGGCAAGCCGGTCCGTCTGAGCGGGGTCATGTTGGATATCACCAATCGTAAGAATGCCGAACTGACCCTGCAGCAGACCACCGACCGATTGCAACTGATGATCGAACGCATGCCGCTCGCCTGTATCGTCTGGGATGCAGATCGCAGGGTTGAGCGATGGAATCCCGCGGCGGAAAAGATCTTCGGCTTTGCTCATGAAGAAGTCGTCGGCAAGCAGACTTTTGAGTTCCTGGTTGCGGATCAAGACCTCGAAGAGGTCTCGGAGGTCTTCCGTAGACTTGATGAGGGAGACCTGCTCGCGCACAACATCAATGAAAATATCACCAAGGATGGTCGTACAATTGTCTGCGAATGGCATAATACGCCCCTGCGCAGTAATGATGGCAGGAATATCGGCGCGATTTCCATGGTCAATGACATTACCGAACGCGTGAATGCGGAAACGGCACTGAAAGAAAGCGAACTGCGGTTCCGGACCATCTTCGAGACCAACCCGGATGCGGTCCTCATCTCCCGTTTGAGTGACGGTAAAATTCTCAGTCTCAACGATTACTGCATGAAAATGTCCGGATACAGCCGGGAAGAACTGATCGGCAAGAATCCTCTGGATCTTGGCCTCTGGCTCAATCCCGAGGAACGGGATAAATACGTGGCTTTAGCGCGCGAGTACGGGGCAGTTGAAAATTTCGAAATGACCCTGCTCAGCAAGACGGGCCGACTGCGTATCGGCCTGGCCTCTGCGCGAATCCTGATCCTCAATGATGAACAGTGCCTAGTGAATGTGATCCGCGACATTACCGAGATGAAAGAGGCCGAGGCGCGCATGATGCGCAGCGAAGCACGCTTTCGCTCCCTGGTCTCGGTCATGGGCGAAGGGATTCTCATCCTGGGCTTCAACGGTGAAGTCGTCCAGTGCAACCAGGCCGCCGAACGTATCCTGAAGATCAAGGCCGAGGATGCCATTGGGCTGCTCCACGACGAGCTGTTCAATGGAGCCGTGCGCGAGGATGGCAGCCTCATGCCGATCGCAGACTTCCCGTCGACGAAGACCCTGCAGACCGGTAAACCGGTTATCAACCAGGTCATGGGCTTGCCCGGCAGCGAAGGCAAGGTCATCTGGGTGCAGATGAATACCCACGCTCTCGGCCTGGATAAGTTTGGCAAACCGGTTGCTTTGGTCGCCTCATTCGCAGATGTCACCTCCCTGAAGGAGATCGAAGAGGAACTGCGTGACAATGAAAAGCACCTGCAGTCACTCAGCAGGCAGTTCCAGGGTGTGCTCGAAGCCATTCCGGACCGGATCCTGATTCTGGATAGGGACATGCGGGTGGTCTGGCTCAACTGGCCGGAAGAAAGCATCGATCCTTCCAGCGATCTGCAGAACCAGGATTTACGCTGTTACCAGCTTCCCGGCGTCAACTGCGGGCCGTCTGCAGACCCCGGCTCGCCCCTCTGCGACAGCTGCCCGGTCCGCAAATCCTTTGATACCGGCCGGACGGAGACGGTCCAGAAGGAGCTGTCCGACGGTCGCATCCTTGCCCTGAGGACTTTCCCGGTTTTTAGCGAGGGAGGGGAAGTCGTCAACGTAATCGAGATCGCCCAGGACATAACCGAAGCGCTGCGGCAGCAATCCCAGGCGATGCGCACCGGGCAACTCGCCGCGCTTGGAGAGTTGGCGGCTGGTGTCGCCCACGAGATCAACAACCCGATCAATGGCGTGATCAATTATGCACAGCTGATTCTGAACAAGGCGAGTGCCGATTCCCGGGAGCAGGAGTTCTCTCAACGGATTATCAAGGAAAGCGAGCGGATTGCCACGATCGTCCGTGAACTGTTGTATTTCTCCCGTGAGGAGAGCGAGGAAGTCAGCCTGATTACGGTCAATGGCGCGCTTGAAGAGGCCCTGGCACTGACTAGACACCAGATGAACAAGGAAGGCGTCTTGCTGCAGATTGAGCTGCCAGAGGACCTTCCCATGATAGAGAGCCGCAGCCACCAGGTTCAGCGGCTGTTCCTGAACCTGATCAGTAATGCCCGTTATGCCCTCAACGAGAAATATCCCGACGCTGACCCCGACAAGACCCTGCAGATTATCGGTCAGACGCTGAAAAAAGGTCGACAGGCGATGGTCCGGGTTGTCTTCAGAGATCATGGTGTTGGAATCCCTGAGGAGCTGCAGGAACGTGTCATAAACCCGTTCGTCACAACCAAGCCTTCTGCAGAGGGAACAGGGCTCGGTCTGAGTATCAGCCACGAGATCGTCCAGAAGCACGGCGGCTCGTTGACCATTGAGAGTGTTGCCGGCGAATACACGGAAGTTATTGTCGAACTTCCGGCAACCTGATACATATTAGCAACGATGAATAGTCTTTCAGCGTTGTTTTGATATGTCGAAGAAACAGCTATTTGCCTTACTCTCGGCGTAGAGCCGGCCCGGAGGCCGTTTGGCGGCTGTTTTCTGAAGGAGAACGAGCATGAGTTGCCGGATACTGGTTGTCGATGACGAGGAAAGCATCCGTTTCACTTTTTCCGCTTTTCTCGGTGATGCCGGTTACACGGTGGAAACGGCGGAGACCCTCGGTGACGCTCTGGACAAAATTGCCTCGCAGTCCTTCGATGTCATCTTCCTGGATATTCTGTTGGGGCGCGAGTCCGGGATCATCGCACTGAAGGCAAGCCGTGAAAGTCAGCCGAACACCCCTGTCATCATGGTCACGGGTGCCCCTGAAATAAATACTGCTACAGAAGCGGTCCGTCTCGGTGCCTTCGACTACATCACCAAGCCGCTTCACCAGGACGAGCTCCTGCGCCAGGCAAAACTTGCCGTTGCACATAAGGCGCTGGTCGACAAACAGGAGTCATACCAGTTGCGGATGGCCGCAATTTTCCAGAGTGTCCAAGAAGGGATCATGGTCTTCGATGAGAAAATGAAGCTGATCGAGATCAACGATGCTGCGGTCATGATGCTCTCCTGTAGCGTCTCACTCAAGGGCCTCAGCCCGAAGGAGATCAGTGATCATTGCCCGCCCCTCGGGGTGCTTCGGGAGATGATTGAAGAGCGTTGCGAAGGTGACATCTTTCGCCTGGAATCCAAAACCGGTGCCGGCAAACCGCTGGTCTTAGGCCTGACAATGGCACCGTTGACAGGTCATGGCGGCCGCGAGCTTGGCACGGTTCTGGTCCTGCGTGATGAATCCATGCCGATCAAGCGGGTAACTTCCTGAGGACAAGACAGATTATGCTGACGCAACACATCCTGATCGTTGATGACGAAGAAAGCCTGCGCTTCACTCTGCAATCCTTCCTTGAAGATGAAGGGTACCTGGTGTCGACTGCCGAGTCGTTTGCTGAAGCGGAACAACTCATCGAACAAAGCCTTTTTGATCTGGTCTTCCTGGATGTCCAACTCGGACGGCACAGCGGTTTGGATCTGCTCAAGATTATTCGTCAAAAATTCATACATTGCCCGGTCGTGATGATTACCGGAGTCCCGGAGGTGGCGACGGCGGCGGAGGCTGTACGCATAGGTGCTTTCGATTATATCCCCAAGCCGATTCGCCAGGAGACCCTGCTGCGGGTTGCCAAAATGGCCATCAAACACAAAACGGTTGTTGACCAGCGGGAGCAGTTCAGGGCGAACCTGGCAGCGATTTTTGCAAGTGTCAGGGATGGCATTTTGCTTGTTGACCAGGGTCAGAGAATCCTCCAGGCGAACCAGTCACTGGTCAATCTGTTCGGCCTGCCCGACGGCATTGTCGGTATGTCGCTCGCCCAGTTACCAAAGAACATTCGGCCGCTCTTCATAGAGATTACCGAAAAAATCCTGGTGACCAATGAGCCGGTTGTCTCACAGCGAATCGAATTGACCGACCCATCGCAGAAACCGTGTATCCTGGACATCTCGGCGGCCCCCTGTCTGAGTGACACCGGAAACCCGTTCGGCGTGGTGATTACGATTCGTGATGTGACCCGCCTGGAAAACCTTGAACGGAGCTTGAAGAAGCGCCAGAAATTCGAACATATCGTCGGTCGTAGCGAGCCTGTACAGGCCATGTTTGGATTGATCGAGAATCTGGCGGAAGTCGATACAACAGTACTGATTACCGGGGAAAGCGGCACCGGCAAGGAACTGGTTGCCGAAGCCCTACATTATCGCAGCAACCGCCGCAATGGCGCGCTGGTCAAAGTCAACTGTGCTGCCTTGCCGGAGAATCTCCTTGAAAGCGAACTATTCGGTCATATCAAGGGCTCGTTCACCGGGGCACTCAGAGACAAGGTCGGTCGTTTTGAACAGGCTGATGGCGGCACGATCTTTCTTGATGAGATCGGCGACATCTCTCCGGCAATGCAGGTTCGCCTGTTGCGTGTCCTGCAGAACAAGGAGATCGAAAAAGTTGGTGGCACGGGAACTCTCAAGGTTGACGTTCGCATCGTCGCGGCCACTAACCAGGATCTGCTGAAAAAAGTACGTCAGGACGAGTTTCGCGAGGACCTTTATTACCGTCTGCGAGTCGTGCAGATCCCGATGCCGCCGCTCCGTGATCGACGGGAAGACATCCCTCTGTTGATCGATCATTTCGTCAACTTGTACAACCAGAGATTTAAACGGAATATCACCGGCCTCAGTGAACCTGCGCTCACGTTGATGACCCGGTACGGCTGGCCTGGCAATATTCGTGAACTCCAGCATGCGGTAGAACACGCCTTTGTCCTTTGCCGTCAGGAGATCATCGAAATCGGCCACCTGCCGCCCGAATTGAGTGAGCTGCAACTGACTGACCAGGATGAGGTCGGCGAACCGAATGACGAAGTGGCCAGAGTCATCGCAGCCCTGGAGAAGGCCGGTTGGAACAAAAGCAGGGCCGCACGGTTGCTGGGTGTCAGTCGGCGTACCATCTACCGTAAGATGGAAGAGCTCGACATCAGGGATGAAGAAGATAGCGGAGAGTGATGCTTTGTCGGAAAGTTGCAGGGAAAGAGGGACGGCTAATCCTGAAATCTTGACAAGCTGATCGGTGCACTACAGTTTCTCACATTCATCTCTCACCTCGTTGATCTGTCACACTCTTGTGTCAACGGTATCACCTAAGTTATCATCAATTCTACGGCACGCGGTTTTCCTCATTTCTCCCCGACTTATCTATTGATCTTAAAAGACTGATATTGTTTAGTTTTCTCGTGTATTTAGGCAAATCCTGTGTGAGCTGAGATTGTTGGCATGGTTGTTGGAAACCATTCAATAGCAGCCCTGTTTGGATGGAGCCCCTAATGCCAAAATGCATCTGCATCGTTGACGATCATCTTACTATACGCGTAATGCTGCGCTATGCCTTGACGCTTCAGGGTTTTGACGTAGTGGAAGCGGTAGATGGCGTCGATGCCCTGGAAAAAATTGTCACACACGACATCGATATGATCATAGCCGACTGGCAGATGCCGAAAATGGATGGTCTCGAGTTGTTGCAGCGCCTCCGTCAGATGGAAAAATTTGCTGACACACCCGTCGTGATAATCAGCTGTCATGACGATATCGAAGCACGGAGGCAGGCGCAGGAACTCGGTGCGCTCAACTGGTTGAAAAAACCGTTCCGGATCTCCAGCTTTCAGCTAATTGTTGAACAAGGTCTCAGCTAATGCAGAGATCCGTCATGACTAGATTAATCGTTAAGGATACCAACGGTTATTCATGATGTATGCAGGCCATCAACATACCGGTTCTGTGATCCCGTTCCAGAGACCCGGCGCTATCCACTGGAAGCCCTCCAGTCTGGACGGCCTGGGCCGTGAACTGGCCGGAGTCGAAGCTGTTACGGAGCAGAGCTTCCTCGATCTTGGCAACAGAATCCAGAACTTTCACGGGTGTGCCAGGAATATCTCCAGCTCTGCCGGTGAAGTCCTTGATCTGCTCAATGGTGAAGGCGGAGAGCAGGCCCTGCAACGCCTGCAATTGCTGGTTGATCGATGCAACCTGTGGCTCAATACCACCGCAGAAAAATCCTCTGAAATATCCGCCTTGCTGAAAAATGTCTTGAGTGAGGTCACCGGGCTGGAATTGCCGGTCATGGGCTTGAGAAAAGTCGTCAAGACTCTTCATTCCCTGCGCGTCTCGACGCGTATCGAGGCGGCCAAGGGGTATGCTTCGGGAGCTGCTGTGCTGGCTAAGTCTCTGGATGAACTCAGCAGCCTGGTCCAGGAGAAGGTCTTTGATATTTCTGAATTGACCGAAGCTTTGGTGCCGGTCATCAACCGCTCAGTTAGTATGGAAGAGACGGCGCAATCCGGTTCGATCCGGGTTGCCAGAGACGAAGTCAACAAGGCTCATCAGGTGCTGGTCGCTTTTCTTGAGACGTTCCTTGAAACCGGGCATCGGACCGGTCGACTTAGGGGCAGCTCGGACGGGGTGCCCCGGAGTTTCAGTGAGATTGTTTCGGCTCTGCAATTCCAGGACATCACCCGGCAGCGTCTCGAACATGTGCAGAAAGCCCTGAATAATCTCAGCCAGCACCTGGAAAAATTCAGTCAACGACAAGATTTCAGCAACGACGCTGAAGCAGAACGCCTGTTCGGCCGTATTTGCCAACTGCAGCACGACCAGTTGGAGTTGGCTTCCCGGGAATTCGTCGATGCTGCGGATAACCTGACAAAAAACCTGAATGACATGTCAACCAATGTCGTTGCCATGGCGAGCGAGACCAGAAGTCTGCTGAGGGTTTCTGATGACGCGAGTGGGAATCGCTACGCATTGTTCTCTCTGCTCTCCAGTCGATTGCAGTGCATCTCGAAAAGACTGGAGACACTCACCAATCAACGTCAAACAACCTCAACGATGTGCACGAGGGAATTCAGAAAATTTCAATGCTGGTCGGAGAAATTGAATTCGTTGGTGAAGAAATGCAGTTGCTGGCAATTAATGCGGCAGTCAGCGCAGCCCATGCCCGGCAAAGGGGCGCCGGCCTTGATGTGATTGCACAGAATATACAGGATGTCGCAGAAGAGTCTTGCCATTATGCCTTTTTACTCGCTCAACTGTGTAACACGATTACCGAACACGCGCGCCACCTGCAGGCCGTCGAGCAGGGCAACCAGTCCGGCATTGGCGGTGTGAGAAGCCTCATTGAGGAGGCACAGGAGCGTATGAAAAATCTTGAGACCAGTCATACCACGCTGGTGAGTCTGACCGAGAGAATCGATCGTGACGCCCGTGACCTCTCCCATGAAGTGGCCCTGATTATCAGCACGCTCAATATCGGTTATCTCTTCAAGGAGAAACTTGCACCCGTCTTGAAACGCTTCAATGAACTCAGCTTTTCAGCAGATGAACGTTTGAGTACGTCAGAAAACACTAATCTTGAAGTGCTCTTCTATGAGCTTGAATTATGTTACACCATGGCCAGTGAACGGCAAATCCATCAGAGCTTTATGGGCAGCCAGAGGCAATCCGCAGAAGAGTTGACCGAGCAGGAAGACGAGTGGGCTGCGAATCGCCACCATGACCTTGGCGACAACGTCGACCTGTTTTAGAGGTTGAAGAACAGGAATCAGGAGTTAATGATAAGTTATGAAGAACTGGTCTTATGACAATGGAACCAATACCGGGACCTTGATGCTGACAGGGGAGGTGACGATCCACCATGTCAGTGATCTCAAAATCTCTCTGGTCGAGGCGTTTGACAGCGCCGAGCAGGTGACAGTTGACGTCTCAGCAACGACTGCGGTTGACGTTGCCGGTGTGCAGCTCCTCTGCGCCTGTCACCGGTTCTCGAGATCACGTAGCAAGAAGATGTGTCTGCGGCTTGGTGGTAATACCCGTTTTGCAGATTTCCTTGAGGACGTTGGTTTTCCGTTGGGTTTTATCTGCGATCACGGTGAAAACGATAAATGCATATGGGCTTCCGGAAGCTGACAGGCCCAATCTAATTATTGTTGAGGAGATAAAAAATATGAGCAAGCGCGTGATGACCGTCGATGATTCGGCCACGGTGCGCCAGGTCCTGCAAATGACTCTCGAAGGAGCCGGTTACGAAGTCCTGCAGGCCGTAGACGGTGTTGATGCCCTGAGAAAGCTGGCCAGCGAGTCAGTTGATATGCTGGTCACGGATCTGAATATGCCGAATATGGATGGCATTACCCTGATCAGGGAAGTCAGGCAGGACCCTGGCAACCGGTTCCTGCCGATCGTTATGCTGACAACCGAATCACAGCCGGAAAAGAAACAGGAAGGCAAGTCGGCCGGTGCCTCCGGCTGGATTGTGAAGCCTTTCAGGCCCGAGCAGCTACTGGCTGTCGTTCGCATGGTGTGTCCGACATGAGCAGTCTTCTGGAAACCTTCAGAGACGAGGCAATTGAGCTGATTCAAGAACTTGAAGACGCCCTCCTCGAACTGGAAGAGACGCCGCAGGACTCGGCCCCGATCGACCGGGCTTTTCGCGCCCTGCATACCCTCAAAGGTTCCGGTGGCCTGGCCGGCTTCGCTGCGCACCTCGATACTGCCGCGCAACGCGTCAACCGCCTGGCGATCATTGACGGCCTGTTGATCGACATTGCCTCCGAGAACTATATCCTGCCTCTCTCGGCCGTCGAAGAGTGCATAGAATTGACCCGTGCCGACACAGAACAATCCCATGGCCGTAACCTGGTCAAGCTGCGTGGCGAGATTATTCCCTACGTACGTCTGCGCGACGAATTCAGTTTTAACGGCCAGCGCCCTGAGATCGAACAGATTGTGGTCGCCAGTCTCGAGGGGATGAGAATCGGTTTTGTAGTTGATCACGTTGTCGGAGAGCACCAGACGGTCATCAAAAACCTCGGGCGCATGTATCAGGATATTGACGGCATCTCGGGAGCGACCATCCTCGGTGATGGTCGGGTGGCGCTGGTCCTCGATCTGCCCAAGCTTGCAGAGAAGGCAGAGACCAAGGAAAATGCAAAATTCAACTGATTTCTCGAGGAGCAACTCGATAAACCCCATTTCGGTCCGTGCGGAAGGTCCGCGGAGTGCCAGACGGGCTAGGAACAGTAAAACCATCTTCGCATAGCGGGATTAAACGACATGAGGCTAAAATTTGGCGATAAAGTGATTATCAAGGATAGATCGGCCCTGGATGGTGTCGAGGGGATCGTCTATCGGATCGATGGAGAGAAGATTTCTGTCCTGCTCGACAGGGAAGCGATCTGGCCGGTTGATCACTGTGACCTGGAAAAGATAAGCGCAGCCGCTTCAACCAAGCTCCCTGCTCTCTGAGCTTTTTACGAGGCAGACCTGGTCCCTGCATGCAAAAATCAAGAAGTCACAGCAATGTGCCCGCCAGGTACGACCTCAGAAAATTTAGCGTCGAGGTCGCCGAGAAGCGGGTAAACTCCTCGAAGTCATCGTGCCAGATATCCAGAAAACCGCTGAACTGATGCAGGAGATCAGCGCCGCGAGCAAAAAGCAGGACGCCGGGGCGGAGCAGATCAACCGCAGCATCCAGCAGCTTGACGGAGTCTCTCAACAGAATGCTTCTGCTGCCGAGGCGTTTGCTTCAACCGCTGAACAGTTGACCGGTCAGGCCTCGGAACTCGAAAAGATGATTGATTTCTTTGTTATGGATGCGAACAGCAATGAGCGCTCCGAGCGAAAGACAGAGACAGTCAAGACGCCAACCGGGATAACGCATATTCCTGCTCCTGAAACAAAATCTTTCTCACAACATGTTAGGGATAGCAAAGAGGATTCTCTCGATAACGAGTTTGAAACGTTCTGAGACAGAAGACCTTCCGTTCTTCCAATCAAGGCAGGCCTACAACTTAATGCGGGTCTGCCTTTTCGTTGTCGCTAATGATTAGTTATCATATCGGTGATAATCGTAGCGCTGTAAGTAGTTGTGTGTTAAAATTAGACATTATTTATTTTTATGATAGGCGGGTTTCTGGATGGAGAAAGACATCACGAAAGTGCTGATCGTGGAGGA
>Ga0316191_10004559_pt1 | contig 10356 bp, 12 predicted proteins | sample Eddworburr2cm_MG_FD_204928 | JGI IMG/M metagenome (GOLD analysis project Ga0316191, IMG submission 204928) | Coastal sediment microbial communities from Maine, United States - Eddy worm burrow 2 cm | ecosystem: Environmental > Aquatic > Marine > Coastal > Sediment | place: USA: Maine... | reverse complement strand
CTACCAGGAAGGACGCGAGCTGGGCAGCTTCATTCTCATTGACCGCCAGTCCAATGCAACCGTAGGCGCCGGGCTGTTCGACTACTCGCTGCGCCGCGCCGACAACATCCACTGGCAGGCGCTAACGGTGGACAAGACCCATCGGGCGAGCCTGAAGCACCAGAAACCCTGCGTGATCTGGATGACCGGACTTTCCGGCTCGGGCAAATCCACTATCGCCAATCTGCTGGAAAGCCGTCTGAGCGACATGAGCCGGCACACCTACGTGCTGGATGGCGACAACGTTCGCCACGGGCTCAATCGCGACCTCGGCTTCACTGAGGTTGACCGCGTGGAAAACATCCGTCGGGTGGGCGAGACGGCGGCACTGATGACGGATGCGGGTCTTATCACCATCGTGTCGTTCATATCACCGTTCCGTAGCGAACGGCGCATGGTTCGGGATCGACTGGAAGACGGTGAGTTCATCGAGGTATTCGTGGATACCCCGCTGGACGTCTGCGAGCAGCGCGATCCCAAGGGCCTGTATCAGCGGGCGAGAGCTGGAGAGATCAGCAACTTCACCGGCATCGATTCCGAGTATCAGCCTCCGGAAGAGCCGGAGATTCATATCGATACCGTGGCGCTGTCGCCAACTGCGGCAGTCGAAAGGATCCTGGAGTTTCTGCGCCAGAACGGTAAGCTGCGCGAGATGTAGGCGCCGGCCGCGGCGCCTTTTCCTTCGGCCATGTACTCGGGGAGCACGCGGCAGTGAAGATCGGCGTTACCCTTCGCAACATGGGCCCGCAGTCGGCCCCCGAAACCCTGTTCCAGTGTGCAGCGGCCGCCGAGGCCGCCGACCTGGAGTCGCTCTGGATTACGGACCACATCGCTATTCCTCCAGATGATGCTGAAGGCAGCGGCGGTCGCTATCTCGACCCGCTGGTCACCCTGGCTGCCCTGATCGGTCACACCTCGCGCATTGCTCTGGGTACTGGTGTGCTCATCCTGCCGTATCGGCCCCCGCTGCCTACGGCCAAGCAGGTGGCAACGCTTCAGGAGCTGTCCGCTGAGCGTTTGCTTTTGGGCGTGGGCATCGGCTGGATGGACCCGGAGTTCAAGGCGCTGGGCCTGTCGCGTCACCGCCGCGGCGAGGCAAGCGACGAGACCCTGGCATTTCTGCGTCACTGTTTCGAGGACGAGCCTGCCGTCGCTAATGGCCAACCCTTCCTGTTCCGCCCCAAACCGGCGCGCCCGCCGATCTATGTCGGGGGACGTGCGCCCCACGCGCTGCACCGGGCCGCCCGCTACGGTGACGGCTGGCTGCCGATGGGCGTGACGCCGGAGTCCCTGGCGCCGGAGTTGGCCAGCTATCGAGAAATTGCAGCAGCTGCAGGCAATCCATCTGCCAGGGTAACGGTGATGACAGCGCTGCCGCTGAAAGCGCCGGCAGAGGCTGCTGATCTGGTGGCGCAGTTTGCGGGAATGGGTGTGGAGCGGCTTGTCTGCGCCCTTCGCTACGATACCGTTGGCGAGTATCGACAGCAGTTGGACGGGTTGCTAGCGGCATTGGCTTAGGCGCTGCTCAGAACGTGGCGCCGACGCTGCGACGCGGCTCCGGGACCAGCAGGGCGACCATCACGCCGCCGACAACAAGAAACGCAACGGAGGTGAAGAACAGGGCCGCGTAGCCGAAGCTCGCGGCGATGACGCCGCCCAGCAGAGGCCCCAGGCTGCCCGCCATCTCTGAAGTGGAGTTGGCGATAGCAATCCTTACAGGCAGGTCGTCTCTATGACCGAACTCCAGCGTCAGGTTCATGGCGGAATTCTGGAACCCCTGAACAGCAGCCCCAATCCCGACGAATACCAGGCTGGTCAGAAGGACCCCGGACGAGGCGATAAGCATCAGAGTGGAGATGACCCATAGGACGATGGACAGCAGGAATGCCAGCCGAAAACCACGCCTATCCGCGATGGCACCCCAGATAAGGTTGGAGACGGTACCGGCCAGGGTGAAGGCCACGGTGACGATGGCCAGGTTGGCACCAGAAAGCGCCATGCTTGAGCCGGCGTAAAGAATGTAGAAGGGCAGCGCCATGCGACCGGCGGTGGCCATCGAGCGAGCCAGGAAGTAACGGGTGAAGGCAGGGTCGCTCCGCAGCAGTGCCGGTATGTCGCCGAGACGTTGCAGAAGCGGGGTAGGGGCCCTTCGCGTGGGCGGAATCGGCTCCCTGGTGAAGATCAACGCAAGCAGCCCGCACGTGGTGAGGATGAAGGCGAGCACGAAGGTATAGGAATAGCCGATCGCGTCCGGATTATCTCCGAGAAAATAGGTTCCTCCGAGCAGCGCCACCCCAGCGGAAGTGATGCCAGCCAGGAAATTGCGCAGCCCTGTCAGCCTTCCCCGCTTGGAAACAGGAATCACCTTCGACATCAGAAAATTGAAGATGACGCCCTGCATGCCTTGCAGCAGGCCAAACAGGGCAAGCCAGAAGTAGATGGCCACCAGCGCCTGGGCCGGCGGCAGCAGCAGTCCCGACAGAGCAATTCCCAGAACCGACAGCCGCATCGCCCCGCCGGTGATAAAGCCCATGGGCAGAACCCGGGCGCGGTGCTCGATCAGGTTCGCGCCAATGAGCGGGGTCAGCGCCATGCCCAGGGACTGCAGTGCCAGTGCCAGGCCGACGGCGAAATCCGAGCCGGAAAGGAAGAGCACGTAAGCGGGCAGGAACGTCGGCGCGTTCAGCAGCCGGAAGCCCGTCTGCCCGAGCATTCCGTGAATCAGGTGGACACTGAAGTTGCGTGTAAGGTTGCGCCGCACAAACACCTGGTAGCGGCGCTCGGCGCGGCGATAGTCTGGACTCGTTTCCATGCCGTCAGCGGTCCTGAGCGTGCTTTGGGGGCATAAAGGGTCCCTGTTCTGGGCCGTCGGGGTTGCCCAGCGGGTCAGTTTTGCGCGCGTCGGGGCACCTGCCGCTCTGGGCTCACTCTACCAAAAATGAACTAAAGCCAATAAAAACAGAAAGTTACGGCGATTGCGCGAAGCTGGCACGAATGCTGACTTGTTTATAACCGTCGTATCGAGTCGGAAAGCCTATGAATCCTGGGATCCAGTCTTACCCGGAACAGTTTGCTACTACCCCCGATCTGCTGCACGTCGCGATTCCACGCCTGGAGGTCGTTGCGGAAATGGCTGCCCGCGGGGAGCATGAGACCCTCAACGACGTCTGCCTGGCGGTGGCGGTCGTGGCAGAGGCCATCAGTCGTGCGACCGCTGCCGACCAGCTCTGACGAGCTGGACGGCGCGTGTCGGGCACGGTTCGGCCCAAGCTCGAGCGCAAGCTCAAGCGAGGCTTAAGCGAGGCTCGAGCGGAGCCTCAGCGGCCTTTCCAGTCGGGCCTGCGCTTCTCCGCGAAGGCTCTGGGGCCCTCGATGAAATCTTCGCTTTTGACCATGGCTTTCACCGAGTCGTACTGCTCAGCCATGGATTCGGCCAGGGACGCTTTGTCCAGGCTGCGATAAACGACGTCCTTGCTGGCTCTGATGGATAGCGGAGCACAGGCGCTGATCTGCTCCGCCCAGCGTAGCGCCGCGGCCAGGGTATCGTCGTGGGGTACCACCTCGTTCACGAACCCCAGTTCGTAACCTTCCGCCGCGCTGACGTGTCGCCCGGTGAGGATCATGCCGAGGGCGCGCTTTGCGCCAATCTGACGGGGCAATCGATTCAACCCGCCCGCCAGCGCGGCCAGTCCTACCTTGGGCTCCGGCAGAGCGAAGGTCGCCGACTCTGAAGCGATAATCAGATCGCAGGCCAGAGCGATTTCAAATCCACCGCCCATGGCGACGCCGTTTACAGCCGCGATGACGGGCTTGGTCAGATCGAAGCGCGAGGTCAGGCCGCCGAATCCTCTCGGCATTGGCACCCGCTCCCCGCCCTCCGCCTGATAGCGCAGGTCGTTGCCTGCGCTGAAGCCGCGGCCGCGGCCGGTGATGATGGCTACCCACAGGTCATCGTCAGCGGCAAACTCGTCGAAGACTGCGCCCAGCTCGGCATTGGCCGGAGGGTGTAGAGCGTTAAGACGCTCTGGACGCTCGAGGGTTACGGTCAGAATATGATTGTCTTTCTCGATGCTGCAGAACTCGGGCATGCTTGTTCCTCCTTGGTGTCTGCTCCTAGGTGTCTAGGCGCCTGGGTGTGGTGGCCTATGGTTTACGGTTCCCCGTCTCGTTTCTCGCCATTCCACCGTTAAAGGTGATGGGTTGAATTGAAGAAGTTAACGTACGGGGCCGGTGAAAGCACCAGTTCGGTTAAGCTGCAGTTGGCCAGAGGGTAGTTGGTCCATGCCGCCGGGTCCTCATCTAGCAGCGCGCCCAGGGCTACTGCCAGGGCGGCGCCGTGACCAACCAGCAGGATTTGCGCCTCGTCCTCGTGACGGTCGTGGATTTCCCGAAGCGCGTGGACTATCCGACTCGCGACCTCCTTCAGGGACTCCCCTCCGGGCGGAGCGAAGTCAGGGTCTTCGCGCGTTGTCTCGAAAAAGCGATGCTCCTCCGCCAGTTGTCGAAATGGCATGTCTTCCCAATCGCCGATGGCATATTCGCGCAGTCCCTCTTCAACGATCAGTTCCTTGTACATGCGCTTTGCGATGACCCTGGCGGTATCCTGGCATCTCTGTAGCGGGCTGGTGTAGATGGCTTCGAGGGTCGGCGCCGCTCCAGCCATGTATCGCGCGGTTCGTTTAACCTGGCGGCGTCCCCGCCAGGTCAGAGGGCTATCGGTGGAGCCGTGCCAGCGGCCCTCGCGATTTGCCCGGATCTGGCCGTGTCTCAGCAGCAGCAACTTTGCCATTGTTCAATCATGACTCTGATCGGGGCGGCTGGGAACAGCCGGCAGACGAACTCGTGGCGGGGTCTGATTTCCGCCATCGATTCTCCAGCATGCGCTCCTCCAGGTGTTAAGGTGCGACTTCGGAAATGTTCCCCGTTTGTAGATTGCGTAAAAGACGATGAAAAACCCGCGCCTGTATCCACGGAGGCTGATCCTAGTCATTCTGGCGGGCGCACTGGCAGCCTGCAGTGGGCCTGAGTTCCGCCAATACGATGGCAGCACCATGGGCACCTACTACCGTGTGACGGCGCGCTGCCCTGAGGATGTATCCGGGTTGATCGAGCGTGAGCTTCTGGCGGTGAACCGGGAGATGTCGACTTACCTTGCCGATTCGGCGCTGTCGCGTTTCAACGACGCTCCTGTTGGCGACTGGGTCGACGTTCCCAAACCTCTGGCCGATGTGCTGGAAGCAGCCCTGCAGTTGAGCCGGGAGTCTGCGGGCGCGTTTGACGTGACGGTGGGGCCGCTGGTGAATCTCTGGGGTTTCGGTCCGCCGGGTCCGGCGAAGAGCGCCGCGGCGCTGGCGCGCGCGCCGGATAAGGCGCAGATAGCGGCCGTTCGGTCGCAGGTAGGGTTCGACAAGCTAGAAGTGCGGGCTGATCCCCCTGGACTTCGTAAGTCCGCCGATTTGTACGTGGACCTTTCGGCCATCGCCAAGGGCCATGGGGTCGACCGGCTGGTAGACGGGCTGGCAGGCGCCGGTTGCAGCGACCGATTGGTAGATGTCGGCGGCGAGGTGCGTGCCATTGGGCGGAGCCCATCCGACCGAGCCTGGAGGATTGGCGTAGAAGTACCGGATCCGGAAAGTTTCGGCGCCATACAGCGGGTGATCATCCTGGAAGGTATGGCGGCAGCGACTTCCGGCGACTATCGCAATTTTCGAGACCTTGGAGACGGGCGCTACTCTCATACCATCGATCCGCGAACCGGTTACCCGGTAACTCATAAGCTGGCATCGGTGACGGTGCTGCACACGTCAGCCATGTGGGCCGACGGCTATGCCACAGCCCTGAATGTTCTGGGCCCCACGGCGGGGTTCGCGCTTGCAGAGCGCATGGGCCTTGCCGCGCTCTTCATCATTCGGGAGGAATCAGGCTTTGATGAGCGCTATACTGCGCCGATGAGCAAAATGTTCATCAGTGAGGTCGAATAGGTTTCCGGCAGGCTCCAGCGGGATTAACGGCCTTCTATTGGGGCAAAGTGTGATAAACAGCAGTTCAAGGCGTTAACGTGGCAACGATGTTTTTTTCGTTCGTGCTCATGATGCTTGTCGTCGGCGGTATGGCGGTAGGCGTGCTGTTCGGGCGTAAGCCCATCAGCGGCAGCTGCGGCGGCATGAAGGCGTTGGGCATGAACATGGAATGTGAAGTCTGTGGTGGTGACCCTGGCCGGTGCGAAACCGAACAGGGGCCTGCGAATGCTGCCGGACTGGCCGTGGATGCGGCCGCCGTGGATGCGGCCGCCGTGGATGCGGCCGCCGTGGACTCAGCGGCGCGCAAAGTCACCCGTACTCTCTGAGATCCCCGCTCGGGCCACGCCTCGCGCGCTGTCTCGCTCCGGCGGTCACTTCCTGCTCGCTCCGGCAGTCACTTCCTGAATGTCGTCTATGCTTACCAGTGAGCCAATTGGCAAGCAGGTTAATGAGCAGTAGCACCGCCTTCGCATCCCAGGACGTCGCCGCCGTTGCCGCGCAACTCAGCGCGGAGATCTCCAGCGGCCAGATGGTGCTGCCCGTCCTCCCGAACGTTGCCGCGGAGGTGCTCTCCAGCTCCCTTGATGATCAATCGGACGCGGCGCGTCTGGCAGAGCTGATCCAGCAGGATCAGAGCCTTGCCGCGCACGTATTGCGCGTGGTGAATTCCCCCGCGTTCCGCGGCGCGAACGAGATCGTCGCGCTGCGGCAGGCGATCGCCAGACTCGGCATGGAGCGCATTCGGGAAATTGCGTTGTCTGCTTCCATCAAAGGCATCCTCTTCAACGGCGGTCGCTACGAGGCCCTGGCTGATGATGCCTGGCGGGTTTCTCTGGCGTCAGGACTCTGGTCCAAGGAAGTGGCGCGTTCGGTAAAAAAGAACGTGGAGGTGGCGTATCTTTGCGGACTGCTGCACAACATAGGCGCGCCCCTTGTCCTGCATCGCCTGGGTGAGCTGGCGCCTGACCTGACTACATCAGACGTGATTTCCATCCTCGCCGCCCAAACGCCGACTGCCGGCGCAGCTCTGGCGACGGAGTGGCGGCTGCCTGAGACCGTAGCGGCTGCGATATGCCATCTGAATGATCCTGAAGCCGCTGGAACTCACGTCGATGCGGTGGCAGTGGCCGCATGCGGCGCAGCGCTGGGGCGCTGGATGTGTGATCGCTCGCTGCTGCTTGCGGATTTGCTGGAGCTCCCTGCGATCGCATACCTCAATCTTTATCGGGAAGATGTGGAGAAGCTCCTGGAGAACCAGGATGACATCCGTATCTCCATGGAATCGATGCTGCTGTGAAGCGCTCTGGGCGCACGCGCTGACCCGCTGCGGAAATCCCCAGGCGGAATCCCTAGGCAACGTGGCCATCGCCGAGCTCATCGGCGAAGTAGGTGGCATCATGGCTGCCCACGACCACTACACGATTGAGCAGCTGAACAGGAATGGGGTGGAAATTCTCCACGGCAGAGCCAGCTTCGACAGCGACCGTCCGGTGCAGGTGCGCGGGTGAACGGGCAGGTCGTGCATTACTGAGCGCTGCGGCGGCACTTACTCAACATTCGTCGGGTACCTCCGGTATTCTCGAAAGTTTCAAGATATTGTCCCTATCCGATTATATTTTATAAAGATTTATTGCTTATAACGTAACGGGTCAGGTGCCTTGCCGAGGCGTCGTCCAGCTGCGTAAGCGATACGCCTATGGCGTACTCATCGCCATCAGGCTGACAGTGGTTGACGCGACCTGCGCAAATCAGGTGTGAGCCGCCCGGCAGCACCAGGTGCAGGCCGAGCCAGCTGCCAGAAGCCAGTGCTGACGCGGTGCGGAAGCCGAGACCCTCCGCGGATAGATCCAGCGCAACCGGATCGGGTATCGTCAGGCTGCCCAGCAGAGCATCCTGCAGCAGGCTGACCCGCCGATTCATCAGGGTGAGAGCGCTGGCTACCGCCGCGTCCTTGATTCCGCTGATGGCTTGGCTAGTTTCTGACGTGAGGTCGGTAAGGCGACTGTTGCTGGCCGCGGCGAGCGGCAGGCCCAGGCCCTGGCAGATGTCCGTGAGGTTTGGTTCCGCGTCGCATCGACACCAGGCCATCGGCAGGGTGTCTTGTCGGCGTAGAGATGTCCGACGGTCCTGGTCCATTTAATCAGTGTAGCCCGAACTCCCATCTCGAGCGCAGGGCTAATTGCAGGCGTCGGCACCGGGATTTCGCTCGAGCTCTCGTAGCGTCGTGATACCATCGCGCCTTCGTCGCTCGATGCCGTCAGATACCGCTTTGATCGGAGCCGTCACTCTAGCCCTGGGAGGCCGTTACGCATTTTCCCGCCGCAGCACGCTGACCTTCATCAGTCTGGTCGCGGTAGGGGGTCTGGCCCTGAGCGTCGCCGTCCTGGTAGTGGTGGTTTCTGTAATCAACGGCTTCGAGCGGGAACTTCGCGAGCGCGTTTTCGGCGTGCTGCCTCACCTGGCCGTCTACGGCCGACCGGCTTTGACAGAGGATGCGCATGACCTCGAACGCCTGCAGGCGCTTGCAGGTGTCGAAGGGGTGGCGCCGTTCGTCCGGGGGGAAGGCCTGGTGGCAGTTGCGGATCAGGTGGCCGGTGTTCTGATGACGGGCATATATCCCGCGGAGCAGCAGCGTGTGTCCAGCTATGCGAGTTTTGTCTCCGGCAGCAGCAGCCTCGAACCCGGAGCTTATCAGGTCATTCTCGGTTCCGGTCTTGCCCGCCAGCTTCGCGTGGGCCTGGGCGACAAGGTTTCCCTGGTGCTGCCCGCAGCCACGGTAACGCCGGCGGGTCTGTTTCCGCGGCAGAAGCGGTTCACCGTGGCGGGTATCATGACGTCCCGCTCCGAGGTTGATTCCCGGGCCGCTTACATTCACCTGCGGGATGCGCAACGGCTGTTTCGGCTGGGTGGGCGCATACACGGCTATCAGCTGCGCCTGGACGATTTGTTTGCTGCGGATGTTGCCGGACAGGCTGCAGCAGACGCGCTCGGTCCCGAGAGGGTACTCGCAAGAAGCTGGATGGTGACCCATGGCAACCTGTATCGAGCCATCGGCGTGCAGAAGAGCACCATGTTCATACTGCTGTCGTTTCTGGTGGCGGTGGCCGCTTTCAACCTGGTGTCCACACTGGTGATGGTCGTCAATCAGCGCAGCGGTGACATCGCGATTCTGCGAACCCTCGGTAGCGACAGCGCGACCATCATTTCTGCCTTCGTTCTGCTGGGCGTGCTGCTGGGTGGTGTCGGCATACTGGTCGGCGCGCTCGTCGGATTGGCCATCGGCACCGTGCTGCCGGACCTGTACAGCTGGATCACCAATCTGCTGAGCCTCGATCTGATGAACCAGTATTTCGTCAGCTACCTACCTGTTGAGGTGAGGCTCGCGGATCTTCGAGGCATTGTCCTCACGGCGCTGGGCCTGTGCACGCTGAGTACCTTTTACCCGGCCTGGCGTGCCGCGGCGCTGAAACCATCGGTGGTGCTCGCGCATGAGTGAATTCGCGCTTCGTGCCCAGGGGCTCGAGAAGTCGTTCTCCCAAGGGCCTGATCGCGTTACCGTGCTGACCGGGGTCGATCTCTGCGTGGCTGCAGGAGAACGGGTGGCCGTGATCGGTCGCTCCGGCTCGGGTAAGAGCACGCTGCTGCATCTGCTCGGAGGCCTGGACGAGCCCGATGCGGGGGAGGTCTGGGTCGGTGCAGAAAACCTCACCGCTGCCAGTCCCGCGGAGCGCGCCGTCCTGCGCAACCGCTACATGGGTTTCGTCTACCAGCTGCATCACCTGTTGCCGGAATTCAGCGCGCTGGAAAACGTTGCCATGCCGCTGAGACTCGGTGGCTCGGACAAGGCCACTGCCAGCGAGCAGGCCCGCGAGATGCTGGCGGCGGTCGGTCTGGAGCCCCGATTGCGGCACCGGCCGGCCGCGCTCTCCGGCGGTGAGCGGCAGCGCGTGGCAGTAGCGCGCGCGCTGGTCGGCGACCCACTGATTGTTCTTGCCGACGAGCCGACCGGAAATCTTGACCGCGATAACGCCCGAAGCGTGTTCGATCTCATGTGCCGATTAAGCGACGATCGGGGTATCGGTTTCGTCATCGTCACCCACGACGACAGTATGCTGGACAGCATGCATCGGGTGCTCAGCCTGGTAGACGGACAGATCCGGTGACAGGCGCTACTCTCGCCGCGGGTTGGATCGCGCTGCGTTACCTGCGGAGCCGGCGCCGAGAGTTCGGCACGTTCATCACCAGGGTGTCGGTGGCCGGACTGACGCTCGGCGTGCTGGTGCTTACCGTTGTGGTC
>Ga0316191_10004558_pt1 | contig 10356 bp, 8 predicted proteins | sample Eddworburr2cm_MG_FD_204928 | JGI IMG/M metagenome (GOLD analysis project Ga0316191, IMG submission 204928) | Coastal sediment microbial communities from Maine, United States - Eddy worm burrow 2 cm | ecosystem: Environmental > Aquatic > Marine > Coastal > Sediment | place: USA: Maine | collected... | reverse complement strand
ATCTCACCGGCACGTACCCGGCGGTGTGGCTGGCTCACGCCGGCTTCGGTCTGCCGCTCGCGGTCTACCTGCTGCGCAACTACATGGGCTCGCTGCCGAGTTCGATGATCGAGTCCGCTCGCATCGACGGTGCCGATCACTTCGCGATCTTCACCCGCCTGATCCTGCCGTTGTCGGTACCGGTGTTGGCGTCGTTCGCGATCTTCCAGTTCCTCTGGACGTGGAACGACTACCTCATCGCCCTGACCATGATTGGGGGCAATCGAGAGGCCTTGCCGGGCACCATCGTCGTGGCCTCGCTGGCCGGCGAGTTTGGGGCGCGGGAGAATCTGCTCACCGCAGGAGCGTTCGTGATCACCGTCGTGCCGGTCCTGGTGTTCTTTGCACTGCAACGCTTCTTCGTGCGAGGAATCACAGCAGGCTCAGTCAAGGGCTAGGAAGAGAACCTACGAGCACGGAAGTGGCCCCCTTCCGGGGGTCGCTTCTTGTTGCTCGCGGCGGCCCTGGCAACCCAGGGTTGAGGCGTGCGGGTGCGGGTCCATGTACGGGTGGGGTACCTGCGAACCCGGGATTCGGGTGTGCGTTCTGCTGCTCCATGGCCTCGTCTGCCAGGAAGGTGTCGGTCACCACGCCGGCGACGGGGAGCTCATCGGCCATCTCGCTGAGTTGCTGCAGAATCTCCTCTGACTCTTCCGGCACGTGATGGGTCTCGGCCTCGCCGGGGAACTCACCGCTCTGAATATTGGCGAAGAACTGCTCGACGGCGGCGACAGCGATGTCGGCAAGCTGGGCGTACTGACCCACGTACTTCGCGGTGCGCTTCTGATGCTTGCCAATCCCGGTATCAGTGCCTCGGTCGGCAAGGATTTGGCTCGGCCCGCACCGACCGGCACCGTTGGCTGGCATCCCGGTGAGGCTCGACACCGATACCGAACGTTCGGGGAGCAGCAACACGACCTACACCCGCTATCGCGTGGGGAACGAAGTCGCCGAAGAACGTTCCGGAGGGCAACGATTTGACTTTCGAAACCCGCAGTAGGTCCAACAGCCGCCAAACCTTCAAACACCTGCCGCGAGCCGCACAACAATTGCGGGTGGGGTCTGACCCAGCAACCGGCTGACGCACCCCGCGTGGTGCTGTCCTCACAATGACCTGTCGACCCCACCCGCTCATCCGCCAGGGCGGTGTGACCTCATAGGAGCCTGCCACCACGGTGTCGCCCAACCCAGTCCTGTCCACCCAACCCGGAAGCACCCTGACGGAACAACCCACATAGGAGATTCAATATGGGCGGTCTGCTCCGATCGTTCTGCCCGCCCCTGGGTGCCGATATGGGCGGATCAGTATTGACACGGAAAGGTCCAGCAATACGTTGTTGCGAGGTGTCGAGAGGACCGGGGTGTCATCCAACATGAACCGCACCCAATCAGGTGCCGTGATGCAGATCGTCGGTGTCGTCATGATCGTGGCCGCAGCGATCTGGCTCTTCGTCGTCGATGAGCCGTTTCCGATGTGGCTGATCCTCGCAGGCGGCGGAGTCATGTTCCTCGGTGTTGGTGCCGCCGTGCGGCGAGACTCCGAATAGGAATCAGGGGTACGCAGACGGGTGTTTTGATCTGCCGCACATTGGATCGAGCCAGCTGAGGTCAGTCGACTTCTTCTTGCAACTTCGATGGTCGGGACAGCGTTCGCCACAACAGAGAGCTGCCGTATCCAAGCGACATGATCACGGTGGCAATCAAGGCGCCCCACGAAAGCGGTGTGGCCTCGGAACCGAGTTCGATCCCGCCACCGGAGAAGACCATCAGGTCCCACCAGAAGTGGAATGCGATGACGGGAACCAGTGAACCACCAACGATCAGGAGCGCAGCCTGGAGGACCGCAAGGGAGAACACTGCGCCGATGGTCACAACGAGCGACGCCACAGACTCACCCGGCGTGCCGGTATGGAGAAGTGCGAATAGCGCAGAGACTGTCACGACGGCCCCGATCAACGGCAGTCGAGTTCGGAACGAGCGAAGCAGAAACCCTCGAAACACAAGTTCCTCATTGAAGGCAACCAGCAGCAACACCGCCACAAGACTCACCAGAGGCATCGATTCAGGTTCGCCCCAATCGACCTGTCGGCCTACAACTGCCAGGATTGTCACCCAAGCCACAGGCAGGACATACCACTTCCACCATCCGGCAGGCGGCGAAACCAATCCAACGAGACGCACCCAACCGGTCGCCATGACCAGGCCGATGAGCAACACTGCTGCGATAGCGAGACCGGGCCACATGTCTGCCAAGACGCTGCCTTGGCTCTCGCCTCCGGTTCGAGCGAAGTAGACGAACGTGGGGACCAACTGGATCGTGATGGCGAACAATGCCACCAGCCAAGGGTGACGGCCGAGCCGTCTCTCGGTTGGGGTTTGATCAGTGACGATCGACACTCCCATCGACGCTTGTCAAGCGTCGTTCCAACGCCCACGCCTGTCAAATCCGCCACCTATCAGCTGGCTCAGGAGCGATCCGGCTATCTCCTCGTTGCCACCAAGCGGTGTCGATATGGGCGGGTGTTTCTCGCTGGAGTCGCCGAGCTGTTGGGCCAGCCGGCGAAGTCGTATGCGAGGTCGTGGATCGTTTCGACGATGAGGAGTGCACCGGCCTCAGACGGATGCAGACCGTCGGCTGTGATCAGTCCCCGGTCTCGTGGATCGTTCGTACCGTCCGGGCCATTGAACGCATGAAAGACCTGTGCCGTTGGAGTCGCGTGCTTGGCGGCGGTTGTGGAGAAGAACTCCTGGGCGTCTTGCCAGCATGGATTCGTCATTGCCGGCGTGCCGGCGACGATCTGTTCCAGGGGAAGCCTACATCTGCCGATGTGAGCGGCTGCGCAGCTGTTGCTACTTGGATCCGCCGTTGGTTCCGAACTCGTTGGCACAACGCTCATATGCAGCGTCGGACTCAGGGCTTTCCTCGCCGATCTCCGGGAACTGCCCTGAGGCGTCGGGATCGCGCATATCGAAGCCCGCCGCTCTCATACACTGAGCGAGCTCAAGAAGACTGTCCGCGGCCTTGACGATGTCAGCATCAGTCTTGGATGCTCCAAAGACAGTCCCCTCAAGCAAAGGGTGGCAAGCGTCGAAGGCCGTCCTCAGATCATCCTCGGTCCCGGGTCCTACCTTTTTCGGGAACTCGGCCTTCCCCTCTGATCCAACGATCGGATCGAACGATTCAAAGCCGTGCCCTCCTCCTAGCCTCCGAGTCCCGAGCAGCTTGAGGCCACGGATTGGCTCCTGGCCGTCGGAGAGCTGTTCGTCCTGATATGGATTCCTGAGTTGGTGCCGGGGCAAGGATGTGAGTTACAGCGGGCGTGCCCGCGATTCATTCATGCCGGTAACGTGGGACCTATGCACACAGCGGCTTCGCCCAAGCATGACGTCTATGCCTACGGGGTGATCGCTCCCAGCACGTTGATCGAACTCGAAGACCCCTTTCCTGCGGAGTCGGGGTATGCGGAGATCGGGAAGGTTCGCCGATCGCTCGGCGGCGAGGCTGCTGGAGGGGCGTACGTGCTTGCTCGCCTGGGCGTCCCCACCAAGCTGGCGGGAAGTGAGTTGGGAACAGACGGAGCCTCGAGATGGGTCGTCGAGCGCCTGTCCGCAGCGGGAGTCGATTGCAGGGACATCTCCATGACTGGTGATGGGGGCGTCACCGAGCTTGTCATCTCGTCTCGATTGGAACGAACGATCTTCGCTACATACGGTCGCATGCTCGCCGATCGCGCCTGGAGCGAACCGGTGCGTGCCGATGTCAGGTCGAGCCGCATGGTCTGCCTCGATCCCTTCTTCGGTGAGACTGCCGAAATGGTTGCCCGCTGGTGCCATGAGGACGGCATACCCTACGTCACGGTTGACACCCTGCCAGGGTCCAATGTGGCCCGGGACGCTGCAGCTGTGGTGATATCGCAGGAGTACGCCAATCGGACCTTCGGAGATCATGAGGTCGGCGAGCTGCTGGAAGCTTACGTAGGACGCTGCCATGGGCTTGTCATCTTGACCAGAGGCGGCGGTCGGGTCTGGTACCGCCGCACCGGTACGGCGGCTCGCCAATCGCCGGTTTTCGACGTCGAGGTTCGCGACACCGCCGGAGCTGGTGATAGCTTCCGAGCGGGCGTCATCTTCGGGATTCTCCGCGCTGACACCGACGATGACGTCGTCAGGATCGCCAGCGGATTGGCAGCGATGGTATGCCAGTCCTCACCCGGCGTTCTCCAGAGTCCCACCCGGTCCGAACTCGAAGCTTTTCTCCTCGCGGAGGCGCCCCCGCTATGAGCAGTGCGCGGCGCTGAGGACTACGGGCCGTGCCCGTCGTCGAGAAGGCTCAGGTCTTCACGGCAGGGGGATGAAGGCCTTGACGCGTGCGACGTCCCCTGTGCGACCGAAGATCCTGGAGCTCAGATCGGATCCGAGCGAATCGCCCGGGATGGTCAGAATCTGACCGTCGGAGAGCTCCGCCTCGATCTGTGGCAAACCCTCGGCGAGGACCACAATGACTGGCACCTGGCACACCGTTGATCCGACTGATTGGGCCGGAAGCTCGACCACGTGCTGGTCCATCGACGTGTTGAAGACGGGCCATTCCTGGGGGTCCTGGAGCAGTTCTTTGATGATCAGGAAGACGGGATCGAACTTCATCTCCCCGTTGGCGACCACCACGCCGAGCTCTGCAGGACGCACGAGGAGTTCCTCTTTGACGAGTCCTGTCATGCCCGGCTGCTGGGCTCCGGCATGTCCCGGCGTATGCGAGTACGGATCTATCGGGATCGCACCGTGCTCCATCGGGGTCTTGTTGAATCCCATTCCGGCCCGCACTCGCCAGTAGCTCGACACCAGTCGTCGAATTGCCTCGGGTTGGGCACCCGACGAGACCAATTTCAGCGTCGAGCCCTGGATGGCGACCAGCAGCTTCGCCACCATGTGCCAGTAGATGGAGCCGAGGCCTTCGTAGCCGTACATCGAACCTGATCGGCCCGTGTATGAGTGGTGGCCGAATACTCGTCGGTAGGTGGCAATCGTCACCGGTCGGTGCGCCCGGACGAGGTCTCGATGCGGATCCTCGTCGGCAAGGAGATCGAGCTGCTCCTCGAGAATCTCTTGCGTCGTGAGGTCCGCATCGAAGCGGAAGTTCCCGTCTTCGTCCCGAGTGATGATCGCTCCGGCTCCCTCGGCGAGTAGCTCCGACAGCAGAGGGTTACCTTCGACGTCCGTTGGTGGCACGATGTTCCTCTCGAGGAACGACGGCAGACGACGAGCCGGGTACAGCATGAAGGTGTGCTGATCTGCTCGATACATCTCACTCTCGAACAACGCGTCGACAACGTCGGCACACTCGTCGGCGTCGAGCACGCCGCTCTCGATCACTGCGACTTGGCCCTCCAACATCTCGCCGAGGCGTTCAACGGAAGCCGCTTGATGATCATCCGAGATACGGACGAGGTTGTATGAGTCGTACAAGCCGTCGTCACGGCGACTGGTCGCGATCGTGCTGTCGAGGTGAGCAATGGCCACATCGCAGAGTGCCTCCACGTCAAATACAGCTACGCGCGTGGTGCCCGTGAATCCATCGCTGTAGACGGAGCGCCGGTATTCGGAGAAGGCCGTCCCGAGTGCGTCCATGAGCCTCTTGCGTTCTCGGTCCGGCACCTCACCGCTGGGGTGGGTGAGATCTGCGGAGAGGATCTCAGTCGTTGCGCCAAGCCAGTCGGCGACTTCCCGAGACATGTCGACTTCGATGGTCGACCCGGCGACCAATCGGCGGACGTAGTCGAGATACGCACGCAGCTGGTACAACGTCACCATCGAGAGGCCGTAGCCGACGAGGGCGTTGTTCGCATCGTTCCACTCGGGTCGCTGGGTGTTCATCCAGATTCCGCCCCCGGCGACGAAGTTTGACAGTTTGGCAAGAGCTGGCACAACCAGTTTCTCCGCGAAGGTGACGTGGTACACGGCACCATTGCGCCAAACGAGTCTCCCATCAGTTCCAACGGACTCGACCCGTGCCGCAGTAGTGCTCGCTGCATCCTCGTCGTACTCAATGGTTGCCTTCGGATCGTCGAGAATCCGTTCATACGGGGCAATGCGATAGGGCACGTCCGCATAGGCGAACCGGGCCTCGGGCAGGAGTTGCTTGATCGTACCCGGCAGGTACCGGTCGGTTGCCTCGAGCAAGCGAAGGAGATAGATGATCTGATGGTCGCCCCAGTACCCGATATTGCTCCACGGGTCATCCGGGTCGGGCACCTCCCAATCGATTCCGTTGCTGGTGATCCGGTAGGGATTGAATCCATCGGGCGTCGAAGCATCCACGAAGACCGAGACGATGTCCGGGAGGTACATCGGGTAGCTCGCGCATACGGCTTCCCAGTTCTGGAAGATGTCGCGCCAGTTGCCCTCGAAGTACGTCACCGGCTTTCCGTGTTCATCCACGGTACGGATGGAGAAGGAGTTCCATGGGCGGCTCGGGTCGCCGTGCCGCCGCGAGAAGGAGAACGGCAGATACCCGCGACCGAGTCGCCGGAGATCGGCATCTCCCGTTGCATCGAGCAGCGCGAGGAGTTCGGTCCTATTCATTTCCGGATTCAGCGTCGACAGGAGCCCCCGGTGGTTCGAAGCAACGATGCTGTTCCTGTGCTCGAGGTATCGGCCGAAGTCCGCTGTGTCGACGACGTAGCCGTCCATCGGGATTCCACCGCGCATGACGTTGTAGGTGACGTTCGAGAAGTGATGCGCGGTGGCTACCTCATCCTCGGTGCGTTCCAACCCGTCGGCGCGTGCCATGGTCTCAAGCAGGGATTGTGATGTTCCCCTCACAGACGCGCCGAGTTCGGCGGCCCGATCGGAGAGCGGCCGCAGCTGTCGGCGGAGTGCGATCACGGCCGGCTGATCACACTCGACATCCGACACGATGGACCATGCTCGGGTCTCACCGGGCTCGAGATCGACCTCGCTGCACAAGAAGTACGCCCCGGGCATTCCCGTCATCACGGGGGCATCGAGGGGATCGCGTGTTCCGATCAGGCTTGCGGACGCCGGATCCAGCGAAACGGTTGCACCTTCAAGACCGTTGGACCAGGTGACCGTCGATCGAAGCGCCTCGGCCGGCTCGGGTCTGTCCGTCACCATCGACTCGAGTGAGTACACGGCCAGGCGCAGGTCGGCGTCGATGATCTCGCTTCGCTTGTAGGCATTCGTCAGGTTGCCCATCGGGAGGTAGAGGGATGGGTCCAACCCGTGCGGCAGGATGTTTCGCAATCCGTCGATGAGTTCGATCGTTCGAGGGACGGCACCTTCGTTGATCAGCGTCGATGTTCGGATGAAGCCGAACTGCTCGCTGCTCGCCCATCGGTACCGGAAGGTGAGGCCGTTCGTCTCATCGTGCTCTTCGAAGATGACCGAGTCGCCGATGACCGACTTGTACAACGTTCGGTGTTGCTGTCTCCCCAGCGTTCCGGTGACCGGGCGCCACACGTCAAGGGGGTCGCCTTCGAGGTATCGAATCGCAGTTGCGGCGCCGTTCAGACCGCCGAGATGGTGAAGACGGTCGTCGGTCTCGTACGGGAAGAGCGCCTGCCTCGCGTCACGGCGCCCGGCGGTCACTCCTCCGCTGCTCGAGATGAACATCCAGCGGTCCCCGTCGCTCACGATCGACATGAGGAAGGGAGGCATGCGGTCGACGTCGGACACGACGTAGTAGCGCTCGTCGTCGATGGTCACGAATTGACCGTCAGAATGGCGAGGGATGAGCGGTGCCGCACCGGAGGCACCGGCGTGGCCGGAACGGGGGGGTCGTTGGTCGGCGTTCGCCGTCATCGTGGTGTCTCCTTTGCTGGGGTTTGTCCGTACCCCACCGGGAACCGCCCCGGCGACGACTCGGTGCCGAGGTCGTCCGGTGACGCCGGCCATGGCTGGGTGAGCCTGCCCTCGAACGGCGACCGCCCGAGAAGTAGATCGGGGAGATCGGTCGCTTCGCTTCCCGGCAGCCAGGCGGCGATCACGGCATCGGACCGATCGATCATGTCACTGATCACCAGCGGTCGGCCGGAGTACACCATCAGAATGAGCGTTCTACAGCGTTCGCGCATGCGCTCGAACACGATCCGGTCATCGGCGCGAACGTCGGGCACGGCGCGGTCCCCCGGGCCTTCCGCATACGGTTCCTCGGCGACGCATACGATGCCGACGTCAGCCGCGGCGCCGTCCCGGCCGGCTCCGGTGGGAGCGGACGTGACCGATCCGTCGAATCGCTCTGCGAGGGCTCGAAGGAAGGTGATGCCCGGTGTCGTGCGGCCTTCGCCTCCCTGCCAGCCAACCGTCCACCCCCCGCATTGGAGTCCGATGTCGTCGGCGGCCTGACCTGCGACAAGGATGTCGCGGCAGCCCTTCAGCGGGAGCGCACGATCGTTCTTGAGGAGCACTGCGCTTCGCCGGGCTGCGGTGGCGGCCAGGTGCCGGTGCTGCGGTGATCCGACGGCGGAGAGGGTTGGTCGATCCCCGGTGATCGCGCCGGTCCCGAGCCACTGCTTCGAGCGGAGGATCCGGCGGACCGCGTCGTCGATGCGGTCGATCGAGATCCGCCCATCCGCGACGGCGTCGTGCACAATGCGGATGAATCGGCGGTACTCGAACGGGACCATCACCATGTCGATCCCCGCGTTGATCGCTCGAACGACGCTGTCCTCGTAGCTGGCCGCGATCTGGTCGACTCCCATCCAGTCGGAGATGATGAAGCCCTCGAACCCCAGCTCCTGTTTGAGGACGGTAGTGAGCAGGCCTGCGTGGGAGTGGAGTCGTGAGCCGTTCCAGGAGCTGTAGGACGCCATGATGCTCATGGCGCCTGCGGCGATGGCATTGAGGTAGGGAGCCAGGTGACGCTCCCTGAGCTCTCGTTCCGGGATTCTCGCGTCGCCCTGGTCGATGCTCCACGAGGCGCCCCAGCCGTCCCACCAATCCATCCACGGCTTGCGATCGACGGTGCCCCACTGCGCGCCGCCATCGCCGACGAAGTGCTTGGCGCACGCGAGGACACGGCGCGAGGGGTCGTCCTTCGACGCGAGTCCGGTCACGAGCGCGGATCCGAGGCACCCGACGAGGTCAGGATCCCGCCCGTAGCTCTCGTATGTTCGTCCCCAGCGGATGTCCTGAGCGACGGCCACCGTCGGCGCGAACGCCCAATCCACACGGGTCGCACGCATCTCGGTCGCGGTGGCACGACCGATCCGCTCGAGGAGGGTGGCGTCCCCGATCGCGCCGAGGCCGATGTTGTGTGGGAAGACCGTGGCTCCTCGCACGTTGCTGTGGCCGTGGACGGCATCGACGCCGTAGATGAGCGGGACGCCGAGCCGGGTCCCCGAGGCCGCCTCGGCGAATGCTCCGACCATGTCGAGCCACGCCTCGGGAGTGTTGGGGGATGGGTTGCCGTTCCCGCCGCTCAGCACCGAGCCGATCGCGTGGTCGGCCACCTCGGCAGGCTCGATGGAGTCGTTCGAGACCTGGGTCATCTGTCCGATCTTCTCCACCAGCGTCATGTCGTGGACGAGAAGCTCCGAGATGTCTGGCGCCACTGGATTCCCGCGTTCAGGAGGTGTCAACCGGTGCCCCTTCGTTGGCTGGGGCCGGAACGCCTCCTGTAGATGAGCGCACGATCAGCCGAACCTCCTGGATGTCGACGATCGGAGCTGAAGCCCGCCCGTCGATGAGTGAGTTCAGCACCTCGACGGTTCGCACGCCGCTCGCGTGGACGTTCTGCAAAATGGTCGTCAGTGGGGGAACTGCCGTCTTCGACCCCGATGAGCCGTCGAAGCCTGCGAGAGCCACGTCGCCGGGCACGTCGATGCCATGATCGCGGAGTGCCCGGAGCGCACCGATCGCCATCATGTCGGATGCGGCGAACACGGCGTCGGGCCGGTGCAGGATGATGCGCTGCATCGCCCGGTAGCCACTTGCTTCGGAATAGTCGCCATCTGCCCGGAGGCGCGGATTGAGGGCGATGCCGCTCTCCGCCAGGCCCTCCACGAATCCGTTGAGCCGGTCGAGCCCTGCAGTCGTATCGGTCGGTGCCCCTACCAAGCCGATCCGACGGTACCCGAGGTCGCAGAGGTGCGCGGCCATCATGCGCGCCCCGCCGTAGTTATCGACGTCGACGTAGCTGATGCCGTCGAAGTCCGGTCGACCGACGATGACGATCGGGACGTCGGTGGCCGCCATCTTCGCGAGGAGTGGGTCCCTCATCCGGGTCGCGGTGAGGATCAGGCCGTCGAGGAATCCGGGGTGTGCCACTCTGGGGAAGAGCGCCTCTTCCTCCGACTCATA
>Ga0316191_10004557_pt1 | contig 10356 bp, 7 predicted proteins | sample Eddworburr2cm_MG_FD_204928 | JGI IMG/M metagenome (GOLD analysis project Ga0316191, IMG submission 204928) | Coastal sediment microbial communities from Maine, United States - Eddy worm burrow 2 cm | ecosystem: Environmental > Aquatic > Marine > Coastal > Sediment | place: USA: Maine | collected... | reverse complement strand
GATGTAATCCGTGGAGGAGAAACTGACGGACAAGAAATCGGTCACCGCGTCGGCCCCGATGGCTTCGTTCTCGATCAGCGCCTTGGCGAATTCGAGGGTCAGCTCGTCGCCCGCCGGGCTCAGGGTGAGAAAGGTGCTGAATCCCTTTCCGTCTGCCGGTCCGTAAGGGTGTGGAAAGACCCGGCCGAAGGGAGGCATGTCCAACTCCCAGGCCTGGTCGTCGCGGTCGCCGAACAGATAGCCCGAACGGTCCTGGAGCAGTTCCCAGGAAGTGTCGGCAAAGCGCAGGGTCGGGTCAGTATTGTTAAAGGCGGTGACCCACTCGGGATATTCCTCGTAGTAGAAGCGGCTGGTCACGAATTCGCGGGCGCTCTTCGAGAACCAGAAGGCCTTTCCGGCGTGGCCCGCAAACGAGACCGCGCCGCGATCTTTGACCGAGATGCCGAAGACCTTGGCCTTTCCGGCGGTGTGGATCGCGAGCTCGTCGCCAAAGGTCGATGTGAGCATCACCGCGGGCGATCGACCGTCGGTGCCGGCCACCTTCTGGGTGGGGTCAATCTCCGTCTTCTTGTCGACGTCCGCGCCCTGGGTCAGCAGTCCGTAGCGGTCGTCTTCGATGTTATAGGTCAGCGAGCCGGTTCCGCGGTCGAGCCAGACGTTGCCGATCATCCCGTGGGCCGAGGGGTGGGCGCCGGTCGCAAGGGTGGCGTGGCCGACGATGGTCTCGGTGTTGGCGTGCGCGTGGTGGGCGTTGCCGTAGACGATTCCCTCTTGGAGAAAATAGCGGAACCCGCCTTCGCCCATGCGATCGAGAAACCGTGCCGGCAAGTCGCCGCGCAACTGGTCGACCGTGATCTCGAGAATCAACCGCGGCTTTTCCTCTTGCGCGAAGATCGGCAGGCTGAAACTGGCAAAGGCCAGGATGAGGATCGTCTGGATTGATACGTGCTTCATGGTGGGCACTTCTTTGCTCCGTCTGTTCATGTTCTTCTCTCTTCGTGAGCCTCGGCGGTCACCATGGGAGCGCGACCACCGGCGAGATGCCGATTCTGATCTGGTTGTTCGGCCCGAAGGTGTCCGGTGCGACGACATAGTGCCAGTACTGGAGGTTGAACTTCCACGGCCGGCCGCCGAGGATCGACGTCTTGGCGAAGCCGAAAGCGATCGGAAAGGTCCACGCGTTGCCGCTCGAGGCGTTGTGGTTGTACGAGTACACCGGCGAGCCGTTGATCTGCCACCCGTTCTTCAGGTTGATGGTGTAGAAGTACTGGCCGCCGGTGATGCTGGTGCCGTCGCCGCCGGCAACATCCCACTGGTGGGTCACCAGCAGGCCGAGGACGCCCCACTTCGCGACCTTGGCTACCAGCACTTCCGGACCCAGCAGCCACTGGTCGAGGCCGAGGGCATCGTCGGTGGCGGTGGGCAGGGTCCCCACCAGGCCGCCACCGACCACATAGCCGCCGGACAGGGTCCGGGCGATGGATGCGTCGAAGCCGATATCGCCGAGGTTGAGACCCACCGACTCGAACCCGTCCGCGGTCGGCACGTCCTGGCTGAAGATGATCGGGATCAGCGGCCGCACAAACAGGTTGGTGGTATCGGACAGCGGGTAGGGCAGCGACGGCTGGAAGGTCGCCCGGAACGCGCGCAGCGCCGCGGCGACCTCCGACGCGGACGGCGCACCGAGACCGCCCTCCCCTCCCGGCCCGTTGTCCGCGGTGATCACCTCCGGGTCCGTTTGGGTGACGCGAAAGATCCGGATTTCCCCGGTTTCGACGTGCAGAGCGCGAAACTGGCCCGGCACATCGAGGTTTCGTTCGAAGGTGAAACAGTTGGTCTCGGTGAGCGAGGAGTAGCACACCCGGTCGTCGCCGACGACCTCCCAGGTGCGCGCATAGGTCTCGCCCCAGGCAGTGATCGTCGCGGTGCCGTCCGCACGGTACTGACCCACAGCGACTTCACCGGGCTTCAACTCGATCTCCGCCGTCGCTCCGGCAACGAGATCGCGCAGCGCGTCGGCGCCGTCGAGCGGCGCCCACTCTTCGGCATGAAGACAAACGCCTGCCGAGGAGATCAACAGTACGAAGGCGACCACCGCGGCCTCCCAGGTCTGGGTTTTCGTTTTCATGACGCCCCGCGCTGCGCTTCGCTCAGTCATTGACACCCTCCTGGTTCGCCGGCTCCTCAAGGTTGACGTACCGGATGTCGATTTTGTTGATCTTCCCGTTGAATCTGAACGGCGCGCGATCATAATAATCCAGAGCGACCGGTGAACCCAGATCCGCGCCCACATCAAAGGTTTCAGAGGCGGTATGGATAGACGGCACCGAACGCTCAATGCGTCCCTGCCCCACCTGTTTGCCGTTGACGGTCAGGGTCACGGTCGCCGGGGCCATGCGTTCGCTGGAATCATATTTGGTTTCCACTTCGATTTTCACTTTACCGGTGGGGATGGCGGATTCAGAAGCAACCTTGTAGCGATTCATGGTCATGGCGTTGTACTCGACCTTCAAGAATCCCTGGTCCAGGTAAACGGTGAAGCCTGAGGAAATGCCTCCGACGGCAAACAGCACCCCTTCGGCATCCTTGCCGATTTCCGCATCAATCACGGCCAGGGTGGAGCGCCCGCTCACAAACTTGGGTGCCATGGATTCCGGAATCCGGTCTTGCCCCTCGTAAAACGACCATTCGGTCAGCGGCGATGATGGCATTTCACTCGGGCTGAAAAAGACCGTGTATTGAGCAGCCCCAATGGGATACACGTGGTTATCCGTCGCTTCCCTATCGAACAACGCCTTCAGCTCGGCCAGTTTCTCAGGGTTCTCCTGAGCCAGGTCCTTTGACTGCGAATAGTCTTCGGTCAGGTTGTAGAGTTCCCAAACATCCTTCTCCGGCTCCCAGTTCAGCAAGCCGGAAACATCCCTACTCCATGGGGCTTTGGGGCCGAAGGTCCCGGCGAACCAGCCTTCGTGGTAGACACCCCGGCTGCCAAAGATCTCAAAGTACTGGGTTTTCTTGGTGGTCTCCGCCTCCGGCTGGTCGAAGGTGTAGGTCATGGACGTTCCGTCCAGCGGCAATTGCTCGACACCATTCACCACCTTGGGCGGGGATATACCCAGAACGTCGTAGATCGTGGCGGCGATATCATTGACGTGATGGAACTGCGAGCGGACTTTGCCGTCGTGTTTGATCATTTTCGGCCATGAAATGACCAGCGGCGTCCGGGTCCCGCCCAGGTGAGCGGCGACCAGTTTGGTGCCCTGGAACGGCGCCACTCCGGAGTATGTCCAGCCGTGATGATACATCGTGTCGAGCGTCGGTCCGCCCAGCGCGTCCATTCCGCCGTAAACCTCGTTGAGGATTTCCAGCTGTTGTTCGACGGTTGAGGGCATCGAATTCTGGGCAAGCAATTCACTGATGGTCCCGTCCATGCCTTCAGCCGAAGCCCCGTTGTCGGAAAGGATGTAAAAAATCAGCGTGTTGTCCAGCAGGCCCTGTCGTTCGAGTTCGTCAACGACCTTGCCGTACTGCACGTCGGTGTGCTCCAGGAACCCGGCGTAGATTTCCATCAAACGAATCTGGAACTCCTGCTGTGATTCTGGAACGTCTGACCATTCCTGCATGCCTTTCGCCAAGGGATTGAGAACGGCATCCTCGGGAATCCACCCCATCTCTTTTTGCTGTTCAAAGGTCATTTCGCGCAGGGCATCCCAACCTTCGTCAAATTTCCCGTCATATTTGTCCGCCCACTCTTTGAAGATGTGGTGAGGGCCATGCACAGCACCGGGAGCGAAACACATGAAGAACGGTTTGCCGGGGTCGAGGGTATCGCTGGTGCGCATCCACTCGATGGCTTTCTCCGCCATATCCTCTGTCAGGTGATACTCGGGGTCGTGGGGCGCTTGCACGGGATTGGTGTTTTCAAACAGCGCGGGCTCGTACTGGGATGTCTCTCCCGCCAGAAACCCATAAAAATAGTCGAATCCCAGTCCTGTTGGAAAACGGTCGAATGGCCCCAGCACGGTGATGTCGGTCACCGGCGTGTTGTGCCATTTGCCGAAGGCGGCGGTGTTGTAGCCGTAATATGAAAGCACCTGGGCAAAGGTGGCGGTTGACTTTGGGATCTTGCCGACATAGCCGTCCCAATCCGATGCCAGCTCGGCAATCTGGCCGGCGCCCACGCGGTGATGGTTCCTTCCGGTCAGCAACGCGGCCCTGGTGGGCGAACACATCGCCGTGGTGTGAAACGCGTTGTAACTGATGCCTGACGCGGCCAGTCGATCCAGCGTCGGCGTGTAAATCGGTCCACCAAAGGTGCTCGGATTGGCAAAACCCGCATCGTCGGTCATGAAGATGACGATGTTGGGGGCATCCTTGGGCAAATGGCTTTCCGCCGTGCGCCACTGGTGCTTCGAGTCCTTCAGGGTTTTGCCGGCCACACTGGCTGATGGCGGCTCGGGGAAGGGCAGGGTCTCCTGGGCGACGGCTGTCCCAGCTCCGGCGAGCAACAGCAGTGCTGTGGTGATCGCAGCGGAAATCTTTCTCGTCATCGTGATTTTCCTTTTGTTACGTCCTTGGATGACACCGAGCACAGGCCTCGCGCCAGGCTGAACACTACGAGAGCCGCCAGGAGGGCGATCCCGGCCGCTCTCCCTCGGAGGAGGAAGACGATGGCGCCGATCGCCGCCACCGCTGCGCCCTGCAGGACTGCGCCCAGCGTCCACGTCCATTTGCGAATCGGCTGCCGACGGATTCAGGTGGCGATGGGGAGTTGCGGGATCAACGAGCCCGACTCGCGCAACGGAACCAACAGCGCGAGTACGAAGGGCGGTGCCTCCACGAAGCTGGCCGGCACGTAGCGGCACGCATCCTCCGAGATGTCCGTACAGACTCCAGCGTCTTCCTCGCTGGCCAGGAGGTCGTAGAGACTATCAGTCACCTTTGGCACGGCAGTCCCAGCCCTCTGCCGTTGGGGACTCCGGTCTGACCAGGCTGGGAAGCTAGTCCCTACCAGTCCTGGGTCCCGGGCGGGCCCTTGAACGGACCGACGATCTCGTCGGTGATCCATCCACCGTAGAAATCGCCTTCCTGCGCCCGGACTCGCTCACCGTCGACGAAGCACCCGTCCATCGCCGCCGGATAGAACGCTACGTGGTCCTTGATCGACTCGAAGTCAGAGACGGGGTCAGGGTAAGACCACGCCGCGGCATGCGCAACCCGTTCGCCGACCCGGACATCATGATATCGCGCGCGACCTTTGAACTCGCACCAGCTCGTGCGGCGGCTTCGAATCAGTGTTCCGGGAAGAACGTCTTCCGGCGGGATGTAGTAGACCGGAGGGTGACTCATCTCCAGAACCCGCCTGGCGTTGCGGGTCGTGGCGATCTTCTCCCCGGCGAAATGAACCTCAACGAGCCGGCCACTCGGGTCGACCCTCGGAGGACGTGGATAGTCCCAGACCGATTCCTGCCCGGGGCCGGGTTTGATGTACCGGACCATGCCTGTCATTCTAAGCTCCGGACTCACGACCTGCTACGATGAACAACGCGTGCCGACGAGAATCCTACTGCTCACTCATTGCGCGGCCACGTTGTTCATGACCGGCGTGATCTGGTACGTCCAGGTCGTTCACTATCCGCTGATGAGTCGCGTCGACCGGACCGGTTTCGCGGCGTTCGAGGCCGCCCACCGTCGGCTCACCAGCTTCGTCGTGGTCCCGGCGATGCTCGTCGAGCTTGCCGCCGCACTTGCGCTCATCGCGCTTCGGCCCGCGACTCTCCCTTCCTCGGTTGCCTGGGCGGGGATCGTGCTGCTCGGTCTGATCTGGTTCTCGACCTTCACCCTCCAGGTCCCGTGTCACAACATCCTCCTGCGAGGATACAGGGCGGACGTTCACGCCCGACTGGTGCGCACCAACTGGATCCGCACGGTGGGCTGGACCACCCGGGCGGCCGTCGCCCTCTGGATGATCGCCGACATCTGAAGTTGACCGCACCAGGATCTCCGGCTTCGAGCAGGACCCTCAAACGGTCTCTGGATCCGTTGTCCAAGCGGCTCGAAAAGCGAACTGTTCTCACTTCACAGCTGGGTCCATGACGGGACAACTTACGAGACGGTCGCGCCGGCCGAGGTCTCACCTTCGCGCTGCCCGAGGCGCAGGACAACTGATCACAGGTACATCTTCTCCAGGAACCTTGCCGAGGGCTAACTGAACGCTTCTCTCAGTTCAGCGGCGTGTTTCGAAATCGCGCTCAACTCGTCGCTGTGCTTCTTCTCGTAATTCTCCACTTGAAAAAGCATCCGCCGGTTTCCTGATCTTGTCGCAATTACGGACCAGGAAATCCCAGTAGAACGTCGTCACCGGGCAGGCATCATTCGCCCGGATCCGCGTTCGTAGCCCAGGTGCTTCAGGTTATTTTATCGTTCCAAGGGGATGATCTGGTTGACATAAGAGGTAGGTACCGGATGCAGAATGTAGGCGCAAAGTGCAAATGTCGGGTTTCAGGCACCCTGTCGTGCCTGGAGGCCGACATGAAGGAAGCAGGAAACCTGAAGATGAGCGCGAAAGAGCTCGACCGGAGCCAGCAGCGCGACGATTGTCCTCGACGTCGAGAGCGATAACATCGCTCTCGAGCACGACTGATTCCGTAGGCGATTCCCGACGGCAAGCGGTTCGGCTTTCGTGGAACATCCTCACAACTCCGCCGGCCCGCGCGGGCTTCGCCGTTGGCGTATAGTGGTAGGTAGCAACAGAGGGCTCCGCGACGGACTGGCCCCAGTCGGGCGATCTCGCAGGATCGCCGAGAGGGTCGGCTGGGGATGCCCGTCTCGAGGCCCCGGACAACCACGGAGGTGAGTCATGAGCGTGACCAAAATGCTCAAGGGCCACGAGTTGTTTCAATCCCTCAGCTTCGAGGAGATTGACAGAATCAGCAGCTTCGCGGGGGTCAAGGAATACCGCGCGGGCGAGGAGGTCTTCGGGAGCAACACGGTAGGCTCCCACTTCTTCGTCTTGCTCGAAGGCCGCGTCAACCTGTGGCTACCCGCCGACGCCCACGAGACCTCCCTCGTCGTCGGCCGTATGGAGGAAGGCGACCTCTTCGGCCTGGCTCCATTGCTCGGGAAGGGGCGCCACACGACGACAGCCCGGTGCCCCGAGCCTGCCACGGTTCTGGTGATCGAGGCCACACCGCTAATGGAGCTGCTCGAGCAGAATTGTTCCGTAGGTCTGCAGGTCCTGAGGGTGGTTGCCCAAGCCTACTTCTCCCGCTACGTCGAAACCCTCAGCCGCTTGCAGAACGTCGTCAACGAGATCGCCGCAATCTGAGCTTTGGCGCCGACCGGCTACTGCTCTTGCTGCCACCTCTGCGTGGATGTCCGCCACCCGGCGGCTTGTGGTGTGCTGCGCGACCATCGAGGAAGGGACTAGAATGAGACGTGAGGTCAGCCTTGTCCGAGCCCGGCGTTGGGTCAAGGGACCTCAAGCAGGGGTCTGGACCGATGCCTGGACGGATCGGCACGGAAGCACTTTTGATCACGGGGTGCCTTCTCGCTGCACCGGCCGCACAAGGCGGGGACGTATCTCGCGTACCCCCTCCCGAATACCATGAGCATCTCGAGGCGCAGCTCGAGCAGTCCGCGCCAACGGGGGAAGGGGTCGAACTCGGCGGCGAGGACGGAGTTGTTCTTCTCGACGAAGAGGTTCACCTCGTCGACCGATCAGGACGGGTGGTTGCGGCCATACACCGTCAGCTCAAGCCGATGTCGCACGCGGGGACGCGTCGAGTCGACCGTATAGCAATACCCTTTCGCCCAGGGACCGAAGTGGCTCATCTGGTGCTCGCGCGCCGGATCCGGCCCGACGGAACGATGATCCCAGTGCGTGACGACGCGGTGCTATACGAAACGCCGCAGCTGCTCATCGAGATCGAGAGCTACGCGGACGTCGCCCAGGTCGTGATTCTGTTTCCGGGTGTCCTGCCGGGCGACGTCGTCGAATACATCGTCGTCAAGGAGTTCGAGCCGATCATCCCCGGCGAGTACGCCGAGTTCCTCCCCGTGGCCGATCCGTGGCCCCAGTTGCGATCACGCCGCAGAGTACTTCTCCCCCGCGACATGGCACAGCGCCTCCGCTCGAAGCCACTCGGGCTCGGCGACGTCCACCTGGAGTCTCCCCCCTCGCAGGGCGATCTAACGACCCTGGCCTGGGAATTCCGCGATCGAGAAGCCTTGTGGATGGAGCAAACCCGAGAACCGATCCGCCAGGCCGGTCCCGGGATCTGGTTGAGCACGATCGGTGACTGGTCCGATGTCGGGGCCTGGTTCCTGCAGCTACTCGAGGGCACCGACGCTCTGAACGAGGAGCTGGCTCGGCTGGCTCGGCAGTGGAGGGGATCTGCGCGAGGCCCGCTCGAGGTGGCCGGGGCCGTCAACCGGTTCGTGTCCGAGAACGTGGAGTACCTGGCACTCGAATTCGGTATGGGGAGCTTTCGTCCCAAACCGGCGATCCAGGTGTGGGAATCCCGCTTCGGAGACTGCAAGGACCAGGCGAATCTCCTTAGGGTGCTGCTCGGCGCGCTCGGGATCCCGTCGCATCTCGCACTCGTCAACACCCAGCACGCCGGACTTATAGTCAAGGCGATCCCCGATTACTCCCAGTTCAATCACGTCCTGGTCGCCATCCCGACGGATGGCGGCCGATACGAATTCCTCGATCCCACGGGTCCACCTCTGGCGAAGGGTGACCTTCCGTACACGGCAATGGGGCGCGAGGCGCTGGTCCTTCTTCCCGAAGGAGCCGAGTTCGTGAGAATCCCGGCCGGGTCGGCTGGCGAGCTGGGTCTGGAATTCGATCTTCACCTGACGCCCCTCGGGCAACTGCACGGCCGGCTCCGCATTCGGGGCCGCGGTTGTCAAGGCGTCCTGCTCGTCGAGAGTCTGGTCGGTTCGGCCGGCGGGCCGACCGAGGAAAAGCTCGATCGATTCCTCGAGCGTTTTTTGCCGGACTCGAGAGTACTGGAGGTCGAAGAGATCCCCGGCGAGAACGGCGACGAGCGCACACTGGAGATGTACGTCTGGTCTCCGGCGGCAGGCGAACACCGAATGGCGTCTCTGGTCGTGCCCTTTGCGGACCTGCTGCTTCCGGAACTCGGCGAGGAAGTAAGGCAGACGCGCTTCTATCAGCCGCAGGGAACGCTGCGGGTCCGTGCTGTCTACCACCTCCCAAAGGGAAGCCATGTGGCTGCAGATCCTCCGGGGGCGATCGACATCGGCGCAACCGCGGTCACGACTCGCGCCGGGTGGGAGCGGCTCGAAGATCGCCTGGAGGGCGAGGTTTCCTACGAGACCACGGTCAATCTCCTCGGCCAGGCGGCCTTCGCCACCTTGTTCGAGGTCCGAGATCGCCTGCAGCAGTGGCTGGTGAGCCCGGTCGCCGTTCACCTCGACGACTGCTCGCTCGAAGAAGCACTCGAGGCGTCCCTGACGGAACTGCCCCGCCTGAGTACCGCGACCGGTCAGCTTCGCCTGGTCGATGCTCTGTTTCCGGATGTCGAGGATCGCGCGCGAAGACGAGCGGCCCTGGTCAAGATCACCGACTGGTTCGCCGACGATCCTTCAGCCGTCTTCGAGGCGCGTGCGGAGGTCGCCGTCCTCGACCAACGAGAGGGCCGCTTCGAGGACTCGATTCGAGACCTGCGGGAGCTCCTCGAGCGGTACGGGGAGAGCGTCGACGGGGAAAGTCGCGCCTGGATCGAGTATCTGCTCGCCGATGGACTTCGTCTCACGGGCCGGACGGATGAAGCGCGCGAAATCTACGACGAACTCTCGCGGCGCCCCGGCCTTTCCGTTCATCGTCGAGGATGGGCTTACGCTCGAGCGGCGTTCGTCAGGCGCCACAGCGCACCGCTGGAGGCGCTTGCGATACTGGAGGAGGGTACGCAACTCGATTCACCGGCGCTACCGCAGCAAGTCGTCCTGCTCGTCGAACTTCTTGCCGAAGCTCCCGTGGGGGTTGCCAGCCACCGTTTGGATGCGATTGGTCGTTCCCATCCCCACCGGATTCCCGAAATCCACGAACGCCTTGCCGACGAGGCCGTCAGCCGTCTCGACGATGGGGAGACAGGTCGCGCCGAGCGTCTAGTGGAGCTACTCGTCGCTCGCATCGAGTCGGACTCCGACCTCTCCTTCATGGCAGAACGAACGACCCGCTTGCGGCGAATGGTGAGAGAAAGTATTCGATGCTCCGAGATCGCGGCGGACATCCAGACCTACTTCGGGTCTCACCGGCCGTCCTGGTGGCCTGGACGCGATCGGGAGCTCGAGAACGCACCCCGGGAGATGCTGATCGGTGCGTTG
>Ga0316191_10004554_pt1 | contig 10358 bp, 8 predicted proteins | sample Eddworburr2cm_MG_FD_204928 | JGI IMG/M metagenome (GOLD analysis project Ga0316191, IMG submission 204928) | Coastal sediment microbial communities from Maine, United States - Eddy worm burrow 2 cm | ecosystem: Environmental > Aquatic > Marine > Coastal > Sediment | place: USA: Maine | collected... | reverse complement strand
ATTGCCAAAATTCCTCATGGGGCTAGCCATCATGGCAACTGGTGCCACCTTGATCGAAATCTTGTCGAACTTCGTGAAATACGATTCTGCATGGTACCACCTGGAGTTAGTTTGCGAAGAGGGTTGTGAAATGCTCGGGGTAACAATAATCCTTTGGGCCATCTATGATTTGCTACTGGGACACGGTTTGTATATCCATCTCGATCCAGTGGATGAACAATGGTCATGATTAACTGTATACACAATTAATGGTATTTTCTGGTAGAGACATCAACAGGAACTCTTCTAAATCGCTCAGTTTCCTCGTAATGGCTTGGATACCATAGATCATATCCTTGGATATACCCTGCATTAATTGGAGTGCCGCTGCAGATATATACGTGGAAATACTACATGTGAGTGAGGCTGTCTCCGTAAAGGTCAGAATAGGCCGTCCTTTCTCGTTAAATCACTGTTTATATAAAAGTCCGCTTAAGGACCGGCTTGGGTAGACTCAAGACTTTTATCAAAATCTTATATAAGCAATCGGTGTAGGACCGAGTACGGGTTGTAACTTGCCGTTCATGGACAGGACGACGATATTTCCTGGCTCAGCTGCGTACGGGGATTACCGGCCGGGAAAGGACATTCCCGGGCGAGCTTCGAACGGTGAAAATGCTGCAACTTCGGACGTTCCCGTCTTGCAATCAGTACTCAGACTTTCGTCCAGAACCGTGTATTTCCCAGTTTTTCCGTAGAGGTCTCAGATGCAGCAACCTCTGACCTTACTACTTATATACTTGTATAAATAGTTTACCGATCCGAAGGCTGCGAGTCACTCATAGTACGAATGTGTCGGCAAGTTGAACTTGCTATTTTCAGACTGTGATTAACAACTCATGACTAAATGCCTGGTGCCATTAATAATCATGGGGTTATTGTATATGTTCATGAATAGTTGAGATTAAAATACCTGTATCAATGGGCTTATGCAGCAGACTGAAACCGCTCTGATTGGCACAGGAAATCCTTTCTGGATCGGTGTCTCCAGTCAGCAGGATTCCGGGTATTTTTCTACCGCACGCCTTGCCTACTTCGATGATCGCATCGCTCCCATTCTCTCCCTCACTCAACCTGTAATCGGCAATAATGAGATCAGGTCGCTTTGGGTGAGTTTGTAGAATTTGTAATGCCTGACGTTCTGACACGGCAGATAGTACATGGTAGCCATAAACTTCAAGCAGGGTTTTAAGTGAATCGAGTATGTCTTGCTCGTCATCAATCACCAGAATACATTCCTGCTGACCGGTTTTTGGGTGCTGAGAGTTGTCTTTCTCGTCAGTGGCCTGAATTTTACTTATCGTTGGTAGTTCAATAGAAAAACAGGATCCCCTGCCCGGCAATGAGTTGACAGTCAGTCGATGACCGAGGAGGTCTGCCATACCTTTGGCAATCGCCAGTCCCAACCCAAGACCCAGGCGCCTGTTGCGGGCAACGTTGCCGACCTGGTGGAAGTCCTCGAATATTTCGTCAAGCTGGTCGGCAGAAATTCCAATGCCGGTATCATATACCTCTACGCGGAACATACTCCCGTAACGTCTGCAGCCAATGAGAACCTTGCCTTGCTCGGTATAGTGCACAGCATTACTGACCAGGTTACGCAAAATACGACCCAGGAGAATCGGGTCACTCTCGGTGTGCAATGTACTTTTACATATCCTTAACAAAATACCTTTTTCATGTGCAAGCTCCTGAAACTCGGTATCCAGTTCCTCAATAATGTCAGAGATGGCAAATTGATTTACTGCCGGGACAATGACCCCTGCATCCAGCCGTGACACATCCAGTAGCGTGTTCAGCATGTCACGCATAACCTGAATGCCTTTGGATATGTTGGCAACGACAGCGCTGACATCCGGATCCTTGATCTTGTACTCGAGCGCGCCTGCGTATAGTGAAAGCGCCTGCAATGGCTGGCGCAGGTCATGGCTCGCAGCCGCCAGGAACCTGGATTTTGCAATATTCGATCGTTCTGCTGCTTCCTTGGCTTCTTGTAGCTCATGTGTACGGCTGGCTACTTCATTCTTGAGTGTCGTATTGTGGTGCCTCACCTTGCTGACCATTTTATCGAATCGATAACCCAGAATATCCAGTTCGTCCCCAGACAAACTGGATTTCGAGAATGTGGGTTTTGTGTCTGGATATATGCCAAGATCTGTCAACACAGATTCAATACGTCGTGTCAGTTCATTAATACGCTGAAGCACTGTCTTGCGCAGTATAATTAATATTGTCAGCAGCGAAATAATAAAAGCGGCGAGCGTGTGTAACAGAATTACCCGTTGGCGGGTCGCTATAATATTTTCATTGTCAGCTTGCGAAAGCCTTAGCATGACTTCTCCGAAGTATGATTGAACGCCAGTCTGAGGAGCTAGGAACTCTACTGGTGAAACAAACAGCACACCTGCTTCGGGTCTTTCCTTGCTATATGAGGCAACAGTCTTTCCATTGTGCGTAACCTCAATTGACAACACATTATCTTCACGCTGGCCAGCCGCCTTCAAAACGGTTTCCAGTACCGGGTAGTCTTCGAGTAGGAGCAGATCGACACTGAAATCGGACACAATTTTTGCGAGAGCATTGCCATGCTTGGTAAGGAGTCTCTCAAGGATTCCTTTTTCGTCAATAATGGAAAACCAGCCGAACACGAACATCAATAGTGTCAGTGCTAGCAAGATGACTGAGGTAATTTTGGTTCGAAGATTCAATGCGCATTCCTGAATTCGAATGACAGTGCCATCTCCTTGCGGACCTGCTCTAAATCATCGATGGGTGGGTAGGCAAAACTCGACACTCCCAGTACCTTCAGTTCAGGTAGTTGCTCAAGTGATTTAAATGCCTCCCTGAGTTGATTAACCAGGTAGGTATTTAGCCCCTGATGGGCGACCCATATTTTTCCCGGGACGCTAAAGCGCATTATTGTCCTTACTTGATTTCCCAGTCCGCTACTTTCAAACGCCGAACTGCATAAGGCTCCTGCATCATAATTACCGGCAGCAACGGCAAAGGCCACCTTGTCGTGTCGCCCCAGGTAGCTAAAACCTGCAAGATCCTTTGCGGTAATTCCATCCCTGAAAAGAATAGCCTGAGGATAATAGCGTCCTTCTGTTGAGTGTTCGTTAGCAAAGGCCAGTGTCTTGCCGTGCAAATCCTGCAGCGAATGGATTGGTGCATCCTTTCTGACAATGAATACACCTTCAGCTCTATTTGAACCACTGTATTCTTGGGCGAGTACTGATAATTCAGATTGCCTGTCTTCTGCCATGACATAACTGGCAGCACCCAGCCGCGCAATATCAATAGCACCACTGGAAAGACTGTACATGACTTCTGTATAGGTACGTAAAATACGAATATCAAAGTTTACGTGCACACCCTCAGCTTCCAGTCTTGCTCTAATTGCGTCGAGAATTGGCTTGATTGTGCTGGCAATGTCGCTCGGCCGTTGTGATGCGTACGTACCGAATGTCAGTTGAAGTTCATCAAACTGCCGTGTGAGACGCATTGCTTCGCGGATCATGTCGTAGTCGCTGTCGTCGGCAGGCAGCAGACCATCACGATTTAGTGGCTTGAGAAGCTCCGGGTCAATGAGCGTCTGCAGGACAGCTTGCAGCGCATCGTAAATCGCTGCGTCGAGCCCTTTCCTTGCAACCCAGGGCTTGGTGACACAGGCGAAACTCAGGATAGAACGCAGGTTTTTATTGTCTTTGTATTTCTCGAAGGTGTTCTCGTTCATCGCGCCGGCAGCATAATTACCTGACGCGACGGCGTAGGCGACCTTGTCATGACGCCCCAGATAAACAACCTCGGAAAAATCCGTGACCGTTAGCCCGGATTCCACCATTGCAGCCTGGGAGAGATAGCGGCCGGTAGTGGAATGCCGGTCACCAAAGGCGATCCGATGCCCTTTCAGGTCAGTAATCGACTGGATGGGAGAGTCAGTTTTAACGGCAATAACACCCTTGAAGTACTTTTCGCCTGAATTGCTTTCCATTGCCAGCAAGCGAATATCCTGGTTTTTATTCTTTGCCAGGATGTAACTTACAGGGCCGTAACGGACGAAGTCGACCTCACCGTTTGCAAGCGCATCAATTGCCTGCGGGTATGTCGTATAGATTTTCATATGAACCCGCTTGCGGATACCGCGTTCTGCAAGTGAGCGTTCCAGATAACTTCTGATGGGCTCGAATTTCTTGTATATCTCGGTCGAACGTATATGTGCATAGACGCCGAATGTCAGCTCGTCTTCATCTGTACCCGACTGTGTTGGTTGACTATTTTCGGAATATGATGTGACGGGTAGACAACTCATGAAAAGTGCTAGCAAGGTAAGGAGATAGAAAAACCGTCTCTCGCATATGTCGGCGCAGATATTCATAGGTATTTAAGGCGTGATTTATTCAATGGGCTCTCTGCGCACAGTTATTTTTTATGATCTGCTTTAAGTATTATTTTTCATTCCTACTGTTAAGGCAAATGTTCGAATGTCAAATAAGTAGCAATGCTAAATCATCAACCAGTATTCGGGTTTGCTGAAGTGCGAATGGCTATTTCGATTTGCAAAATTGTTGGTCTGCATCTGGCCTCTGTAGGTACTTCTTCCAGTACTAACCGGAAGTTCCTTGGAGTGCTGGGAACGGCAAGTTAGGTCCATCCCCGTCGTTAAGTGATTATTTATATAGGTATAACGTAAAGATCCGGGTTCGAGAATTTTCAAAGCATTCCCTGCCGACACCACCGGGGCCGCTCGGTCTGACCCGGTGCGCGGCGTGAACGGCATGGACGCCGAAAAAAATTAGGCAATGCCCCGACGCGCCCGACGACCCGTCGCTTCCCCATGTGTCCCAACGGCTTGCAGGCGATGCAGCGGCGTCGGGTGCGTCAGCTGTTTTCGGTGTTTTCTCAGTCCGTGGCTCCCAGGATCTACCTGACATCCGGGTACTCGAACATGTACTCACGCAGTCGGTGATGGTGACACGCGCACACCCGCCCGAATCTGCCGTCGGTGAAGGACAGGTGGCTGTACGCATAACTTGATGGAGGGATTACTTACAGCCTGAAAGAGGTACAGGTCGTCATCGAAACGTGGCGACGTCACAACAACTCCCGCTGACCTCACTCGACGCTGGGTTATCGACCTCCGGTACCGTCTGAAGCTGGGGATTGGTTGTAAAAGGGGCGTAAAATAGGGAAATTTTCAAGCAAGGACGACAGATTTAGGCAAGCCTTCGTGACAATCAGGACTCAAAGAAAGTCGGGGGTTGTTCAAGAAACGTGAACCATAAGGAAAAGGGCTATTCTTCCTATATGCGCGGTGGCGGCATGAAACGGAATTCCGGCATCAGGGGGCTCTTTGTGAAGCCCGGCTAGCGACTCAGCAGGAGCAGCAGTACCAAAAGGTAGGCGAGGCGCGGGAGCCAGTCGACAAGGCCCTCCTGCCACAGGGCTACGCCTTGCCCGAGCCGTCGTGTCTCGTGATCGAGCATTTCGCCAAGGCGTCCCGAGGCTTCCCCGCTGTGCACCAGCGCATACCCGGTGTCATCCAGGGCGGCGTGTTGGTGGAGCGCCTCGCTGACCCCGCTGCCTTCCCTGATTGCCGTTGATATTTTTGACCAGCGACTTCGCAGCAATGCCGAGTCGCAGCTGCTCACGGCAATCGGCAATGTGTCCAGTACTGGCACTCCGGCGTTATAAAGGCAGGCGAGTTGTTGAATAAAGCGGTAGCGCTGGTATTGCCAGACCGGTTTGCCGAGAGTCCTGGATCGTAGGATCAGGTCCGGAAACCGGTGCGGCTTCCGTGGCGCTTTCAAAAGGCGCCAAAGTGAAACCAGTGCGGCCGCAAGCAACAGGTTCTGCAGCAAATAGGCTTGAACGGAAAGCTGTCCGCTAATCAGCATCGGCAGCGGCAACGCCAGAAAACCCAGTATCAGTATGCCGCCCGGGAAAAGCAGCCGCATCCGCAGCCGCTTCCACCAGTCGGTTGCGCCTTCGTGGTAGGTGGCCAAGTCGTCCAGTACCCGGTCCACCCGGCCATGCACGCTGGCGACCGCAAGCAGCCTGGCTTCCCAGGGCAGCAGTACGCCATTCTTCAGCCCCGCATCAGCAAGTGTCTGCCCGCTTTGTACCTGGCGTGCCGTCATCTGGATGGGGCTGCGGTTGCGCAGGGGGAGTTGCTCTGCCCACTGCTCCAGCCCGCGGTCAAGCGTCATGCCGACCTGTGAATAGCGTGCGAGGGCGCGAAAAAATGCAGAACGCCCCGCACCCTGCCTCGGATATCGATGCTCACCCAGGGTCTTTTTCATCCCGCCATCTGCATTCAAGTACAATTTTCCCAATGGTAACTGAACGTGCATGACCTTATATATTTATGACATTTCCCGGACGAAGCGAGTTCGGCGGCAGGGCAGTATGACTGCTCAGCTCCGAACACGCCTGCTGAGGCATGGAGTTTGTCCTGACGGGCACACAACGGATTCTGATCAGTGGTGTTTTCAGGAGGATAATCAAGATGCGGCGGTTAAAAAATGAATTTCCTCACGGTCGGATCCGGCATCATCCTGGCCATGGTTATGCTTCTGCATGCTGATTCGGGCTGGGCGGCTTGGAACGGGATGACACGGCCGCTTCCGGTTTGATCGCAGCCCCACCGGTAACAGCAGCACCGTCCCCGGTCGCAGGGCGAGGCATGCGGGTTTACCGCGATCCGGATACGGGGCGGCTTGGCCCGCCGCCTGCCGGTGTGCAGCCGCACGGCCTGTGCGTCGCCGAGCAGCAGATGCTGAATTGCTCCGACGAGGGGCTGCAACAGCGCACTCTGCCAGGCAGGGGCGTGGCTGTCGATCTGCAAGGACGCTACCAGAGCATGGCCGTGGCGACAGTCGGCGCCGACGGACAGGCCTCAGTGAACTGCGTGCTTACCCCGGAGCAGGCCGAAGCGGCTCTGCATGCGGGACAACAGACCTGGTCCAGGTCAGCAGACTGATACCACTACATCCGGGGGCCACCGGTCTGTTTTTCCGTATATTACCGGTTCTGCTGCTGTGCCTGTTTGCGGCGTCGCCGGCCAAAGCGACCACGTTCGTGATCATCAACCAGGATGGCCCCGGTGAGGGCTTCAATGATCCCACCCGCGTGGGCCGTTGCCTCGAACGGCAAGGACTCCTGGAGCGGGATGCAGAGAATGGCTATTTGACCACGGATGCAGTGAACCAAGATTCCGATGAATACCCTGCTGGGGCATTCCATCACCTACCGCATCGCCGTGGGGCCACATAAATGGCCAAGGTATTTACGTTGCACACGCAGCCGTCCGGCGATGCGCCCTTCGGCAATCAGGTGGGCAATGTGGCCGGACTCTCGCTGCATGCCGGGGTGGTGGCGAGAGCGGATGAACGCAAGAAACTGGAGCGGCTGTGTCGCTACATCAGCTGCCCGGCGGTAGCGGAAAGGCGGCTTTCAGTCACGCCGAACGGCAACGTGTGTTACCAGCTCAAGACGCCATACCGCGATGGCACCACGCATGTGATCTTCGAACCGAGGGACTTCATTGCGAGACTGGTAGCTCTGGTGCCGAAGCCCCGCGTGTATCTAACCCGCTTCCATGGGGTGTTTGCACCGAACAGCCAACACCGCGTACAGGTGATGCCTGCACAGCGAGGTAAAGGTAAAAGGGTCAACGTCACGGATGGGCCGCAAGACCGGACACCCGCTGAACGTCATGCGGCCATGCCCTGGGCACAAAGGCTCAAGCGCGTGTTCAATATTGACATTGAACCGTGCCGTGAATGCGGCGGTGTCGTCAAGGTCATTGCCTGTATCGAAGATCCGGTGGTCATCGCGAAGATACTGACTCACCTGGATGAAACAACCCCTGCAACAGAAACGATCCGCTTGCCCGAGAGCCGGGCACCCCCGCCGGTTTGCTTGTTCGACTGATCAACAGGGAGCATGAATTCCTTATTTGCTACTAGCCAAACGGAAGTGGCAAGGGGGCTGTTGTTCTGAAACTGGGGATTGGCTGTAAAAGGGCAGTAAAATAGGGCAATATTCAAGCAAGGACGACAGATTTAGGCAAGCCTTCGTGACAATCAGGACTCAAAGAAAGTCGGGGGTTGTTCAAGAAACGTGTACTTTAAGGAAAAGGGCTATTCTTCCTATATGCCCGCCGACCCGGGCGAAACACACACCGCTACTTGATCGCGATCAATCTGCTCCGCGCCGGCAGCCGAACCGTTTGCAACTCCGAGGCGCTAATGTTAATGAATTCTAATATGTAATCGGTTAAATTAACCGCTCGCTTTTTCAGGATCATCGCCGTGAAACCTCGCGTCTTCATCCAGGTCAACCACAAGCAATGGATCGGTGCGGTCATTGCCGAGTACGCACTTAAGCGCAACTCGGCCCATGCCGACGAATTCGATACCCAGATCATGCGCGTCGAAGACTACCCGATCTTCGCCACGCACCAGGACCGCAAGTACCTGCGCGGCGGCCTGTTGTGGCATTGGGAGAACGACGACCTGCAGTCGTTCTCGTTAACCCGCTTCCTGCCACCCGGCGAGATGGGCTACCAGGGCCGCGCGCTGGTCATCGACCCCGACGTATTCGTGATCGGCGACGTCTGGGACCTGCTGAATCGCGACATGGAGGGCAAGGCCATCATGTGCCGCAAGCGCTCCGGCACCAAGGGCGCACAGGGCTGCCAGGCCACCAGCGTGATGCTGCTGGACTGCGGCAAGCTCGGCCACTGGCATTTCGATAAAGGCTTCGAGGCGATGTTCGACGGCAGCCGCGACTACGCCGACTGGATCTGCCTGCGCCTCGAAGACCCCGACAGCATCGGCAGCTTCGAGGAGGAATGGAACGACTTCGACCACCTCGGCCCGAACACCAAGGCGCTGCACACCACCAAGCGCAAGACCCAGCCGTGGAAGACCGGCCTGCCGATCGACTTCCGCCCGCAGGAGCGCTTCCAGTGGTTTCCACCGCGCGACTGGGTCAGCCGCGCCCGGCGCACGCTGTTCGGCGACTACGCCTTTCTCGGCCGCTACCAGCCTAACCCGGACCCGAACCAGGAGCACCTGATCTTCGGCCTGATCAAGGAATGCCTGGAGCAGGGCATGGTGACCGAGCAGCAGCTGCGCGACGAGATGGCACAGAACCACATCCGCCACGACGCGCTGGAGATCCTGGAGCGCACCCCGCCGCTGCCCGAGCCGGCCTGGAAACAGGCCACTTGAGGCCGACCCGGCGATGAGCGCGATTCTGGTGTTGGGCTCCAAACCCGAGCCGGCACTGCCGCCGGCATCGGCCTACGACCGCCTGGCCTGCGCCAACGGCTCCGGCGCCTCGGCCGCAAAGCTCGGCCTGCCCGAACCGGCGCTGACCGTGATGTCCGCGATTCTGACCTCCGGTATCGAATCCGGCCGCCAGACCCTGACCGCGCTGCGCGGGCTGACCACCGATGAACTGCATTTCTTTCCACGCCCGCCAAAAGCGAGCCGGTTGCGCAAGCGGCTGGCCCAGCCGCTGGTCGCGTGGCGCACCCGCCCGAGTGAGCTGAAAAAGCGGCTGCAGGCGGTCGACTACCGCTACCGGCGCTTCGTCGACCACGACTACGGCTTCTATCAGGGCATGATCGACCAACTGTGCGCGGATGACGTCGAGGTCACCCGGCAGATGCAGTGCAAGCAACCCTCGACCGGCCTGATAACCATCCTGCTGGCGTTGTCGCGTAGCGAACGGGTCATCGTCGCCGGCTTCAGCTTCGAGTTGACCCATGCCTATGACCGCAATCCCGAGATCGACCAGCGCGGCACCCGCGCAAGCCGCCACGCCGACACCGACATCACCATCCTGCGCTGCCTGAGCCGGCGCTACCCGGGCCTGACCACCAGCGAAGCAGTGGTCTCCGAGAACACCAGCATCCCGATCTTCACTGAAAACAGCCAACACCGCGCGAGCCCCACCCCGAGCACCCAACCATGAGTAGCAAGAAAGTCACCCGCTGGATCGGCAACCGCCTGAAATACGGTATCGGCGACAAGGGCCGCGAGCGCAAACTGGCCGCGAAGAAGGAACGCCGCGCGAAGAAGTTCGAGTCCGAGCGCTGGAGCAAGGACGGTGAACTGGCTAGGCGCCAGTACGCCAACTACGACGAATACATCGAACACCAGGGCGCCAAGCTCGACCAAATCGTCCACCGCCTGCGCGAGACCGAGCAGGAGGACTTCGACGACTTCAAGGACCGCTTCGAGCAGTGCCAGGCTCTGTCGCAAGCCCGCTCGGTGCTGTGTCTCGGCGCCCGCCTCGGCACCGAG
>Ga0316191_10004553_pt1 | contig 10359 bp, 9 predicted proteins | sample Eddworburr2cm_MG_FD_204928 | JGI IMG/M metagenome (GOLD analysis project Ga0316191, IMG submission 204928) | Coastal sediment microbial communities from Maine, United States - Eddy worm burrow 2 cm | ecosystem: Environmental > Aquatic > Marine > Coastal > Sediment | place: USA: Maine | collected... | reverse complement strand
TAAAATCAGCAGGAATGTTCGGCCTTACTTTCGAACATTCAAAGAGGATAACCGCCTGCATTCTCAAAAGCGGTATCATGGTCGCCCAGACACCGCCTCAGATAGATGGTGATATTACCAAGGAGGTCCTTGATATCTACAAATCGATCCTGGTTGATGGGTTGGGATTGACTGAAGATATTTTGCCAGATTAGGTTTCAGGTTTCAGGTGTCAGGCTGAAGATCGGAGTGTTCGAAAAAGTAGGACGCGCCTTTGTGCCCGCTGTATCCAAATCATCGCGTATTGCACAAAGTAACCGGCAAAGCCTGTCCGCTTCGCCTTGCGAGCTCGCACAGCAGGTGTGGAGCCTACCGCGCTGATTCGCGCTGTTCCTGACACCTGACACCTGACACCCATCAATCAAGTTGAACATGCAGGAGCAGTCAACTTGACCTATTAACCAAGAATAAATCCACCAGGGAAAACCATGGCCTTACACTTCACCACAGAAGAATTCACCGAGCGACAGCACCGAACCATCGAGCAGTTAACGAACAGGCAGTTGGATGGTCTTTTGATGTTTAGACAGGAAAGCATGTATTATTTGAGCGGCTACGACAGCTTCGGGTACGTATTTTTCCAGTGTCTTTATCTTGATAAAGACGGAAACCTGATGCTTTTAACCCGCGCTCCTGATTTGCGTCAGGCACGTCACACGTCCGTTATTGAAGATATCCGCATCTGGCAGGACAATTCCGAAGCCGATCCCGCGGTTCAGCTAAAACAGATCCTGGATGAATTCGGCTGCCGGGGCCGGCGCCTTGGTGTTGAATACGATGCCTATGGATTAACAGCCAAAAACGGCAAGCTGCTGGAAGAGACCCTTACCGGCTTCTGTGATCTCGAAGATGCATCGGATCTGGTCAGCCGGCTGCGGGTGGTCAAAAGCAAGACCGAACTGGCCTATGTGCGCAAGGCGGCCGAATTGGCTGACCTGGCCTATGATGAAGCTTACCGACTGGCGGGACCGGGGGCGGACGAAGGAGATATTCTGGCGGCCATGCAAGGGGTCATTTTTTCCGGTGACGGCGACTACCCGGGCAACGAATTTATCATCGGCTCAGGACAGGATGCGCTTTTATGCCGTTACAAATCCGGGCGTCGCAAGCTCGACCCTCGGGATCAACTGACCCTTGAATGGGCGGCCGCCTACCGGCATTACCATGCCGCCATGATGCGCACCATCCCCATCGGGGAGGCCACAGCGCTTCATCAAAAGATGCACGCGGTGAATATGGCTGCCATGCAGGCCTGCATGGCAGCCCTTAAACCCGGCCGACCCATCGGCGAAGTGTTTGACGCCTATGCACGCAGTTGCGACGACGCGGGAATGAAGGAGCACCGCCTCAATGCCACGGGCTACAGCCTCGGCACCACCTTTGCTCCCAGCTGGATGGACTGGCCGATGTTTTACCACGGCAACCCGGTCCTGGCCGCAGAAAACATGGTGTTCTTTTTACACATGATTCTGATGGACAGTGACACCAACCACGCCATGTGCTTCGGGCACACCGTCGTGGTCACCGCAACCGGATGCGAATCCCTGTCCAAGCGCTCTATGGATCTGGTGGTGAAATAGCAGCGGAAGTTGGATATTCTCTCATATCTGCAATCAACTGATATTTGGTTTTCTGTCATGATATCGAAAGTTTTGGTTCGGTAAAATTTCATCCGATTTCAGCCCAATCTACAAAATACCAAAATTTCATATTGCGTCAGCACATCCTACAAATTTTTAAACTTTCCAAATTTCACAGTTAGGCACGACATTTCCAATTTGGGTGCTTGCAAATTATTGTGGGCTTGCGTATGCAATATGCAGTTGCTCACTAACAGGACTATGGTAAGAAGTGTTCTGTTGTATAATGCTAATATTGACCGAGGACTATTGGCAAAAGTTTTTAGCGATGTAGAAAGGATACCGCCAGTATCTTTGAGAACCTCTCGAATCAGGGATAATACAAGTATTCGTAACTTTTCGATTCGTCTAAAAAAGGCTACGGGCAGATGAAGTCATGCGTAAAGTTAAAAATTTTACGACCCAACAATCATACCATAATTGAACAGATTAAAATTGATACAAATTAACCAATGAAGTTTTCATATGTGAACGATTGAAATAGGAGTTGACTGAAAAGAAAATTAATGTTAATGGAAAGTAATTATTATTTAGAATAAAGAGGTTTCAGTTGGCAGACCATAAAAAAAGATTTGAAGTCATCATCCAAAAATTAAGGGATAATGGCCATAAGATAACGCCTCAGCGGCTGGCTATCGCTAAAATTCTTGCCAAAAGTGAAGGCCATCCCAGTGTTGAAAATATCCATGCCCAGATAACAAAAGACTTTCCGACAATGAGTCTTGCCACGGTATACAAAAATATTATATTAATTAAATCATTTGGTGAGGTTCTTGAGCTAGGGTTCCCGGATGGGAGTAACCGATATGATGGAAACAAACCTGCCCCCCATCCACATGTCATCTGTATCAAGTGTAAAAAAATTGTCGACCCAGACCTGGATAACATGGATGAGATAGAAAAAGAGGTCGCATTAGAGACTAATTTTAAAATTCTGAATCATCGGCTGGACTTTTTCGGTATATGCAGCAATTGTATGGCGGAGAAAGTTTAATATATATTTTTGCCTTTAATTGATAATCGTTATCATGTAATAATCTTTTACCATAATCAAATGAGTGAGGAGGCCAACCTGTCTGAAAAGAAAAAACTGACCACTAATGTTGGTGCCTCTGTCGCTGATAATCAGAATGTAATGACAGGCGGCCCTGGATTTTGCGCTTAAAAAATGGTGCGACGTTCTTCTAACGATTCTTCAAGTCTCCCATTTTTACCAAAATCAATTGATAAGTCCGCTAAAGTTAATTAGATAGATGGGCACCGAAGCACGATATTCATCGCAGCACGGTGCATAAGTTCAAACAACGAAAGGAGGAGCCTTATGAATGAAGAAAGCAAGTGCCCGGTAACGGGCAGGACAAGTAAACCCATTGCTGGCGGTGGGACGTCGAACCAGGACTGGTGGCCGAACCAGTTGAATCTCAAAATTCTTCATCAGCACTCGCACATGAGCAATCCGATGGGTGAGGCGTTCAACTACGCTGAGGAATTCAAGAAACTCGACCTGCAGGCCCTGAAAAAGGACCTCTATGCGCTGATGACCGACTCCCAGGAATGGTGGCCAGCCGACTACGGTCACTACGGTGGGCTTTTCATCCGGATGGCTTGGCACAGCGCAGGCACCTACCGCATGGGCGACGGCCGCGGCGGGGCAGGGTCTGGCAATCAGCGCTTGGCACCCCTCAACAGCTGGCCGGACAACGTGAATCTCGACAAGGCGCGCCGTCTGCTCTGGCCGATCAAGCAGAAATACGGCAACAAGATCTCCTGGGCCGACCTCATGATCCTTGCCGGCAACTGCGCCCTTGAGTCGATGGGATTCAAGACCTTCGGCTTCGGCGGTGGGCGCGAGGACGTCTGGGAGCCGGAAGAGGACATTTATTGGGGCGCTGAGGACGAGTGGCTTGGCGACAAGCGCTACTCCGGCGACCGGGACCTTGAAAATCCTCTTGCTGCCGTGCAGATGGGACTGATCTACGTGAACCCGGAAGGGCCGAACGGCGAACCGGATGCTGTAGCGTCGGGACGTGACGTCCGCGAGACCTTCGCGCGCATGGCCATGAATGACGAAGAGACCGTCGCGCTCGTCGCCGGCGGCCACACCTTCGGCAAATGCCATGGCGCTGGCGATGCGGAGCTTGTCGGTCCTGAACCTGAAGCGGCCGGCATCGAAGAGCAGGGCCTTGGCTGGAAGAGCAGCTTTGAAAGCGGCAAAGGCGATGATACGATCAGCAGTGGAATCGAAGGTGGGTGGACACCGAAACCGACACAGTGGGATATGGGCTATTTCGATATGCTGTTCGGCTACGATTGGAATTTGGTAAAAAGCCCCGCCGGCGCAAATCAGTGGGTCCCGGTCAGTCCGGATGAAAAGGACCTCGCGCCAGCCGCTCACGATCCGTCGAAGCGTGTTACGACCATTATGACCACAGCAGACCTCTCTCTGAAGATGGATCCGATCTATAAACCGATTGCTAAACGTTTCCACGAGAACCCGGAGGAGTTTGCGGACGCATTTGCCCGGGCGTGGTTCAAGCTGACCCACCGAGACATGGGCCCGCGCCCGCGCTATCTCGGCTCGGAGGTTCCGGCGGAGGAACTGATCTGGCAAGATCCGATGCCCGCAGTCGATCATGAGCTAATCGACGAGCAGAATATCGCGGACCTCAAGGGCAAGATCCTCGCTTCAGAACTGTCTGTCTCCCAACTGGTCTCCACCGCCTGGGCGTCGGCATCTACGTTCCGCGGCTCCGATAAGCGCGGTGGGGCGAACGGGGCACGCATTCGTCTTGCGCCGCAGAAAGATTGGGAAGTCAACCAGCCTGATCAACTGGCCAAAGTGCTGGGTATCCTCGAGGGAATCCAAAAGGAGTTCAACAACGCGCAGTCCGACGGCAAGAAGGTCTCGCTCGCCGATCTGATCGTGCTGGGTGGTTGCGCAGGTGTCGAGCAAGCTGCGAAGAATGCTGGTCACGATGTTACCGTACCCTTCACGCCGGGGCGCACGGATGCGTCGCAGGAGCAAACCGACGTGGTGTCATTCTACGTACTCGAACCGTCTGCAGACGGATTCCGCAACTACCAAAAGAAAAAATACGCCGTCTCGGCAGAGGAAATGCTGGTTGATAGGGCGCAACTGCTGACACTGACTGCCCCTGAGATGACGGTTCTCGTTGGCGGTATGCGCGTCTTAAATGCCAACTTCGGACAGTCCCAGCACGGGGTCTTCACCAAACGGCCAGAGACGCTCACCAATGACTTCTTCGTGAATCTGCTCGACATGAGCACGGAGTGGAAGGCAATCTCGGAAGACGAAGACCTGTTCGAAGGTCGTGATCGCGCAACAGGCGAAACCAAGTGGACCGGCACCCGTGTCGACCTCATCTTCGGTTCGAACTCTCAACTCCGGGCCTTGTCGGAAGTCTACGGATGTGAGGACTCCCAGGAGAAGTTCCTGCACGACTTTGTAACGGTGTGGAACAAGGTAATGAACCTTGACCGCTTCGAACTGAATTAATATCAGAAAGGAAAACCAAATGGCAGAAAAGAAATTTAAACGTGTATGCGAATGCACTAACTGCGGTAATGAGGCTGAGATGGTGGTAACCTGTAAATTGGCAGACGAAAGCCCCGAGGCAAAAGCGCCCAAAGTCCTGTCCAAGGCTCAAGGCAAAACCAAAGGCCATGCAGTTTGCACTCATTGTGGCGGTGAAGCTGATATCTGGCTCGATGTATAGTCTGTGAAACTAAACGCTTTTCAGGGGGTTATGCCGATGGGCGGTTCTTCTCGCCACCATCGGTCTGCTCCCCTGAAAAACGGGCAAAGGAGGAGTGTATGTATTTCAATCAGATTTCCGTTGACGGCATGGGTTGCCTTTCCTATGCGATCGGCTGCCCCCGAGCTAAGGCCATGGTCTTGGTAGATCCCAAACGGGACGTACGGGATTACCGGTCCAACATTGCGGCAAGCATCATGAAGCAGGCGGGATATGCCAAGGCGAAATCTCTGGTTGGAGGCATCTTTGCATGGTCCAATGCAGGCTTTCCGGTTGTATTGAACTGAATGGCTCATTCACGGCGGTGTGTTGCAAGCACGATGCACAGCAACACCAAAACCCGGGCAAAAAAAAAGATTGTCAAACACCGGCAATAAGAATTTGATCTGAATCACTGATTCACACATGAGAAATTGCCAGTCCCGCTTACGTGCATTCATTGGGGCTGGCTTTTCTCATATAGGGATTGTAAATAGATCGTAGATCGTAACCTGTAGTTTTCAGTATGCTACAATTGCTGTGTTACCTGTTATTACAATTTTTTTACGAAAGGCGCCTTAACGAATTCCAGAATATAGCATTATGCTGACGAGGATAGCGAACTAAGACCATTAGTCCTCATATTGTGCGTAATAGAAAGTACAAGGAATCTCAAAAATATTCCTCGGTCGCTTTTTTTATATTTTAAACTCTTCAATATAGGGTATTAGGCTGGTTAAGATTAGCCAACGCTATACACTAATTTTGAAAATTGCACCTTCCGGCTATGAAGGGACAACCGTAAATTATTGCATATATCTTCCGGTAATCTTAAATATTTTCAAATCCAAAAATTGTAGATTTCGTGTCCAACAAATCGGCAAAATTAATGGTTTCAAAAACCTGAATGGCAATAATATATACGAAATTTTAACAATTTCTGATTATCTCAATTATCACCAGCCCACCATTAAACTTAGATACAAAAAAACATTTAATTTTTTTCTTGACAAATAGTTTTATAGTGTACTAATTAACTATTACAATAATTATTTAGTTATATATTTATATGAACGGGAGGCAATTATTCATGATCGAGTTTAAATTAGATCCTAAATCCGGGATTCCCTTTTATCGACAGATCATTGATCAGATCCGCTACGGGGTTGCGATTGGAAAATTAGAAGTTGGCGAACAATTACCAACCGTCAGAGCTTTAGCAGTTGAGCTCAAAATTAATCTCAATACCGTCAGCAAAGCATATCGGGAACTTGAAATTCAAAGTATTTTAGAAACCCAACAGGGTACCGGCACATTTATTGGGCCGGTTAGCGTTCAAATTCCCAACTCTGAACGTCAAAATAAATTAGCCGCTATCTGTTCGGAGTTTTTAAGTATAGCCTCCAGTTACGGGTTGAGTGTTGAGGAAATGATTGATGAACTAAACAAAAGCCAAGGAGGGAAGCCATGAATCCAGTTGAAGAAAACAATAAGAAAGTTCATGCCGGCAAAGTCTCGATATCAGAAGAAAAAATCTCCAAAACAGTCAATCTCATTTCCATCACCATCGTTCTTTTATCTTTAGCCATGGGTGCCATGCTGGTTTATTTTAATATTACCCACTGGAGCATTGCAGCCAGCGGTGGTGTGATTTTGCTTTTTCTCGCGGCTTCGATTCGGATTGCAGATCAATGGGAAAAAGCCGTTGTCCTTCGGATGGGGAAATTTCTCGGATTAAGAGGACCCGGAATATTTTTAATAATACCTATTATTGATCGGGTCGACAATTATATAGATCAACGCGTTCGCGTAACTGATTTTAGCGCCGAAAAAACCTTGACCAAGGACACGGTACCGGTGGATGTAGATGCCGTTGTCTATTGGACGGTATGGGATGCGGAAAAAGCTGCTTTAGAAGTAAGACGGTATGTGCAAGCCGTTACCTATATCGCCCTGACCGGCCTGAGGGACATTATCGGCAGACACGAGTTGGCAGATCTTTTGCAAAATCGTGATAAAATTGCTGAAGCCCTGCAGCACTCACTTGATGAACACACAAACCCCTGGGGAATTACCTGTCAGAACGTTGGAATTAAAGATATTGTCATCCCGGAGGCGCTTGCGGATGCCATGAGCAAACAGGCCCAGGCGGAGCGGGAGCGCCAGGCCAGAATAATCCTTGGTACGGCTGAGACCGAAATAGCGGAGAAGTTTGCCGAAGCCAGCAAACAATACCAGGACAATCCGGTTGCACTCCAGTTGCGGGGTATGAACATGCTTTTTGAAGGGCTTAAAGAAAAGGGATCACTGATTATTGTGCCAAGTTCTGCACTGGAATCGATGAACTTGGGTGCCATTGGTGGACTATCAGCTTTAGCTGAAAAGCGCGCGGGGTGAAACTGGAGATCCTTTTGTGGGCCATGTTTTCAGCTTAAAAGGAGAAAAATATGATAATATTAACTGCGTGTTCCAGGAAAATAATATTTTGTATTCTAACTTTTATCCTTTTTGCATTTTTAACTGAAAACTCACTTTACGCACAACCAACAGAGCGGGAATACTGGCCCACCAGCGGTTGGAAGTCTTCTACCCCGGAGATGCAGGGTATGGATTCCGCCAAACTATTGATCGCAGACGAATTTATCCAGAATAGACTTCCCGATGCTTTTAGTTTGCTGGTTGTCAAGAACGGCTATTTAGTTTTTGAGAAATACTACTCGTGGGGAAGTCCTGAAAAATATGCTGTCGTTCATTCCGTTACCAAAAGTGTTATGTCGGCCCTGATTGGTATAGCACTGGACCAAGGGTATCTTAAAAGTGTGGATCAAAAACTAATCGAATTTTTTCCTGAATATATCACAGACGACCTCGATCCGAGGAAAAAGGAGATCAGTCTTAAGCAACTTTTGACAATGAGTGCCGGATTCAAGTGGAACGACAGGGGGCCAGTGATGCGGAACTGGTATACTTCTTCGAACTGGGCAAAATTCACGATTCAACTCCCGCAGGAAAATAATCCGGGTGACGTATTTAATTACAATTCATCAACATCACATCTTCTGTCCATAATTCTGTCAAAGTCGACTAAAACCAGCACGTTGGAATTTGCAAAGCAAAACCTTTTCGAACCGTTAGGAATACAATCAGCCTATTGGCATCAAGACCCCCAGGGATACTATAGTGGCGGTTTCGGTTTGGGACTATCGGCACGCGATTTAGCAAAAATCGGTTTCCTGTACTTGAATAATGGATATTGGAACGGTCAATCTATTGTCTCTGAATATTGGGTGAAAGAATCCACCGATCAACAAATACGGGCTTTCAGCCATCCGATATATGGTCCGTTTGGGTACGGTTATCAATGGTGGGTGAAAAAGATCGATGGCTGCAACAGTTTCAGGGCCTGGGGAAGACGGGGGCAATTTATAGTGGTCGTTCCTGAACTTGACCTTGTTATTGCAGTAACATCGGAAACAGCTCAGCCTCATCCGCCAACTTCGATTCACTATACTCCCTTGTTTGATTTAGTTGCCGCCTCTGTTCAAAGGAAAAGGCCACCGAAAAAATCGCTGAAAGCCGTGGGATTGCCCCCTGATGTAAAAGCGTTCATAACTGACTATGATCAAGCCAGACGTGATAAAGACCTGGTGACAATGGCCGACTTAATTTCGGATCGATTTCTTTATGATGGCGTTACCAAACAAATGGTTTTAAGATTTTTATCAGGAATTTCATCTTATACGGCCGACGCTAAAATCATCATCACCAAGTTTGAGCCTGAAGGCGAAAAGGTGAAAATGGATGTTGTGCTTAAAGATAAATATTTTGAGGCCCCCTTTATGACCGGCAGTAAGCTAATCAAAGAAAACGGACAATGGAAATGGTATGGAAACCAAATTCCAAAATAACCTGTCACCGCTTAATTGCTAAACAACTGGCAAAATTTAAAAAAATCCGAAGAGCAAATCTAATGCAAACGATTCAAAACGTACCCACCGAGCGTGTAATCTTCTTTGATAATATTCGCTACCTGATGGTATTGCTGGTAGTCGTGCTGCATTCAGCCTGTGGATACAGCCATTATACGACATGGTGGTCAGTAAATGACGAAAATTTTATCTTTTTTGATTACTTGCTGGAAATTTTGGGTGTTTTCCTTATGCCGACTCTTTTTTTTGTTGCGGGCTATTTCGCTTTGCCGTCCTTGCAACAAAAGGGCAAGTGGCTGTTTATTGCGAGTAAATTGAGGCGCCTGGGGATTCCCTGGGTATTAGGTGTTATTTTACTGTCTCCGATTTTAAATTATATCAACCTTTATTCCCGGGATTATCCGGCAAATTTATTGAGCTTGGGGAGTATTTTCGTAAATAACCTTAAAGGCGCTCTATCATTCCAGACCGGATTGATCACATCACAGTTGCAGTTTAGCCATGATCATTTCTGGTTTATCTCCCTGCTTCTTTTCTTTTTTATTGTATTCGCCATTCTTCACGATGGTAAAAACAGGTGGTTCCCAGGTGTTGTTTCCTCTGCAAAACCAAAAGGCCCCGCGGTGAAATCTATTTTGGTTGTATTTTTCCTGGTCGGTGTTCTTACCGCCCTGATAACTTTTTTCATTTACGGGATCTTCCACGGAACCCCAAACAGAGATCCGTGGATCATTATTGGAAGCCTCATCCAATTTCAAGCTTCTAGAATCGTTTTGTATATCTCATGTTTTAGTGTGGGAGTTTATGTTTTTTCCAAAAAATGGTTTAAAAATGGTTTGGTATTTCAATATTTTTTAAATTCGGAATCGTCACACTTTCATCTATCCTTTTGAGCTATTTCATCAGTCAATATGCGATAAGGCCGTTCCCCAAGCCATCCGTGGCCGCAATGATCGCTTTGTTTGTGCTTCTGACCACAGTTCTTAATCCAGCTGC
>Ga0316191_10004550_pt1 | contig 10362 bp, 9 predicted proteins | sample Eddworburr2cm_MG_FD_204928 | JGI IMG/M metagenome (GOLD analysis project Ga0316191, IMG submission 204928) | Coastal sediment microbial communities from Maine, United States - Eddy worm burrow 2 cm | ecosystem: Environmental > Aquatic > Marine > Coastal > Sediment | place: USA: Maine | collected... | reverse complement strand
ATAAAAGCGTCTAATGCAATTCGGCCCCATCCATTCGTTTAGCATGTTGACGATATAACTTAAGCCTAGCGGCCCTTGATTGATGGTGCGCTTACCAAGTTTAAAAGGCAGTGTGTCGACGACTGGCAAATTGCTAACCGCCTCTCTATCCCAGTGCAATGGATTTGGGTCCCGCAGAATGGCGGCCATAGTGCGCATACGCTCTGCCGATACACTTTCCATGACCCATTGTGGAATGCTATCGCCGACCTCATGGTCTGTCTTAACGGTACTCACAGCGTATTCCTCGTAAATTGCTGCGCCATTGATGTGCGCACGCATAAGATTTTTTCAGGCGACATGATTTCAAAACTGAACAGAAGCCAGTCATAGGTTTGCCCATGATCATTTTGACGACGCTCGGCGGCAACAATTTTCCCGGTAATTTCGTAAGTAACTTCTTCTATAAGTGGTTCAAATATCTCCCAGTCATAGTATTCAGGAATAACAGACAGATCTGACTCGGCCTGGCCCAGCTCAAACATTTCCGCAATGCTGGTTTTTGCTCCCATCATTGGCACATGGAATAAAGCAACAGGATGAACCATGCCATTAGGTAGCAGCTCGGCACCAGTGCAGCCTGTGAGCAAAAAATTTTCCCAGTGGTCGACTTTATAGGTGCCCCCCGGGAACTCATGGCCGGCGAGTGCAGTAATTTCTTCCAGGGGTGGCATTGGTTTCATAAGGAATTTGAACCTGTGGTTTCTTATACGTTATTAGACTGTATATACTGTGTTTGAGCATACACTTGCATTATTATCGATGTCTAACCTCCAGGCGCGCCGAACAAAATAAGAGATATAGTCTCATGCAAAACAAAACCGTCACCGTGTTTGGTGCCAGCGGCCGACAAGGGCTCGCACAGATTCGCCAACTTCGTGCGCAGGGGTTTTGGGTTAGAGCCGTCACCCGTTCACCAGAGCGTTTTTATACTGATGAATTTGAAGGCGTCGCCGTGGTCCGGGCGGATTACAACGATCTAAACAGTTTGGTCAAGGCCTGCGAAAATGCCGATGGTGTTTTCTTTACTCATCCGATATTTGAGGATGTCTTACACGTTAACGACCATATTGCACGAGTAGGTGAAGCAGCAAAGAAGGCCGGCGTTAAACATTTGGTGTACAACACCAGTTCTTTTGTCCCCGACACTCCTTGCGGCGAACCAAACTACGACGGAAATTTGATACGGGAGAATATTTTTGCGGCGTCTGGTGTTCCATTAACAGTTATTCGGCCCGTGCTTTTTATGGATAATTTGCTCACCAATTGGGTGAAGCCTGGCCTTGTTAACGATGGGCGCTACCGATACCCACATGAACCAACCATGAAGGCTAACTGGATCTGCCTGGATGATGTTGCCAAGTTTATGATTGCGGCGTTGAACCGTGATGACTTGATCGGCGAACGCATTGTCATCGGCGGCCCGGAAGCGCTATTGCCTGATGAGATCGCCAGCACTTTGTCGCAAGCAATAGGTAAAGCTATTACTTTTGAGTATGTTACTCCACGCCACTATGGCGAATTGATGTATGACCTTTTTAGCGATGTATCGCCCCTGAGTCGCGAAGAGTATGCAGAGGCCCTTGAAGCTTTCTATGTTTACAATAACAAAAACAATGGGCACGCCTTTCTTGTCGACATGAAGCCGATATTAGAGCGTATACCAATAGAGCTGACGCCGTTGGCGCAGTGGGCTAAAGAGCAAGATTGGGTGCTGCGCGACGATGGTCCGTCCGGTGGCTGAAATAGATGGCTTAGGTATTAAGGGCCTTCATGCTCGGAGACATGTTGAAACGGGGCGTGCAATGGTAGTGCCTCCCAATCATCCGGTTTAGTCGATGTTTCCCTCAGCTTAAACGGTCTTGTTACGCCGGCATGGCGGAATAGAATGTGCTCCGAGTTATCCCTTATCCCATACCAGCATAGAGAGATTCCCCATGAGCCATCCAAACAGCCACAGCCCGAAAAACACTGCGCAAATTGCTACAATGTCTAACGGTCAACGCTTCATGGAGTGGGCACAGGAGCCTCTTGGGTCCTTGATCGTAGCGTCCGTGGGTACCATGAGCACACTCGGTGTGGTGCTCTCCAGCATCTGGGCGATCAACATCGCACTGAACTAGGACGATTGGCGCTGGGTTATCATCCCTTCCTAGTGCCAATCCAAGCCTATATAACGTCTCCGTACTCTGTTTATAGCCATGCCTAATCTGGGATTTGCCGTAGTAGAATAGCGTGCCGCTGGCGTGAGAGTCTCGCCCAGCCTTCTTCCTGAGAGAGGATTACCAGGCACCATGGCGACACACCCAAGCTTCATGAACTGGGAGGACCTGGATTCCCTGGTGGGATCCATCAGCACGCGTTCCCTGGTGGCCAGGCCTGTAAGCGTCGAGCAGTGCCGTCAGGTGCTGGATTATTGCCGCGAGCATGGTCTCAAGGTCTGCCCGCGCGGTACCGGTCGCAGCTATGGAGATACGGCGCTGGCCGACGGTCAGGTGGTACTCGATGTCAGCGATATGAGTCGAATCCTCGACTTTGACGCGGATACAGCGCAGCTTAAGGTGCAGGCCGGGGTCCGCCTGATTGATATCTTCCGGCGCTTTCATGCCAGCCTCTATACGTTGCCGTCGAGCCCAACGGAATCTCACTCCAGCGTGTCGGGCGCCATGTCCGCCAATGTAAATGGCAAGGACGGTGCCAAGCAGGGCAGTTTCTACAACAATGTGGTGCGCTTCAGTCTATTGACGGCGTCCGGCGAAGTTCTGGAAATCGACCGAGGCCATGAGCTGTTCAACGCGGTGATTGGCGGCGTGGGGATGCTGGGTGTGGTGCTGGAGGCAACTCTGCAGCTGAAGCCGATACCATCGCCCTATCTTGCGGTGCGCCGGCGACCCGCGGCGGATGTCGACGCGCTGCTGGCGATCCTAGCCCAGGAGGAGCGCAACAGTGACCTGCTGGTCGCCTGGGTTGATGCCTATGCCGACGGCAAGCGCACCGGCCGGGCAGTGGTCCATGCCGCTAACTGGATAGAGCATGATGCCTCACAAAGACAGCGCGAGGCGCTTCTGGACAAAGGCTACGGCTGGCTGGAGGGCCATCGGCGCATGGGCCTGGCGGTGCACGAGTTGTTCGGTCCGCTGTTGTCGCTACTGTTGTATGCCCAGCGGCCACTGTTAACCCTGTTTAATCGTTTCTACTACCGGCTCAGCACTGTGCTTGCCCACTTGGCGGACAAGCCTGCCGAGGAACTGTTTATCGCCTACAGTTTCGCCGCCAGCTTTACGATACCCCCCGCCCACCTGGTCTGTGGTGCAAGGGGCTACACGGTGCAGTTGAGTTTTCCCCGGGAGGGCGCGCGGGAAGCGATCGTCGAGTTGCTTGGCATCTGCCAGGGTTCACCCTGTCCGCCGGTGACGACGGTGCTGCGCGCGCATCGGCGAGATCCTGGCCTGTTGTCGTTCTCCGAAGATGGCTACAGCCTCAACTTCGAGTTTCACCCCAAGAAACATAACGCCGAGGCCAGCCGTGAGGCGATCGACCACCTTATTGCCGCCACCGCCAGGCGTGGGGGCCGAATTCATCTGACCAAGGATCAGGTACTCACACCCGCGCAGTTCCGGGCCGTTTTCCCGGGCCATAGCGCGTTGCAGGCTTTGAAGCGTCGCTATGATCCCGAGGGGATATTTACATCTGACCTTGCGATTCGGGTTGGTCTGGTGACGTAGCCCCCGGTGGCGGGCGGTTGGAGATCAGCAGCAGGTTGCGGCTGCCGATCTCGCGGTGATCAAGCACGCTGGTGTCTGCCAGCAGCGAGTCTTTGAGTCGATCGTAGTCACGCATTCTTATCACCACGATAGCGCGCTCGGGCTCCTCGAGGAATGTCAGCAGGTCATCGTCCTTGCGCAAATCAGCGGTGAAGTGGTCAGCGTAGTACACGTAGCGCGCACGGTAGGTGCGGAACATCCCCCAGCGGGTGCCCGGAATGCTGTCGATTTCGCTGCGCAGGTATTCGCTGTAGGGCCGAACCGTCTTGCCCTGATCGGCGAGTGGGATCAACACGTGTACACAGTACACGATCATGACCAGGGTGAAAGCCACCGGCGCCAGTACAAACAAGTGCGGCCGCTCCTTGCGCCAGGCCACTACCAGCGCAGCTGACAGCAGTGCTGCCAGTACCGAGACGCCCAGCATCGGTGTTACCCAGTCGGCGTTGCGGTTGCCGGCCGCAATCGGCACCGCCACGGCCGCCAGCGCGGCTATCACCGCCAGCAGCAGGCCAGGGATGAGTACCGCCCTGCGGTAAAACCGGTCCTGCCAATGTAGCAACGCCCGGTCCAGCAGGTAGCCCACCAGCAGCGCCATGGCGGGGTAGGCTGCCAGCAGGTACTGCGGCCGCTTGCCATCGGCGATCGAGAAAAATGCCAGCAGGCTCAGGAACCAGACCAGCGCAATAACCGTGCCGCTGCGATGTTCCAGCGAACGCTTGCTGAACGCGAGGATCAGCGCTCCCGGCAGGAACAGGGCCCACGGAGCGAAGGACCACAGCAGATCACGCAGGTAGTAGTACCAGGGCTGTGAATGGGTCCACGCATCCAGAAAGCGGGTCACGTTGGTTTTCACCAGCAGGTCGGAGCTGTAGTCCTCTTGGCCGGCCATATACAGGTACCACGGTGCAGCGATAGCGGCAAACAACAACACCCCGCGCACCAGCATCATGTCCTTGATATGCCACAGGTCGCGCATGGCGATCAGGAACACGAGGCCCACCAGTCCAGGCATGGCCAGGTTGACTGGTCCCATGGTGAGCACGCCGAGGCCGGTGGCCACATACATGGTCATATAGGCGGTGACCCGGCGCGCGGGATTGGTGTAACCCCAGAAGAAGCAGACAATGGCCAGGGTGGCAAAAAACGTCGAGAGCATATAGGTCTGGGCCCAGCGACCCTGCTGGATGAACAGTACGCAGGTGCCCAGCACCAGGGCGGCAATGATGCCGGTCCTGGGAGTGAAAACCCGGCTGCCGAGAAACCAGGTCAGCATTACGCTACCCATCGCGCCCGTGGCAGAGAAAAACCGGGCACGAAACTCGGTGACGTCGCCAAAGGGTAAGGATATCAGCGCGATCAGCCAGTTCAGCAGTACCGGTTTTATGGTCCAGGGCTCGCCGTTGGCCGTTGGCAGTAACCAGTTCCCGCTGCGCATCATTTCACGGCTGATCTGGGCGTACTCATCTTCGTCAGTTGGCCACAGGTCGCGGGCACCAACATAGTAGAGGAAGAGCAGTGCACCGATGCCCAGCAACGTGAGCGGAACGGCCATTCCCGTTCTATCCAACAAGGATTTCATCTCACCTTCTCCTGGTGGTAAACGTTATGATCAGCCGGCCATTACGTCTTTGAACGCCTGCAGGATTCTCTCTGCCGCGCCGTCCTGATACAGGGCATAGGCGTCGATGTGTAACATGTTTTGTACGAGTTGCTCGGCGACTGGAAACTCGCGGTTGGTCTCTACGCCGTAGTAACCGGTAACCACGTTGTGCCGGTGGGCCAGGATGCGCGGGTTGCTGGTCACCGGGCAGCCCCGTTCCTGCAGCCGGCGGGCGACTTCAGCAGGATCGAGTCCGCCCTCATCCAGTTTTACCGGGAACCGCCAGTACACGCGCCCCGCGTCTGCCTGGGCGCGGAACAGCGACACCCCTGGTACGTTTTCCAATTCGCGCTCGAAGTCTTCGACCCCCGCCACCAGCCGTGCCAGCCGCTGCTCGTAACTCTGCATCTGCTCCAGGGCGAGCGCCAGGGCAAACGGATGCGGGCGGTACTTGACGCCGATTGCGTTGTCGATGTGGCGATACTCGTCGGTCAGCAGGGCTGACGGTACGCGGTTGACGTGGCCGTACAGCAGCATTCTGTCCCGGCAGCGATCCTCGGAGGCGGTAACCACACCGAGTTCACCGCCCGAGATAAGCTTGCCCTTGCCGAATGAACTGCACACGTAGTCATAGAAGTGGCCCAGCGGTTGTCCCTGCCAGGTGGCGCCATGGGCCTGGGCAGCGTCAGCGATAATCTTCAGGTCATTGGCATCGGCGTAGGCACGGAGGCTCTCCGCGTCCGCAGGATAGCCATGTGGCTGGTGTACGATCATGGCCCGGGTCCGGGCGGTGCGCACACGCTCGGCATCCTCCAGGTCGATGGTGAGGTCGTCAGCGCGCACGTCGCAGAACACCGGCGTGGCCCCAAGCAGGCACACCGCTAGCGGTGCAGCGTAGTAGGCATATGAAGGGATAATGACCTCATCGCCGGGCCCCAGGTCCATAGCGAACAAGGCCAGGTGCAGGGCGGCGGTGCCATTACTGACCGCCACCGAATGGCGCGAACCGAGGAACCCGGCAGCGGCCTCCTCAAAATTTTCCAGGATGCCGCCATCGACCACAGAGAACTCTTCCGTCATTACGTCTTCGACGATTCGCTCCAGGGCCGACTTGTCCAGTCCGTAGAAGCGCCGCTGTAATTCTTCCGCGGACAGGGTTTCCCGGGTCGCGATCCCGGTCATGCTGACACTCCTGCCCAGTCGCGAATCACGCGGGCGATGTGGCGGATCTGACTTTCACTGATCACCGGGTAGACGCAGATTTCCAGCAGCGACGCTTCCCGCGCAGCGCCCGCGTCGGCCGCTCCTTCGTCACGGAAGGCTTGCAGGCGGGAGCAGTCGGACATGTCGGTAATCTTGGCATCGATGCCGTGGCGCAGCAGGTGGTTGCGCAGGTCGTCACGTTTGTCGGCGGCGACGGCAATCGGGTAGTAGACGTAAATATGGTTGGCTTCGGATTGCGGTAAGCCCAGTCCTGGTATGTCGCCCAGGCAGCTGGTTAGCAGCGCCGCATTGCGTCTCGCTCCCTCGTTAAAGGCGTCGATGTGCCGCAGTTGCCTGAGCCCGATAGCACCCTGGAGGTTGGCCATCTTCACCACGCCGGGGTTGGCGGTGGTATAGGCGCTCAGCAAGTCGTCGCCGACCGCGGAGTCCATCAATGGGCTACCCATGGCGAGTTTCAGTCGCAGTACGGGATAGGCGCTCAAGCCAAACACTACCGGTCGGGTCAGCAACCACTTGATCCAGGTGGAGAAGCCCTTGCTGCGGATGGAGGCGGTGCTCTGGGTTTGTCCACCGGCGAGAATATCGCGGGCACGGTCGGCTACGGCATCGTCGCGCACCCCGATGGCGCCGCCACCGAGACAGGGCATGTTTTTGCCTTCGGCAAAACTGTATACCCCAATGTCGCCGAAAGTCCCGGCCTGTTTACCGTCTATGCGTACGCCGCAGGCGTGGGCACAGTCTTCCAGCAGCCGGATATTGCGCTCGCGGGTAAGTTTTTCGATGGCGACGATGTCGCAGGGCTGGCCGAACAGGTGTGTCGCGAGCACCGCCGAGGTGTGTGGGGTGATACAAGCTTCTATATGTTCTGCCTGGGCGTTGAAGGATTTCGGGTCGACGTCGCAAAATACTGGCTTGAAGCCCAGTAGTTTGGCGACCAGCGGCATCACTGGAAACGTGAATACGGGGAAAATGATCTCGCTGCCCGGGGGCAGGTCCAGTGACCGCAGCGCCAGGTCGAATGCAGACCTGCCCTGGGCGACACCGAAGATATGCGGGACATCGAGGTACTCGGTAAAGCGCTGGCTGAATTCATCGACTGCGGGGCCCTGCTGTAATTGACCGGTGACCGTACAGGACAGCAAAGTGGACAGGCTGCCCGGCGGTAGGTTGACGCAGCGGCGTGGTACGGTGGCAAACGGGTTCATCAAGTTAATCTTGTCCATTCAGTTTGGTTGGATATGCGCGCAGGGGTGCTAGTGTATCCAGTTCCCGCAGCGTATGCAGGCCCAGGGGTTTGCGCAGCGCCCAGGTCAGGCCGCCCAGACCGATGTGCAGCCAGTAGTCAATTACCCGGTTGATCACCGTTATCGAGATGGCCAGCGGTGAGGGCACCCCGAGCAGGCGCAAGCAGCCGAACATTGTGATCTCAACTGCGCCGGCGCCCGAGGGGGTCAGCGGAAACGCAGAGGCCAGCAGTGGTGCCTGGGTGAGAAAGATCAGTCCCCAGAACGAGAGCTCCACGCCAAACGCCCGGACCAGGCAGAACATCCACAGGGTCTCCAGAGCCCAGATGGTGATCGTTAACAGTACGATCGCGGGTCGATCCTTGCGGTCAGGCCACAGGGTTTTGTGGAAGTCATCGATCATCTCGGCTACGCGTTCGGGAATCCAGTCTGGCGTGGTCTTGCCCAGGATCAGCATCGTCAACAATACGGCACTGACGGCAATGGCCAGCAGTAAACCGCCGCCCAGCACCCAGGTAACGTCGGCGGGCAGGTGGGCGCTGAACACGTACCAGGCGGAGGCGGTCGCCAGCGACAGCACGATCCAGACATCTATAAGGCGCAGAAATACCAGTGACCCCAGGGCCGAAGAGCGACGGATACGAAAATTGAGCCGGGCCAGGTGCGCTGCATAGAGATCACCCAGCTTGGCCGGCAGGACATTGTCGACTGCATTATAGAAAAACACGATGAGACCAAAGCGGCTGGCCGGTGTCTCCTTGCCCAGGTCGCCCAGAGTCCGGCGCCAGCGCAGTCCGCGAATCGGGTAGGTCGCGTAGTGGGCTAACAATCCCAGCGTCAGATACACGGTATTCGCGCCGGCGAGGTCCTGCCACAGTGCTGCAGAATCGATATGACTGGCCAGAAACGCGAGCAGGCCCGCCGTTAGCACCAGGCTTAGAAATGTCTTCCAGTTCCAGAAGGGATGAAATGATCCGCTGTCCCGCTCTGGCAGCGCCTGGTTAATGGGTTCCTGGGCGACGGCATAGTCTGCGTTGGGGCGTAGTTCAGGCAATAGCTGCCAGCTCCATGTTGTTTTCGTAAAGCTCACAGGTCTTGTTGAAAACCTGGTCCACGGTGATCTGCTGCATGCAGCGATTGTCCCGGCAGGTAGACACGCGATTGTTGTAGGCGCTGACGCATGGACTGCAGGCTAGACCGGCCCATATCACGTGGCTGCGCGGTGAATTGGCGGCAAATAGAGCCGGCGTTTCGGGTCCGAACAGGGTTAATGTGTGGATCGTGGTCATCGTGGCGAAGTGCGCTGGGCCGCTGTCATTGGTAACCAGCACTCGCGATAGTGTGTACAGCGCCAGTAGCTGTTCCATGGATGTTTTGCCGGCCAGATTGAGGCAGCGCGAAGAGCCCACAGCGTCTGTTATGCGCCCCGCTTCTTCCGCTTCCGACGGAGCGCCGGTGAAAGCGATATACAGGTCCTGGTACTGCGCCAGTAGTCGGTCCGCAAGAGCAATGTAACTGTCGGTGTCCCACTTTCTCATCGGCAGCAGGTCGCTGCAATTGACGTTCAGTAGAATCAGCGGCGGCATCTCATCGGTGCTTGCCGCCGTCTTCACGATGTCCCGCGTTGCGGCGAGGGTGCTCTCATTGGGCTGATGCCTGGGTAGCGCCAGACAATTGAGCGCGGGCAATTGCAGATCAAAGGTGGGGAATGCGCTGCCCGGGTAGTCCAAGGCCTCCACCATACTGTAGAAAACCTGGCTGGTGTGCAGATGCGGATTGTACACCAACCGGTGTGTCATCAGATCACCCCGATAGGCGCCGCCACCGGCGAATCGATGCAGGCCCACCCGCAGTCTGGCGCCACTGAGTAGAGTAAAAACTGCGGAGGAGCGGGCGAAAAACTCCATGTCGATAGCCGCATCGATGCGCAGCCGCCGTAATCGCGCCACCGCTCGCAGTGATGACAGCATGGCTACCATTAACGAGGATTCGTCGATAGTAACGACGTTTTCCCGGGGAATAACGTCGAGGGCGTCAACAATGAAGCGATTATTGTCAAATGCGAGGAAGTAAACATTGTCACGCCCGACCATATCTGCAGCCCGTTGCAGAGCCGCATAAGCCAGTACGGTGGAGCCTTGCTCTGCGAGTTTGACGAACAGGATGCTGCGGCCCGGACCTTCACCTGCCTGGTACATCCAGCCGAAACACGTTCTTGCGAGGCTCAGCAGGAAGGTCATGGGTATGCCCAGCCAACGGTCGACGCTTCGAAGCAGGGACATTTTCATGATTGAGAGACCAGTTGGTGAGATCTTATTTCAGGATCGACCGATAATGTTGTTTTGGCCCGTGCACAGCTGGCCATATTTTTCTTTCACCCATCTAAAACCCCACAGCCATTTCTGGCCAGGTACTGCAACGTATACCAGATAGCTTAAGGAATACTTAAGGTATATTTTTAGTTTTTAGTTTTTAGTTTTTAGTTTTT
>Ga0316191_10004549_pt1 | contig 10363 bp, 6 predicted proteins | sample Eddworburr2cm_MG_FD_204928 | JGI IMG/M metagenome (GOLD analysis project Ga0316191, IMG submission 204928) | Coastal sediment microbial communities from Maine, United States - Eddy worm burrow 2 cm | ecosystem: Environmental > Aquatic > Marine > Coastal > Sediment | place: USA: Maine | collected... | reverse complement strand
TGGGCCTCGTGTTCGGGGTCAGCAGTTTCGCCGTCGCCACGGTGGTCGCGGTGTTCCTGCTGGGCCTTGGTCTGGGGAGCTATTTCTTTGGCCGGTGGTCAGAGCGAGCCCGTGACCCGCTGCGCATTTACCTGTACGTGGAATTGGGGATTGCTGCGACTTCAATCATCGCCTACCTGGTGATTGAGGCCCTGCCGGTCTATCGCTATCTCTACGAGTACGCCTACAACAACCTCGGCTTCTACGGCCTCTCGGTCGCTCGGCTGCTGCTGTCGATGCTTGTGCTGCTGCCCCCGGCGTTCCTCATCGGTGGCACCATGCCGCTGCTCGCAAAGTACTTCCTCCGCGACCCAGCCAACCTGGGCTCCGGCTTCAGCAAGATCTACTACCTCAACACCCTCGGGGCCTGCGCCGGCGTGCTGCTAACTGGCTTTGTGTTCGTGCGGTACTTCGGCGTGATCGGCGCGCTGATGATTGCCGTCGGCGGAAACATGCTGGTCGCCCTGATCATTGCGCTGAGCAAGCGAGGCAAAGGAGTCACGCGTCCCGCGACAGGCGAGCGGCCGCCCTACTCCTATATGCTGGTCTTCCTGTTTCTTACCGGCTTCATCAGCCTTGGTTACGAGATGCTGTGGGTGCGCATCCTCTCGACCTACGGGCTGTCGACCTCCCAGGCCTTCGCACTCATCCTCGCGGGGTTCCTGTTGGGCTTCTCGGTCGGGGCATGGGTCGTGGCGCGAAAGGTGGATCGCCGCCGGGATCTCGAGGCCTGGTTCAGCGCCGTGTCCATCGTTACGGCCTTCAGCGGCGCCGTCGTGCTCCTGTTGTTCCGGCAGTTCGAGGCCATCACGATCCTGCTCGCGGACGCCACACCGATGAGCCAGCTGAGGCTCGGCATGGCCCTGGCGTTCACCGTGTCTTTCATCCCGGCAGTGTTCATGGGGATCCTGTTCCCGCTCGGTGTGCGCATCTACGCGCACGATGTCGATCGGATCGGCGCCAAGACCGGCAACACCTTTTTTTCGAACACTCTCGGCTGCGTGCTGGGCAGCCTGCTGACGGGATTCGTGCTGATCCCCTTCCTGGGGATGTGGAACACCACGCTCCTCCTCATCAACCTCAGCCTGCTGATCGCGGTGGCTTTCCTGCTGCGGGGCCGCCGCCCCGCCAGGGCGCAATGGGTCTCGCTGGTCGTCGTCGCGGCCGTCGCGAACCTGTTGGTGTTCACGGACAGCAAGACGTTCCACGCCGAACTGAAGGGCCGCGACCTGCGCACGGCGGCTCAGGGCTTCGAGGTCATCTACTATGCCGAGGGCCTGTCTGGGACCGTCACTGCCGTCGAACGGGGCAACTATCGCGGGCTGTTCGTCGATGGCCAGAACGTCTCCGGAACGGATCCCGTGTTGCTCGCCGACTCGAAGATGCTCGCCCACGTGCCGCTGCTGCTCGCCGAGGAGCCGGAAGTTTCGCTGACGGTGGGCTACGGCACCGGGACCACTTCGGGGAGCATGCTGCTGCACGATGTCGAGGTCCATGCGGTCGAGATCGAGGAGAAGATCATCGAGGCGGCGCCGCTGTTCAGCGAGGTAAACTACGCGTCCTACGCCGACCCTGATCTCGATATCGTGCTGGACGATGCCCGCAACTACATCGCCACCACCGACGAAGAATTCTCCGTCATCGTCACGGACGTGACCAACCTGAAGTACAAGCGCAATCCCTATCTTTACACCCGGGAATACTTCGAGATCATGCAGGGCGCGCTCAGCGCGGACGGCGTTGCCGGCGCATGGCTCCCGGTCGGCGGCCTGTCCTTCAACGACCTGCGCATCCTGATCGCCACGTTCGACAGTGTCTTCCCGCACACCACCGCTTGGTATTTCACTCAATTCCCGACCCATTTCATCATCCTTGTGGGCACGCCGGAGCCGACGCGGGTCAACCTGACGGAGCTGAGAGAAAGAATGGCCAAGGTCGAGCGCGACCTTAAGAGCCTCAACGTCGACAATGTCTATGAGCTCGCCAGCATGCTGCTGCTGGGCGAGAGCGACATCGACTCGCTGGTGGACGGCGCGCCGATCCATACGGACAACCGCCCGATCCTCGAGTACTCCGACATGGACCTTTACAATGTCACGGACGTCGCGCCGAACCTCGGCCGGCTCATCGAGTTCCAGCAGGAGGACCTGCTCGCGTACTTCGTCGGGAGCGAGCGTCAGCTCGCCGCGCTTGAGGAGTATTTTGACCTGTATACAGGCCATTACCTCGACTACGTCCGATTGTACGAGCAACAGAAATGAAGAATGGTGCCGAAGAATGGTGCCGGATTTATTTAAATGAAGTAAGGAAGAATGGTGCCGGATTTATTTTATCCACAAAGATCCAGCCCCAGAAGGGGTTCGACTTTCTGGCTCACGTAACGTCGTCACTTTCTCAAGGCGTGTACCGGATCGGCGAGGTGTACGCGCGTTCCTGGTGGCTCGCCGGCACTTTCGCCGTCATTTTTGTCCCGAAGAACGCCATGTCATGAGCTTGCCAAGTCGGCGTCGGGATTTCCAGCATGCGAGCATAATAGAGCGCCGATAATTCGGGATCAAAGTCCGGGTCGGTCCACATCGCACGCAACTCGGCATCGCCAATTATGCTCTGGCAGGCGTTATCCGTATCGACGGTATTGCCCACTGGAGAACTTGGGAGGCTGAGGTCTTAATTGAACGAAACCCGCAAGACGCTTGATTTTACAATCTCGCCGTCGGCGCCCTGTGCTCCGAGGAAAGAAGCATGTAAACCGCGGGTACAACGAAAAGCGTAAACAAGGTACCGACGCCAAGCCCGGTCGCAATCACGAGGCCAATGTCGAAACGACTAACGGCACCGGGACCACTGGCCAGCAGCAGTGGAACCATTGCAACAATCATCGCGACCGTGGTCATCAGTATGGGGCGCAGGCGGATCGCGGCAGCTTTCTCGATCGCCTCGCGTCGCCCGAGTCCGTCCCGCTCGCGCAGCTGGTTTGCGAACTCTACGATCAGGATCCCGTTCTTGGAGATCAGCCCGATAAGTGTAATCAGGCCCACCTGCGTATAGATATTCACGGTCGCGAGCCCAAGCGTCATGAATATCAGCGCACCGGCAATCGACATGGGCACCGAGACCAGAATAATGATCGGGTCTCGCCAACTCTCGAATTGCGCCGCCAGCACCAGGTATATCACGATCAGTGCGAGGAAAAAGGTGGTCAGCAGCGCGCCGCCCTGTTCGACGAACTGGCGCGACTCACCGTCGTAATCGATGCTTACGCCGCTTGGGAAAAGCAATGCCGCCTGCTCATTCAGGTACTCGAGCGCCTGGCCCAACGAAACCCCAGGCGCCATTGAGCCCTGCACCGTAACAGCGTTCAATTGCTGGAACTGAGTGCGCTCACTGGGCTCCACGGAGCGCTCCGGCGTGACAAGCGAAGATAGCGGCACCTGACCACCGGTGGCGGTCGGCAAATAGTAGTCCTCAAGCATCGCGGTGCTCAATCGGAACTCGCGCTCAAGCTGTGGAATGACCTTGTAACTGCGGCCTTTGAGGTTGAAGCGATTCACGTAGCCCTCACCGAGCAGCGTCGAAAGCGTGCGTGCGATCTCGGCCATCGTTATTCCAAGGTCCCCGGCGCGATCGCGATCAACGACCCACGTCGTCCGCGGGCGAGAAAATTCAATGCTCTTCTGCAGAAAACCGAATCGACCGCTCTGCATGGCAACACCAATAAGCTCGTCGGCAACCTGGTCAAGCACGCCGAAATCCTCGCTCGACTGAAGGACCAATTGCACGGGCAGGCCACCACGATTGCCGGGCAGACTGGGTCTTGGAAAGGCCGCAACCTGCATGCCGGCAATACCACCAATGGCCGCCTGCAGGTCGGGAAGAACCTCCAGGATGAAACGGTCGCGCTGCGCCGGCGGCGACATCTTGAAGCCACCGAAAACAGTATTGATCCCGCCAAGTCCCATGAACAGGAAGCTCCTGTGTTCCTCGGGCAGGGTGTCCAGCGCTTTGACCAGCTCCGCGGTATATATCTGGTTGTATTCGATGGTCGCAGTCTGCGGCATCCGACCCGACATAAAGAGAATACTCTGGTCCTCTACAGGTGCCAGTTCGCTGGGCGTGGTGACGAACATGAAATAAATGCTGACGAGTATTACGCCCGCAAAGATCATGGTCACAGGAATAAAGTCCAGCGTGCGGTGCAGCCGCCGCTCGTAAGCGCCGGCAAGGCTTGCAAAAAAACGCTCCACCGCGGCCTCGAATCGGCCGGGCTCTCCCTGGCGATGCAGCACCTTTCCGGACAGCATGGGCGACAGCGTTAATGCGACGACGCCGGAAACCAGCACGGCACCGGCGAGAGCAAACGCGAACTCGGTGAACAGGGTGCCGACGAGTCCTCCCATGAATCCGATCGGCGCGTAAACGGCGATTAGCGTCGTCGTCATTGCAATGATTGGCATGCCGATTTCGCGAGCGCCATCGATGGCCGCCTGGAATCGAGTCTTACCCATTTCCACATGCCGATGAACATTCTCAACGACGATAATGGCGTCATCAACCACGAGGCCGATGGCGAGCACGAGTGCAAGCAGCGTCAGCAGGTTGATCGAAAACCCCATCAACAGCATCAGGAACGCGCCGCCGACCAGGGACAAGGGTACGGCGAGCGCCGGCACGATGGCCGCTCGCATCGAACCAAGCGAAAGGTAAATGACGACGAGCACGATAAACAGGGCTTCAATCAGCGTCTTGAAAACTTCGCGGATCGAATCCTCGATATAGACACTGGCATCATAAGCTACGTTTGCGGTGAGGACGGCAGGCAACTGTGTCTTGACCTGTTCCATCTGGTCGCGGACGCGTTGCGCGACGGTCAGCGGATTCGCTCCCGGCGCCGGCTCGATCGCGATGACCGTTCCCGGACTGCCGTTGAACCAACTCACCGCATCGTAGCTTTCCGAACCCAGCTCGATGCGCGCGATATCCTCAAGGCGAACGAGCGCCACGTCGTCCTTGCGGACAATCAGGCGACGAAAGTCTCGCTCTGTCGCGATGTCCGTCGTCGCCGACATGTTAGTCAGCACATAGGTGCCCCTGGCCTGGCCCACCGCCGCGAGAAAGTTGTTTGCGCGGAGCACATCGGCGACGTCAATCGCTGATACATTCAGGGCGGTCATCCGGTCGGGGTCGAGCCAGATGCGCATCGCAAATGAGCCGCTGCCGAATAGCTGCGCCTTGGCAACACCGGGTGTGGCCTGCAGTTTCGGCTTTACCACGCGCAGCAGATAGTCGGTCGTCTGGGCCGGGCTCATTTGTTCGCTGTAAAAGACGATGTACATCAGCGATGTCTGGTCGCCTGTCGTGGAGTCGATCACCGGATCTTCCGATTCCGCCGGCAGCACGGCGCGCTGGCTGGCCACCTTGGCCTGGATCTCGGCGACGGCGGCGTTCGGGTCGTAATCGAGCTCCATGTGCGCTTCGATGACCGAGACGCCCTGCGAGCTTCGCGAAATCAGGAAGTCGATGCCGCTCGCCTCGGCTATCGCCTGCTGCAGCGGCGTGGTAATGAAGCCCTGTATCAATTCGCTGCTGGCGCCGGGATACACGGTTGTCACGGTGACGACCGTGTTGCTGATCTCCGGAAATTCACGCAGCTCCAGCACCGTAACAGCGCGCAGGCCGACCACCAGAATCAGCAGGCTGATGACGCTGGCCAGCACTGGACGTCGGATGAACAGGTCAGTGAATTTCATGCACGCGGATGCGCAGCATCCGGATCCACAGAATTGTCGATCGTGATCGACTGGCCGTTACTCAGCTTGTTATGACCGTCACTTACTACCTCGGCACCCGCCTCGAGGCCACGTTTTATTTCGACACGGCCTTTGCTGATGTCGCCGGTTTCGATCTGCACGAGCCGAACCGTCAGACCAACGTCAGATTCTTCCACGACAAACACCGACTCACCGTAGGTGTTATAGGTCACCGCTCTTTCAGGCAGTGTCAATACATTTGCCCGGAGCGGCTGCAGCGTCTCGACTTCTGCGAACATGCCGGGCCGCAACTGGCGATCCGGATTTGACAGCAACGCGCGCACCAGTACGCTTCGCGACGCCACCTCCACGACGGGACTGATAGCATAAATCTTGCCTTCGAAAATACGATCAGGATACGGCTGCACGCGGACTAAGACCGATTGTCCAGGCTCAAGCTCGCCAAGAAATCTTTCAGGAAGTGCGTATTCCGCGTAAAGCGGGTCCAGTGCGACGAGTCCCGATATTGTGTCGCCCGGTTCAAGGTATTGCCCGGGATTGATACGTCGGATTCCCAGTTCGCCAGCAAAAGGTGCGCGCACGGATTTCTTGCGAATCATTGCTTCTTTCGCAGCGATTTCCGCGTCTACTCTATCAAGCGACGCCTGCGCCTGATCAAGATCGGAGCGCGACCCCAGGTTCTGGGTCGAAATCTTCGCGAAACGATCCCGGGTAATTTCGGCGAGCCGGCGGTCCGCTCTTAACGCAGCCAGCTGGGACATATCAACCTCTGTATCGAGTTCGACCAGCAGGTCGCCGGCCGAAACGCGGTCGCCAGAATCGAAGTGAATCTTGCGAATGACCCCCGACACTTCTGCCGAGACCACTACGCCGCGTACCACCGCTAGACTGCCCACCGCTTTGAGCGAAGGCTGCCAGCTTTCAAGCGTGACAGTGCGAGTCGACACGACCGCAGGCATCCAGTCTCCACGGTTCGCCATTTCTTGCTGCATTCGCAGATACTTCGAGCCGAAAATAGCGCCAAACAGCGCGGCAAGAAGAACCAGCACCAGCACCGATCTCTTGATCACATCATTCTCTTCATTTATGAGTGCGAAAACTCTCGTCATGCAAGGGCGACCGCGTCACGCTGCGTAGCCGAGGGAGTGTGGACGTATGTTAGCAGGCTCCAATAGTTGCCAACACATGAATATGAGTGTCGGTGGTGTCGAGGGTCCGGAGCGGGTGAAGGGAATCGTCAGCCGGCGTTGTCCGGCGCCGGCTCCTTGGGCGGCCGGCAGGCTTCAGACACACTTCTCCATTATTGGTTCGCGCCCATTGTCGCCGCTGCAGGACTTGGGTTTTCTTTCCGCGCGACAACGATCATGAGTTCACCAAACAGCAACGCCGGCCTCATCATCTCCCCAAGAATTTCGCGGCTAACAGGACGATTGATCTCATCGTCACGCGCCAGAGCAATGACAATTCTGGACACCATGTAGACAAAAGGCACCAGCGGCAAATACAACCAGTTGATCGCCTTGATCCGATTTGTCGTGATCTTTTCCATCCTGAAACCGTTTGTATGCAAAATGTAGCGCAGCCTGTGGTGCGACATCATATTAATGTGGTGCAGCGGGTTCGGATTCGTCTCATCGAGGGCATACTTGCTCTTGTTGTGGAAGCCTGTCAGCAGCCATCGCCAGCGCGAGCGAAGAGACGAAATATTCGGCGTCGTCATGATCATCAGCCCCCCTTCAACAAGGACCCGGTTGCATTCGCGAATAAATTCGAAGGGCCGTTCCAGATGCTCGATGCCCTCGACGCTGACCAGATTCTCGACGGCACCGTCGCGCATCGGCAGCGCCGCACTAAGGTCCGCATGACGAAAATCGAACTTCCCCACCTCGACCGGCGAGTCGATATCGAACCCGATAACATCGAGCCCTGCATCACTCATGCGGTTTGCAAGATGCCCCGCACCGCAGGGCGCATCCAGAACGCTTCCGGCCGATACGCGTGCGAGCAATTCTCGCAGTACGACGTTGTGAGTATTCTGCGCTGCGTTTCCGTGCATGCAAACAACCCTTGATTGGTAACTCGAATCCGATTATTCGGCTCGCACTACTGTATAGCATTGACACGGGCCGTAGAAGACCAGGCAAAGACTGACAGGGTGAATCGTACACAGCTCGCCAGCGTCGACGCAATTATCGTCCTCCGTGTTCGGGTACGACGCGAACAGCGTTACTGTATCAGCTCGGCCAGACCAGCCCGCGGGGACGGAAAATCGCTACCCGTCAAGCGACTCCATGTACAAAGACAGATACTTCTCGGCCATCGCATCGGCCGTGAAGTCTCGCGCAAACTCACGACCTTGGGCCCCCAGTCGCGCACCAAGGTCACGGTCGTTATGCAGACGCAGAATTACGTCCCGTAATTGCTCAGGACTGCGCGCATCGATTAGCACTCCGTTTTCGCCGTCTTTGACGATCTCCGGCACCCCCCCTACACGGGCGGCTACGACAGGCAGTGACCGGTCCATCGCATCGAGCAAAATGCCGCCGATGCCCTCTTTGTTTGACGGCAGAACAAACAGGTCGAACGCGGCCAGGTAATCGCCTACATTATCAACAAAGCCTGTGAACGTTAGGTTAGCGAGGTCATGAGCCCGCTCGCGCAGCATCTGCTCATCGGCGCCGCTGCCAACGAAAAAAAACTGGATATCGGGATGAGTGCTTTGCAGCTGCCGCGCTACCTCGATGATGTACTCCTGACCTTTCTGCGCGTTATCGAGCGCGGCAACGTTGCCAACAAGCCATTTGCCGGGGAACGCTGCGCGGATGGCTGTCACCGCAGCATCGTCGACCTCGAAGCCACTACTACTGCTGTAGATCACACGGCTATTTATCCTCGCGTCATACCTTGTGACGATATTAGCAATATCCTGCGCGACCGAAGCCACAAACGACGCACGTCGATAAGCATTTCGCGTGAGAAAGCCTACGCCAATCCGATTATTAACGCGACGCGTGATGATGTATGGGGTGCCGGAGGTCAGCGAGCGCAGCCATGCTGCGTACACCCCTCGACCTTCATGTGAATGCAAAATGTCAAAGCCGCGCGTTGCCCTGAACGCCGCGAGCAGGTTGGCGGAACAGGCGCGAACTTCGACATCAGCATCGGCTAATCGTTTTGCCAGCGGGCTACCCTGTCGCACCACCACAGACTGACGCACATTGCGAGACGCGAGACCACGAACCAACAACTCGGTCTGTCGTTCGCCACCGCGATATCCACGTGCCAGGTTGACATGAGCTATATGCATGTTGTGCAAGTCAGACGAGTATTCGTCTCTTTCGGAGGGCGTGAGCGTATCATAACTGCCGCAGTCAAAAGAGCGTCGCGGAATCCGGCTTGCGGCATTCCTTGCGAACGATATAGAGTGACCGTTCGTCTGATGCTCAGAGACCCGAATAACGAAGATGTGTGGTTTTTTTGGTGGTACAGACCCTTCGTGGAATTATTCGGCGGCGCTGGCTTCGATCGAACACCGTGGCCCTGACGATGGCCGCCTCCACCTGCAGGGACCGGTAAACGTCGGCTTTCGGCGGCTTGCGATCATCGACCTTGATGAAGCCGCCAACCAGCCGATGTTCGCCAGCGACGGTCAAAGCTGGATTGTATTCAACGGCGAAATCTACGGTTTTCAGTCGGTACGCCGGGAGCTTGAAAAACGAGGTCGACAATTTCGCACACATAGCGATACCGAAGTCATTCTCAACGGATACGAGGAATGGGGAGACGACTTCGTCGAGCATATCGACGGTATGTTTGCGATTGCCATCTGGGATGCCCGCGAAGGCAAACTCAAACTATTTCGCGACCGCCCCGGCATCAAGCCCCTGTACTACTACTATGACGGACAGCGATTTGCGTTTGCATCGGAACTCAAAGCAATTGAGCGCGCGCTGGATCCGGCCGACTTGCAGGTTGATGAAACGGCGCTTTACGATTTTCTAAGCTACCGTTACGTGCCTGCACCGAAGACAGCGTACAGGAACTGCTTCAAACTGCTGCCGGCTCACCGCCTCATCTACGATCCCGAAAACGGTTCTGTCACTACGCCGCAGCCGTTTTGGTCCGTGCCCGTTGGGGGACCGTCGCTTGACCTGGCCGCGGACGAAGCGGCCGAAGAACTGCGATCGCTGATCGACCGCTCGGTGAAGGAGCAGATGGTGGCCGACGTACCACTGGGTTTCTTCCTGTCGGGCGGCGTTGACTCCAGCGCGGTCGTCGCGTCCGCGTCCCGACTTGGCGCAGAAATTGACACGTTCTCGATTGGTTTCGATTCGGACAAAAATTCCGAAACACCGTTTGCACGCGAGGTCGCCGAGCTGTTCGGTACGCGACACCACGAGCGGATACTGTCCAGGAATGAAGCTGGCGACCTGTTGTCCAATTTAAAACGCTGGTTTGACGAGCCCTTTGCGGACGAGTCGGCATTGCCGACGTACCTGGTATCCCGAGTTGCTCGGGAAAACGTTACGGTCGTCCTTACCGGAGACGGCGGCGAT
>Ga0316191_10004548_pt1 | contig 10365 bp, 8 predicted proteins | sample Eddworburr2cm_MG_FD_204928 | JGI IMG/M metagenome (GOLD analysis project Ga0316191, IMG submission 204928) | Coastal sediment microbial communities from Maine, United States - Eddy worm burrow 2 cm | ecosystem: Environmental > Aquatic > Marine > Coastal > Sediment | place: USA: Maine | collected... | reverse complement strand
GTCCTCGACAATATTCAACCGGGATTTTGGGTATCTCCGGTTAAGCAGTGGAAATACCCTGGGTAAGAGAAAGGGGCATATAGTGGGAATCACGCCAACGGTGAGCGGAAAACTCAACGGGGACCTTTGGCTGTCAGCCAGGTGCTGCAAATCCTCAATCTGCAAAAGAATATTACCTGCGAGCTCCAAAACCTGTTTTCCGACAGGTGTGATCAGTACCTTTTTATTGTCCCTTTCGAAAATCTGTAGCCCCAGTTGTTTTTCCAGCTCATTGAGAGCGGTACTCAGCGCCGATTGGCTGATATTGCTCAGTTCCGCGGCTTTCTTGAAATGCAGAGTTTTCTCTACTGCCAGCGCATAGCTGAGTTGCTTGAAGGAAATCATGTTGTTCCGTATTTTACTCCCTCAAATATCTTTCGTTCGCCTACACTGGCGAGTCTGGCGCGGATCTCCTTGTTCTCCGGTGTGGCCAGGACGAAGTCGAGCTTCGCTGCAGGGGGCGGTGCGGGCTGGTTCAGGAAAGCGGACAGCGGCTGCACCTTGTATCCCGCCTGTACCTTAACCACGTTCGGCATGTCGTCGGGGTTAAAGAGCCGGGTGCGGAAAATAGTGAGTCCGAAGGGCGTCGTCGGTTGAAATACCTTTTCGATCCCCGCAGGGGGCTGGCCTTTCCAGCCCGGGCCGACAACAAGATAGCTGCCTGCATCGGGGCCCGTTGCACGGCTACCGATCTAGCCATAGTTGTACGCATTGCCGTCAACCAACTGCACCGAGTAGTAGCGCTCTTTTGGCACTGCCGGCACCGAGATCACCATTGGTTCCGCGCGCAGGTCCAGCCAGACTATCGAATAGTGCGTGTCGCTGTTGGGTGTGACAACGGCTGTGTCCTTGTAAGTGAAGACACGGGCATCCTTGTATATTTCGTCGAACGGCGCCTTGTATTGCCCGGAGTTCTTGTCGATGCTGAATTCGTTCTTTACCGCGTAGTTCATCACGATCGGTAAACCATAGATGAATCCGTCCTCGGCGATTTTCCTGGTTTCAACAATGCCGGGAGCGGCAATGCCCGCTGTCTTGTCAGCCTGTTCGGCGATGGAAATGGCGTCGTCCTTTTTGTCGCAGCCGGCTAGCAGAGCCAGGGCAATGACGCTGTAAAGTGCGCCGATAAAAAACAGGTGTCTCTGTCTGTTCACTGGTTTTTATTCAGGTTCTCGTGCTGTGGTAATAGATTCATGTCATTCATTGTCAGGCTGCCCGAGTACATTTTAGAAAGCAAAAAAACCGGTTAATTGTATCGAGGTTTTAGGTCATGACTGGAATATCACCATCATCCGATAGACAGTTTAATTGAATTTTTAGTCGAACAATAGAATTGCACGCCTCGCGCCATTCCTGTGCGCGATAGTTTGAATCCACGTAGCGAGAACGCTCATTCCACTTCTGTTATATGGTGGACAGGTTAAGATATTTTATGCTTATACTTCATGCTCCGAGCTCCGGGACTGAAATATGATGATCTGCAAAACGAGTAGCCTTTTTCTCTCCCGGCTTGCGTGCTGCCGGTTCTGGGCCTTGCTGCTGTTGTTGGGGCTGCTGATCCCGGCGCAGGCCGCGGAGGTGCTCATATCTGACGTTCTGCCACAGGCGCAGGCCACACTCAAGCGGCTCGAACAACAGATCGCTACCGCCCAGACAGCGACAGCGCAGGAACTGAAAGCGCTCAGGAAAGAAATCGCCACGGTGCGTTCCAGTGCGCTGGACTGCGTACAGCAGGCGGAACCGAAGATCGAAATGCTGGTCAGTGAACTCGCCATCCTCCAGCCCGAAAAACCCAAAGACACGCAGAAGAAAACGGCAGCAGAGTCCCAACCCGCAGCACAACCGGAAGCGCCGGTTTCTCCCGCTATCGCCCGGCAGCTGCAGGATCTGCAGAGCAGGAAAGCGAGCCTGGAAGAACGTATCGCCACCTGCAGACTGATGCTGCTGAGCAGTAACGATCTGGAGTCAAATGTAGACCATTACTTGCGCAGCCTGCAGACCCGGCAACTGCTGGCCCGTGGCCCGACCCTGGTCAGTGTGTTGCAGGCAAATCTGGATGAGCGGGAACGCTGGTTGGACTTTACCAACCAGCTGGCTGTGATATCCACGGGTTGGGATGCGATCCACCCGAGTCATCTGGCCGGTGTCGCGGCCGTCGGTCTGCTGGGTTTCATCCTGGGCCGCATTGTGCCGCGCCGGCTTCGGGCCCGGGCGGCCCGCATGAAGGTCGGGGAAGAGGAAGTCTCCGCCGGCCTTGTACAGGCGGTCATGGCCTGTGGCATCAGCTATGCGCCCATCCTGCTTGCCCTGGGGGGTATGCTCGCTTATGTGGTACTCATCCCGCGCGCGGGTGGTGATGCTGATCTGCCGTTTGTCGTCATCATCTTGTACAGCCTGCTGGCATACTTTGCCATCGCAGCCGGTATCAGGGCTCTGCTCAATCCCTGCCCACCCGCGAGTCATTATCTATCGTTGCCGGAAGCCGTCGCGATTCCGCTCAGCCGGCGCAGCCGCGTACTCATCCTGATCGTGCTGTTCAGGTGGCTTGCGCAGGGACTCCACGCGGACGGCTTGCTGGATGACACTATGTACGCTCTGACCCGACAAATTATCGTCTGGGTCTTCGTCCTGAATGTCATCTGGGTCGTCTGGCTGCTGCGCCGGCTCGAGGGCTGGCAGGACAAGTGGACGCTCCTGCTGCTGATCAGCCTGGGGCTGATTGGCGGAGTGGTCGCTGCCGGGATCGGCTATATCAACCTCGGCGCGCTGGTGATAACTGGCATCGTCTACACCCTGGTGTTGTTCGGACTCGCACTGGTGTTGAGTCAGTTTTTCTCGGACCTGTTCGATGGTCTTGATGAGGGACGCCATCGCTGGCAAAAAGCAGTGCGTCGGACCATCGGGCTCAAGGACAAGGAGTACGTGCCTGGCCTGGGCTGGCTGCATCTGGTCGTCAACCTTGCGCTGTGGATCGGCGCCGCATTGCTGGTGCTGCGTGTCTGGGACGCCGGTGAGGATATTACCGGCGATGTGCAGCGTTATTTCACGGAGGGCTTCCAGGTCGCTGGCCTGACCATCGTCCCCACTCAACTGCTTTGGGCCATTCTTGTTCTCGCCGGGCTGCTCACGCTGACTCGCTGGATGAAGGCCCGACTGGACAGGAAATGGCTGGCCAAGACGCGTATGGAGCGCAGTGCGCAGGAAGCGCTGGTCACGACCTTCGGTTATGTCGCCGTGGCTCTTGCAATCATCGTGGCATTGTCGATCGCCGGCATACAATTTACCAACCTGGCCATTATTGCCGGTGCGCTTTCGGTGGGTATCGGTTTTGGTCTGCAGAATGTCGTCAATAATTTTGTATCCGGAATCATCATGTTGGTTGAGCGACCGGTGAGAAACGGTGACTGGATCGTCGTCGGTAGCACCGAAGGCTTCGTCAGACGCATCAGTATCCGTACAACAATCATTGAGAGCTTTGACCGGGCCGAGGTGATCGTGCCCAACTCGGACTTGATATCCGGCCAGGTGACCAACTGGACGCTGCGCAATCAATGGGGGCGGATCAAGGTGCCGGTCGGCGTTGCCTACGGCAGTAACACGGCCGTGGTCAGGGATACCTTGCTCGATATCGCGCAAAACAATGAAGATGTTATCAAGGGCAACCCGCAACTGCCGAATCCCTGCGTATTGTTTCTTGGCTTCGGTGACAGCGCGCTCAACTTCGAGTTACGCGTCATCATTCCCAATATTGACCAGCGTATGCGCGTGATCAGCGATCTCAATTTTGCCATCGATGCCGCGTTTCGCGAACAGGGTATCGAGATTCCCTTTCCGCAGCGCGATGTCAATTTTCGTGGACCCTTGCAAATCGAACGTGATTCGAGGGTGCCGCCTGAAGCACCCGATGGCGGGAAGTTGCCCCAGTCATAGCCTGTCACGCTCATGAGCATTGGCACACAAGCCCAGCACGCGAGTCTGGGCAGAGTTAGCCCGGCCGGAGATCATGGGCAGGTACTGATCAAGAAAGCGGGCTTGACGAGAAAGACATCCCGACGGCACACCAGGTTTCTGCTTTGATGGTCTGTGATAGCCTTTCAGCCAGGAAATTGTTGATAATGGTGTTTTTCATGGTATTTACTTCATCCTTAAAAGATAAGCAATTGTATTTACATTATTTGCCATGCTTGTTAACAATCGAGTGGGAATAACCCACCCTGGTGAGGATCTTCTCCCCATGACTGATGCAGACTGGATGCAGATGGCACTGACACTGGCAGGCCGTGCAGCAGCATCCGGGGAGGTGCCGGTCGGTGCAGTGCTGGTTCAGGATGATAATCTGCTCGCTGAAGGCTGCAACCGGCCGATTGCATCGCATGATCCCACGGCACATGCGGAGGTGATGGCATTGCGTGCTGCCGGTCAGTCACTCGGTAACTACCGATTTGCTGGTACCACACTGTATGTCACACTGGAACCCTGCCTGATGTGCGTCGGTGCCATCGTACATGCCCGTGTTTCACGCCTGGTGTTTGGTGCCTTTGATCCGAAAAGCGGCGCGGTAATGACCTGTCTGCAGGGTTTTGAGGCGCCGGGGCTGAATCACCGGGTTACCTCAACCGGAGGTGTGCTGGCCGACGAGTGCGGCGAGCTCCTGAAAGAATTTTTTCGCAAGCGCCGTGAGTAATACATTGGTATTACCCCCAGTTTGGGTGAGCTTTAAGTACGTTACCAGTCCGGCGCGGAAATTGTTTAGACTATATAGTATGAATAGATTACTACTTGCTGCTTTTATCCTGCTGCTCTCCGGCCCTCTGCCAGCCGCCGACAGTCTTCCTGCCGGCGTCGACATGACGCTCAAGCAGGTCTCCGAACATGTGTACTTTGTCCAGGGTGTCCCCGGTGTGGCTACCGACAATGCCGGTTTTATTTCCAATGCCGGCGTCATAGTGACCGGTGCCGGTGTGGTGATCTTTGATGCGCTGGGTACGCCATCACTGTCGCAACTGTTACTGGAAAAGATTCGACAGCTTACTGATGAGCCGGTGGTGCGAGTAATTGTAAGTCACTACCATGCCGATCATATTTACGGACTGCAAGTGTTTGAGGATCTCAACGCTGAAATTCTTGCGCCGGCGGGTTCCGCGAAGTACCTCGCCTCCGAACATGCCATGGAGAGACTTGAGGATCGACGTTTTACACTGGATCCCTGGGTCAATGACGATACCCGACTGGTCTATCCTGACCGATACCTGGGTGAAGGGATGCAGTTTCACCTCGGCGATGTCGAGTTTGTGGTCACGGTGGTTGGCAACGCGCACTCTGACGGTGATCTTGTGCTGTTTGTCGAGCCAGACCGGGTGCTGTTTTCCGGTGATATTATTTTTGAAGGCCGGGTGCCGTTTCTTGGCGATTCCAATACTCGACACTGGGTGCAGATACTGCAGCGTATGGAAAAAGAGCAGCTGGTTGCGCTGGTTCCAGGGCATGGTGGTGTTGCGGAGAAACCCAATGAGGCGATCAGCCTGACGCGACGTTACCTGGTTTACTTGCGGGAAAAGATGGGGCAAGCGGTTGATGAATTTGTACCGTTCAGCGAGGTTTACGATGAAACCGACTGGACCGGCTTCGATCACTTGCCGGCCTTTGAGGAGACCAACCGTCGTAATGCCTACCAGGTCTATCTTTCAATGGAAGCCGAAATGCTCGGCGCTCAGTAACACCGGTATTGCGTTAGTTGCTTGCTATAACGCCGGTGAGTCGAATTGCGGCAGCATTATAACGGCTTCCGGGTTGTCCGGCTGTTGCTCGGTTAGCCATACAAGTATGTCGTAATAGGTGCGAATGTTGTCAACGTAACGCACCGGTTCGCGGCCGCGGGCGTAGCCATAGCGGGTCTGCTTGTACCACTTCTTCTGGCTCAGTAACGGCAGGCTTTCCTTCACGTCTACCCAGCGATCAAAGTTACCCTTGTTTTTCTGCGTCAGGGCGCGGGCATCTTCAAGGTGGCCGTAGCCGACATTGTAGGCTGCCAGAGCCAGCCAGGTGCGGTCAGGTTCCGGTACACGTTCCGGTATACGTTGCAGCATTCTTGCAAGATAGCGTGCGCCGCCACGTATGCTTTGCTCGGGGTCCCTGCGATCGGCAATGTCCATGTCCTTGGCTGCTGCCCTGGTGAGCATCATGATGCCGCGTACGCCGGTCGGTGAAACAGCATCCGGGTCCCAGTGCGATTCCTGGTAACCGATAGCCGCCAGCAGGCGCCAGTCCATACCTATCTCGTCGGCGGCCTCCATGAAGAACCTCTGGTATTGCGGCAAGCGTTGCTCGATGTGCGCCTGATAACGTCGAGTGCCGACGTAGTCAAAGTCCTCAATATGCCCGTAGTAACGATCGATGAGCCGTTCCAGTACACCGTTTTCCTGTATCTTTTTGAAAAAAGCTCCGGCTGCATCAAAGAGGCTGTTATCCTCACTCAGCGGAAAGGCCCATGCCAGTGATTTCGGTTCACTGATATCAAATGCCGGTTTCAGTTCCGGGTAAATATGCCGGTTAACTGACAACTCATTGGAGTCGGCAATGGTGTACTCAATCAGTTGTTGCCAGACCAGGATCAGTAATTCATCACTCTCAAGTTCCGGATTGGCGTGCCAGCTGAGATCGGGGTACTGTTTTTGCAATTGCTCCAGCTGCTCTTCATGGCTGCTGCCGGCGACGACTTCCAGCAGACCGTTAAGGTCAGCCAGTGTCTTCGGCCGTACTGAACCACTGCGGTAGACAAGCTGTGGTGTAATCTTTTGATAGACCGGACCGAAGCGTACCTTTTCCTTGCGTTTTTCTGTAACAGTTAAACCGGCTGCGGCTAAATTGGCATCGCCCAGTGCGGTCAGTGGCAGGATGTCGCTAAAGTTGGAGGGGACAACAATGCGTAATTCCACGCCAATGTATACAGAGAACCGTTTCGCAAGTTCATACTCAAGACCGGTGGGGCCATCGGGACCTTCGTAAAAGGTGGTTGGGCTGTTGCGGGTAATGACAATCAGTTCATTGTGTGCCTTTACCTGTTCCAGCGCGGTGGGTGGTTTGCCGCAGGCGACCAGCACGATGCAAAACAGGCCGGGAAGGGCGAAGCGCACCATAGCAGTCGGTAGTGCACATGCGATAGAATGCACAACCAATATGACCGGCTGGAATCCTGCCCCGAAAGATCCAGGTCTGCTGCTCATCATGGACGAAGCTGTTATTTTATAATCCTGATTCGTTATGGGGTAATTATAGCGTATTGATCGGCGGTTTAACCAAGTTCTGAGTCATTTTTACCACTGGAGAGGTACCGAAGCGGTCATAACGGCACCGACTCGAAATCGGTTGGTCCTTAACTGGGCACAAGGGTTCGAATCCCTTCCTCTCCGCCATTGACCAAAAAGGCCCCTTCAGGGGCCTTTTTATTTAGCCGTTGCTGAAGGGATGAGAACCCGGGTTCGAGCCGAGCGCCGCAGGCGCGAGACAACGTCACCGCGCAGCGGTGGCGGCCCCGCAGGGGTGAGGCGCGTAGCGACGAATCATCCCTTCCTCTCCGCCATTGACCAAAAAGGCCCCTTCAGGGGCCTTTTTATTTACCTGTTGCTGAAGGGGTGAGAATCCCTGGGTTCGGGCCGAGCGCCGCAGGCGCGAGGCAATAACGCCACATAACAAAGGATAGTTGCTTATCTACAGCGCCTTAATATCGCAGCACCTTTTTCAGCGCGAATAATCTCGCTGTTAAATTCGGGGAATTCCTGTGTCCACAGGTCAATAATATTTTTTTCATCGGGGCGAGCTGCATCATCCATCAGAACCGTTGCGCGACCGGAAAAATGCGTATGCAGTAATGGCAGTGCCGGATATCTTGAGTTGGTTTGTATCTGACCGGGCGGCCCGTCAATTACCAGTAGATCCAGCGGTTCGTCTTTATTGATTTTGGCTGTGTCATACCAGTCCCACTGTCCCTGGTCCAGCTGCACGCTTGCGAGCGGCGCGTGCACCACTTCTGCAAATCTTCCCAGCTCGTGTCGCTTGATATTTTCACGTGACTGAGCACAATATTTGGCGTCGTGGTCATATGAAACGACCCTGCCGTGACCAAGCAGTTCAAGACAGTAGGCAATAAGCAATGTCGAGACGCCGCTGCCGAGCTCCACCACAACATGGGGTTTCTTGTTAAGGATTTCAGAGACCAGTAATACCCCGAAATCAGGTGAGATTGCCCAGCCACGCATCGGTGGCAACGGGTAGCGAATCGGTAGTATCGAGGTGAGGGAAGTTAGTGCTTCCAGCTGCTGATAGAGCTTGTCTGCAATGGCCTTTTGCGCTGCAAGGGTTTCTGCAGATTGTTGCGCAAGTAGCGCTTTTATATTGTCCGGGATGTCTTCCATGCTGTTATATCCTGTTTACATAAGGCCTGAAGCGGGTAAACTGCCATAAATAATTGTATTGTCTGCCACGATTTTCTACTCCTCAACCTGATTATATCTTCTGACAATGGGTACACAGCAAGCGCTCATTGAGCAGATCAGGAAAAAACAACTGATCTTCACGGTTACCGCCGGGCGTACCGGAACTGCCTATCTGCATAACCTGTTCAAGTTGTTTCCCGGGGTTGACAGTGTTCATGAAGATGAGCCCAGTTACGTGCATGTGATGCGCCGGGTGCAAACGCAGCCTGCCGAGGCCGTTGCCTTCCTCACCCGATTCAAGTTCCCTGTGATTGCTGCGAGCAAGGCACATGTTTACGCGGAGACCAGTCACCTGTTCTGCAAGGGTTTCCTGGAGCCGATGATCGGTCTTGGTATCTATCCGGACCTGCTGTTGTTACGACGGAATCCGAGAAGTATTGCCCGGAGTCTGCTGGAGCGAAATACCATCCCCGGGCGCACCTCCACCGGTACCGATTACCTGTTGTGTCCTGACGATCCCAATACCCTGCCATTACCGCACTGGACCGGGCTGTCGGATTACCAGTTGTGTTTCTGGTATGCGCTGGAGATTGAATGTCGCCAGCAACGCTATGGCGATTATCTTCGACAACTAGGCAGCAATGTCTTTGATTGCACGGCAAATGAGCTGCATAGCCCGGATTGTTTTCTTGCCATGGCTGAGACTTTCTCACTTGATGTGGAGGATCGTGAAGTATTGCTGTACCAACATGGTGAAATATCAAAAACAGACTTCAATATGACGCCATTCAAACAACTCCCTGCCGGGGATCCGGAAAAATCAGAGCAGGAGGTCTGGGAGGCAATTGCTTACTATGAGCCCTTGTTGCGCCAGCGCTTGATGGACCGATATGGTGATGTCTGGTAGAAGGTGGAGCGCCAGCAGATTCAGCAGGGCAGATTTGCGGATTCTCTGTGCGCTCAAGGAAGCGGCTTGTCCAGGCTGGCAGGTTTTCAGGGTTGTGCAGTATTCCATTCTTGAAGGATGTGCAGCTCACAGACTGGCTGACATGATCTTAAAACTGCACAAATGGGCGCTAATTAGTTATTTTCGCGATAATTATTTGAACAACCGGGGCGACTGGTTTAACCTTTCGCGTCCGGCCGATAGCTGGCTGGGTGAAGAATACCGGAGAGGTGGCCGAGTGGCTGAAGGCGCACGCCTGGAAAGTGTGTAAACGGCAACGTTTCGAGGGTTCGAATCCCTCTCTCTCCGCCAATAACTGGATTCGAACCCTCGAAATATATCAGGCGGTTCGACAAGCGACTGGAAGTCGCGCAGAACGTCGTCCGCAGGACGGCGGCCCCGAAGGGGTGAGGGCCCGCAGGCCCGAATCATCCCTCTCTCTCCGCCAATAACTGGATTTGAACCCTCGAAATATATCAGGCGGTTCGACAAGCGACTGGAAGTCGCGCAGAACGTCGTCCGCAGGACGGCGGCCCCGAAGGGGTGAGGGCCTGCAGGCCCGAATCATCCCTCTCTCTCCGCCAATAACTGGATTCGAACCCTCGAAACACATCAGGCGGGATGTATCGATGTTGTCTCCTCATGGATCTGCGCACATCAGCCGCCCTTCAGGTATCGCAGGTCACTGCTTTAGATCAGGATTGTAGCAAGTCGATGGGCTATAACATCATAATTTGTTCGGGATTTATGCAGCAGATGCGGAGCACACAGGCGTCTTTGCTGATAGTCGCCATCTAATTCACAATTGAGTTTAAAAAAGCACGCCAGTCACTTTATAATGGGCCGCTTGGTGGCTTGTGCCGGTCCCCCCGCGACGATAAGCTGTGAACCCCGTCAGGCCCGGAAGGGAGCAGCGGCAGCAGTGGATTCGGGCGCCGGGGTGTGGCT
>Ga0316191_10004542_pt1 | contig 10371 bp, 11 predicted proteins | sample Eddworburr2cm_MG_FD_204928 | JGI IMG/M metagenome (GOLD analysis project Ga0316191, IMG submission 204928) | Coastal sediment microbial communities from Maine, United States - Eddy worm burrow 2 cm | ecosystem: Environmental > Aquatic > Marine > Coastal > Sediment | place: USA: Maine... | reverse complement strand
CAAGAAGGAAGAGAATGTGATGGAGAAAAAGAGCACCATCCTTGAGGGTATCATTGAGGAGCGCCTAATTTCTGCCTACAAAAAGATCAGGGCAAATGCTCTGAACGGACTGGCTGTTGTGCCGGTTGAGCGTGATGCCTGCGGCGGATGTTTTAACAAGATCCCTCCCCAGCGTCAGCTGGACATTGCTTCCAAGAAAAAAATCATCGTTTGTGAATACTGTGGAAGAATCCTGGTGGATTCCAGACTCAGCGAGGAGAAGTAATAGCAGTTAAGGGGGCGATGGCCTCATCACGATCAGTCAGACGGATCCTCGTATCGTCGAGGAATTGTAACATAAGATCTCTGTCCTCCAAAGACATTCCCAGTTGGGAAACAGAGGAGGCCTCCATATTTGCAGGTACCAGTGTAAAACCGGTGCCTGTTTTTGTTTGTGGTTTCCATACCCAAACGGGCAGATAGGCATGGTTCCTGATTTCAGCGCCATTTGCATCCTTCGCCAATTCCAGCTCAAAGAGGATTCCGCCGTTCCTGTATCGATTCCTCTGGTTTGAGATCAGGTTCCCCATGGAATAGACTACCAGGTTTCCTTCTCCCTGCCCTTTGATGGGCTGCACCACATGGGGATGGGATCCGATGATGCAGTCTGCCCCATGCCTGAACATAAAGTTGGCCAGATCTCTTTGCTGGCTGTTCTCATTGAGCTGGTATTCGCTTCCCCAGTGAACGCACACCAGAATGAAATCAGGTTCGGCAGTGGCCGCCTTTTCAAGATCCCCCTGTATCTGAGTTTTATCAATTCGGTTGACAATGACCGGGGGCTTTTCTTTCAGGCCGTTGGTACCATAAGTGTAATTCAGGAAGGCGATCCGTATTCCATCTTTTTCCACCACCAGGGGATAGTGGGACTTCTTCATGGAAGGATGATCGAAGGTGCCTGTCTGAATCATCTCTCTTTGATCCAGTTGCTCAATGGTCCTCTCCAGCCCGTTTTGTCCCCGGTCCAGTGCATGGTTGTTAGCATTGACCAGGATATCAAAACCGGCCCATTTTAGAGCATCGGCCAGTTCGTCCGGACTGGAAAATGCCGGGTAACCCTTATAGGGAGGACCGGCAAAGGTGACTTCCAGGTTCCCGATGACCAGATCTGCCTCCTGCAGGTAAGGGCGCAGGTACTGGAAACATGGCTTGTAATCGTATCCCGGATCGCCGGTGGCAAGGGCTGAAGCAATCTGGGAATCGTGACCCATGATGTCGCCCGTAAATACCAGTTTAAGCTTTGATTCCTGGGCCTGGAGGGTAAAACCCAGTAAGATCAGGGTCAGAAAAAGTGCTGGTAAGCGGTATCTTGTATAAGGCATGACCGGGTAAATGTTTATGGGTATCAATATAATAAGTAAAGTCTTTTAACTAACTTTCACTTTTCAACAAGTCCACAGCATGTATAAATTCACTTTACTTCTTCTTGCCGCCATCCTCTCGGGCTGCCTTCGTCCGGCTTCTGAAGCAGAGAAGAGCAAACTGCCCGAGCCCGAGCAGGTTTTAGTGGAATATACCCATCTCACACCCACCGATTTCAGGGCAAGGCTGGCCGAGGCCCCCATCGCTTATTTGCCTATGGGGACACTGGAATGGCACGGGGAGCACCTGCCCCTGGGTTCCGACGGTTTGCAGTCTTTCTCCTTTATGAAGGACCTGGCCAGGAAAGTGGGAGGAATCGTACTGCCCATGTTGTATCTGGGTCCGGACATGATGAGGATCGAGGATGGCAAGGAATTATATGGCATGGATGTCTGGCTGAGTGAGGAGAAAGGAAAAATGCAAATGCCTGCACAGCAATTGGATGGAAGCAGCTACTGGGTCCCGGAAGAGCTGTTCCACCAGATTATGGATCATTCCATCAAACAACTGGCGCGAGCCGGATTCAAAATTATCGTAGCCCACGGACACGGACCTTCCACCAACCATGTGATTAAGCACTGGCAGGAGTGGGAACAGAAGTATGGGGTATTGGTATATACCTGCTGGTCCTGGAACGTGAGGGGTGAGAATGACGTGGAAGCCAGCGAGAGGGCCGGGCAGGAAGGTCTTGGCATCATGATCGATCATGCAGCCAGCAACGAAAGTTCATTGATGTTGTACTACTATCCGGAACTGGTGCACATGGAGCAACTTTCGGACGATTCGGCCCAATGGCCCCTGGCGGTAGCAGGGAAAGATCCCCGCATTTATGCCAGCGCAGAACAGGGTCAAAGGGCTGTGGAATACCAGTTGGAACGCATGGAGCAAGTCCTGCAGCAGGCTCTGGATTCAGTGATTGCAAAGAATTCTGAGAATTAGCAGCTTCCGCCGGAATTAGCAGCTTCTACCAACTTCCTCCGGCACCCCCTCCTCCGAAGGAGCCTCCGCCGCCGCCGGAGAAACCGCCAAAGCCGCCTCCGCCTCCGCTGCCAAAGCCACCACTGCCCGAGGAGAAGTTGCCAAAGCTGCCCGAGGAACGGCCGCCGGACAGCATGCCAAGTGCAAGCCACAGCGGCAGGTTGCTTCGGCCCATGCCTGAACTTCTGCGCCTTCCTCCGAACAGAACCGAGAAAATGATGATCATAAAGATGATTCCTCCAATGCCGGCCCCGCCGCCGGAAGTTTGCTTCCTGTACTCTTCCGCGGTGAATTTACCATCCAGCAAGGATATCAAAACCTCTACGGCTGCATCAACCCCGGCATAATAGTCCTCGTTTTTGAAGTTGGGCAGCATTTCGTGGTCAACTATTCGTCCGGCCAGGGCATCAGTCACATATTCTTCATTGCCATAACCCGTGGCGATGAAAACATCCCGGTCCTGAATATCCACCAGCACGATGATCCCATTGTCCTTCCCCCCTTGTCCCACGCCCCACTGTTCACCGATCATGGACGCCGGATAGCCATCGTTGTCATCCAGAGTGATCACAAAGATCTGGGTGGAGTTCCGGTATTCAAATTCATTGAGTTTCCGGTCAAGAGCACTGACTTCGGCGCTGCTGAACACCCCGGCATAATCGTTCACCCATGATCCTGGAGTGGCCGGAACCGGTAGTTCGTCCTGAGCCATGCCCCAAAGGGGGATCATGATCAGCAAAGTGATGCTTAGAATCTGTATTTTTTTCATTCCTGGTCTCCTCCAAAAGATATGTCGTCGGACAATTCGTTTACATCTCCCTCCTGATAGGGGAAATGCTCTTTAAGCGCCTGGCCTGCCATAAGGATTCCTTCCTGCATGCCGGAAGCAAAGGCTCCTTCAATGAAACGGCCCAGCATCTTCTCTTTGATATGGTCCCAGAAATCGTCGGGAGTCACAGCGTTTATCCCTCCATCGCCCAGGATGGCAAACTTATGGTCCTTTACGGCCAGGTAAAAAAGTACTCCATTACGCTGCTGGGTCTTATGCATGTCCAGCTTGGCGAACCACCATGCGGCCCGGTCCATCACATCCCCCTTGCAATGGTTATCAATGTGCACCCTGATTTCGCCGGAAGTATTGAGTTCTGCCTCTTTGACAGCTGCTTTGATCTCTTCCTTCTCCAGTTTGCTAAAAAAATTTACAGCATTCATCTTTTCTCCTTTCAAATATCCTAAAACTCCACCACCGGGGCAGTCTCACTGCCGGCAATGGCTTCGAAGTAGCCTTTTATCTCAAAGTCCTTCATATTGGCAATGATGCTGGCAGGGAATTTCCGGATGGCGGTATTGAAGCCCCGGGTTACCTCATTGAATCTTCGACGCTCTACAGCAATCCTGTTTTCAGTACCCTCCAGCTGAGATTGAAGATCCAGGAAATTTTGATTGGCTTTCAGATCGGGATAGCGTTCAATGGTCACCAGCAAGCGGGAAAGTGCAGAACTGAGTCCGTCCTGGGCCTGCTGGAAGGCAACCAGGGATTCAGGTGTGATGTTGGAGGGATCGATGGTGACACTGGTGGCCTTGGCACGGGCTTCCACTACCCCGGTAAGGGTTTCCTGCTCAAACTCGGCATAGCCTTTGACGGTGGCGACCAGGTTGGGGATAAGATCGGTCCTTCGCTGGTACACATTTTCCACGTTGGCCCACTGGCCTTCTACACCTTCCTCAAGGCTGATAAAGCCGTTGTAGGTCCTGATCCCCCAACGGACGACCGATATCACAATTAAAGCAATTACTACAAGTACTATGATCCAGGTTCTGTTCTTCTTTTTCATTTCAAGCTTTTTTATGGTATGTGTTTGGCTTCGACTTTCTATTAAACAAATAAAATTACATTTTGTGTGCTTATTTTTTGCATAGTCTGTCAATTATCGGTGAAATTTCGATAAAGGGAATAAAGTTCTATTTTTGGAAAGATAATATGCATAGGCGGAATGCTCTTCAATTCCTTCGTTTTTCTAGTATTTGCCGCGGTCTTTTTTCTGCTTCTCTATTTTATCAGAAGGACAAACAAGCCCGGAATCCGCTGGGCCTTCCTGGTGGCGGCCTCATTTGTCTTTTACGGATGGTGGGACTGGCGCTTTCTGTTCCTGATCATTGCAAGTGGCCTGATTGATTATTTCGGAGCACTGGGGATGGAACGTTTTCAAAAACGAAAAAAACTTTTCCTGGTGCTCTCGGTAGCAGGAAATGTGGGATCGCTGGCCATTTTTAAATATTCCGCATTCATCGCGGAGAACCTGGACCAGCTGATGGGCCTGTTTGGGATTCAGAGCGAACTGGCGGCCCAGGTGCCTCCCTTCATGCTGCTTCTCCCGGTGGGGATCTCTTTCTACACCTTCCAGTCCATGAGTTATACCATCGATGTATACCGTGGAGGACTAAAGCCCACCCGGAGCGTGCTGCATTTCTTTTCCTACCTATCTCTCTTTCCGCAGCTGGTGGCTGGACCCATAGTGCGGGCCCGGGACCTGATGCCTCAGCTGGAAAAACTCAGGCCCACCAGCGAGGTGGAGCGCTGGAATGGTTTCAAGCTGATCATCATTGGTTTCTTTAAGAAGGTGGTGCTGGCCGACAACATCGCCCCCATGGTCAATTCGGGATTTGCCAATATCCACCTTACCGATAACGGACCTTTCTGGTGGGTGGTGATTATTGGTTTTGCTTTCCAGATCTATTTTGATTTCAGTGGCTATTCAGACATTGCCAGGGGACTGGCCAAGTGGATGGGGCTGCACTTCCGCCTGAATTTCAACCATCCCTACCATTCCACGTCGCTGAGGGAATTCTGGGGCAGGTGGCACATTTCTCTTTCCACCTGGTTCCGGGATTACCTGTACATCCCCCTGGGGGGATCGAGGAAGGGCACCTGGAATGCACACATTTTTATGTGGATCACTATGGTGGTCAGTGGCTTGTGGCACGGGGCAGCCTGGACCTTCATTATCTGGGGAGCCCTGCATGCCCTGTATATTACCATAGAACGGATTACAAGCTGGCCCAGGTTCCTGAATCGATTGCCCGGAGGAACCTTAATTTCCATCCTGCTTACCAATGTACTGGTGCTGGTGGGATGGGTCTTTTTCCGGGCAGAAAGCGCAGGAGATGCGCTCAAGATATTGCAGGATATGTTCACGCCCTGGGAAGGAGAATTTGTCATGAGCACAGAGATCAGGAACGGACTGGTCTGGCTCACGGTGAGCCTGCTCATTGAGCTGATCACCTATTTCAGGTTCAAGCTCCACCTGAGCCTTCCGCTACGCTTTCAGCGCATTGCCGATATGGGCTATGTGCTTATTATGCTTTTGGCTTGCATTTACCTGCGGGGAGAAGGCAATGTATTTATCTACTTTCAGTTCTGACCATGCCTAAAAGACGGATCCCATACCTCTTTCTGCTGGCGGCCCTGCTGTCCCTTCCCTTCTATTTGCTCAGGGATGAGATGGATACTGAGACCATTAAAAAGAATCGTCACTGGACCATCAAGAGCAGAAACACCCAGACCTATGACATTGTTTTTGGTGGCGATTCCAGGGTGTTCCGGGGCATTTCTCCAGCACATTTTGCTGCTGAGCTGGAGGGGCGCAGTGCCTACAATTATGCTTATTGGGCCAATGGCTATGGAAAGGACTATATGGAAGGCATAGAGCGGAGGATTGACAGAAGCTCACCCTTGCAGATGATTGTGCTGGGTATCACGCCCCATTCCCTGACCAGGAAAACGGCCAGGAGTCCGCACTACCACTACGAGATCGGCAGGGCCGGAAAGAGTGTGGTACAAACGGTTTACTTAAGCTGGCTGGAGGAGTACTTTGCTCCCTACGGCATCATCGAACTATCGGAAAAGCTCCTCGGTATATCCAAAACACAGAACAAAAGGATCCTCTATCACGATAATGGCTGGGTAGAGACCTGGTGGGTGCAACCCGATACTATGAATGCGGCCAAATCATACAGAACGCTTTTCGAGGGTGACCCGGTAAGCGAAGAGGTAATTGAGGGACTCATGGTCTTTGTGGAGAAGTGGAGCTCCCATGGAATTCAAGTAGTGGGATTTCGTCCACCGGCCTCCCATACCATCAGGCAGTTCGAAGAGATCCGGGGAGGCTTTTCAGAGAGTGCAGTCAGGAATCGTTTTCTTGAAGCCGGAGGGATCTGGATCGATGTAAACCCCGGGGACTACCAGACTTACGACGGCAGCCACCTTGATCACAATTCCGCCATGCAGTTCTCGGCCGACCTGGCCCGGATGATCCGGGAACAAATCCCGGAACTATAGAATATGAAGAAATCCCGCATTATCAGCTACGACGGCTACTGCAATCTTTGCAGTGCCACAGTCAGGTGGGTGATTCGAAACGACAGGAGAAAGCGATTCAGATTTCAGGCCCTGGAAGATGGGATTGAAGGCAACGATCTGGAGGCTAAAACAGTGGTTCTGGATGTAAACGGAGGCATATATCTGAGATCTGCAGCTGTTCTCCGCATTGCCATGAGGCTTCGATTTCCATGGCCCCTCCTTGGGATATTTTTCCTGGTTCCACCTTTTATCAGGGACGCAGTTTACAATTTGGTGGCCAGGAACAGGAAACGGTGGTTTGGGACACGCTCCACCTGCTATATTCCAGTGGATTAAGAGACATTAGTGATGTGTTATACAACCTTCCACGTTCATTCCTCAGGACCTCTTGAAATTTGTAATTTTGCCTATCGATAAAGCCTAAGCAATGAATGCAGAAGAATTTAAAGCAGCCATCCTCGCAGGGATCCCCCGGGAGCTGCCCGCTGAAAAACCCTTTGATCCGGAACTGAATCATGCTCCGAAGCGCAGGGATGTGCTTTCCCCGGAGGAAAAGAAGCTGGCCCTGCGCAATGCCCTCAGGTACATACCTGTAGAGCACCATGCTGCAGTGATTGAGGAGTTTGCAGCTGAATTGGACCGCTTTGGAAGAATATACATGTATCGCTATAAGCCGGACTACCCCATTTCGGCCCGCCACCTGGAGGCATATCCCCATCGTTCCATACAGGCAGCATCCATCATGCTGATGTTATCCAACAACCTTGACCACGCAGTGGCTCAGCATCCCGATGAATTGATTACCTATGGCGGGAACGGAGCTGTCTTCCAGAACTGGGCCCAGTATCGTCTGGCCATGAAGTACCTGGCTGAAATGACCGACGAGCAGACCCTGGTGCTCTATTCGGGACACCCCATGGGCCTTTTCCCTTCTCACAGGGAAGCTCCCAGGGTGGTGGTGACCAATGGCATGGTAATTCCCAATTATTCGGGACAGGACGATTATGAAAAGATGAATGCCCTGGGCGTAAGCCAGTATGGCCAGATGACCGCAGGCTCCTTCATGTACATTGGTCCCCAGGGAATCGTGCATGGAACCACCATCACCGTGATGAATGCAGGAAGGTTGAAGCTGAAGGATGGAGACGCTGGTCTCGGGGGAAAGGTGTTTGTGACCTCGGGTCTGGGAGGCATGTCAGGAGCCCAGGCCAAAGCCACAGTCATAGCCGGAGGAATCTGCGTGGTGGCGGAGGTGAATCCGAAGGCCACGGCGGTTCGCCACTCCCAGGGCTGGGTGGATGAGGTATATAGCGACCTGGGAATTCTGACTCAAAGACTGGAAAAAGCCCGTGCGGGGAAGGAGGCTGTTTCGCTGGCCTATGATGGAAATGTGGTGGAATTGCTGGAGTATTTCCTTGAAAATGATGTGCAGGTGGACCTGGGGTCGGATCAGACCTCCCTTCACAATCCCTTTGCCGGCGGCTACTATCCGGCAGGAATAAGTTTTGAAGAGGCCAGGAGGATGATGGCTGAGGAGCCCGGGGGCTTTAAAGAGGCTGTCTATGCCTCCCTGCGAAGACATGTGAAGGCTGTGAACGGCCTTGTGGAGAAGGGGATGTATTTCTGGGATTATGGGAATGCCTTCCTGCTGGAATCGGGCAGGGCAGGGGCCGAAGTCTTCGCAAAGGATGGGAACTACAGGTACCAGTCCTATGTGCAGGCGATCATGGGACCCCTTTTCTTCGACTATGGATTTGGACCTTTCAGATGGGTCTGCACCTCCTCGGATCCGGCTGACCTGTCAACTACGGACCGTATTGCCGCTGAGGTGCTGGAACAGTTGCTGGCAGAGGCTCCCACTGAGATCAGGGGCCAGATGGAGGACAATCTGCACTGGATCAGGGAGGCGGAGAGCCACCGGATGGTGGTGGGCTCACAGGCCAGGATCCTCTATGCCGACAGCGAAGGTCGCACGGCCATAGCTAAGGCCTTTAACCGGGCCATTCGTGAAGGTAAGATCTCGGGACCGGTAGTGCTGGGCCGGGACCACCACGATGTGTCGGGGACCGATTCTCCTTACCGTGAGACCTCCAATATTTATGACGGATCGGCGTTTACAGCCGATATGGCTGTTCACAATGTGATCGGGGATGCCTTTCGGGGTGCCACCTGGGTCTCACTACACAATGGCGGAGGTGTAGGCTGGGGAGAGGTGATCAATGGCGGATTTGGAATGCTGCTGGATGGATCCGCGGAGGCGGACCGAAGACTGACTTCCATGCTGCACTGGGATGTAAACAATGGCATTGCCAGAAGAAGCTGGGCCAGGAATGAGGGGGCCATCAGGGCCATCAAAAGGGAGATGGAACGAAGCCCCTTGCTGAAGGTGACTGTCCCGAACCTGGTCGATGACAAGCTGATTGATAGTCTTTAACCGGGGCGAAGCCAGGCATTATTGCTCAAATACCAGGGAATAGGGTCTCGAGAGGGACTCTTCCAGCTGGTGAAGGCTGATATTCCTGCTGATACGGGCCTGCTCCCTGCCCTCAAAGCTTATGAGGATGGTCGGTATGGTAAATACCCTGAACTGTCCTGAAATCAGAGGGCTTAGTTCAGTATTCACATAAAGGACTTTCATAAGTGGAAAGTGCTCCTGAAGCAGATCCGCCACTTTGGGTTTAAGCACCTTGCATACAGAACAGGTATCGCTGGAAAAATAGAGAAGGACTCCTTTTTCATTCTCAATAATCTCCTGGAGTTCTTTCAGATTGTAAATGCCTTCCATGGCCCTTAGTATTCTCCGTCATTGAGCATCACCAGCATGCATTCGCTAACCGGTTCGATGCCTGCCTGCTTCAGCCGGCCCATAAATTCCGGATTGACGGTTCCGGGATTGAAGATTACCCGTTCTGGTTTCAGAGAGAAGATGTAGTCGTAGTAATCTGTTTGCCTGGACGAGCCGATATAGATGGAGACCGTATGCACATCTTCGATGGGTGGATGTCCGGTCAGGATCTTTTCTTCCACGATCAGACCTTCCCTGAAGCCCACGGCAACGACCTCCTGATCATGACGTAAAAGGCTTTTCACAGCTTTGTGTGAAAACCTCACCGGGTTTGGACTTGCGCCCAGGACCAATGTTTTTTTTCGTTCTGCCAAAACTATTTCTGTGAATTGCGTAACACAAATATAACTATAATTATCACTGGACAATGCCCTGGGATTTCAACACAACTATTCAATGATGGGGATGACTTAGATCCTGGCCAGTGTCAGGAAGTTGCCTCTATAAGCACCACTGCATAGGCCGAGACCCCTTCTTCTGTTCCGGTGAATCCCAGGCCCTCTTCGGTGGTGGCTTTTACACTTACCTGTGTCTCTTTGACGCCCAGGTGCCTGGCAATCAGCTCTCTCATGCTGGGAACAAAAGGCAAAACTTTTGGAGTCTGAAGGCAGATGGTGCTGTCGATATTGCCTATCTCATATCCTTGGGAGCGAAGAAGCTCCAGGCAGCTTTTCAGCAATACCATGCTGGATATGCCTTTGTAGGCCTTGTCGGTATCGGGGAAATGGCTGCCGATGTCGCCCAGGGCAGCTGCCCCAAGCATGGCATCGCAAATGGCATGAATGAG
>Ga0316191_10004541_pt1 | contig 10371 bp, 10 predicted proteins | sample Eddworburr2cm_MG_FD_204928 | JGI IMG/M metagenome (GOLD analysis project Ga0316191, IMG submission 204928) | Coastal sediment microbial communities from Maine, United States - Eddy worm burrow 2 cm | ecosystem: Environmental > Aquatic > Marine > Coastal > Sediment | place: USA: Maine... | reverse complement strand
CGATCCGCGCGTATTCGATCGAATGCGGGAGTGCAGCGAGGCAACTTGCGCGAATCCGTCATCGACCCACGCTGCGGGCCGCGTGTCGCAGGACATTATCGCGGGCGCAGCTGCCCAGGTGGCCGGGTTGCTCAGTGTCGATCCAAAGACCCTGGTCTGGACATCGGGCGCGACCGAGTCGGACAACCTGGCGATCGCCGGCGGGGCCCGCTACCGCGCGAGCCGCGGCAGGCACATCATCACGATGAAGACTGAGCACAAGGCTGTGACGGACGTGTTCGAGAAGCTGGGGAGAGAAGGCTTCGAGGTCACGTGGGTAGAGCCTGGCTCGAATGGCCTGCTTGATCCGGCAGCGTTCGAAGCCGTTTTGCGCGCAGACACGCAATTCGCCTCGATAATGTTCGTCAACAACGAGACGGGTGTCATCCAGGACATCGAGGCGCTCGGCAATATCTGTCGGGAGCGCGACATTCTGTTCCACGTCGATGCCGCCCAGGCGGTTGGCAAGGTGCAGATCGACCTGAGCAAGTTGCCTGTCGACCTTTTGTCCCTGACGGGCCACAAGTTTTACGGCCCCAAGGGGATCGGCGCCCTGTACATCGCCGATCGTCCCGGCTGTCACGTCGATCCGATTCTGTTTGGCGGCGGGCAGCAACGGCGTTTGCGCCCCGGCACCTTGCCCACCGAGCTAATTGCGGGACTGGGTACAGCGGCCGAAATTGCCGCAGAGAGTATCAACGACGATCTCGAGCACCTCAAAGCGCTGCGCGCCGTATTGTGGGGCGGCATAAAAGATATCGAAGGCGTCACGGTCAACGGCGACCCGGGCGGATTTCCCGGGATTCTCAATGTCAGTGTCGACGATGTTGAAGGTGAGAGCCTGCTCCTCGCGCTGGAGCCGCTGCTGGTGGCGACGGGCAGCGCCTGCAACTCGAAGATCCAGGAGCCATCCTATGTGCTGCGGGCGCTGGGCCTTACGGATATGCGAGCGCAGAGCGCTATTCGTTTTAGTGTTGGCCGCCCGACGACAATGGATGAGGTCGAATTTGCAGCAGGCCATTACCGTGCAGCCGTCGAGCAACTCCGAACACTGGCTCCGGAGAACGCGGCGTGAGCGCGGATCCTTACAGCGTAGTAGTCCGCGAGCTCTTCGCCGCGACACCTCATGCCGGTGACCTGATTCGCGCGGAATCCGTATTCACAGCTGATCAGGAGGTCAGGATCCGGCTCTCGGCAACGGCCGAGGACGGCGTGGTCACTGCCGTGCGATTTCGGGCCTGGGGCTGTCCACACCTTATCGCGGCTGCCGAGGCTGCCTGCGCCGCCCTCGAGGGGCAACCGACAACGGTGTTGGCCGACTGGACCGCCGCCGATCTTATGCAGAATCTCCCTGTACCTGTGGAGAAAACCGGACGTATACTTGTCCTGGAAGATACGGTTCGGTCGCTTGGGCAGAGGTTTCGCGACAGAACCTGAACTGAAACCTCAAATGAAGATTTCTGGAAGAATTACATGGCAATTTCATTAACGGACGCGGCGGCAGATCGGGTTCGCTCCTACATCGAAAAACGCGAGAAGAACCTCGGACTGCGCCTGGGCGTCACGCCGACCGGCTGTTCGGGCTATTCCTACGTTATCAACTATGCCGAGGAAATCGGCGAAGACGACGTCGTTTTCGAGGATAAGGGCGTCAAGGTCGTCATCGATCCGGAGGCGCTGGCCCTGATCGACGGTACCGAGGTCGATTTCGTCAAGAATGGCCTCAATGAGGCGTTCAGCTTCAGAAATCCCAATATCAAGGGTGAATGCGGCTGCGGAGAAAGCTTCAACGTGTAGCGCGAGAGCTTCAACGTACTACCGCCGCATAGTAGAATTAATGGTTTACGTCTTTCCGCGCCCGGCCAGTCGCCGGGCGCTTATTATCACTTTGGAACAAGGACTAACACATGGCCGTTGAGCAAACGCTCTCCATCATCAAGCCTGATGGCGTGCAAAAAAACCTGATCGGAGAGATCTACAGCCGTTTCGAAAAAGCCGGACTGGAGATTGTTGCCGCTCGCATGATGCACCTCAGCAAGGAGCAGGCGCAGGGCTTCTATGCCGTTCACAAGGATCGTCCCTTCTTCAATGACCTGGTCGGCTACATGACGTCAGGTCCTGTTGTCGTGCAGGCGCTGCAGGGCGAAAGTGCGATTGCGAAAAACCGCGAGATCATGGGTGCCACGAACCCGGCCGATGCCGAGCCTGGCACGATCCGCGCTGACTTCGCTGCAAGCATCGAGGAAAACGTTGTGCATGGATCTGACGCAGCCGAAACAGCCGCGGTCGAAATCGCATTCTTCTTCGGCGACGATGGCGTTTGCCCGCGCACCCGCTAAAGACTCGATGACAGTAAGCGCTGACAAGATCAATCTGCTCGGCATGTCACAAGACATGCTCGAGCAGTTCTTTGCTGCGCGCGATGAAAAACCGTTTCGCGCGCGGCAGCTCTTGCAGTGGATCTACCAACGGGGCGTCATCGACTTCGATGAGATGACGGACCTGTCCATAAAGTTGCGCGACCGCCTGAAGGAAGACGCCGAAATCGTCTTGCCGAGTGTGCAGTCACGCTACGACTCGAAGGACGGCACGGTCAAGTGGTTGTTCGCGACCGATTGTGGCCAGGCTGTCGAAACCGTTTTTATTCCCGAACCTGGAAGAGGCACATTGTGTATCTCATCCCAGGTTGGTTGCGCACTTGATTGCGCGTTCTGTGCCACGGGGGCGCAAGGCTTCAATCGCAATCTGACCAGTGCCGAGATCATCGGCCAGGTGTTCGTCGCCAACAGTGAATTGCCACGCCGGGAGAACGGCGAGCCGGCAGTCACCAACGTCGTTTTCATGGGCATGGGTGAACCGCTTGCGAATTATCGCAATGTCATCCCCGTGCTGAAGCTGCTCGTATCTGACTGGTCGTACGGCCTGTCACGCCGTCGCGTGACGATCAGTACTTCCGGCATCGTGCCGCATCTCGACAAGCTGGGCGATGAATGCAATGTGTCACTCGCCGTGTCGCTGCATGCAGCCAATGATGAATTGCGCGACGACATCGTGCCGATCAACAAGCTGCACCCGATAGCCGATCTGCTCGACGCATGCTGGACCTACGCTGCGAAACACGCGAATCGCTTCATCACTTTCGAATACGTCATGTTGCGAGGCGTCAACGACTCGCTCGCGCATGCCGACGAACTCGTTGGCCTGCTGCAGAACAAACCTGCGAAGGTGAACCTGATCCCGTTCAACCCGTTCCCAGGGACGATCTTCAAGCGTTCGTCGGCGGATACGATTCAGCATTTTCAGAACCGTCTGCGGCAGAATGGGCTTGTCGCAACAACGCGCAAGACACGCGGGGACGATATTGATGCCGCGTGCGGGCAGTTGGCTGGTAAAGTGAGCGATCGCGTGCGTAATCGGCTCGGCGACAAGAAGATTGGCGACCGAAACATAAAGGTGGTTTCAGCGTGAAAAAGAGCGAATTCATTACGGTAATTTCGGTGCTGGGCTTCATCCTGACCGGCTGCGTGACTACGACCACGGGTACGCCGGCGGCACCTGAAGCGGATGAGGCTGATGCGGCGGAGCTCAACTATCAGTTGGGGGCGCGCTACTTCCAAAGCCAGAATTACGACCTGGCGCGTGATCGCCTGGAGCTCGCCATCGAGCTGGATCCCAAGATGCCCAAAGCGTATACCACGCTGGCCATGACCTATGAGGCACTGGAGAATCCACGCCTCGCCACCCAAGCCTACGAAAACGCGCTCAGGGTGGCGCCCAAGGACTTCAACGTGCAGAACGCCTACGCCGTGTTTCTTTGCCGGCAGCGCGATTACGACGGCGCAAGGAAGCACTTCGCCAAAGCTGCCGGGCACCCTGAAAACGACGACGCCGAGCAGACGCTGACCAATGCAGGCCTGTGCTTGATGCAAAAGCCCGATGTCGTCGAAGCTGAGCGCTTCTTCCGCGAGGCGCTCGAGCATCGTTCGTCTTATGGTGAAGCGCTGCTGCAGCTGTGTCTGCTTAAATACAAGCAACAGGACTTCATGAGTTCGCGCGCATTTCTGCAGCGCTACATGAGTACGAACAAGTCATCGGCTGGCGTGTTGTACCTGGCGGCCGAGATCGAGGGCAACCTCGGTAACGACAAGGGTCGCGCGGAATTCGTTAACCAGTTGCTGCGTGAATTCCCCGAATCACCCGAAGCCCGCAAGGTTCTCGGCAACGGATAGTCATGAACGACGACGTCGAAAACCAGCAGAAAGAATCGACCGCCGACGATACAGGTGGTCCGGTTGGCGGCGAGCGCCTGGCTGAGGCGCGTCGTGAGCAACAGATTTCGGTCCATGAGATAGCGAAGGAACTGCATCTTGATGAACCCAAGGTGCGCGCGCTCGAGCGGAACGAATTCGACATACTCGGTGCCCCGGTTTTTGCCAAAGGACATCTGAAAAAATACGCGCAGCTCGTCGACGTGAATTCTGACGACGTGTTGACCGACTACTATCAGCTGACTCGTGCTGCGGACCTTCCGCCTGTCATATCGGTGCGCTCCACGCCGCGGAGGGAGCTTTCCCCTGGTCCATGGATCGCGGTCATCGTTGCCATCATCATTGCCGTTTCGGCGTACTGGTGGTTTACGTCGCAGCCGGTGACGACGGAACCCGAGGTACCGGAGCAGGACCTTTTGTCGGCCGAGTCGAGCGACATCGTCGTGCCGCCGAGTACAGATGCGAGCATCGGCGTCGACCCGGCCCCGACCGACGAGGAGATTGTCGCGGTACCTGAGCCCGAACCTGAAGTCGAATCGCCGGTAATTGAGCCGACCGTTGAGGAGACAACATCACCCGAGATTATTGCGGGCCAAATGCGTGTGCTCGTGACCTACACGGGTGACTGCTGGACGGAGATTACTGACTCAAGCGGTCGCCGCCTGCTGTTCGATCTCGGTAAGGACGGTCGCACCGTCGAGCTGAGCGGTGCCGAACCCTTCAATGCGCTTTTCGGCAACCCCGGCAACGTGAGCCTGCGCGTTAACGGTGAGGACTACTCATTGCCGCCGACGGATCGCCCGGACCGGCCGATGCGCCTCACCATTTCCGGTTCCTGAGCCGGCACAGAATCACGGAATGACAGTGAAACCCAGAGCTATACGTGGAATGAATGACATCCTGCCCGAGGTGGCCGGTACCTGGCGGTACCTGGAGTCCGAGGTGCAGGACATCGTGCAGTCCTACGGATACGACGAAATTCGTTTGCCGATACTCGAGTACACCGAACTCTTCAAGCGATCGATCGGCGAAGTAACGGATATTGTCGAGAAAGAGATGTACACCTTCAAAGACCGCAATGGTGAGAGCCTGGCATTGCGGCCTGAGGCTACGGCGAGCGTGGTGCGTGCCGGGATGACCAACGGCTTGCTGCATAACCAGAAGCAGAAGCTCTGGACCTCGGGCCCGATGTTCCGCTATGAAAAGCCGCAGAAAGGCCGTTATCGCCAGTTTCACCAGTTCAACGTTGAGGCGCTGGGCTATGACGGTCCCGATATCGACGCTGAGCTCATCATCATGAGTGCGCGCATGTGGCAGCGCCTCGGAATTGACAAGATCCGCCTCGAGATCAACTCCCTGGGTGTTCCGGAGTCGCGGGCGCGCTACCGGGAAGCCCTGGTCGAGTACTTTTCGGGAGTGAAAAACCGGCTCGATGAGGATAGTATTCGGCGGCTCGAGCAAAACCCGCTCAGAATCCTCGACAGCAAGAACCCGGAAATGCAGGACGTTGTCCAGGCGGCGCCGGTCATGCTGGACTACCTCGATGAGGAGTCGGTCGAACACTTCGCGGGGCTGAGGGCCCTTCTGGATGCGGCCGGGGTGGAGTTTGAGGTGAATCCGCGGCTGGTTCGCGGGCTGGATTATTACTCCCGGACCGTGTTCGAGTGGATTACGGACGCGCTGGGTTCGCAGGGTGCTGTGTGCTCTGGTGGTCGCTATGACGGGCTCGTTGAGAAACTCGGTGGTCGCGCAACGCCCGCTGTTGGCTGGGCCATGGGCATCGAACGCTTTGTTGCGCTATACGAGGCCTGTGGTGGAGAAACACCGCTGACGGAGCCCGACGTGTATATTGCGGCGCTGGGTGATGGTACGCAGGCACGGGCATTTGCCCTGGCGGAGGAGCTGCGCGATCGCATTGGCGGCATTCGTGTCGAGATGAATCTCGGTGGTGGCAGCTTCAAGTCGCAGATGAAGCGCGCGGACAAGAGCGCAGCGACATATGCGCTGATCCTGGGTGAACAGGAGCTCAGCGAAGGCCGCATCGGTCTCAAGCCGCTGCGGAGTGGTGATGAACAGGAGAGCATTGCGCTGGACGATCTGGCCGCAGTGCTGCAGGACAAATTGAGCGGCAATTAGCCGCAGCAGTCAAAAGGTAGTTTCGTGGACGATTTACTTTCAGAAAAAGAACAGATTGAACAGATGCGCTCGTGGTGGTCGGAGTACGGCGGCTACGTAATTGGCGGACTTGGCCTCGGTATCGCGGTACTCGCGGGCTTTAACTACTACCAGAACAGCAAGCTCGAAGCGCAGCTCGAGGGTTCGGCTATGTACGAGTCGCTTACGGCGCATGTTGTCTCGGGGAGCCTCGAGGATGCAGAAGCCGTTGCCGACGAGCTTGGCAGGAAATATGCCGATACCAGCTATGCCGCTCAGGCGAAACTTGCGATGGCACGCCTGTACATGGACAAGAACCGCGACCAGGACGCGGTTGATGTGCTACAGGAACTGCTTGCCAGCGCTGCTGACGATGAAATCAAACATGTGGCTCGCGTGCGGCTCGCCCGGTTATTGCAATACCAGGGCAAATCTCAGGAAGTCGTTGACCTGCTCGAAGATCAGGACAGCAAGGCTCTTGCTGCTGTATACAACGAGCTGCTGGGCGACGCCTACCACGACCTCGGCCGCATAGAAGACGCACGGGAGGCGTACCAACGCGTTCTGCTGGATCCGCTGTCGCAGGGAACTGTCGATCAGCAACTGGTGCAGTGGAAAGCACTTGATCTTCCTGAGTCGTCGGCCGCGGAGCCGTCCATGGAGGAACCCGTCGCTGAGGAACCGGCAGTTGAGGAACCGGCAGTTGAGGAACCGGCCGCCGACGAGACAGTCGAACCCTCAAAGGCTGAGGATTAACGAGTGAACACAGCGTTGCGCACTATCGGACTGATCGCCGCAGGCTTACTGCTCTCGAGTTGTGGGCTGTTCGGCGACAAGGACGAAGAGCTCAAACCGATGGAACTCGTCCGCATCGATGAGTCCGTGAAGATCAAGCGTATATGGAGTGCGAAAATCGGTGGTAAGTCCGAATTCCTGCGTGTCGCGCTGCGACCGGCAGGTGACGGCAACCGCATCTACGCCGCAAGCCAGGACGGCAATGTGTCCGCATTCGATCCTGAAAGCGGTGACCAGATCTGGCGCAACAAGCTGGATATCGAATTGACGTCCGGCCCCGGGGTTGGTGAAGGCTATGTCGTGGTTGCTGCTAAAGACGGCTACGCGATCTTACTTGATGCCGCTACCGGTGAAGAAAGGTGGCGCGCCGACATCGCCGGCGAATCACTGGCCCTCCCGCTGATCAAGGGTCAAACAGTCATTATCCAGACGATCGACAACCGCGTGCAGGCATTGTCCGTATTCGATGGCCGCAGTCGCTGGTCGATTGTGCAGTCTTCTCCGGCGCTGACTATGCGAGGCTCGTCGAGCCCGGTCATCGCGGGCAATACGGTCATCGCCGGGTTTGATTCGGGGCGCCTCGTTGCGGCGGACCTCGACACCGGCACGACTATCTGGGAAACAATGTTGTCGCCACCGCAGGGTCGTTCAGACCTCGATCGTCTTTCCGACATCGATGGTGCTATGGCGATCGTCGGGCAGGACCTGTACGCATCCGGTTACCAGGGACGCCTGGCGTCGCTGGCAGCGGAATCAGGGCAAGTGTTGTGGAATCGCGATATTTCATCGTATGAAGGTGTTGCCGCAGACTGGACCAGCATCTACACGGTTCAGGATGACGGCGAGATCGTGGCACTGGGACGCAACAATGGCGCCGAGACCTGGCGCAATGGATCGCTCTTGCGTCGCGAACCCACTCTGCCGATTCCATTCGGCACGACCGTGGTTGTTGGTGACCTGGAAGGTTACCTGCATTTTTTCAGCACGATCGATGGCGAGGCAGTTGCACGAGTGCACCTCGGTGGCGCAGCAATAACCAGCGACCCGATGGTCATGGCGAATCGTCTGTATGTGCAGAGTGATAGCGGCCAGATTGCGGCCTACGTATTGGTTGATGATCGTCCGCAGCGCAGTGCGCCCGACATCGCTGACGACGAATCCTAAGTCGCGGCGGTAATGGTGCTATCTGATGCTTCCTGTCATTGCGCTGATCGGCCGGCCCAACGTAGGCAAGTCGACACTTTTTAACCGGCTCACGCGCTCGCGTGACGCACTTGTCGCCGATTACCCTGGACTTACCCGCGACCGCAACTACGGTTTCGGCAAACTCGGGCCCATTCCCTATCTTGTTATCGATACCGGCGGTGTCGCCGGCGGCGAGGAAGGTATCGAAGAGGCGATGGTCGAACAGTCCGTCAAGGCGCTGCAGGAGGCCGACGTTGCGATCATCATGGTCGACGGACGCAGTGGTATTACAGCTGCCGACCTGCATGTCGCTGACCTCGCGCGCAAGCATGCGAAGAAGACCTGGCTCGCCGTAAACAAGGCGGAAGGTCTGGAATCCACGACAGCGAACGCGGATTTCTACGGGCTGGGCCTTGGTGATCCCATTGCCATCTCTTCGGCGCACGGCGATCGCATCAGCGCGCTGATGGACGGCGTGCTGAGCGAATTCGAGCCGGACGAAGAGTCACCGGAAGCCGACGACGAGAACGATCTGCGTATCGCCATCATCGGACGCCCCAACGTCGGCAAGTCGACGCTTGCGAATCGCCTGTTGGGCGAAGACCGGCTCGTTGTGTTCGACCAGCCTGGGACAACACGCGATACGGTTGAAGTTCCTTTCGAGCGTAACGACCGAAAGTACACGTTGATCGATACCGCCGGTATCCGCCGCAAGGCGCGTGTCAGCGAGGCGATCGAGAAATTCAGCATCGTCAAGGCGCTGCAGGCTATCGAGAAAGCACATGTCGTCATTGCAGTACTGGATGCGCAGGAAGGCGTGACGGAACAGGACGTCAGCCTGCTGGGTCTCGTTGTCGAACGGGGCCGGGCGCTCGTTGTCGTAACGAACAAGTGGGATGGCCTCTCGCCTGAACAACGCAAGAAGGTTCGTGACGATCTTGAGCGCCGCTTGCCATTCCTTGATTTTGCCGAGCGAATTACTGTTTCGGCATTACATGGCACGGCGGTTGGCGATCTTCTGCCGGCTGTAGAGCGCGCATACCGCGCAGCGACACGCGACCTGTCGACGACCGAGTTGACGCGAGAACTCGAAGCGGCCGTCATGGAACATTCGACTCCGATGGTTCGCGGGCGCCGCATTCGCCTGCGCTATGCACACCAGGGTGGGCGCAATCCACCTGTCATCGTCATTCATGGCAACCAGACAGACAAATTGCCGGAGTCGTATCGTCGCTACCTGATCAATCGCTTCCGCAAGGCCTTCAAACTCAAAGGCACGCCCGTACGCCTGGCGTTCAAGACAGGCAAGAATCCCTACGAGGGCAAGCGCAACAAGCTGACACCGCGCCAGGAACGCAAGCGGGCGCGCTTGATGAAACGAGTCAAGAAGTAGCGGCTACCGCTATACTGGACCATATTCAGGGGGTGTTATGAGTTCGGCAAGACGAAGTTTCACTTACGACGGGCAGTTCCGCATGCATCGCGCGGGCTATCTCGAATCGCCGACGCTTGCCTATGAGACCTGGGGCCAACTCAACGAGGCACGTGATAACGCGGTCCTGATTTTCACGGGCCTGTCGCCGTCAGCTCATGCAACTTCCTGTGCTGTCGACCCGACACCGGGTTGGTGGGAGGAAATGATAGGCACCGGCCTGCCTATCGATACCGATCGATACTATGTGATTTGCGTGAACTCGCTCGGGAGTTGCTTCGGCACGACCGGGCCTGCGTCGGTCAACCCGGAAACGGGCAAACGCTACCGACTGACGTTTCCTGTCCTAACGCTCGAAGACATTGCCGACTCCGCCTGGTTCGTGGTGCAACGACTCGGTGTGGATGTATTGCATACGGTTGTCGGCTGCTCGATGGGCGGTATGAGCGGGCTCGCGTTTTGCCTGCGCCATCCGGACAATGTGAAGTCGTTCATCTC
>Ga0316191_10004538_pt1 | contig 10374 bp, 2 predicted proteins | sample Eddworburr2cm_MG_FD_204928 | JGI IMG/M metagenome (GOLD analysis project Ga0316191, IMG submission 204928) | Coastal sediment microbial communities from Maine, United States - Eddy worm burrow 2 cm | ecosystem: Environmental > Aquatic > Marine > Coastal > Sediment | place: USA: Maine | collected... | reverse complement strand
CTACAGTATTACAACCGTACCCGTGTTCATCAATCGCTGGATGGAAGCGCGCCTGCTGAAGTTAGTGGTCAACATCAACCACTACCCGCCAAACTGAGTCACTATTCCTGGATATCAGACTGCAACGGACTTTTTCAGACACCAGTTGCTGCGTGAATTACGAATTCGCCTAGGACACCAGCCACATTCCATTATCTGCCCAGAAATACCGGACCCACCACCTAATCGCCCATTCCCATTAAAAACACCAACATCGATCCCGAATCATCTCAAGCTTTTAAAGCCACCTTCCTGGGTGGATGACATCATGAATCCTGTCTGTCACCGATGGCGGCATCAATATTTGCTGACTACAGGCCGACGGTTGGCCTGCAGTTGCGTCAGCTCATGTTAAGCGTCTCGTCACGCAGGCTTCCCGAAAAAATAACGGGGGCTTGCTTGGGATCAACGGTGAGGGTTGCCATGCAGCCTTGGGGTGCGCCTGTGGCGTCGATCACGCGCGTCTCTATCTCGACCGTCTCGTCGGTGGACAGGGGCACGTAGAGCTCGCCCACCGAAGGCGATGGGACGACGGTTGTCCCCGATAGCTCCAGCGGGACAAGGTGGACGCGCCTTGGGGCCGCCTGTCCCTCGGTCACGCGAATTTCGGCAAAGACGGCCGTGCCGCCGTTGATGAGATCGGAAACCAGCGTTTGGCACCCGACTGTCAGGGTGATCCTTGCGTAAGCCCGTGTCGAATTCCCAAACATTCCGGCAAACGGTGCGAGCGCTTCCTTTTCCGAGCGCCCGTCGGGGTCGATGATCGTGCAGGCGATGCCGTCTATGAGTGGGTCGTTCATGCCGAGGCCCGAGACGATGTCGACGTTGTCGTCGAATGCCGCATCGCCGACCTTTTTGACGTAAGCGGGATCGAGCTTCTGGCTCATCGGGGCAAGCGGGTGGAGCGTGTGGGCGGGACTGTCGCCCTTGCCCTCGAGCGCCTTGAAATGCGTGAACATGACCTCCGGGTCTGCGATCATCGGCGCATAGGCCACAGGCAGGCCGAGCATGCGACGGGCAAGCTCGATCCGTTGGCGCCGCACCACGTCGGTCCCGCCAAAATCGATCTGGTCGCCGACGATGCCTGCGTTGATCTCGAAATCATAGGTGGAGCTGCGGTAGTTCAGGTTGGCCGACCCGACCGCCATCCAGACATCGTCGACGATCATGGTCTTGGAGTGCACGTAGACCTTGCCACCCGTGCGGTTGCGGGCAAACAGCACCGCCGTCTTGGCTGCCACCGCGGAGTTTGCACCCGCCGGATTGGCCGTGACATGGCCGCAGTGTGGCTTACGGATATTGGGCAGTGTCACCCCGGGCGGAGTGGGCGGCGGCGTGTAGGTGCCCCCGTGATACAGGATGTGCAGCGACTTCTGTCGCACCTTGAACAGCATGGGGTCGATCCGCGGATCCTCGCCCAGATCGCGAGGCAGCATTAGTACCAAACCTGACGGGCCATCGGGGCTGGTCAGCGCCTCGTGTAATGCAAGCGCGATTTCCGGGCTGAAGAAATACTGATCGTTGATCAGAATGAACCGTCGCGCCATGGCGATGGCCTTCAGGTACGCGGCAAGGCTGCCCAGTTCGCCATCACGTGCGATTTCCCCAAGCGGATCAGTCGCCGGGCCGAAGGCGGTGGCTTTTGGAATCTCGCCGTGGCAACTGCGGGGCGGGCAAGTCCGGGTGATTTGAACATTTGCCGCCGGGTGCAGGCCGCGAGACAGTGTATTTCCGGAGGGTGGCTTGATTACATTGACCGTATCCTGCTGGATCACCGGGGTGGGATTGATCGGCACGCATTTGTCGAAAGTATTGGGGTCCTTGATGAACTCTCCGATCGCGCGCCAGCGCTGCGAGAAGTTCCGCAGGACTTCCACAGCCGCAGGGCCGGTCAGGCGCACCTGCGCGTCCCACCATTTGCCGCGCTGGCGGTCAGGGTCGCTGTCGAGGTGGAGCTCGCTATCCCACCGACCCAGCGCGAGGTCGATACCGCCGAGCCACGCGCTTGCTTCAATCGGGGTGCCGCGCATGAGCACGATGCCCTTCTGGTGAAAGGAGCCGAAGGCGCGGGTCGATCTGTCCCTGACGGCCCACCCCCGCTTGCCATTACGGTTTGCGTTGATGATCGCGGTCAGCTCTTCGTTGTTCTTGTGCCCCGAGTCGAGTTCGTCCCCGCTGCCCAGATTGGCGAGGAACTGGTCCCAGTAGATCGCGCGCACTTCGACCCCGTTGGCAATGGCCCGCCGCAAGAGCCCACCCAGTTCCTCAGTTACCAAGGGGATGTCACCTGCGGCGTGCTGGGCGGTCGTGTATTTTACTTGCACGGCGCCAGAGACGACAAGATTGTCGAGTGTATCGGCTGGACCAGGAGTTGCGTTCAGCACAAGGGCATAAAGCTTGTCGGTAGCGCTCGTGTCATCGGGCAGGGCGCCCAGCACGACGTCGGTGGCAGCGGGAGAGATCGTGAGGTCGTGGACTATATGCCGGCCGGTCGTGGTGTTGACGACCAGCAGCCAGAGAGGGCCCGCCGCGACGCCAATGGCACCGCGCAGCGTGGTCATGTCCATCTTGCGGATCACGGTCCCCGAGGGCGGATCGTCCACCGTAATCCGAAGTGCCAGCGCATCCTGATCGAGTCCGCCCGGTGCAAGTGGCGCAATCCCCGTGCCAAGCGTGTGTTCGGTGGTCTGCGTTTCCCCGGCAAGATCCTTCCAGCGGGCAATGACACGGCTTGGGAAAGGCACATTGTTTTCGCCACTCATTGGGAAGGAAAGGATGCCACCCGGTCGGAAAAAGCCTTTTGCCAGCGTCTTGTCGGCGAGCCCGGGTGCAGGGACGCGGCGGGTTTCGAACTGAAAGCCCTCTCGTAGCGCATCCACCCGGTCGAGCCGGTCCGGCAGGACGAGAAAACCTTTCCCGTCGCTGCCGACCTTCACCATGATCCTGTTCTGGTCGATCATTTCGAGGTCGGTTTTGACCTCGCCCCCATCCAGATCGACCGGCCCAAGGCCCATTCGACTGAGTGTGCCGCGCATGTGCAGGTGGGCGTGCGTCGACCAGTTGTTGATATAGAGCTTGTCGCCGGCGCCTGCCGCGTCTATTGCGTCATAGACATCGCGCAGATAACTTTCCCCGTCATTGAACGGCTCGACCTCGTCCGCCTCGCACACGAGGGAAAAACCGTTGGCGGGCGTACTACCCTTGTCCTTGGTAAAACGGGCGTTTTGATCCAGAAGGCCGCCGAATTCGTCCTGCATCGTCTGGGATGGGTGAAAGACGCAGAGCCGCAGGAAGCCGGGCGTGGTCCCGGTCGCTCCGGCGGCAAGGTTGAGGTCGGGCGCGGTGTCGTCAACCGGCGTCAGCCGTGCCTCGCGACCCGGCCAGACGGCAACTTTGATGTTTCGCCACAGGTATTTTTCGTCGTCATTGACGCTGGCCGGGATTGGATCGGTGACGCGGACCTTGAACGTTCGCCCGCCCCCCGGAAACGGCAGCTTGTAAAGCTTGCGCGCTGTGTCCTGGTCCTGCGGCGACGGGTCGAGCTGGAGTCCGAAGAGGGCGTCTTTTTCCAGCGGCTTGCCGAGTATATCGACGAACTGCACACGGACGTCGTTGCCCCCCGGCACGCCGGAGACATTCGTTTCCCCCAACGTGGCCAGTGCGGTATCCGCCTCGATCTCGAGGCCCGCGTAGTCAAAGGCAATCAAGGTGCCCGAAAGGCTCCCCGGCAGGCCGCCGACAATCGTGGAGAGGTCCTGTCCTTCGTCCAGCGGTCTTGGGGTCGCATCGGACAGCTGGGCCGCACCGTCAAGCTTGAGCACCAGATATTTCGGGCGGGATGACGTGAGTGTGCCCGTCTCGGGAAACTGTGGCGTCAGCACCGCCCCTTCCGAAAAGATCTCGCCGAGGTCGAAGTCATCGAACACGCCCGGGTCTTCGGCCACGAAGACAAGCACCGGGTCCGTCAGGCTCAGTCTTGTGCCGTCCATCGTGCGCAGGTTCGGAAATAGGCGCGCCCCGCCGGCTCCCGCTTTCGGGAAGCGGAGCGGGACGAACAGGCTTTGCTGCGCCGACATCTGATCCAGTGCGGGTGTCTCTCCGCCCGCCCGCGGAACAACCACGGCGCCTGCAAACGGCATCTTCAGACCCGTCGCCCCCTGAAAGGTGACCCGACCCGAGTCATAAGTGAGCGTGGCAGTGGCGAAGGGGCTTGTCATGGTGTCCGCGCGTCCTGACTGACGGTGAGCGATTGGCCGAACCGCAACCGAACGGTGTAAAGCCCTGGCGCCGTGTCTGCGTCTATGAGCCGCAAGTTGCAGGTCTGCCCCGTGGTTAGGATCCCGCCCAGCCCCGCGGGCAGGAACAACCGGCCGGCCTCGATCCGGCACTGCCGGGTGGTGGCATTGCCCTGATCAGGGACCTTCTCAAGCTCGACGGTGAAGTCACCGGGGGCGAGGTCGAGGTCGATGATGAACCCTCCACCGGGGTCTGTAGCCACGGTGACCGCCGTCGGCGTGGCGAAGGGATCGCGGGTTCCGGTGGACGGCGCGCCGATCTGCCGGGTGACCCGGCCGCCAACCTTGATCCGCTGTCCCCGCACCGGGGCGAAATCCAGAAGTTGCACGGCGTATTCGTAGCGCCGCCAGTCCGCGACGCCATCGTCGGTGAGATCAAACAGATATTCCGGCCTGGCTGCGCCGGGGTCGTCACTCTGACCCACCGCAGCATCGATAAACCTGGCCTGCGTCTGACCCGCGGAGAGATCACGCCGGAAGAGTTGCAGGAACGGCGGCATCGCCGGGTCGGGCAGTGGTGCGGGGAACCGGGCGGCGACAGAGAAAGTGCCCCGCAGCGTACCACCGGTCGCTTCGATGCCGGTGGTAATCCAGTCCAGGATCGGCAGAGGACGCAACGGCGGGGTACGGAAGGGCAGGAAGGCTGCGCCCTGCCAGCTTCCCGTCTCCAGTAATCCATTGGCGCCCTGAACTGCGGCGACGTAAACCTCGGACAACTCACCCGGCACGGCGATGTCGGTGTGGGGAGCATGCGGATCGAAGACTTCGGGCGGATCCGACACCAGCGAGAATCGGGCCCGCGACTGCCTGGCCAAAGAGATGAGCCCTGGCGGATCGATCACGTCGTCAGCGGTTACGAAATCCTCCGGATGGTCGGTCAGAGCCTCGAGCCGGGCGAGGTAGACCTTGACCAAGGTCGTGTCCGTCTGATCGGCCGGATTGAGCACATCGCGTAGATTGACGTTGAAGTAACTGGTGCCAAGCGCATCTGGGTAGGTCGAGAGCGGAAGCGCTTCAATTGGCGGTTGCATGACCTGCGGCGGAGGTGGAGACAGCATGAGCGTGCCACGCACCGTCACCTCGGGAGAATGCAGTACGCGACCGGATGTCGGACAGACCCCACGCACGCGCGGCCGGGCGCACCAGGCATTCAGCCCGTCAGGATACTGGGTTCGCGAGCCCAGACTTAGTGTCATCCGGTAACCCTTGCGCCCTGTTCCGACGACGGCAGAGGCATTTAGCGAGACGCTCGCCTGGCCCGGGAAAGTGGCGGTGCAGGTGGTTTCGGTCTCGGGGAGCCGGTCGAGAACGCCGCCTGTCCAACCCAGCCGCAGGCAGCTTTGTTGCACTGACGTCGTCTGCAGGGCTAGCGTGGCCGCATCGAAAGAGAGCTCCACGAGGCGGCCGGGGCGGGTCCCGCTCCAGCTTGTGGCCTCGGGTGCCACGCCTTCGGTGAGCGGAATGGTATGGATCAGCACTTCGAGTGCCTGCCAGTCGGCCTCGACGATCGTAGCCGTTTCGCCCAGATCGAAATCGACCGACATGTTCAGCAGGTCACCCTGGCGCGTCACACTGGTCGACACGCCGCCCGGCGGCGGCGGTGGCAAGCACGCCGCAGGCAGATCCACAAGGGGGGTATTACCGACATCGGACGGGCGCCCGAAGACGTCGAAGCCCCGCACCATGTAGCCGAGCTGCCGGTCCACCAGGGCGTCGCGAGCAAAGAGGTCGTTGAGCCGACCCGTCGACAGGCAGGTCTCGCGGTTGAACTCGGGCATCAGCACATCCGGGAGCAGGCCGATGTCGTCAAGCGGGCCTTGTTGTCCATCCGAGAGGACGTTTTCACTCAATTCGCCGGTTAGTCCACGAATGACTTCATAGCAGGCATTCACCCGCCAAGGCTGTGTTTCCATTGTCTCGGGCGCCGCCGTGATCGTGGCACTGACGAGATTCTGGAAGAGATCGGGCTTGGCGGGAACTAGCTGCACGTTCGTCTCCAGCGCGGGCTGCGGTTTCGGCGGCGGCGGTTTGACGGACTCGCGTGCGTTCAGCACCAGTCCGGCAAGACCGAACTCGGTCAAATCATCGCCGGGCTGGTGGAAGAAGGGAACGCCGGGATCCATCAGCGAGCGGAGCCGGAAATCGAGCCGTTTGAGATTATCTTCGGTACCGAAGGGTGGACGTACCACGATTCGCCAGTCGCGGTCCTGAAAGTCCGGATTCTGCGGCACGTGGCCATACAGCCCGAGCAGCCGAGCCACGACCGGATCGACCGCCGCCGCGAACAGCGCCGAAAGAAGCGGCAGGTTGACGCTGTCGTCGCTTGTGCCCGTGGGGGCATCCAGATCGGTAATCTTTGCGGCGGACTCCCATGTCTCGAACGTGTCGTCGGTCTGCATCAGGTCCTGTATATCCGGATCGCCGATAAACCGTGCCTTGAGCCTTGCAACCATTTCGGCCCAACCAAGTGGCAACGACGAGGCGCGAAACGGCGCGTAGATGTCGTCGCGCAGCCAGTCCGGGGTGTAGCCCCCGGGATCCGCTTGCAGGACTTCCTGGTCAATGTTGGCCCACAGACCGCGGCCGGACGCGTACTCGTCGCAGAAGACCCAGCGGATCTCGTCTTCGGCCAGCGGGGCCTGACCGGATCGTGGAATGATCTTGACCGTGCGAATTCCGGCGGCCCTGAGACGTGCGGTCAGCTTCAGCTGACCGGCCTGAGCGGGAAAGGGGTCGCTGTCGGAAGCGAGGATGACCTGCGGATGTCGCCCGACCCAGTCTTCGGCCACCAGCCGCCCGCAATGGTCGTACCCCTGCACAGTCAGGAATACATGCGGCCGGAAACGGTCGAACCTGTCGAAGATGTTATCGAATACGGGACGGTCGAAGATACTTCCCCGCGTCGCAACTCGACGCCGCTCGAACGCGAACGGTAAGGAATTGCCGCCGCCCACAACGGGCCCGATCGGACCAATGCCGCCGGGCTGTCCGGGCGACTGGAAGCGCACGTCAACGGCGACCGCATCTTCACGTTCGGCGAAGCTTGTCGGGCTTTCGGGCCCGAGCGTCGCCATCACATTATCCATATAACTGAGGAACCGCTCTTCTTCGCCCCGGTCCGGCATCAAGGCATCAAGCTGCGCGCGGCGGTTGAAGTAGATCCAATGCGGAATCCAGTCCTGTGCGACAAGCGGCCGCAGGAAGCTCAGCGTGTTGCCGTCGCGGTGGATGATGCCGGGGCCCGCGGGCAACACCGTCTTGTTCGAACGTACCGGATAGGCTCCAGAGGCATTGAACAGATCGACGCGTGTGATCGAGCCTTCCTTTGTGCGCAAAAAGGCCATATCAAAGCCCTTGCTCCGCGGGGCGTGGGGCAGTCCCAGCCTGGGCTCGAGCGACCAACGCAGGTGAACGCCGTCCCTGACAGTGGGATCGTTCTGGAAGCCTGCCCCGAGGGCGGCAAACAGGCGGGGGCGCCAGCGCAGTCGCGACATAGTCAGGGCCCTCCCACCGGATTGAGATGGAGTGCGCCGGTTTTCTGCGTCAGACCGCCCACCATTTCCGGTAGGTCGGCGAGATCGGTCATCACCGTATGGATATGGGTATTGCGCTGTGCGTCCCTCAGCGCGGCGAAGTTCTTTTCGACATAGTCGGTCACCGCCGCTCGGATCGCGTCGGTGCCGTCAAAGACCACTGGCAGCTGCATCGGCGCCAGGATGGCCGAGAAGGCCGCGGCATCCGATGACCGGAAGACCACAAGACGGCTGCCCGAACGGTCCCGTATGCTGAGCAATCGTGCGGCGCCGGTCTGGTGCAGGGTGATCCCCTTGCCTTGCAGCGCCGAGGGCAGGGGCAGGATGGCCCCGCCCAGGTCGACGCCGTCCTTGCCAAGCAGCGGTTCCTCGAGCTCCAGTGCGATGCCGAAGGCCGCGAGTGTCCCGTCGGCCAATTGGCCGACCATCTGCGCTGCCACGTCGCCGGCCGCTCCGAATTCTTCGGCCAGCCGCCCGGTTTCGTGGGCAAGTGCGCGGCGGTAGAGTGCCTCGATCAGGGCGTCATGGCCCGCAAGCGTTCCGGTCACAACATCTGCAAACACCGGTGCAAGAAGCTGCGACGGGTCCGGCCCGATAAAGGGAATCTGAACCGGATCTGCGAGAAGTGCGTTGGCTGCCGCGACATGATCGGCAAAGCTTTCATGCCGTGATGTCCGGAATGCCGTTCGGAAGGGCGGCAAATCGTCCGGGCCCGGTGTGACGCTTGTGTCCTCGACCGAGAGCCCGTACCGGGTGTCGGGCTTGAGCACGCGTTCGAAAATGTCGACCTCGATCCGGGTGAAGCCCTGAGCGGCGTCGAGGCATTCCTCGACAAGTCCCTCCATCACCTCTCCCGCAGCGCCGGAGGAAATCGAAAGCGTCCCAGTCGCGGCAGTCGCGAGTTCCGCTCCGTCCAGATCGCGGATCCTGGACATGAGCACGTCCGCCCCCTTGTGGGCGCTGTAGATGCGCTTGATCAGCCCTTTGTTGCGGAAGCTGACCACCGGGACGGTGTGGCTCGCATAGACCGGCGTCATTTCGGATGCGGGGTACACGAAGCCCACATAGCGACCGATAGTTTGGCTCGGCTCGGCCTCGGTCCGGAACCGGACCGTGCGGAGTTCCTTGTTCAGTCCACTGCTTTCGTTAAAGCTCCGCTCGTCGTCAATGGTGTCGCTGCTCTCTGCATCAGTGGCGGAACGGCCAAAGGACTGGACGTGGTAGCTGACCGTGTATTCGCGGTTAGGCTCAAGCAGCAGGCTGTCGATGAACTGATCGATGGTGGCATCGGTCGCCGGGCCGTTTCCAAAGGTCTGGGTGACCGTTTCCCATGCGTCGTGAGTTGCCTCCACTGTTTCGAAGCAAAGTTCGTTGAGGAAAAGCTTCTGCCGATCGTGAAACTCGCGCGCCAGTTTCAGCCAGCGGTCCAGATCGGGTACGTTGTTGCCCGGATCGCGGCCGGTGCCCGCAGGGATCATCTGCGGACCGCGCAGCATCATCCGACGCAAGTGAACGTTGGGCTTGAGTGCCGCGACCTCGACTTTGATGACCATCACACCGCGCTGGGTACAGATCATGACCTGTGCATCGACACTGATCTGGGTCGCATTGGGTGGCAACACCTCGGTCTTGAGGTCAAGCACGCAGGGCGTGCCGGGCGCGTGTTCGATCGACATGAGCAGTCGCACCGGCGCGTCCTGATCGGCCAGGAACACGTCCAGGGTAACAAGAACCGCACCAACCAGGCGCGATGCAACCGTATGCAGCTCGATTTCGCCGGTCACACGGCTTGCCGGGGGCACATCGATACGGACCTCGCGCGGCAGGCGAAGGGCGCTGCCAGACCATCCCAGGCGCGCAGTGTTCTGCTCGAGGATCGGCGAGGGAGCGGGCGGCAGCAGCGTCTCTCGCACGCGGATCGCGCCGTATGGCGTGACGCGCCATGCGGTTCGCAGGCCTGTCTTGGAGTTTTCGGCGATATCAGGGGCGCCATCGACCATCATGCAGGCACGCTTGGGCTTCTGGCAGGGAGGCAGGACACCTTCGACAATTTGGCCGCTGATAAATTTACCCAGCTTCTCAGGCAAGAAATCAAGCCCCGGCTGCAGAAGCGAATTTAGATAGATCGCGCGGTGTGCCTTCTCAGACGGGTCCGGTGCGCCGTCGGTTTCACTGAATGCCGCGGGCACCTCCCAGCTTGCAAACATCGACGGTACGGCAACTTCGGGGCCGCCGCCGACGGGACGATGGGAGATACGGACGTCACTCAGGTAGTGTTCGTACTCGATCCTGTACTCTTCCCCGTCAAACGTGGTTTTGACGATGTCGACGAATGGTCGGTTTTGCGGCTGTGCCGGGTCGATCCGGTCAATCGGGTCGATATCGGGAAGCGATGTGGCCGTGCCGTTCCCTTCGAAGATACTGACAATCGGTTTGTTGAAGCGCAGTCCGATCACGGCGTCGATAGGCATTATCGGGATGCCTGCCGCAGGAAATTCTTCGGCCTT
>Ga0316191_10004537_pt1 | contig 10374 bp, 10 predicted proteins | sample Eddworburr2cm_MG_FD_204928 | JGI IMG/M metagenome (GOLD analysis project Ga0316191, IMG submission 204928) | Coastal sediment microbial communities from Maine, United States - Eddy worm burrow 2 cm | ecosystem: Environmental > Aquatic > Marine > Coastal > Sediment | place: USA: Maine... | reverse complement strand
CTGTGTCTTCTTCAGGCGTATAGGCGGCCTGGGTTATCGCACCCGGCAATTCGGCAATCATGACACCGATTTCCATGGCCTTCTTGTTGCGTATTACCCTGACCTGGGCTTCCTTGCCGACCTTGGCACGCCCGACCAGAGGTGGCAGACCACTCGAGCGCATCACCTGCTTGCCGTTGAATTCCACGATGACGTCGCCAACCTCAAGGCCGGCAGCCTCCGCCGGGCTATCGTCAAGAACCTTGGCGACCAGTGCACCATGTGGGTTTTCCATACCGAAGGACTCGGCCAGTTCACGGGTTACTTCCTGGATCAAAACACCCAGCCAACCGCGAGAAACCGACCCTGTTTCCTTGATCTGGTCAGCAACATCTACCGCCATCTCGATAGGAATGGCGAACGATAAGCCCATGAATCCACCAGTACGGCTATAAATCTGTGAGTTGATGCCAATGACCTCACCGTCCAGGTTAAACAGAGGACCACCGGAATTACCCGGATTGATCGCCACGTCAGTCTGGATGAAGGGCACGTAGTTGTCGCTCGGCAGGCTGCGGCCCTTGGCGCTGACGATTCCGGCCGTGACCGAGTGATCGAAACCGAACGGGGAACCTATGGCGAGCACCCATGCACCGACCTTGAGCTTGTCAGAATCACCAAAGCGCAATACCGGCAGGTCTTCATCAGCCTCAACCTTTAACACGGCGACATCCGAGGCTTCGTCCGAGCCGATCAGCCTGGCTACATATTCCTTGCGATTAGACATACGCACGATCACCTCGTCCGCGCCTGTGACGACATGATGATTGGTCAGGATATAGCCATCCTTGGAGATGATAAAACCGGAACCGAGCGATTGCGCCTCACGTCCACGCCGATCAAGTTCATCACGATCGAAAAACTTCTCAAATAACTCACCAAAGGGAGAGCCTTCCGGCAGTTCCGGAATGTTGTATTCGGGTGTGTCGCTCTTTCTCGCCCTGGTTTTGGTGCTTATGTTTACGACCGAATCCTTTGCGGAATCGACGATTTTGGTAAAATCAGGCAAGGCGGCCTGTAGCGCCAGAGGAACGCTGATCAAAATGGCCAGCGTTACTTGCTTGATGATTCCGGGCCTGATGATTCCGGGTCTGCCAATCTCGCGTTTAAGCGCTTTGGGTAGATGGTTCATTGTAATTCCCTGCTAGTTTTCAATAATGTTCTATGACCCCGAATCAGGGCCGGGGTTCACCCGCATAGCCCTGATATATGGTGCCTGCCCCGCTTGTTCAAGTCTTTGCGTGAATCTGGCCGCAATCTTGAAACCGGCAAACAGACCAAAAAGCGCGATTAGCGCCACTAACCATTCCGCTAGCGCAAGTAACGCGGCCAGCAAACCGCCGAGTAGTAGTCCTAGCAAAGGTAGCCCATAGAGCAACAGGCTGGCCCTGACCAACGCAGACTCGGGTAATTCCAGGACTACCTGATCACCGGGCTCACACTCCTGTTCGCTTTCGATCACCAATGGGCGGGGACGACGACCGATCAGCCGGCTCAGAGCTCCGGTACCACAACCCTTATTCAATTCGCACTGGTCACAGGCTGCGCCGCGCAGCAATTCAAGCTCAACACGCTTGCCATCGCGACTCTTCACCAGGGCGCTTTCAGTCAACATGAGGGCGAAATAGCTTCGTTACATACATGGCAGAAGTTTGATACCAATTCAAATGGATCGCAAGCTGCATTCCGTTAGCCGATATGCCCATTCTGCAACTGACTACTAGGGTTGAAAACTCACCGATTCAGCGACTTGCCTTACGGTGATCGCCGGCACTTCGCCAATGGCGGTTATCGAGTGGTCATTCAGAATTCGAATAAAGGCATTGACTGCACCCATTGAAGAAACGCCACTTTGCGTGAGATCGGTTTTCTTCTCGATGAATATCGACAGGGATGCCAGACCATCGGTATAGACCATCTGTTGAACAAACAGATCACTATCCGGTATTTTGCGACGCACAACCGACTCGCGCCAGAACCCGCCCGGCGTACCCGTTAACTGCCAGGCATTATCCGCGGCAAAAATCTTTGAGCTATCACCGCTGTGGTAACGCACCAGCGTGAAATTATCATCGATCGGCGGCATGGTATCGATAACCGGTTTGTTATCGCCCTCGAACAATTCCAGACGGGTGAACATGACTTCCTCGATAACCTGCTCATTTTCATCGAGCAGGCTGGATTTCATCATCAAACCATTGGCTTCATTGATCCAGAACTTCATGCCGTAACGGTACTGGTCGCGCGGATCGATATGCACGACTACAGCATCCATGTTGGCGACCCGATCCCTGCCGACGAGCTTCATCTGGTAGAATTTTTCGAGCCGCGCTATGTCATCCGGAATAAAGATCGGCGAAAAACTGTTCTTGCGGGCCAGGTCGACGATGACTTTGCGACTGGACGGCCAGATACAGGTCAGATTCTGGTTATCGCGAATGACTTCCCGCGCTTCTCCGTTGAGTGATAACAGACGCTCTTTTTCCCCTTGCTCGTCCTTGTAGTGCGATATCTGCATGCCCTCGAGACGATTGTTATGCATGTAGACAAAGTCACCCCGGTAGTTAAGGCTGCGCATCGCATCCGACATGCGCTGCACCCACTCCATCGCCGAATCGGCAATAACCGGCGAGCTAACGAGATTCGATATCAGCAACCCGATCAGCAGCGGTGGCAGAACATTCTGCCTGGAGAATAATTTACTGCTCGGCATCAAAACCGGCAACCCTCGCTTGCGGAATTAATCCCTGCATGGAATTGGAATACTCGGTGTGATTGACCAGGTAGGCATTCAGCTTGCGTTGCAACACGGGTGACTCCTGCTCCAGCTTCCAGCGCGTACCATTATGAATCCGGGTCGAAACCGGCACCGCGCTGCCCGCCATCTGTTGGCCTGCGAGTTGCTCAATCTTTTGTTGATCCGCGCTCACCAGGCCGTCATTCGGCAGCGTACCCTGTTGCTGCAGAGGCTGCCATAATGCGACGGTTACAACCGCCACGCTGGCCGCAACCGCGAGTCCGGCGAAAGGCCTGAACCATGCGCGCGCCAGCAGAGGGACAACTTTCGCTTGATCGCTGACCTTGTCAGCCACCTCGAAGCTCGCTGATTGTTCCCGAACCTTTACCATCACACTATGGTGAAAGTCGGTATCGATAGCTTGTGGCAATTCATTACGCATCGCCCCACCGATTATCTGGTAACGCCGCATACGATACTGCAGGTTAACGTCTGCCATCACTTCGTCGAGCACAGCGTTCACATCTGCTTCGCTATCGTCGTCCAGTAACAGGGATAATTTCTCGTCTTGATCTTTCATTTCCAGATTCCGGTTAAACCAATATCAATTTCATGACTTCAACAGTTTTACTTAGTCACTCTAACAGCGGCCTTAGTTCCTTATCGATTACATCTCTGGCACGAAAAATCCTGGATCTGACGGTACCAATAGGGCAATCCATAACTTCAGCAATCTCTTCATAACTCAACCCGTCGATTTCACGCAAGGTGATCGCAGACTTTAAATCTTCCGGCAACTTATCAATTGCCGCGAAAACCGTCGCCTTGATCTCCTCGGTCAGCAACAGGTTTTCGGGGTTATCAAATACCTTTAATCGGGACTCGCCCTCAAAATGCTCGGCATCTTCGACATCAACCGTATAGCGCGGCGACTTACGCGCCCGTGAGGCAAGATAATTCTTCGCCGTGTTCGCCGCGATACGATACAGCCAGGTATAAAACTGGCTGTCACCGCGAAAACTGTTGATCGCTTTGAACGACTTGATAAAGGCATCCTGAGCGATATCCTGGCATTCGGCATGATCTGACACAAAGCGCCCGACGAGATTGATCACCTTATGCTGGTACTTCTGCACCAGGATATCGAAGGCGGCCGTATCTCCGGCTTGCACGCGTTTCACCAGTTCTGCATCAAGCAGATTTGTCCCCATTGATAGCCCTGTTGTCATTATTAGCAGGTGATAACAAAAACTTATAACCTGAACGTCGATATAAGGACCGATTATATTCTAAAAAGTTCTAGTATATGCCTGCTTTTGGGATGCAAAAGATTTCACTATACTGGCTTGATTCAGACACGGCAGTTCATTATGGGTCATCAATACAAGTTCGACGTTATTATTGTCGGTGGCGGTGCCGCCGGACTTTCGGCAGCGTTGCATCTGCCCTCCTCGCTCAAGATCGCCGTACTGGCGAAAACCCCGGGCGAGCAACATTCCAGTTACTGGGCACAGGGTGGTATCTCCGCAGTGCTGGAACCCGACGACAGCATCGAATTGCACACCGACGATACGATAGAGGCAGGCGCCGGGCTGTGTGACGAAGCAGTGGTCCGCTTCTGTGCCAGCGCCGGTCGTGAAAACATCGAATGGCTGGCCGATTTGGGTATGCCATTTTCGCGCGATCGCCAGGAAATCAGTAATAGCGGTTTCCATTTGACACGCGAAGGAGGACATAGCAAGCGCCGCGTGGTGCACGCTGCCGATGCTACCGGCAAGGCATTGCAACAAACCCTGCAGGCGCATGTACTGGAACGCAGCAATGTGCGTATCTTCAATCAACACATTGCGATTGATCTGATACACCGGCAAAACAAATGCGTCGGCCTCTATGCGCTGAACCGCGAAAATCAGCTCGTCGACCTGTTCGCCGCGCGCAAAATAATTCTCGCCACCGGCGGTGCCAGCAAGGTCTACCTCTACACCAGCAATCCCGACGGCTCCACCGGCGACGGTATCGCCATGGCCTGGCGCGCCGGTTGTCGCGTGGCCAACATGGAATTCATCCAGTTTCATCCCACCTGTCTATATCACCCCGACGCCAAATCCTTTCTGATTACTGAGGCGATCCGCGGCGAGGGTGGCAAACTGCTGCTGCCCGACGGCAAGCGTTTTATGCCGGATTTCGACAGCCGAGCGGAACTTGCGCCGCGCGATATCGTCGCGCGTGCTATCGACCACGAAATGAAACGACTCGGCATCGATTGTGTCTATCTCGACATCAGCCACAAGAGTCGAGCTTTCATCAAATCGCATTTTCCCACTATTTATCAGCGTTGCCTCGAATTTGATATCGACATTACCAAGCAATCGATCCCGGTCGTGCCCGCGGCACATTACACCTGTGGTGGCGTGATGGTCGATGTCGACGGTCGCACCGGCCTGGAAAATCTTTACGCGGTTGGGGAAGTCGCCTATTCGGGTTTACATGGCGCCAATCGTATGGCCAGTAATTCTCTGCTTGAATGCCTGGTGTTTTCACAGGCCGCGGCGAAAAAGATCGCCGCCGAAATTGAGACTGGCAAGAAGTTGCCAACCCTGGAGCGTTGGGACGAATCCCAGGTGACCGATTCCGATGAGGATATCGTGGTCTCGCACAACTGGGACGAATTGCGACGTTTCATGTGGGATTATGTGGGCATCGTGCGCACCAATAAACGCCTCGAACGGGCACTACACCGAACCGAGTTACTCAAAAGTGAAATAAACGAGTATTACGGTAACTACAAGGTCTCGGCCGACCTGCTGGAATTGCGTAATCTGGTAGTGGTCGCCGAGTTGATCATTCGCTCGGCACTCGCCCGCAAGGAAAGTCGTGGCTTGCATTTCACCCTCGACTATCCGCAAGCCAGTAATAAATATCTTGGGCCGACAATTCTCGACCCCGGGCAACAACAGCAAAGCCCCGCCAAACTCGCATCCATCTAGTTGCAACAGTCAGGGGGCGCAGTCGATGGTGCTTAGTTAAGCACAACCCCATGACATTCGTTCTGGTCGGAAGAAGGCGGATGATTGGGGAGAATGTTTGCGAAGTAAACCGCAGGCGGCGAAGCCGCCGAGGCATTCGCAAACATTCTCCCCAATCATCCGAGCACAGTCGAGCTCTGGGTACATCAGTGTTCTGGCTTAAGTTAAGTGCCATTGGGATCCGCAATCGATTGCTTACCGCGGCGGTCCGGATCTCTGTCGGCTTCACGGCAAGAACGCGCAGAGCGTGGCTCACACTCCCTCTGCTTGCAATGGAGTGTTAGACTCCAGCAATGCTCGAACAGAAAACCATTACCCTGCATACCAGCGGACGAGGTACTGTCAACATTACCGCTGAAATCGAATCCGTGTTGCGAACCAGCGCTATCAACCGCGGCCTGTGTCATGTTTTCCTGCATCACACTAGCGCCTCGTTAATCATTACCGAAAACGCCGACGATGACGTGAGACGCGACCTGGAGAACTATATCGCGTCGTTGGTGCGGGACGGCGACCCGGCCTACCGGCATGACCAGGAGGGCCCCGATGACATGGCCGCACATATACGCTCGGTGCTGACCCAAACCGAAATCACTATTCCGGTTCGTGATGGCCGCCTGCTGCTGGGCACCTGGCAGGGCCTGTTCCTGTGGGAACATCGTCTGCAGGCCCACCGCCGCGAGTTGACCGTGACCATTAGCGGCCTGTAAGGCTTATAGTTTGTATTTATGTATAGTTATTATTTATCTATTGATATTGCCATTGCCGCACAAATGCGGAGAATGGGCGCAATTCGCGCATAAAGACTCGAGACACATCAATGAAATTAATCCTGTTGGGGCCCCCGGGGGCAGGAAAGGGCACAATCGCCAAAGCATTGATGCAAATCGATGGATCGGTACAGATTTCAACCGGCGATATCCTGCGCCACGCTATTGCCGATAAAACCGAATTAGGCCTGCAGATCGAAGCCGCGATGGCGGCGGGAAACCTGGTAACCGACGATCTGATCATGGGTATCATGGAGCAGCGCCTGTTGGCCGATGATTGCAAACAGGGATATCTGCTCGACGGCTTTCCTCGCACCATACCTCAGGCCGAGGCGCTTAACAGCCTGCTGACAAAACTCGGGGAAAAGCTCGACTGCGTGCTGGAACTCGACGTACCGCGCGATGTGATCTTCGACCGGCTGACAACGCGCCGTACATGCACCAACTGCGGCGAGATTTACAACGTTAAATCGAAACGCCCCCAGGTCGATGGTATCTGTGATGTTTGCGGCCACGAAATCGTACAGCGTGATGATGAAACCGACGAAGCGATTGAACACCGACTAGAAGTGTATAACGAGCAAACCGCACCACTGGCAGAGTTTTATCGCAAGGAAGGCTTACTGGTGAGCGTACCGACTTCGGATCTCGACACGGTGCTGGCCGCTATCCGCGAGCGCCTGGATAGCTGAACCCTTAATCAGGTTACTGGGGTTCGATTTCGATGCGTTCGATACCGGCGACAAAAACCTGAACTCCGTCCATGGTGGTAAAACCATCGCTGTGGATTTCATTCTTCTTCACCCGGTAGGATTTGGTAGTGCCGGATTGCGTGTTGATCACGTGAACGGTGACAATCGAACTGCGCTGATCGACCTCCAGGTAAATCATCGTCCCCGCGGCCAGCACCATCACCACCATAAAGCCGATCGCAGCGTTTCGCATCAGCTTCCTGTTGCGCACCGTCGCCGGGTTCACAACCGTTCTCAGCTTTGGCTTGGCACGCGCTGACAACATCATCATGCAACCCGCGATAACCGCAAGAGTAATGAAAATTTTACCGATCATTTGCTAGTTTGACTGGTCTCTAGTTGCGGGAAAATGTGACCAGATGGTCGACGTTGAGCCGTATCCCGATGCGCTCGTTAATTTTATGGTCGTGGTGACTCGGCGCAAGACACAATACTTCCACGCCACTGTCCATGCGCAGAAAGTAAAGAAAATCCGCACCTCGAAAAGCTTTTTCAACCACGATGGCAGACTCCGGGGAGTCATCATCATGGACAATGTCATCGGGTCGTATCAGCACGTCAACCAGGGACCCCGGAACGGCGTCAATCGCACTGTCACCACGAATCAGGCCAAGCTCGGTTTTTACTGAAGTCGGGCTTTCCACCGTCGCCGGGATGATAACACCCTGGCCGATAAAATCCGCTACAAATCGATTAGCCGGACGATGATAAAGATCGTACCCGCTGCCCTGTTGCATGATACTACCCTCATTCATGACACAGATCTGGTCGGCCATGGCAAAGGCCTCGTTCTGATCGTGCGTTACCAGCACCGCGGTATTGTTTTCCTGCTTCAGGATGTTTCGTACCTCGCGTGCCAGCTGTTCGCGCAATTCTACATCCATATTCGAAAAGGGTTCATCCAGCAACAGGATCGAAGGTCGCGGTGCCAGGGCCCTTGCCAGCGCGACACGTTGTTGTTGGCCACCGGATAGTTGATGGGGATAGGCCTGCGCATAGGCCAGCATGCCGACGATCGCAAGCATCTCCTGCACCCTCACCTGCTGCTCGCGCCGCTCCAGTCGGTGCAGGCCGAAACGCACGTTGTCTTCAACCTTGAGGTGCGGAAACAGAGCAAAATCCTGGAATACCATGCCGATATTGCGGCGCTCCGGCGGCAAGCTGAAACCCGGGGTACTCACTTCAACTTCATCGATAAGAATACGCCCGCTCCAGGCGGTTTCGAATCCGGCTATGCTGCGCAAAACAGTGGTCTTGCCACAACCACTCGGCCCCAACATACAGCCGATTTCACCGGGCTTCAGCGAGAAACTGATCTGGTTTAAAACCTGCAGGTCATCATAACCCGCATCGAGCCTATCAACCTGGAGTTGCGAGGTCATGAGCCGGCCCGCGAGGTGGAAATACTGCGGCTTAGCAACAACACCGGCACCAGGCCAACGGCTACGATCATCAACGCTGCAGTCGATGAGTCGGCGAGCCGCTCATCACCGGCGAGTTCAAAGGCGCGCACGGCCAGCGTATTGAAATTGAATGGGCGCAGTATCAAGGTCGCCGGTAATTCCTTCATCACGTCGACAAACACAATCAGAAAAGCCGTTAGCACGGTCGCTTTCATCAATGGCAGGTGTACTCGCAGTAAAATCTGCGCCGGAGTATAAGACAAAGAACGCGCGGCATCATCCATCGACTGCCTGATCTTGCCGAGACCCGATTCCACCGACTGCACCGATATCGCCAGAAAACGCACCATGTAGGCAAACATCAATGCAAACAGACTACCACTCAACAACAAGCCACTGGAGAGCTCAAAATGATCACGCAGATAGCCATCGACCTGGTTATCGAACCACGCCAGCGGAATGATCACGCCAACAGCCACCACGGTTCCGGGTATGGCGTAGCCGGTGGCTACCACGCGTATCGCTGCAGTGACCGCTTTGCTTGCGAACACGCGCTTACCGTAAACCAGAAAGAGCGCCAGCACGACTGCCAGTGCGGCAGCACCGGCCGCGAGCAGGATTGAATGCAGGGTGAGCCAGAGAAACGATGCATCTACCATGGTTTGATAGGTTTGTAGTGCCCATACCGCGAGTTGACCGGCCGGCAGAACGAATCCAAGTAACAATGGCAGCAGGCAGGCAGCAAAGGCAAACCAGGCTCGCGCTCCGCGCAATCGATACTGGGGCAAAGCGCTGTAACGATTGGATGTATGATGATATTGCGCGCGCCTGCGCGACCAGCGCTCGATAATCACCAGCGTAAACACGAACACCAGCAAAATTGCAGCCAGTTTCGCCGCCGCTGCCGCGTCACCCAGCCCAAACCAGGTTCGAAAGATGCCCGTGGTAAAAACCCCCAGGCCGAAGTAAGAAACAGTACCGTAGTCCGCGAGCGTTTCCATCAGGGCCAACGACACCCCGGCCACAATCGCCGGACGCGCCAACGGCAGTGCGACACGATAAAAGGCAGACCAGATCGAGCATCCAAGCGTACGGCTCACTTCCAGCACACACACCGACTGCTCCAGAAAAGCGGCTCGAGACAGCAGGTAAACATAGGGATAAAGCACCAGTGTAAACATCGTGATGGCGCCGCCCAGCGAGCGGATTTCGGGAAAATAATAATCCCTGGGGCCCCAGCCCGTCAGCTCGCGTAACCAACTTTGCAGCGGGCCGGCAAAATCGAACATACCGGTGTAGGTATAGGCGATGATGTATCCCGGAAACGCCAGCGGCATTAACAGGGCCCAGGCGAAGAATTTTTTGCCCGGGAAAACGCAGACACTGGTCAACCAGGCACAACCGACCCCGATGACCAGGGTACCGACACCCACGCCCAGCATCATCAACGCAGAATTCAGCAGATACTCATCGAGCACCGTCTCGCGCAGGTGCTGCCAAACCTCGTTAGACGGATACAGCAGAAAGCTCGCAATGGTAAAAATGGGCAGGCTGAGCAATGCCGCCACCAGGAAGATGCCGGGCTTCCACAGGGGTAACCGCTGGGAGAAACTTGCAGACAGGGAGCTCAGCTTACTTTACTCGAAT
>Ga0316191_10004535_pt1 | contig 10375 bp, 8 predicted proteins | sample Eddworburr2cm_MG_FD_204928 | JGI IMG/M metagenome (GOLD analysis project Ga0316191, IMG submission 204928) | Coastal sediment microbial communities from Maine, United States - Eddy worm burrow 2 cm | ecosystem: Environmental > Aquatic > Marine > Coastal > Sediment | place: USA: Maine | collected... | reverse complement strand
TTCCAGGGTTGCATACATGCCAGTGAGTGATTGCAGCTCCTGACTCACTGAAGAAAGCTGCTGCTGCATAGTTTTGCGCTGGTCATTGGCGAGGATGATCATCATGCGCAGCCGTGCCAGTTCTTCTTCAGCATCGGAAAGCTGGTGGCTGACTTTACTCTTTTCCTCAAACGTCGATTTTGCCAGTTCAGTCGCCTTCTGCTTTTCCAGCAGGGCCGATTTCATGTTATTGGTGACTTCCATGTTTTGCAGCAGCACGACAACCATGCCCATCAGGAAGATCATCACAATCACAGTCATGATATCGGTAAAGCTGGGCCAGAAACCCTCGTCTATACTGCGACGGCGATTTAGCCTGAGGTCAACGAATCCGCTCATTTGATTTTCGGCAGGCGGAAACCGTCACGCAGTATGACTTCCAGTCGATCCATATGATGATTAATGCTGCCATTGCTCTGCTGGCTTATCTTGATGATATTCGCCAGTTGCCTGGCAGATTCTGTGTTTTCTTCCTGCGTTGTTTTCATCTCACGAATCAGGGACTGCAGCTGCTGCAGTATGTAATCTGTGTTTCTGAGAACATCGGCCTCAGTTACATTGCTATGAGTGTCCAGCAGGTTAATTGTGATCTCTTCAATCTGGCTCAGTAAATTTGTCTGTATGTCGGTCAGCTTGCTATAGAAAAAATGGAAAAAGATATAACAGAAAATGGCAGTCATGGTTGTCGACAGTGCAGTAGACATACCATGAATAACCGTCGTCATTCCGGTGATGCTTCCGCCATTGGATATCATTTCATTGGCACCAACAAGTGAAATTGACAGTGAAATGATGGTTCCAAATACACCGGCGAGAATAAGAACATTATTAATAAAATGCGGGTAACTGGTTTTCAGGCTTTGCTGGGCGACCACGGTTGCTGCAAGTGCATTCTGGTCAACAGTTGTGCGTGCTCGATTGAGTTCCAGTACACGCTGGTACCTTTCTGCAATGAGAGTGTTGCCAGGGATGCCTTCATCCGGTTCATCAATACCACGGGTCAGGTTCTTACGAAAATTTTTTAAAGCTGCTTCCTCGCGAGAATAAAACCCGTAACCCTGAATTATGCGAATTAAGCCGGTAAAAAACAGTAATAGTATGAAACCATTGATAATAGGGCCGGCGAGGGTTTCCTGATTTTCGATATAAAACTCATGCAGGAAGTCATAATTCAGGAATACCAGAAAAAGTACGACAGCTATTCCAGTTAATAATTGAAGCAGTGCGATTTTGCACGTTTGCATGTAACAATCTCCAGCAATGAACAGACCGGTCAGGCCTTTTTATTTATCAGTCATGTTGGTCGCAGCAGGGCCTGTATTTTTCGTGCTTGCTGTCGCTGTTTGTATGGCCTTTATCACTTTGTTCTCTATTTCAGCAGCAATCGTTTCGGCGCTGGTCCCTTTCGCGACAAAGGACGGGCGTATAAACAAAATTGCAGACTGTCCGTCTTTTTCAGTCAGTGTAATGTGTAATGGACAAAGGGCCAGCATTTCGGGGTCTGCATTGCCAACCTGGTTGGCATACCAGCCATTGCAAAATACCATGCTGCGAATCTCTGATAGGCCATTGCGATTATAGTCATCTCCCCAGCGTTCGCGAAATTGCGAGGTACTTTTGCCTATATTGGGTTCGAAAACGACATAAAACCGGGCACTCTCAAGCGCATCATAGATAGTTTTGTAGACGCTCTCTAGCGGCCGCTCTACTTTGTGCACCCAAACCGCATCATTAGCGGCGGCAGTGACAGAAAAGAAGGTAATAAGTAGGAATAAAAATTTTCTCATGAGTATGCGATAAATAATTAAGTCGTCACTTCAATCCCAGGCAGTAATGGGTTTTACATATTGCCGATGCCGTTGAATTGAGCAGGATGGGCCGAAGTGTATCATATAAGGTTCGAGTCACGCCGCCAGACCGCGATGCCTCAACAGCGCCTCAATTTCAGGCTTGCGACCACGGAAGGCTGTGAACAGTACCTGTGGATCCTCGCTACCGCCTTTTTCCAGGATATTTTCAAGAAAGGATCGACCGGTATCCGGATCAAAGATTCCGTTCTCTTCAAACAGGCTGAAGGCGTCAGCCGAAAGAACCTCGGCCCAGCTGTAGCTGTAATAACCGGAAGCATAACCACCGGCAAAAATATGAGAGAAGCTGTTCTGGAAGCGATTGAAATGCGGTGGCTTGAAAACAGCAATTTCATCACGTACCTGGTCCAGGGTTTGCTGTACATTCACGGCAACGGTGCCCCGGTGTATAGATAAATCAAATGTAGCGAATTCAATCTGACGCAGCAGCAACATTCCGGCCTGGAAGTTTTTAGCTTTCTTAAGGCGAGTAACCAGGTCTTTTGGCAGTGGTTCGCCGGTTTCATAATGCCCAGAGATCATTTCCAGCACTTCATCCTGCCAGCACCAGTTCTCCATCATCTGGCTCGGTAATTCAACGGCATCCCATGGCACACCGTTAATTCCGGACACCGCAGGATAAGCCACACGAGTAAGCATATGATGCAGCCCGTGGCCAAATTCATGGAACAGGGTGATTACTTCATCGTGGCTTAGCAAGGATGGTTTGCCTTCCATTGGCGGACTGAAGTTGGTCACCAGCCAGGCAAGAGGGTTCTGTACTCCCTCAGCAGTCTGCTTGCGACTGATGCCATCTCCCATCCAGGCGCCGCCACGTTTGCCTTTGCGGGCATAGAGGTCAAGAAAAAAGCGCCCTCGCGGCTCACCTTTGCTATCGAATATTTCAAAAAATTGCACGTCTGGATGCCAGGCCTCAACGCCTTCACGCTGCTTGATAGAAAGGCCATAGAGGTTTGCAACTACTTCAAACAGACCTTCGAGTACCCGATCCAGGGGAAACCATGGGCGCACGTCCTCCTGCGAGATTTCATATTGTTGCTGACGCAATCGCTCACCGTAATAAGGGATATCCCAGGCCATCAGCTCTTCAATACCGTCCTGAGAGGCATAGGCGGTTAACTCGAGAATTTCCCTGTCTGCTGATGGTCTGGCAGCCTCTGCAAGCTGAGACAGGAAGTCGCTAACGCTGCTAGCGTTTTCAGCCATACGCGTCTGCAAGGCCAGATCAACATAGTCATCAAACCCTAACAGTGCTGCCTTTTCTCTTCGCAGCGCGAGAATATTGTCAATGATTTCTGAATTATCCCAGCGCCCGGCATCCGGCCCCATTTCGCTGGCACGTGTTACATAGGCTTGATAAATCTGCTGACGCAGTGAGCGGTCATCGGCAAACATAATAAAAGGTATATAGGAAGGGGCCTGAAGATTGAACACCCATCCCTCGATTTCCTTTTGTTCCGCCTGATCTTTAGCAAGAGCAATTGCAGTATCTGGCAGTCCGGAGAGTTTTTCCTCATCAACAATATGCAGCATCCAGTGGTCGGTCGCATCAAGCAGGTTTTGCTCAAAGCGATTACTCAGAGTCGAGAGCTCAGACTGTATTTCCTTATAACGCTCTTTTTTACCGTCAGGCAATGCTACGCCGGAAAGACGGAAATCACGCAAGGCGTTATCGACCAGTTTCTGCTGTGCCTGGTCAAACGAGTTAAAGGCATCGCTGTCCCGCACGGACTGATACTGCTTATATATATCCTCATTCTGCGCCAGGCTGGTAGCATAATCAGAGATGATAGGCAGGCAGTTGCGATAACTTTCCCTGAATTTCTCATCATCAATGACAGAATTCAGGTGAGAAACGGTATCCCACATTTTTGACAGCCGCTCGTCCAGTTCCTCGAATGGGTGAATAAAAGTATCCCAGCCTGGGTTTTCGATTTTCGCCAGCAGTTCAATAGCCTGCTGATTTTCAGTAATTATTGATTCAAGTGCAGGCTGGATATGACTGGGCGTAATTTCCCTGAAAAGTGGGATATCGTGCGATATTAACAAAGGATTATCGGTGGACAAGGAAGATCTCCTGCGCAACAGCTAGAAAAATTAAAGAACTGACTCTATCAGACAGGTGCTGATAATACCGTGAGAAATTGTCTGGAAAAACAACATTTACGTCAACTTGAATGATCCGAGTCAAGAAACTGCATGGGCTGTGAGTTTGATGGAAAGGAGCAGGCCTATGCAGGCAATAAAATAACACTGTGAACCCGGCAGATTGCATGATTAGTGCCTATGGTTATCAATATCTAAACCTGTTAGGTCCCTTTTGCCTACTATTGTAATAATCCTGTAACAATCGGAGTATACACTGCCGTTTCTTCAGACGAGTGCTGCTGCAGAAGAGAAGGAAGATTTTGCAGGTTTCGTGCGCATGATCACACCCAAAATATTTTAATTAGTATTACAATATGGAGTTTTTTCAGATGAATAAGTTTTTTACGCAAAGCATTATTATTGCAGCAGCTATTGGTAGCATATCTGCTGCACATGCAGCTGGGCGTGATACAGTAAATATTGTCGGATCGTCAACAGTTTATCCCTTTGCCACTGTTGTTGCTGAACGCTTTGGCCGTTCCACTGATTTCAAAACACCAAAAATCGAATCCACAGGTTCTGGCGGCGGATTGAAATTATTCTGTAAAGGCGTCGGTGCCAACACACCTGACATTACCAATGCTTCTCGCCGCATTAAAAAGAGCGAGTTTGACATGTGCCAGAATAACGGTGTGACAAAAATCACCGAAGCACTGGTCGGCTATGATGGTATTGTAATTGCTAACTCAAAAAAGGCACCACGCTTTGAGTTGTCACGTAAAGATCTCTATATGGCACTGGCTAAATCTGTACCGGGACCAGACGGTAAACTGATGCCAAACCCGAATAAGACATGGAAAGATGTCAATGCAAAGCTTCCAGCAGCGAAAATTGAAGTTGTTGGACCTCCTCCAACATCAGGCACACGTGATGCTTTTGCTGAACTGGCTCTTGGCGGCGGTGCGAAGAAGGTTGCTGACCTAAAAGCTCTGCGCGGCATGAAGGCGGACCAGGCAGGCGATATCAAGGCCATGATGGCTAAACTTGGCATACCCGCCGACGTCTATGACTCAATGCAGCAGAAGAAAGGCGAGGCGCCCAAGGGCAAGGACCTTTTCAAGGCTGTCGCCTATTCCGTGCGGGAAGATGGCGCTTATATCGAAGCCGGTGAAAACGATAACCTGATTGTTCAGAAACTGGAGGCCAATCCTAATTCACTGGGTATCTTCGGCTTTAGTTTCCTGGAAGAGAATGGCGACAAGGTACAGGGTTCCAAGATTGACGGCGTTGGACCAAGCTTTGACTCAATTTCCTCTGGCGACTATCCTGTATCTCGCCCGCTGTACTTCTATATAAAGAATGACCATGTTGGAAAAATTCCAGGCATCCAGGAGTACGCGATGGAATTCACTTCGAAAAAAGCCATGGGTGATGATGGTTACCTGCCTGAGAAAGGGTTGATTCCTCTCGGTAAAAAAGAACTTAAACAGGTTCAGGATGATGTAAAAAACCTAAAACTGTTAGAGATGTGATTATTTTATAATAATAAAATAATAAATCTGGTAGTAGTTGGTGCGCCACAGAATGTGGCGCACCATTTTTATCTTATGAGATAGACATGCAGACATCGACAATTTTTTTGGCCCTGCTGATACTTACTGTAGTCAGTTTTATATTAGGCCTCAGACGTTCACATACCGTCTCGGTTGGTCATGGTGGCGTCAAGTCGTTGCATTCACTGCCCAGGCATTATGGGTACATGACCGCATTATGGGCAGGTCTACCGGCATTATTGATGCTTTTCTTCTGGGTGGTATTTGAGGACAAGGTACTATATAGCCTGGTTATTGCAAACTTGCCAGACAGTGTAAAGGCGATGCAGGAGAGCCAGCTGGGACTTTACTATAATCAGGTCGTCAGTTTTGCTACCGGTAATATTGAAAGCACCCAGCTTAACGAAGATCAAATTGCAGCTGCTGCATATTACAACTCACTTCTTTCTACAGGAAATTTTATAAAAGGCGGCCTGGTGTTTGCTATTGCTATATTCGGTGCATCGCTGGCGCTGCAACGTATACGCCCTGCCTTCCGCGCTCGCAATAACGTCGAAACAATAATTAAGTGGATTCTCTTCGCCTGTTCGTTTATTGCCGTTTTAACAACTGCCGGTATTGTGCTGTCAGTATTGTTCGAGGCAATGCGATTCTTCCAGAGCATACCAATTACTGATTTTCTTTTCGGGCTTGAATGGAGCCCGCAGATGGCCATTCGCGCTGACCAGGTTGGTTCCTCAGGTTCATTTGGTTTTGTTCCATTATTTGTCGGTACCCTGCTGATTACAGCGGTGGCAATGTTTATTGCTGTTCCTGTAGGCCTGATGTCAGCCATCTACATGTCCGAATATGCGACTGCACGCTTCAGAACAATAAGTAAACCGATACTCGAAATTCTCGCTGGAGTTCCTACTGTGGTGTACGGTTTTTTTGCTGCATTAACTGTAGCTCCATTCATTCGAAATCTTGGGGAATCAATCGGCTTGAGCGTGTCATCTGAAAGTGCGCTTGCCGCTGGCCTGGTCATGGGGATCATGATTATTCCCTTTGTCATGTCACTTTCCGACGATATTATAAATGCCGTTCCAGACACTATGCGCGAGGCATCGCTGGGTCTTGGTGCAACAATGAATGAGACCATTCGTAAAGTCCTGCTGCCTGCCGCACTGCCCGGGATCGTTGGCGGTATATTGCTTGCCGTATCGCGTGCCATTGGCGAAACAATGATTGTCGTGATGGCCGCCGGCCTGTCGGCAAAATTAACGATAAATCCACTTGAAGCAGTGACAACAGTGACGGTACAGATTGTCACTCTGCTGGTCGGTGACCAGGAATTTGACAGTCCTAAAACGCTGGCCGCTTTTGCCCTCGGCCTGGTGCTGTTTTTCGTCACCCTGATGCTTAACATCATCGCGCTCTACATTGTGAGGAAATACCGTGAACAGTATGAATAATAAAAAGAAATACGACACTGACACAACCAGTCGGGTACAGGCTTCACTGAAGAAGCGCTACGCGCGCGAAAAAAGATTTCAGTTGTATGGACGTATGGCGGTTTTAACAGGCTTTGTTTTTTTGTTCCTGCTGCTTGCAGACATCATCAGCAAAGGGACTCCAGCTTTTACACAGGGTTTTATTAAAGTCTCACTGACTCTGGATCCTGAGCAGCTCGATATACAGGAAAATCCAACAAAAGATGACTTGTGGAAGGCGGATTATTCTGCCGTCATCAAGCAGGGGTTGCGGGACATGTTTCCTGAAGTCGATGGGCGCAAGCAAAAAAAACAGCTGTATCGCCTGATCAGTATCGGGGCTCAATATAATTTACGTGATTATGTTATCGAACATCCTGAAGCCATCGGAAAGAGTATGCAAATATGGCTAATGGCGCATTCCGAGGCGGACAGCTATCTGAAAGGTCAGGTTAAAATAGATGACCCTGAAGCAGACCGCCGCATAACAGACAACCAGGCCAGCTGGCTAGACCAGCTTCGCGAACAGGGCCTGACTGAAAAACGTTTCAACACCACGTTCTTTACTTCAGGCGATTCACGTGAACCGGAACTGGCCGGAATCAAGGCGGCGCTGTTCGGCTCTTTCTTTACATTGCTGGTGACTTTTCTGCTTTCCTTTCCTGTCGGTGTTTTTGCAGCCATATACCTGGAAGAATTTGCACCGCGCAATCGTCTTACAGATCTGATTGAAATAAATATCAACAACCTGGCTGCTGTACCCTCTATTGTTTTCGGTCTGCTTGGCCTGGCAGTCTTCATCAACTTTTTTGAGCTGCCGCGTTCTGCTCCGCTGGTCGGTGGTATCGTTTTATCATTGATGACGCTGCCAACAATCATCATAACTTCACGCACATCGATACAGTCAGTGTCACCCTCGATACGTGAGGCTGCGCTGGGTGTTGGTGCATCAAAACTGCAAACGATTTTTCATCATGTTCTGCCCGTTGCGATGCCCGGTGTATTGACCGGCGCAATCATCGGCATGGCACAGGCACTCGGTGAGTCAGCCCCTTTGCTGATGATTGGCATGGTGGCGTTTATTATGGATGTCCCGGGCGGAATTACTGATCCATCGACGGTACTGCCGATACAGGTATACCTGTGGGCTGACAGTCCGGAGCGCGGTTTCATGGAAAAGACATCTGCCGCCATCATGGTGCTAATGGGATTTCTAATCATTATGAATGCGCTGGCGATTTACCTACGCAAGCGATTCGAACTCAAGTAATCTAGGGCAGAATATTATGGATACTGTATCAATGAGAAAAGAACACAATATTCCAGGAGAGAGCGCAGTCATGGACAAGCAGTTAGCAGACAAACCTCTAGAAGGAATAGTTGAAAATTTACGTGAATGTGATGTTCGTGAATCCAAAAAAGTGCATCAGTACGAAACTATAGGAAAGCCGTTTACTGACAACGCCAGGATATCTGCACGTGATGTCAACGTCTACTATGGTGATAAGCAGGCGATCATTGATGCTTCACTGGATATTGGCAGCAATGAAGTGCTCGCGATGATCGGACCGTCAGGCTGCGGGAAATCTACATTTCTACGCTGTATTAATCGCATGAACGACATTATTCCTATCTGCCGCGTTGAAGGCAGTATTACCCTGGATGGCGAGGATATATATGGATCGGACATGGACACAGTCCTGTTACGCGCACGCGTCGGTATGGTGTTTCAAAAACCGAATCCGTTCCCAAAATCTATCTATGAAAATGTGGCTTATGGCCCACGCATCCACGGACTGGCACATAACAAGGCAGAAATGGATGACATTGTTGAGAAGAGCCTGCGCCGTGCGAGCCTGTTTGATGAAGTCAAAGACCAACTGGATAAACCGGGCACCGGCCTGTCTGGTGGACAGCAGCAGCGTCTTTGTATCGCACGCGCCATCGCCGTCAGTCCCGAAGTCATCCTGATGGACGAACCGTGTTCAGCTCTCGATCCTATAGCGACGGCACGCATCGAGGAACTGATAGATGAACTAAAGGAGAAATATACCATCGCCATCGTTACCCATTCTATGCAGCAGGCAGCGCGTGTATCCCAGCGTACCGCCTACTTCCATCTTGGAAAGATTATCGAAGTCGGGGATACAAGAGAGATATTCACCACACCGCAGCATGAGTTGACTGAAAACTATATCACCGGACGCTTCGGCTGACCCGAGGAGAAATAATCATGGAAAATCTACATATCGATCAGCACATATCGAGAAGATATAACGAAGAACTCGAAGACCTGCGCAACAAGGTCATGATCATGGGGGGCATGGTAGAAAAGCAGTGTAAGAATGCACTGAAAGCGCTGATCAAGGGTGATAGCAGCCTGGCAGAATCTGTGGCGACCTCAGATTACCGTATTAACAGCCTGGAAGTTGAAATCGACGCTGAGTGCACGGAAATTCTTGCACGCAGGCAACCTGCCGCCAGTGACTTGCGCATGATACTGACAGTTATCAAGACCATAACAGACCTGGAACGCATCGGAGATGAAGCCGAAAAAATTGGCCGTTTCGCATTAAAGCTGGCTAACAGCCACGAGCCGCAGTCTTATTATTCCGACCTGCACCACCTGGGTACGCACGTTATCGAAATGCTGCATGATTCTCTGGACGCGTTTGCCCGTATGGATGTCGACTCGGCTGTTAAGGTGGCTGGACGTGATCCGGAGATAGACCTGGAATTTGAAGCACTGACCCGTATGCTGATTACGCATATGATGGAAGACCCCCGTGAGGTGAAAAATGTGTTGCGCCTGAACTGGTGTGCGCGCTCACTGGAGCGCATAGGCGATCATTCCAGCAATGTCTGTGAATACGTGATCTACCTGGTGAAAGGCCATGATGTACGACATATCAGCCTGGAAGACATACAGGATACATATAGTAAGAATAAGTAAAGGGGTAGATGAATAGCGGCAAAAAGAAAAGGCAACAGAAGCAAGCACAGGCTTTACGTAGCATCATTTAAGGATCATAATTATTTGAATAGACCTCGGGATTTTATTGACCTAATTGAATCGTTTGCAGAATAGTCTGGAAGCTATAAGAATGGCTACTAAAGGCGTCAACCAGTTGAACACACCATCAAAATAAGTCCTTTGTAATGCCAATTTTAATAGATACAGTCTTTATGAGTAAGCAAGATAAAGCACTTCAAGTTTCTGAACGGAAATAGGTATAAAATTTACTGATTTAATATCAAGGTATTTTTTCCTGATTTCATTTATGTCAGCAATCTTTTTATTGGCTTCTTCCACAGATATCAGACCATTATTGTATTTACTGACAATTCGTTCCAG
>Ga0316191_10004531_pt1 | contig 10380 bp, 6 predicted proteins | sample Eddworburr2cm_MG_FD_204928 | JGI IMG/M metagenome (GOLD analysis project Ga0316191, IMG submission 204928) | Coastal sediment microbial communities from Maine, United States - Eddy worm burrow 2 cm | ecosystem: Environmental > Aquatic > Marine > Coastal > Sediment | place: USA: Maine | collected... | reverse complement strand
CGGCAAATCGCATCCGGCGATTATCATGTGGATATGCGGGTGCGCGGCAATGATGAGATTTCCGATGCCATTTCGCAGTTTAATGTGATGGCTCGAGAGCTGGCGCATAAGGAAGAGATGCGCAGGGTGTTTGAGCGCTATCTTAATCCGAAACTGGTGACAGATGTGTTTGAGGGGGGCTCGATCAAAATGGAGAACCACCGTCAGGAGGTCTCCGTCCTGTTTGCCGATATGGTGCACTTCACCTCATTTTCCGAATCTACCGAAACCGAAGAGGTGGTTAATATCCTCAATACCCACTTTGAGGTGTTTCACAGGATTATCGCCTATTATGGCGGTCATGTGGATAAATATATTGGCGATGCCGTAATGGCTGTATTTAACCATCCGTTTGCCGACAAGGATCACGCCAGACATGCTGCCAAGGCGGGACTTGCTATTGCGATCGTCTGCAAGGATCTCGGCGTCAAACGTTCGGACGGTGAACCGATCTCATTTAAGGTTGGGCTGAACTGTGGCCAGGCGATTGCCGGCAACATCGGGGCAGCCAAACGTCTGGAGTACACCGTGATTGGAGATGCGGTAAACGTTGCTTCGCGCATGAGCGGAGTCGGTGAGGGGGGGGAACTGGTCATGTCGCGCTCAACCTATGAACACCTTGGTTCGGGTTTTATGTTCGAGAGTATCGGGGAGCAGGATATCAAGGGTGTGAGCCTGGAGCTTGAACTGGGAGTGGTGACCGTGGAGAGTGAACAGGTTAAGCGTAATATTGAACATGTGGTTGATCTGGCATTCAATCTAGATCTCCCAGAAGAAGTGCGAACTATGGAAGGAGACATCTGAATTGTTACTACGCATTCTAATCGCTGGACTACTGCTTCTGCCTCTGGCCTCCTGTACTACGAACGGGAAGTCATTCGACACCAGTGTCAGTTTCCCAATGATGAACTCGTATGCCGGAATCAAGCGGGATTTTGAAGCTGGAAGGATTATGAAGGCAAGAGCGGGTGTGCTTGAGCTGAAGAGGGGCCACCGCGATTATGCGGCGGCATATAAACTTCTGAAGCAGAAGATCGAACCGGCACGCCGCCGTATTTTCGTTCACTATCTTCGCATCGCCAAGGCGTATGAGAAACAGGAAGTCTGGTATAAAGCGATGGAGGCTTATGCGAAGGCGAAAGCTGTCACCATCAAACCTGATCTCATGGAAAAGAAGCGGGTCGAGATGGAACTGAATATGCGACAGCTGAGACTCGATCGCCTGTTGGCCCAGCGTCGCAATGAGGATGCGGTGTGGGTGCAGCACCTTGCGGCCTACAATCCGCCCAAAGGGGTGGACCCGCAAGATGAAGCTTTTCGCCGTCAGCAGAAAAGCTTCAATGACTTTCTCGTTGAACGTGCCGACATTGCCTTTGATGAAGCCAAGCGCTACCTGCGCAATGAGCAGCCGGAGATCGCTTATATTGAGATCGAATCCCACCTGCGCCTTCAGCCCGATTCCGAAAACGGAATGAAGCTTCTTACCGAAATCAGGGGGCAGTTGCCGAAGGAACTGGAGTTTTCCAAGCTTGATTCTGAAAAAAGTAAACCTCGCCAGCCCGGGATAAAGAGTGTTTCTCCGCATCAGCCGGTCACTGCTGATCAGATCAAGGAGGCGATCCGCAAAAACAGGCTGCTTGAAGCTAAGCAGATGCTGAATAGTTATCGCCGTAGCGGCGGCGCGGGGGCTAATCGCCTTTCAGGCCAGCTTAACAAGCGAATTTCGACTCGCGCAGGTAATCTCTTCGGCAGCGGTAGTTACGCCTTTCGGCATGAGCAGCTGGATGAGGCGATCAAATACTGGAGTGAGGCTGTGGCGCTGATGCCGGGAAGGTCGGACTATGCCAACGCGCTGCATCGAGCCCGCCAGCTCAAAGAACGATTGAACCTTCTGCGCAAGCAGAAGGACAGCGATCCAGTACCTGAAGAGGAGTAAGATGCGGGATCAGATCGTACAACCCAGAAGAAAAACCAGGGCAGTTCATGTTGGCAGTGTACAGGTAGGCGGTGATGCGCCGATTGCCGTTCAATCGATGACCAACACGCTGACCACCGATATTGATGCCACGGTAGCCCAGGTTCACCGCCTGGAGCAGGCCGGTGCCGATATCGTGCGCATTTCGGTTCCTGATCCGGAGTCCGCCGCAGCAATGCCCGAGATTCTGGCGCAGACAACCGTGCCGATCATCGCCGATATCCATTTCAGTTATAAGATGGCACTGGCTTCACTGGATGCGGGTGTGCATGGGTTGCGCCTGAATCCCGGTAACATTGGTTCACGTGATCGCGTCGAGCGGGTTGTAAAGGCAGCGGCTGAGCGCGGCATCTCAATCCGTATCGGGGTAAATGCCGGATCCCTTGAGAAAGAGCTGAATGAGAAGTACGGCGAGCCGTGTGCGGATGCGATGGTGGAGTCAGCACTGCGCCATATCCATATTCTTGAAGAGATGAACTTCAACGATATTAAGGTCTCCCTTAAAGCGAGTAACATTCCCATGACGGTGGCCGCCTATCGTAAGTTGGCGGAGAAGGTGGATTATCCACTGCATCTGGGTATTACGGAGTCAGGTAGCCTGTTTGGTGGTACGGTCAAATCATCCGTGGGGCTTGGGTTGTTGCTGGCCGATGGTATTGGAGACACGATCCGCGTCTCGCTGGCGGCTGAGCCTGAAGAAGAGGTTCGCGTCGGTTTCGAAATCCTCAAATCGCTCGGACTTCGTCATCGCGGCGTCAATCTGATCGCCTGCCCCAGCTGTGCCCGCCAGAAATTTAATGTGATTCAGACTGTGGCGGAGTTGGAGAAGCGTGTTGCGCATATCCATGAGAATATTGATGTCGCTGTAATTGGCTGCGTGGTGAACGGACCGGGTGAAGCCAAAGAGGCCGAGGTTGGTATTACCGGCGGTTATCCGGTGCATATGCTCTACCGTGATGGCGAGAAATCGGAAAAGATTAAACAGGATCAGATCCTCGATATGCTAGTTGAAGATATCGAGAAGCGTGCGGCGGAAAAACGGGCCGAGCAGGAAAAGGAATAACAATGGCTGGAAAAAGTTTACAGAGTATTCGCGGTATCCATGACGGTCTGCCAGCTGAGGTGCGGCTTTGGCAGCGGGTAGAGGCTGCAGCGCATAAAACGTTTGCAGTCTATGCCTGTTCCGAGGTGCGCATGCCGGTGCTTGAGCCAACCGAATTGTTTAAACGCTCTATTGGTGAGGCGACCGACATCGTATCCAAAGAGATGTACAGCTTTGAAGATCAGGGCGGAGATAATATTTGCCTGCGCCCGGAAGGGACTGCGGGTGCGGTGCGTGCCTATCTGCAGGGTGGATTGACCCGTGCTGGCGCTCAGCGCTGGTACTATATCGGTCCGATGTTTCGGCGTGAGCGGCCACAGAAGGGGCGCTTAAGGCAGTTTCAGCAGATTGGCATGGAGCTGTTTGGTGTACAGGGGCCGCTTGAGGATGTTGAAGTGCTGGCGATGGCCCACTCATTCCTGTCTGAGCTGGAGATTTCAGGCCTGAGGCTTGAGATTAACTCGCTGGGTTGTCAGGAGTGCAGGCCGGGTTACCGCGACACACTGGTTGAGTATCTCGAAACCCGGAAAGAGCAGCTTTGTGCAACCTGTAATGATCGTATAGCCAAGAACCCGATGCGTGTGCTCGACTGTAAGGTTGTCTCCTGCCAAGTGGCACTGACTGATGCGCCGGAGATGGTGCATCACCTTTGCGAAGGGTGTGAATCCCACTTCGATGGCCTGAAGCAGGGGTTGGATGCATTGGGTGTGCCGTATCAGATCAATGCCCGCATTGTACGCGGTCTGGATTACTATAATCGCACCGCTTTTGAATTTGTTACCGACAAGTTGGGCGCACAGGGCACGGTTCTGGCAGGCGGTCGTTACGACGGCCTTGTTGAGAGCCTTGGTGGACCGGCCACCCCTGCCATCGGTTTTGCGGCAGGGCTGGAGCGGTTGGCGATGCTGCTGGATGACAGTGAGGAAGGCGGCCCGGATGTAGCCGTCGTTGCGCTCGGTGCTGAGGTCGTGAACTACTCGCTTATGCAGGCTGCAGGCCTACGGGCGGCAGGACTCTCTGTTGTGCATTGCGGCGGTGGAGCTGCCAAACGCCAGTTTAAGATGGCTGATCGTGAATCTGCCCGTTTTGTCGCTGTGATTGGCGGTGATGAGATGCAAGCGGGCAAGATTGCACTGAAGAATATGGCCAACGGAGAGCAGCAGTTGCTGGCACTCGATGAGGTTGTGAAGGTAGTATCTTCCTAAGTTTCCCGGGAAGGGGAAAATAAGAAACGGGCTGCATTCGCGGCCCGTTTTTTTTTCTAATGTGACTGTTTCAACATTGGTCAGGTCTGTGGCAATTGTGCCTCGAACTGCTCAATCGGAACCGGCCTGCCGAATAGGTAGCCCTGATAGTGGGTGCAACCACAGCTTATGAGGAGTTGTCGTTGTTCTTCGGTCTCCACCCCTTCGGCAATGGCATCCAGTTCCATGCTATGTGCCATGGCAATGATGGTTCCTACAATCGCTTTGTCGTTCTTATCTGAGGCAAGGTCGCGCACGAAAGACTGATCTATCTTGAGCTGATCAAGCGGTAACCTTTTGAGGTACTGCAGGGATGAATAACCGGTTCCGAAGTCATCCAGTGAAAACTGGACGCCGATTTCATGCAATGTATTCATTTTGGCAATGGTCTCTTCAATGTTCTCGTGCAACATGCTTTCGGTCAGCTCCAGCTTGAGTCGCATCGGTTTAATATCATGGCGTTGCACGGTTTCCTGCACTTGAGTCACAAAATCATCCTGATGGAACTGTCGGGCACTTACATTCACCGCCAGAACAAGGTTGCGGGTGCGGCTATCTTTCTCCCATGCCTTGATCTGGGCACAAGCCGTTTCCAGCACCCATTGCCCTATGGGCAGGATCAGTCCGGTCTCTTCCGCCAGCGGAATAAATTGCAGGGGGGAGACCAAACCACGCTCAGGGTGCATCCAGCGTATCAATGCCTCTGCACCAAGTGGACGGTTCCAGGTATCCACCTGAATTTGGTAATGCAACTGGAACTGCTGCTTCTCAATTGCGTTGTGCAGTTCGCCTTCGATCATTGCACGGGCATTAATCTCCTTCTGCATTTCAGGGTCGAAGAAGCGCATGGTATTGCGGCCTGCTTTCTTGGCCTGATACATGGCAATGTCAGCTTGCTTGAAGAGCTCATCCATCTCCACTGTTCTGGGGTTGAACAGGGCGGCGCCGATGCTGGGGGTGCTGTGGCACTCCTTCGATGCAATCAGGTAAGGCTCGCCGAGGGTGGCGAGGATTTTCTCGCCAACAGATTCTATCTGCGCTGCTGCTTCCATGGGTTGATTGCTCAGGTCCTCCAGCAACACCACAAACTCGTCACCACCCAGACGGGCTACAGTGTCGCTTTCGCGCACGCAGGAGAGCAGGCGCTGGGCAACCTTTTGCAGCAGCAAATCGCCAATATTATGGCCGAGAGTGTCGTTAAGGGTCTTGAAATTATCCAGGTCGATGAACAGCAGTGCACCTTCCTGGTTGTTACGCCGACTGGAAGCCAATGCCTGCTTAAGCCTATCAAGAAGGAAGCGTCGGTTGGGCAGATTTGTGAGAGAATCGTAAAGGGCCAGGTTCTTGATCTCCGCCTCTGCCGCCTTGCGTTCCGTAATGTCGATATGGGATCCGACATAGTGGGTGATAACACCATCACTTCCTTTAACTGCTGAGATGCTGAGCCATTTGGGATATATCTCACCGTTTTTTCGTCGATCCCATATTTCACCCTGCCATGTTCCAGTGCGGTTGATTGAGTCCCACATCGCGGCATAAAAGGCTGCATCGTGGCGGCCAGATTTGAGCAGTCTTGGTGTCTGCCCAATTATTTCCTCGGCCGCATAACCGGTGCACTCGATAAATGCGTTGTTGACCCTCAGGACCACGCCGTCGACATCGGTAATCAGCAAGCTTTCCTGCGATTCGAAGGCAGTGGCGGCAATACGAAGTTCGGTCTCAGTTTGTTTGCGTTCGGTAATGTCATTGATGATTGAAAAAAACAGACTCTTTCCGCTGTAGTTTACCGTTGAAATATGCGCTTCTACTGTACGAACGTTACCGTTAGCCAAGCGATGCTCAAAAACAAACTCCCCCTGCTTCCCAGCAATTGCTTTCTGCCTTTGTGGATGGATTTCTGATTCAGGTTGCGTGTTGATCTGGCTCACGTTCATGCCACGTAAGGTTTTCAGTGGGTAGCCATAAAATTCCGCTGCGGCTGGGTTTGCATCAACGATGATGCCGGATTGATGATCAATCAGCAGCATGACGTCATGATGCCGCTCGAACAACTGGCGAAAACGCGCTTCGCTCTCCGATAACGCGGTTTCACTGCGTTTGCGCGCGGTGATGTCGAAAAGGGTGACCAGGTGCATGCCTCTGAAGGCATCGCCAAGTGTGGTGGCACCAATGATAGTAGTTCGAATCGTGCCATCCTTGCATCGGACATCCAACTCAAGCGGCTCAAACGGCATTCCTTCCCGTTTGGCTTTATCCAGATGTTGCTGCCATGTGGTTGCTACCCACTGGCGATACTTTTTGTCTGGGTAAGCCTTGGGCCACCAGTGCTCCAGTGTCGGGATGTCCTGTAGTTGGTAACCGAAGGTGTTGCTGAATGCAGGGTTTAGGTAGGTGATGTTCTGTTCTTCGTCATTCAGGGCATAGGGGATGGGAGATGCATCAATGATGTTGCGGAATTTTTCTTCGCTAGATCTTAATGAATTTTCGACCTTTTTGCGCGCCGTGAGATCGTGCAGCATCGCGGTGAATGTGGTTCCATTTTCTGTGGTTAGCTTGGCGATGGTGGCGTCAGCAGGAAACAGTGTTCCGTCTTTATGCCGGGCCTGAACCTCACGGCAACCATGCATGGGGCGTAGAGTGTCCTCCCCGGCCATGAATTCGCGAACGTGTTTCTGGTGAGACTTGAGGGCTGTTTCGGGAAGCAGTAAATCCAGAGGCTTACCGAGCACCTCATCGGCCCTGTATCCAAAAGCCCTTTCTGCCCCTTTGTTGAAAATCTGGATAGATTGATCCTGGTTAACAGAGATGATCGCATCACGCGTGATGTCCAGAACACCGGCAAAGTGTGCTTCTCTCTCTCGCAAAGCTTCAACCGTTGATTTGTAGTCTTGCAGGCGCACATTTTCCTGTTGCATGGCACGATAGGAAACCCACTGTTTGATGGTATGAACCAGTTCGAGCGGATCCACCGGCTTTTCAAGGTACTCCGCAGCACCCTCATGCAGGGCGTCGATGGCATTCGCGCTATTGACGTGGCCTGAGATCATGATCGCCGGGCAGGTGGGAAAATGATGGCGAATATACTTCAGGACATCGAGACCGGACTCTTTCTTGAGCACAACATCAAGCAGGGCGACATCAATGGAGCTGTCCATGAGGGCGATGGCTTGCTCGTAACTCTCTGCTTCGAAAACCTGAAAGCCGGCATCCTCCAGCAAGGTCCGAAAAACATCCCGCACGACCTGCTCATCTTCGACGATAAGAAGTTTACCCTGACTCATATCATGCCTCTCGAGCGCCTTGCTTTTCAGACGACGCTCCGGCTATGTTGAATTTTTCTCCCCATTTCACCCTGCCTTGCGCTCTCATCTTGGCTTAGAAAATACCCAAGTAATATTTGCCAGTATAGCCCAAGTTATCGATCTCAGATGAACTTAACAACTAAGTGAATATAAGCAAGCGGGTTGCAAGGCGTAGGCCTTGTGTAAGTGAGGGGGCTGAAAACAGCCCGTTACTGTGTGAGGATCAGATACCTTCGGCGTAGGTGACGCGGTCACTACCGGCAAAGACCGGTGTAGAGAGGTATTTCTCACCACCGTCCGGAAAGATGGCAACGATCTCGCCCGACTGATTCTGCTCAGCAAGGTTTTCCGCGATCTTCAGGGCTGCCGCAAGCGCGCAGCCGCAGGATTGACCACAGAGTATGCCCTCTTCAGAAGCCAGGCGCTGGGTGAAGGTGTAGGCCACATCGGTATCGATGCCGATCTTCTGATCATGGACGCTGGAATCATAAACCTCTGGCACAATGCTCGATTCAATATGTTTCAATCCCTCGATACCGTGGAACGGGGAGTCTGGTTCAGCTGCGATAATCTGGATATTGCTGTTCATCCTTTTCAGGTAACGGCCGGTGCCGACTAGTGTGCCAGAGGTTCCCATTGAGGCGATGAAGTGGGTGACTCTGCCTTCGGTATCACGCCAGATCTCCGGGCCCGTCGACTCTTCATGGGCGCGTGGGTTTGACGGATTGTTGTACTGATCCGGTTTAAAATAGTGGTCGGGATTTTCTTCATAAATTTTACGCGCATCGATGATAGATCCGTCTGAACCCTCAAGCGGGTCGGAGAAGATCAGCTCGGCACCGAAGGCGCGGCAGATGCGTTTGCGTTCGTCTGACACATTACCCGGCATCACCAAGCGCACTTTAAAGCCCATGCTTGCACCGATCATCGCCAGTGCAATGCCGGTATTGCCACTGGTTGAGTCGAGAATTACCTTGCTCTTGTCCAACTGGCCGGTTTTCAACCCTTCACGGATCATCCACAAGGCTGGGCGGTCCTTGACCGAACCACCGGGATTGAAGCGCTCAAGCTTGGCATGGATGCGAATATTATCGGGCAGATGGCTGGTGATATGCTGTATCGTTGCCATGGGCGTGTTACCAATCAAATCTAATATAGAGTTCAAAATATCACCTTAGTCATCTGTTACTGTCCGTTTATGAAAGGGCTGAATCGCGCCTTCAATGGCGGCCAATGATGGCATGGAATCAGCTGTTGCCAAGCAGGCGCAGGATTTCACCGCTTTCATTCGAGTTGCCTGCTTGCGCAAATGGCCAGATCGGCTCAGGCAGATTAAGCAGGTAGTTTCTAAGTTGTTCAGGTTTAACACCCATTTCGCGCAGGGAGGAAAGTGCTGTTGCGCTATTGCGTTTGGCTAGCCGTTCGCCTCCTGTTGTTTTAAGAAGCTGATGATGGATATAGATCGGTTCGGGCAGCCCAAGCAGCGTTTGAAGCAGGCGATGAATGCCGGTGCTGGCCTGAAGGTCCTGACCTCGAATGACGTGGGTGATGCCCTGAATGGCATCATCAACAACAACCGAGAGGTGATAGCTGAAGGAGATATCCTTGCGTCCGATCACTTCATCATGATCGATATTGGCAGGGTGTACTGAGCCATCCTCTTCACGCCAGTGAAGCGGCATACTGAGCTTTGTCAGTGCCTTTTGAATATCCAGTCGCCAGGCAAACGGATACTTCTCCATGCGTCGGGCCTGCTCGCCACTGGATAGGTCCCGGCAGATTCCGGGATAAAGCGAGGAGCCCTGCTCAGCATGTGGAGCTAAAGCCATATGCTCCATCTCCCTCTGGATGCTTTTTCGCGTGCAGAAGCAGGGGTAGATCACCTCTAGTTCACGCAGATGGTGGATGGCAGCACGGTAGTCATCCAGATGTTTGCTCTGCACGCGCACCTGTTGCGGCCATTTAAGTCCTAGCCAGTCCAGGTCCTCTATGATGGCGTCGATAAATTGCGGTTTGCAGCGGGTGTGGTCGATATCCTCGATTCTGAGCAGTAGTTCAGCGCTGTTTTGTTTTGCCCACTGCTCGCATAACAGGGCGGAATATGCGTTGCCGACATGCAGCAGCCCGGTCGGGCTGGGGGCAAATCTGGTGCGGCATATCATGTGAACTCAGGTTTCTGCGATCTGTTTCGATGAAGGTGGCAGGATCAGTGCCTGCCCCTCTTCCATGCGTTCTGGGCGCATCAGCATTTTGATCTCATCGCCTGAGGCGAATTGCAGACCATCGTGAGGAATCAGGGTTTTGCCATCACGCACGATCGCAATCGGCTGAACACCATGTGGGATGCGCACGTCGGCCATCTTCTCATCAATCAGCAGCGAGTCCGGTTCAACGTAGCGGGATTCAAAAAGTAGCCGTTTTCGGTAGGCTTGATCATTCCAGTAGGTAAAGTTGTACGGTTTGGCAAAGAGCCTGCGAGCCTGCAGCTGATGAATCAGGTTGGCATGTTTCTCTGCGCCGTCCTCCTGCAGTGCGACATAGATCTCCGGGGTATGGAAGGTTTCACTGGCCAGCCTTGCAATCAGCAGGTTGTGATCGGATGAGCCCGTCAAAACGATGACAACACCGATCTCTTCGGCATGAATAATCTCCCAGTAAAGCGGATCCAGTGCATTGCCGCATATGGCGTTGTAACCGGAGTGCTTCAGGCTGGCGATC
>Ga0316191_10004526_pt1 | contig 10385 bp, 13 predicted proteins | sample Eddworburr2cm_MG_FD_204928 | JGI IMG/M metagenome (GOLD analysis project Ga0316191, IMG submission 204928) | Coastal sediment microbial communities from Maine, United States - Eddy worm burrow 2 cm | ecosystem: Environmental > Aquatic > Marine > Coastal > Sediment | place: USA: Maine... | reverse complement strand
CTCCCCTGTGATGTGCTGCAGCGAACATCCGCCGCAGGTTCCAAATACCGCGCAGCGCGGCTCTATCCGGGCCTCTGACGATTCCAGCACCTCGAGCAGTTCTGCTTCGTCGTAGTTCTTCTTTCGCTTGCGCCGCTGGAAACGAACAGTTTCGCCGAGCAACGCACCGGTGACGAACACTTTCTTGCCTTCAATGGCGGCAATGCCTTTGCCATCGTGAGTAACCGCCTCGATTTGAGCCGTTTCCGGTTCGCGTTTTTTCCGTGCCATGCGGAATCAGTCCGCCGGCCAGGCTGCGAGAAACTCATTTAGGTGAGGCTGATCCATTGACTGAAGTGTCGTTCGCACCAGTTCAAATTCTCTCTCCAGCGCTTCTGCATCGAGATTGCCGCGCATGAACTCGAACCGCAGGTAAACGAGGTAAGTATTGAGCACGTCCGTTTCACAATAGTCACGGATGTCGTCGATGCCTCCATCCAGCCAGCAATTCCAGACCTTGTCACCACTCATGCCTAGCTTGCCAGGAAAACCAAGCATCACTGCCATCTGGTCAAGACTGGCGCGACCGCGCATCTGAAAGCCGGCCAACACATCCATCAGGTCGATGTGCCGCCAGTGAAACCGGCTCAAGTAGTTGTTGTAGCGAAATTCGCGATCTGTATCGCCCATCTCCCAGTAACGGGGGGCCTGAATGCCATGTTTCAGTGCACGATAGTGCAACACGGGAAGATCGAACCCACTGCCATTCCAGGATACGAGTTCCGGCGAGTAGCGTTCGATTCCATCGAAAAACCGACGAATGATTTCCGCTTCATCGGCATCCCGATCACCTAGCGTCCAGACGCGAAACGTATCGCCGCTTCTAAGCGCCACGGAAATCGCCACCACGCGTTGCTGGTGAAGTGGCAAAAAGTCCGAACCGGTCGCCTGCTGGCGCATGAACGTCATCGCGGTGCCGACGTCCTTGTCCGACAGATCGTCCAGGTTCCACATTCGACGACCGAACTCGACATCCGGAATTGTCTCAATATCAAAGGAAAAACAATGCATTATGACTCTTTATTCAAGTAGTTATTAATCCGAAGTCGCCCGCATTACCACGGCGAATGCCAGAATGAGTCCGGCGTCATCGGTCAGGCTGACATGGCCTTCACCAACACCAAGATCGTCGCACACTGCCCGCCCACGCTCCGACCAGATGATCTCCGGGCGCCCCCAGTCATTGTTCACAATACCGACGTCCCGAATCCAGACTCCGTGTGCAAAACCCGTTCCCATGGCTTTGACGGTCGCCTCCTTCGCAGCGAAGCGCATTGCGAGAAATCTTACGGGCTGTTTGTTCCGTTCGAAAAGCACTCGCTCCTCGTCCATTAGCAGCCGGTTGACAAAGTGATCGCCGAATCGATTGTAGGTTTCCTGCACACGAGACAGTTCGACGATATCGGTGCCTATACCAAAGATCACAATCGTTACTCAGCGCGTGCCGCGTTCATCAGGCGCTTCATCTCACTGACGGCAACAGAAAAACCGTCAAAAACTGCGCGGGCGACGATGGCATGTCCAATGTTCAGCTCGACGATTTCCGGAATCGCGGCTATGCGGCGGACGTTTTCGTAGTGCAGGCCATGTCCGGCATTAACGATCAGGCCAATATTGTTACCGTAGGCTGCGGCTGAAACCACCCTTTGAAACTCTGCTTCCTGTTCAGGCCCGGTCGCGTCGGCGTAGGAACCTGTGTGCAATTCGACCACCGGGGCGCCCGCTTTTTTCGCGGCATCAAGTTGCTCATTGTCAGGGTCGATGAAGAGCGACACCCGGATATCTTTTTCCGCAAGCTTCGCACACGCTGCAGAAACCTTGCCGAGCTGTCCCGCAACGTCCAGCCCCCCTTCGGTGGTTAGTTCTTCACGCTTCTCCGGCACGAGGCAACAATCCGACGGACAAATATTCCTGGCGATGGCGATCATTTCATCTGTCACCGCCATTTCAAAATTCATGTGGGTTCGCATCAATGACTTGAGACGTTCGAGATCGTGATCCTGAATATGACGTCGATCCTCCCGCAGATGTAGCGTGATGCTGTCGGCGCCCGACTTTTCCGCGATCAGTGCGGCCTCCACCGGGTCCGGATAATCGGTTCCACGTGCCTGCCGCAGCGTGGCAACGTGATCAACATTCACACCCAGATGTATTGCGTTCATTTTCTGCCAATACCTGTTTCTATGATCCCGAACTCTTGCGGATCTCTTTCAGTACTTTACGACTCTTCAATTCCTTACCGTCCAGGTGCCAGGCGATGACTTGCCTTAACAAACGCCCTGCACACCTGAGCGCCGTCTCATCTGCGAACGCTTCGCCGCGAATCGCAGTGAGCTCAGCGCCGGTAAAAATCATAGATCCGCTTCGGCCTTCTGCCAGTGTTGGACCGCGCTCGACGCTGTATTCATACTGTCGCTCCGGTTCCAGGGCGTCACCTGTCCGCGTATCATGATCGAGATTGAGCGCATAGCCAAGCAGTCGCAACAACTCCATCTCGAATCGACGCAGCACGACGGCAACATTCTCTTGCGTATTCAGCTCAACAATCGTCGCATGATAGGTAGCATATATTTCCGGTTGCGGATCGTGCCTGTGAAGCAGATTCAATAACAACTCGTTGACGTAGTAAGCCGAAAGAAGCGCGTCGCCGGTCAATGATATCGGTGCACCGTTCATCTCCGCCCCGGTCAAGGTCCCAAGATCGGAGCGGATGATCCAGGATATCTGCAACGGCAAAAAGGGACGCAGAATGCCCTTCAGCTTCGATTTTGCCGAACGGCTGCCACGGGCAACCACCGACAAGCGACCGTGATCCCGGCTAAGAACGTCGAGGATGCGGCTCGAATCCTGAAACGGGCGATGATGCAACAACCAGGCCGGCTGGTTCTGAACCCTCCTCGTTGTCATGGAGACTCGTAACCAAGGCGCTGCAGGTCATTCTCGTTGTCAGCCCAGTTGCTTTTGACCTTCACCCAAAGTTCGAGATGGACAGGTTCTGCAAGCTGTTTCTTTAGCTCCACCCGGGCCGCTCGACCGACTCTCTTCAATACACTTCCGCCCTTGCCTACGACGATACCCTTCTGGCTGTCGCGCTCAACCCAGATCACGGCGTTGATCAATATTCCTTTCTCGTCCCGCTCGAAGCGTTCGATCTGAACCGTCAGCCCGTACGGAATCTCCTGGCGCAATTCGAGCGTCAGCTTTTCCCGTATAACTTCGGCGGCACGAAAGTTTTCGCTGCGGTCGGAAATCATTTCGCCTGGAAATAACGGGCCAGACTCCGGAAGATATGACGGAACAAGCGCAACAAGTTTGTCTACATTTTCGCGTTTCATTGCGGATATCGGTATGACTTCCGCAAACTCCCTGCGAGCGGCCATTTCAGACAATGCCTGCAACAATGCTTCTCTTGGATGAACCTTGTCGATCTTGTTGAGCAACGCTATGACCGGCGCGGAAACGGTCGATAATCGCTCGAGCACATCCTGGTCTTCTTCGGTCCAGCGATTGGCCTCGGTCATAAACAGGATCAGGTCTGCATCGATAAGCGCATGTGCTGCAGTCCGGTTCATCATTCGGTTCATCGCCTTGTTGGCCTGGCGGTGGATGCCGGGCGTATCGACGTAGATCGCCTGATAGTCTTCGTGTGTGTCCACACCAAGGATGCGATGTCTCGTGGTTTGCGGCTTCGGTGTGACGATGCTGACCTTACTGCCAATAATCGTGTTGATCAGCGTCGACTTACCGACGTTCGGTCGGCCGACGGCTGCGATGAAGCCGCAGTGGTAGGGTTTGTCAGTCATCGCTTCGTCCTGTCTTCAATTGCCCCAAGCATGGCCGCAGCGGCCTCCTGCTCGGCGTCGCGGCGGGTCGTTCCTTTCCCATGAGTCACCAAATCCGGATCGCTGATAAGGCAGCTCACTTCGAACAACTGCTTGTGCGCTTTCCCGGTCACTTTCTCCATGCGATAGTCCGGCAGCGAAAGTTGTCGAGCCTGGAGATACTCCTGCAACAGTGACTTGGGGTCACGAAGCTCAACGCCTTCCGGCAACGCCTCTATTCTGGTCTTGTAGACCGACAGAATGACTCGTCGCGCCGCTTCAAAACCGGCATCGAGATAGACAGCACCGAAAATTGCCTCAATGGTATCGGCCAGAATGGATGCCCGGCGGTAACCCCCGGATTTCTTTTCACCAGAACCGAGAATCAAGTGCTCACCAACCCCCAATTCACCTGCAATTTCAGCCAGCGTCGTGTCCTTGACAAGCGACGAGCGCAAGCGACTCAACCGACCCTCGGCTGCATTTGGGCGTTCATGAACAACCAACTCCGTAATGATGAGCTGCAAGACAGCGTCACCGAGAAACTCAAGCCGCTCGTTATTGTCACCCACAGCACTACGATGGGTGAGCGCCGATTCAAGCAGACGCTCGTCCAAAAATTCATACTGCAGTGATTGCTTCAGCCAGGTAGCGGCTCTATCCAAGACTATTCGCCCGGGTGATTACATCCAGCGGCTAATTATAGTGGTTTTGGGGGCGTGAAGCTTTGCTGCTTGCGCCAGTCGGGCATTATCCCTGAACTAGCGGCGTATCAGCGTGGACTTGTCGAAACTGACAGTGAAAGACACGTTGTTGATGAACGGCGTTGTGTGCTCGTATTTTGCAACCACCATGAAACCGCCATTCTCTGGAGTCACCAGGATATCACGCGCCGTAATGACGCTCACGCTCTCTACATCAAAGCGTCGGCTGATGGATGTGCGAATCGCCTCACGACTGGCATTCTGGCTATCAAACTCTTTGTAAACGCCATCAAGCACGCCGGCGACCTTGAGATAATTCAGATATATGGGGGTAAGGCGAATACCGGCAAACGCGAAAAGCCCGATAAACACGACCAGAATCAGCAATCCCAGGGTGGTCATGCCATCTTCGCGACACAACATTCGACCACGCGCAGCGCGCCTAATGGGTGCTCTTTTGCCGGGTTTGGATACCATCATCTGACCTTCTCCGCTTAAGCGTCAATCTCCAGAAAAGCCTGGGATTCTCCGGATTTAACGCGATTTTAGCGGCATAATCAGTGACTTGCACCACATTATTGAATCTTGGTCCCAATACGGCCCCAGTCCGGCCACTCCGCGCCCTCGGAGAGATCCAGATGCATCCAGATTCGCACAGCCTCGCCGACAAGGTGGGTCTCCGGGATGGTGCCAATATAGCGACTGTCCTGACTGTTATCCCGGTTGTCGCCCATCATGAAATAGTGGCCCTCTGCGACTTCCCAGGACTGCACTCGCGGCTGTATTTTGCCTGCGATGCTCACACGGTGCCGGATCGCGTGCTCGCGCTCGCCGAGCATCTCGGTGTAGACGAAACCGGAATCGCCATCCGTGGAATTTACATCTCCATTGACGTCCATCAGCTGCCCATTGATAGTCAGCCGGGCACCGTCGTAGGAGATGATATCTCCGGGCAACCCGACTACCCGTTTGATGTAGTTAATTTTTGTATTGGACGGCAAACGAAATACGACAACGTCACCCCGTTCGGGCGAGCCTGTCTCGATGAACTTCTTTTCGATTACCGGCCAGCGCAGTCCGTAAGAATATTTCTTGACGAAAATAAAATCGCCCTGAATCAATGTTGGCATCATCGAACCGGACGGAATGCGAAACGGCTCAAATATGAACGACCGGATAACCAGCACAAAAAGCAGCACCGGAAAAAAAGATCTGGCGTACTCGATGACAGTATCGATGGCCGCATTGCCCGGCTCATTCGTTGCTTCCTGGGTTTTTGCGTAATAAAACCGGTTAAACAGAACGATCACGCCGGAAACGAATGTCAGGACGACCAAAACTAATGCGAGATTTATGCTCAATATTCTGACTCTTATTTATCAACTCGCAGAACAGCCAGGAAAGCTTCCTGCGGAATTTCAACGGACCCGACCATTTTCATGCGCTTCTTGCCCGCCTTCTGTTTTTCCAGCAACTTTCGCTTCCGGGACACGTCGCCACCATAACATTTGGCGGTCACATTTTTTCGCAACGCCTTCACTGTACTTCGCGAAATAATTTGCGAACCAACGGCTGCCTGAATCGCAATATCAAACATTTGTCGCGGAATCAGTTTGCGCATTCGTTCGACCAGGTCACGACCACGGGCGTTTGCTTTTTCACGATGCACGATAACCGATAAAGCGTCGACTCGCTCCCTGTTGATCAGCACATCGAGCCGAACCAGCGGAGCTCCCTCGAAGCGTACGAAATGATAATCGAAAGACGCAAAACCACGGCTTACCGACTTCAGGCGATCAAAAAAGTCCATTACGACTTCAGACAATGGCAACTCATATTCGAGTGCAACCTGACCGCCCAGGTAACGCATCTGCCGCTGTACGCCACGCTTTTCTATACACAACTTCATCACTGCACCAACGTGTTGTTCCGGCACCAGTATATTCGCAGAGATAATCGGCTCACGAAGCTCGGCAATCTCGTTAATTGGTGGCAGCTTTGACGGGTTATCTACGAGCATGACCTCGCCATTGACAAGTTCAACCTCGAAAATAACCGTCGGCGCAGTGGTAATCAGATCGAGGTCATACTCTCGCTCCAGTCGTTCCTGCACAATTTCCATATGCAGCATGCCAAGAAACCCACACCGAAATCCGAATCCCAGTGCCGCAGACGTTTCAGGTTCGAAGTGCAACGCTGCATCGTTAAGGCGAAGTTTTTGTAGCGCCTCCCGAAATCCCTCATAGTCATCGGTTTGAATAGGAAACAGGCCGGCAAATACGCGCGGCTGAATCTGCTTGAAACCGGGTAGTGGTTTTTCGCAGGGATCACTGGTCATCGTCAACGTGTCACCAACCGGCGCGCCGAAAATGTCCTTGATGCCAGCAATGACGAAACCAACTTCGCCTGTAGCCAGCCCTTTCTTGTCTGACATCTTCGGCGTGAAAGAACCCACCCGATCTGCAACATAGGATCGACCGGTCGACATCACTGTGATCTTCTGCCCTTTGGGAAGCTGCCCATTCACGATTCTTACCAGGGATACAACGCCGACATAGTTGTCGAACCATGAGTCGATGATCAGAGCCTGCAATGGCCCATCGGGGTCACCAACCGGCGGTGGAATTATCTCGACGAGACGTTCCAACAATTCGGGAACGCCTTCGCCCGTCTTCGCGCTGACCCGGAGAGACTCGGACGCGTCGATACCGATGATCTCTTCGATCTCGCTCATCACTTTTTCCGGCTCGGACGCCGGCAGGTCGATCTTGTTGAGAACCGGCAGTACTTCCAACCCGAGGTCGATAGCGGTAATGCAATTAGCCACACTCTGAGCCTCTACGCCCTGTGCGGCATCGACCACAAGTAACGCACCCTCGCATGCGGCAAGCGAGCGGGATACTTCATACGAGAAGTCCACATGACCCGGAGTATCGATAAAATTGAGCTGGTATACCTCGCCATTTAATGCCGTGTAATTTAGCGACACGCTCTGTGCCTTGATGGTAATTCCGCGCTCGCGCTCGATATCCATGGAATCGAGAACCTGCTCGGACATCTCCCTATCCTGCAACCCGCCACAGTGCTGGATGAACCGGTCGGCCAGCGTCGACTTGCCATGGTCGATGTGCGCGATGATCGAAAAGTTTCGAATGTGGTCCATAAGGCTGAGCTGGGCTAGAGGCCGGGATAATCAGCGGCGAAGTATATACGTTCTTTGGCTGCTATGAGCCGGGCAATTGGGCGAGTATTTTCTGCAAAGCACCGACATCAAGGGTGTATTGGCAGACAGTCTGCCCCCGAAACGCCAGTACCGGAATCCTGACGTCGTATTCCTGCTTCCAATCAGGCCTGGAATCGATATCGACGACCTCGATCTCCAGCCGTCCGCGAACCAACGGCAGCAGCGCTTCCACCATCTCCTCGCAAAGGTGGCAGCCCGGCCGACTGTACACGCGCAGCAGGTAATCTTGTGAGCCGGCGGACTCAGGCATCCGCGGCACTCCGGACAGCCGGGACGAATTGTTCACAAACCGACTCCCGGCTCAGGATGCGACGTCCGATGGAGAGGCCGACGAGAAGACCGGCGATCGCCAGCACAATGCCGGGGCCATCACCGGGATTGCCGGTTAACAACCACGCCAGTGCAGGGAACGTAACCAGGCAGGCCAGCGGCAGGCCATAGGCCAGCATTGCTGCACGCAACAGGTATTTCGGACCAATGGTCAGCTCGATGGCGTCTCCTTCCTGAACACGCATACCTGCAGGTATCACGACACGGACCTCGCGTCCTTTGTTGGCGTCCTGAAATATCCCCGCGCCACAGCCCTTGCCCTCTGCGCAGCGCTTGCAGGCAATGGGAGAGTCAACGACGACCGTGGCAATGCCTTGATCAAGGGTGCTGATTCTGCCAACTGCTGATTCCATGGGGAATTTATATCACGCCGGACGATGACGGCCATGCCTGGAGGATTATCTGGTTGGATTTACGTGACGATACTACTGTCGCCGCATCGACGACGCGATTCTCTGAACTGTAACACCCGGAACTTCGCCAACTGCAGTCACATGGTATCCATCGATTTCGGCAGTAAAGGAATTTGATGTACCCACAAGGGCCCAGCCATCTTTTTCTTCACCGCCGGTGTCAGCAATAAACACCGAAATGCTGGCGATGCCGTCGCTATAGACAATATGTGTTGTGGACGAGCCGCCATCAGATGACAACTCGGTCTTCATTGAAACCGGTCGGAAACCAGCAGGCAGATCATCGCAGTTCCAATCCGTATCAACATCAACCGTCTGATAGCCATCAGACTCCCGATACCAGGTAAAGCTGTCCAGGGACATCGATGGATCCAGCGCGGCAGCCGCAACATTTTCGCCAATACTGATTTCAGCGAACTTGATCTCCTCAATCACCTCGCCGTTCGGGTCAACCAGGGAAGTCTGCAGGGGGAACGCGGTTTCCTTGTCGAGCCAGATTCGGTGTCCGAACCGATACTCATCGTGGGGGCGAATTGCGAGCATGATGGCAGGACGACCGGCAATCCGCCCTTCCCTTTGCAATGACAGGTCATATTGCGGGGTCCGGGTGGCCTCGCTGCGCGGCAATGCCGAGAACAGCGTGCTCTGGTTGTTCCACGTCTCGACCAGAACGGATTTCTGGTCGGGCAGGATGCAATGAACCTCATCGCCAACGCGAATAATTTCCAGGCCATTACCTTCCTGAGAAGCAAGCCGTTCGTTGACCACACCATCGACGATCTTGTGCGCAATCTTGAGCGCTTCGGACTCGCCACGCTGACGTCGAATCACTGTGCCTTCGTAGTCAATTGAGGCAACGGCTATAGCCATTCTTTCCAGCCATTGGTCCGGGCTTGATTGCTGAGCCAGGCTCAATGACGACCACATCAAAAATATAATGCCGGCTGCCGGAGCCAATGATTGACCAAATTTTCGCATTTTTAGCTGCATCCAGAGGTTCGTGTTCAGGTTGACCGCAAAACTATTCGCTGCTGCTTCTATCGCTTTGATCACTTGTCGGTGACGTTTCCTGTTCCTCGTCAGGCGAAAGGTGCGGATCAGGCTCTATCTCAACCAGTCGGCCCTCACGCAACTCAAATGTGACCATGCGGGAAAGAATACCATTGGAAGCCAAATCAGGAGAACTGCTGTCGTGCCGGCGGCTGTATTCGATCAGACGCTCGGTCGGGCTGTTCGCCAGCACTTGCTCTGGCGTGGGCTCTGTATAGGCCGGGGCCAGATCAATTGCGACGGCATCATCAGGCAAACCGCTGGCGGCCGGGCCACCGAACTGGCTCAATCCAATCAACGCAATCGCGGCAACCGTCGCCGCGACGGCTATACCACTGGCTGGTGTCATCAAAGCAGATCCGACCGCAGGTTTTTCCACCTCGATTTCAATCGGTTCCTGACCCAATTCCGCAGCTATCCGACCGCGAAGGCTATCCATTCCAGGCAATTCCTGGTCCCGCCGAATCAGGCGACCGAGCTTCAGGTATTCAGCAACCTGCTGGCGCATTGCTGCATCCTGGCTCAATCGCCGCAACAGAAGTTGCGACTCATTTTCCGGCAATTCGCCATCGACGAATGCCGAAATCTGCATTTTCAGTGCCTCGTTCATAAATCCCCGCCCACCATTACTCAATTCAAGCCTAGTCAACCAGATGATCGATTTTCTTGCCGATCGCATCCCTGGCTCTAAATATTCTCGAACGCACGGTGCCGACAGGGCAATCCATCGTCTGTGCGATCTCTTCGTAACTCATTCCGTCCAACTCCCGCAAAACAATTGCGG
>Ga0316191_10004524_pt1 | contig 10386 bp, 5 predicted proteins | sample Eddworburr2cm_MG_FD_204928 | JGI IMG/M metagenome (GOLD analysis project Ga0316191, IMG submission 204928) | Coastal sediment microbial communities from Maine, United States - Eddy worm burrow 2 cm | ecosystem: Environmental > Aquatic > Marine > Coastal > Sediment | place: USA: Maine | collected... | reverse complement strand
ATTATTATCAAACAGTTCCAAAAGATGCGCTGGAAAAAATGATTTGGGCTGAAGCTGACAAATTAGGATATTTTATTAATACAGTAACCCAATCAGTTCTTGACAAAGAAAAGCAGGTTGTTAAAAATGAAAAAAGACAAGGAGTGGATAATCAGCCATATGGTCATAATTTTTATGTGATTGGTAAAAATTTGTATCCTAAAGGACACCCTTATAATTGGCAGGTAATTGGGTCTTTGGAAGATTTACAAAATGCAACCCTTCAGGATGTCAAAGATTTTTACAATCGTTGGTATGTTCCAAACAACGTAACATTAACCATTGCAGGAGATTTTGACCAAGCTCAGGCAAAAGTATGGGTTGAAAAGTACTTTAATGAAATTAAAAGAGGTGAGGATATTCCAAAACTAGAAAAACAACCCGTAACGCTAACGGAAACAAAAAAGGTATATTATGAAGATAATTTTGCGCGTTTACCACAATTAACAATAACATGGCCAACGGTATATGAATACCATCCGGATTCTTATGCCTTGGAAGTTTTAAGCAGGTACCTTACTAAAGGTAAAAAAGCTCCTTTATACAAAATCATTGTTGAAGAAAAGAAATTGACAGATGCTGTGGATATCTTTCAATATAATTCTGAAATCTCCGGAGAATTAATTTTACAGATCACTGCTTTTGAAAAAACTAATTTAAACGAGGTCCACAATGCAATTAATGAAGCTTTTGCCAGCTTTGAAGCAACAGGTATTTCACAAAAAGATCTGGACCGTATTAAAGCCGGACAAGAAACTAATTTTTATAACAGTTTATCCAGTGTTTTAGGAAAAGGGTTCCAATTGGCTCAATACGAAATATTTGCAGGGGATCCCGGATTTATTAATCAAGATGTTAAAAATATCCTTGCAGTAACTTCGGAGGATGTTATGAGAGTGTATACCAAGTATATAAAGGGGAAAAACTTTGTCGCAACAAGTTTTGTCCCAAAAGGGATGGCTGATCTTGTTTTGGAAGGTTCAACAATAGCAGAAGTTGTTGAGGAAAAAATAGTTGATGGCGCAGAGAAATCTTTTGATGCCAGTATTGCTGCATCATATGAAAAGACACCCTCAAGTTTTGACCGAAGCATAGAGCCCCCTTATGGTGAAAGTCCGGATGTGAAAGTGCCAATAGTTTGGAAAGAAACACTGACATCTGGTCTGAAGTTGTATGGCATTGAAAATAACGAAGTGCCATTGGTCCAGTTTCAGATGCAAATAAATGGCAGTATGCTACTGGAAGACCCTAACAAAATTGGTGTTTCAAATCTACTAGCCACATTACTAACAAAAGGAACTAAAAACAAAACTCCAGAACAATTGGAAAATGCCATCGAAAGTTTGGGTGCCTCAATCAATGCATATGCAACGAATGAAACTATCACCTTGTCTGGTAACACATTGGCTAAAAACTACGAAAAAACCATTAAATTGGTGGAAGAAATGATTCTTGAACCTCGCTGGGATATTAAAGAGTTTGATTTGCTAAAACAAAGTACGCTCAGCCAAATTGAACGACAAAAAGGGAATCCAAATAGTATTGCTTCGGATGAATTTGCTAAATTAATTTATGGTGAGGGTCATATTTTATCCAATAATAATATCGGTACAGCAACTTCAGTAAATGCTATCTCAATTGATGATTTGAAAACATTTTACGAAGCCAATATATCTCCATCTGTTGCAAGTTTTTATATTGTTGGTGACATAACAACAACAGCAGTCATTGCCTCATTGGAAGCAATAAATGACAACTGGAACGTCAAAGATATTGCGCTTCCCGAAATAGAAACTCCTGATGCTTCTGAAAGTTCCAGTGTATATTTCTATGATGTTCCAGGTGCAAAGCAATCAGTTATTCGATTTGGTTATCCGGCACTTGCCGTAACAGATAAAGATTATTATCCTGCTACCATAATGAACTACCGCCTTGGTGGTGGTGGATTTGCATCTCAACTAATGCAGCAGCTACGTGAAGGAAAAGGCTATACTTATGGAATTGGTTCTAGATTTTCAGGTTCAACTTTTAAAGGTCCTTTCACTATTTCCAGCAATGTACGCTCTAATGTTACATTTGAATCTGCAAAATTGGTTAAAGATATCTTAAGTAATTATGGAGAAAACTTCAACGAGTTAGACTTAGATGTGACTAAAAGTTACTTAATAAAAAGCAACGCGAGAGCGTTTGAAACCTTGGGGTCAAAACTCACTATGATTCGAAATATTGGCAATTATAATTTTGATGATGACTATGCCAAACAACGTGAAATCATAGTAAAGGACATGACTGTGGAAGAAGTAAAAAATCTTGCAAAAAAATACTTAGATCCAAATAAAATGATTTATCTTTTTGTTGGAGATGCCGAAACCCAGTTGAATAAATTGGAGCAACTCGGCTTTGGTAAGCCCATCCTTTTAAATAATTAACGGTAAACTAATATTCATTTCACAATTTATACTGAAATTAATCCTATTGTTGCAGATGGAATTTAAACTAAGATCCTGGGATTTAAATGATCTTGAAAGTTTGGTTAAACATGCCAATAATTACAATATTGCAAAAAATTTAACCAATCAGTTCCCACATCCCTATACAAAGAAAAACGGGGAAGCTTTTATTGCCATGGCTACAAAGAACAATCCTCCTAACATATTTGCCATTGCAATACACAAACAAGCTGTTGGTGGAATTGGCTTGCATCCCCAACAAGATATTCATTGTAAAAATGCCGAACTTGGCTATTGGCTTGCTGAGCCTTATTGGGGCAAAGGCATTATTACTAGGGCTATTCAGGAAATCGTTCCTTATGGATTCAAAACCTTTGAAATTGAAAGGATCTTTGCGAGACCGTTTGGAAATAATACCGGATCTCAAAAAGCATTGCAAAAAGCCGGATTTACGTTAGAAGCAACATTTGATAAAACCCTTTACAAGAACGGTGAATATCTGGATGAACTTATTTATGCCATTAGGAGGTAAAACCCAGCAAAAATAAGACTAGTTAGACTGGACTTTTCTATTTTTAACTGTTAAAAGAATAAAATTAATAAGAATATATAACACACTTAAGGCCACTAAACCAAATTTTAAAATAGCAAAATAATAGGCTATGGCGCTCCATTTTTGCTGTAAATCTCCCAATAACAGTTGTATCAGGGCTATATTTTCAATAATATCAAAAAAAGCCGCTAAAAACACTCCCCATATAAATACGAGCCCCATATTATACATTTTTGTATGTTTCCATAAGCGTTCATTTAAGGTATGTATCAGTAATGAAATAAAAAGTGAATACATTATTAGAAACAAAAAATCCATGCCCATACTCATTCCTGCAGCGGTTTTTGCAATTGCATCCCATGATGTTAAAATTGCTTCGGACTGGGACAGATCTTTGGCCAATTCAAATGATACAATTCCATATGAACTCACAGGATTTTTCAGCGGGGCGTCAAAATAGCGCATTACAACACTGATAAGTAACAAAGAAATTAACAGAATAGTTGTAAGCCTTTTTTCAGCTGTTTTCGACAATTTATAAAGCGGAGAAACTATCATGTTGTGCACTATTTTGATATTGATACATAAAATTACCCTTTTTTTACCATTTTCAAAGTTTTGAATCTATAAACACCCTGCTTTTTTTAAAACAATTGCGTATTTTTACAAGCCAATTTATTTGAAATTAATCAATGTATTATTTTATAAAAAATAACCTTTTTTTTTATTTTATGTGCATGTTGTTTATTTCAAATAGTATTTGGTCCCAGAACAATGACCCTCCCATAATAGTTACTACAGGAGATCAGCCTTATTGTCCTTTAACCCAACTAAATATTGCCACAGAATTTGATATTGGAGACCCTGATAACAATTATGTTGAGGCTGTATACATTCAAATATCATCCGGATATGTTTTAGGCCAAGATTTTCTATCACTGACGGGAGACCATCCTAATATAACTGCAACCTGGAGTGCTTCTGAAGGAAAATTGACTTTAAGAGGTGTAACTTCGGTATCTGTTGATTATTGGGATATTATCAATGCCACAAGAGATGTCATTTTTGAAAGTACCTCTCCAAATGTGTCTGGAGAAAAATTTATTTCATTTACTATTGGTGACGCTAATTATTTACCATCCAATGGACATTATTATGAGTATGTTTCAGATTTAGGGATTACATGGACAGCTGCTAAAACAGCGGCCGAAGCAAGAAATTATTATGGATTACAGGGATATTTGGCAACCTTAACTTTTGCTGAAGAAGCACAGCTTGCTGGTAAGCAGGCTGCAGGAACAGGTTGGATTGGTGGTAGCGATGCTGCTACAGAAGGTGTTTGGAAATGGGTTACCGGGCCTGAAGATGGCACTATTTTTTGGAATGGGCTGGCTAATGGATCCACACCAAATTTTGCCTTTTGGAATAATGGGGAGCCAAACAATTTGGGTAATGAAGATTATGCTCACATAACCGCACCAAACGATGGAATATTCGGTTCCTGGAACGATTTAAGTAACACAGGAGCATTTTCCGGTGATTATCAGCCTAAAGGCTATATTGTAGAATATGGAGGGATGCCAGGAGATCCCGAATTACATATCTCTGCAAGCTCCAGAATTTTTGTTCCTGCAATTGATTCGACGGAACCAACATCAATTTGTGAATCTGGAACCGCAACTTTGTCGGCAACCGCAACTGAAGGTACCGTTCTTTGGTTTGACGCTCCTACTGGTGGAACACCTATTTCGATTGGTTCAAACTTTACAACACCTTTAATCTCAAATACCACCACCTATTATGCCTACGCCTCCGTTAACGGGTGTTCCTCCGGTTTCAGAATTCCGGTAGTTGCAACAGTCAATCAAATACCCACCATAACAACAATCACTGAAACAACAATTTGTGGTCCCGGATCAGGGATACTTGCTGCCACGGCATCAGCAGGAATTCTGAATTGGTACAGCAACCCAACAGGTGGTATTTCAATAGGCACAGGAAATACATTTTCAACACCAACAGTAACAAATTCAACAACTTACTATGTTGATGCCAGTGAAAATAGTTGTACTACTTCGGTAAGAACGCCCGTTAATGTGCATGTCGAATATACAGCTATTCCTAGTGCAAATACTACTCAAACATTTTGTGAAAATGAAAATGCCTCCATCGCGGATTTACTAATTTCCGGGATAAATATCAAGTGGTATGCGTCTCCTTCCGGCGGCTCACCTCTAACGATTTCTGAGAAATTAATAACTAAAACCTACTATGCAACCCAAACACAGAATGGCTGTGAAAGTACCACAAGGTTGGGCGTTGGGGTTACTGTTTATGAAGCAGCAAATCCAACGTCTTCTTCTGAAATGCCCAATCTAACTGTTTGTGATGACGAGCTAGATGGAGATGGTACCAATGGGTTTTCGTCCATAAATATCACAACAAATGCTACCACCATCTTAAATGGTCAGTCTGCAGCTAATTTTTCGCTTTCCTATTTTACGGATGGGAATTTTTTAAACGAAATTACAAATCCATCTGCATTTTTGAATACTGTTGCGTTTGGACAAACCATCTATGTGCGAATGCGTAATAACCTTGATGCAACTTGTTATTCCGACACTTCTTTTCAGGTTGAAGTTTTTGCATTGCCTGATGTTCTTCTTGAAGGGGTTCTTAAAAATTGTGATGAAGATGGAGTGCCTGATGGCTTTACTGATTTCAATTTGAATCAGGCAAATGCTATCATTTCTTATGGAGACAATGGACTAACTGTATCTTATTATCGCTCTTTTTCTGATGCCAGTACAGGTGCAGATCCCTTAAATCCATCACCATACAACAATATGAATGGTAGTACGGTTTACGCGCGTGCGGAAAACACAAACGGTTGTTATAGTATTGCTACGATCGATCTTCAGGTTGCAACCACATCCTTTCCTGTGGGATATATTCAGCGGTTACAAACCTGTGATGAAGATAATTCGAATGATGGATTGTACTCTTTTGACCTCACCCAGGCATCCGCAAATTTTATTTCTCAATTTCCAACAGGACAAAATCTGAGTGTACATTATTTTAGAAATCTGACAGATGCACAATTAGAACAAAACGAGATTCTTTCAGAGGATAATTATATAAATGAGACACCGTTTTTACAAAATCTTTATGTAAGAGTTGAGAGTAACGATAATGGTGATTGTTATGGTATTGGTGAGCATTTAACATTAACCGTACATCCCCGGCCAACATTTACTATTGAACCAAGTGCTGTTGTGTGCTTAAATTTACCGGCAATAATCCTGGAAACTCAGCATCCTGAAGGAGTTTATACCTATCAGTGGACGGACGAGACAGGAATTGTAATTGGTGTTGAAGCAACAGTTAGCATTTCGTCAGGAGGAACATATACCGTTATTGCGACATCTGATCTAAACTGTGAATCCTTCCCACAAACTGTAACTGTAATTGAATCTAATATCGCTGCTATTGAAAGGGAAGACGTAACCATTGTTGATAATTCCGCAAATAACACTATTCTAATACATAATGAAAACAACAATTTAGGAGAAGGTGATTATGAGTTCGCTTTGGATAATGGTTTTGGTATATATCAGGAAGAACCATTTTTTGAAATGGTAATCCCGGGAATTCATACCATTTTTGTAAAAGATAAAAATAATTGTGGTATAGCTCAATTAGAAGTGTTTGTACTGGGATTTCCGAATTTTTTTACACCAAACAACGACGGTATCAACGACAGGTGGCAAATCCAAGGATTGGATGAAACTGATATACAAGTAACAAGTATTTATATTTTCGACCGATTTGGGAAAGTTCTTTCCCAGATTGACCCCAAGGGAAATGGCTGGGATGGCATATTCAACGGCAACCCTCTTCCTGCAGAGGATTACTGGTATGCCGTTCAACTTTTGGACCAGGATGGAATTGAACGTAATCTACAGGGACATTTTAGTTTGATAAGAAAATAACCATTTCATCTTTCTTAATGATAACAATTTCGTTCTAATGAAATTTGAGTAGTTTTGACCAATGGTAAAAGATATCCAAATTCGCATACAGCTTGAAGAAGAAAAGCAAAAAGATTCTTTAAAGAAAAAAGCTGCTCGCCATTTGGGTATTGACAGTAAAGATATTACCGCTGTTAAAGTGCTTCGAAAGTCAATTGACGCTCGAAAAGAAACCATTTTTTTTAATTATAAAGTAGCTGTGTATATTCAGGAAGCATTGCCCAATACTTCTGAATATACATTTCAATATAATGACGTTTCCACCGCTAAAGAAATTCATATCGTTGGATTTGGCCCTGCCGGTATGTTTGCAGCATTGCGTTGTATTGAACTGGGTTATAAACCTGTTGTACTGGAAAGAGGAAAAAAAGTTCAGGAAAGAAGACGGGATCTGCGCGCAATCAATCAGTTTCACATAGTTGATGAAGATTCAAATTATTGCTTTGGAGAAGGGGGTGCAGGTACGTATTCTGACGGGAAATTGTATACCCGGAGTCTGAAGCGAGGAGACGTACGCAAAATATTTGAAAACCTTGTTTACCACGGGGCTCCCGAACAAATTTTGGTCGATGCGCATCCACATATAGGGACTAATAAACTGCCCTCCATTGTTCAAAACATTCGAGAAACAATACTAAAATTTGGAGGCGAAATTCATTTTGAAAGCCGCGTGGTTGATTTTATTATCAAAGAACATAAATTACAGGCTATAAGGTTAAAAGACACTAAAGAAATACCTGTACAAGCGGTCATTTTAGCAACTGGACATTCGGCGAGAGATATTTATTACCTGTTACATCAAAAAAATATTAAACTCAGGGCAAAATCCTTTGCTATGGGAGTGAGAGTAGAGCATCCTCAGCAAATTATTGATACCATTCAATACCATTGCAAAGGGAAAAGAGATGAAATCTTACCTCCTGCTTCATACAGTCTGGTACATCAGGTGAATCACCGAGGGGTATACTCATTTTGTATGTGTCCCGGGGGGTTTATTGTTCCCGCAGCAACAGCGCACGGTGAAGTGGTAGTGAACGGGATGTCACCATCTAGAAGAAATAACCAATTCGCCAATTCGGGTATTGTTGTAGAGATCAATGCGGCACAAGATTTACATAAATACGAACACTTTGGAGTGCTTAAAGGGCTTGAATTTCAAAAAGATCTGGAAAAACTAGCCTTTTTGGCCGGAGGACGAACACAGGCCGCTCCTGCCCAACGATTAACCGATTTCGTTGAAGGCAGGTTGTCTAACAATTTAAATCCGACATCGTACCAACCCGGTCTGAAATCAGCTCCACTACATTCTTTATTGCCCAAATTAATTGGAGGTAGATTAAGAAAAGGATTTGCCGAATTCGGGCAAAAAATGAAAGGATATTATACCAATGAAGCGAATGTGGTAGGCGTTGAATCGCGTACTTCTTCCCCTGTCAATATCCCTAGAAATGAACATCTGGAACATCCTGAGATTCAAGGATTGTACCCTTGTGGGGAAGGTGGTGGCTATGCGGGTGGTATAGTCTCATCAGCCATGGATGGTGAACGATGTGCGGAAGCTGCGTCAGGCAATTTATAACATTATCAGATCGTTTTCTTCGCTAATTTTGAAGCAAAATAGGTTATCCGAACAATTCCTTTAACTTTGCCGCACTTATTTAGACCATATGACATTTACAGATTTAGGATTAATTGAACCGCTACTGAAAGCGCTCAGGGAAGAAGGCTACACGCACCCTACTCCAATTCAACAACAATCAATTCCTATTTTGTTAGAGACTAAGGACTTGCTCGGTTGCGCCCAAACGGGAACAGGTAAAACCGCGGCCTTTGCCATTCCGATTTTACAACACCTCTATTTGAATAGACCTTCCATAAAAGGTCGCAGAAAAATTAGATCCCTTATTGTTACTCCTACACGAGAATTGGCCATACAAATTGCCGAAAGCATTACAGTTTACGGTAAATATACAGGCATAAAAAATACTGTCATTTTTGGTGGCGTAAAACAAGGTGGTCAAACAGATGCTTTACGACGGGGTATTGACATTCTCGTGGCCACTCCCGGACGATTGTTAGACTTAATTTCACAGGGTTATATTAGCTTGGATGATGTAAAATACTTTGTGTTAGATGAGGCCGATCAAATGTTGGATATGGGTTTTATCCATGACATTAAAAAAATAATTGCCAAACTGCCTGTAAAAAGACAATCGCTCTTCTTTTCAGCTACCATGCCTTCTGCCATTATAGATTTATCGCGAAAAATTCTTGGTAATCCGTCAAAAGTATCTATAAAACCAGCACAGGCAACTGCTGAAAAAGTGGAACAGGCTGTATATTTTGTAAGTAAGAAAAATAAACCAAAATTACTGATTCATTTATTGCAAGAAAACCCTGAAGCTTCTGTACTTGTTTTTTCAAGAACAAAATATGGTGCTGATAAGATTGTGCGTTTTCTATCGAAAGCAACCATCAAATCAGCTGCCATTCATGGGAATAAGTCACAGGGAGCTAGACAACGAGCTCTGAATAATTTTAAAAATGGTAATTCCAACGTATTGATCGCAACCGATATTGCTGCAAGAGGAATTGATGTTGAGGAACTTTCGCTCGTAATTAATTTTGATTTGCCAAATATTTCTGAAACCTACGTACATCGAATTGGAAGAACCGGACGTGCAAAAGCAAGTGGAATTGCTTTATCGTTTTGCAATGTCGAAGAAAAAGAATTTTTAAGAGATATTGAAAAATTAATCAATCAACAAATTCCAGTGATTGATGAGCATCCTTTTCAAGATGATGAAATTGAAGAGGCACCCATATTTAAAACGACAAAAAATCAACGGAAAAAAGTTGAAAGACGTCAGCATCCTAGCGCCAAAGAAGGAGAAAGAAGCCCTAAAAGAACGGGAAAAAGACCTTATTACAGAAAACGTCGTTGATAAATAATAGCCTTGGTCAAAATAATTTTTATATACTCCTTTGTCCTGATTTTAATGAGTTGAAATCACATATCAATCGAAACATTTAAGAGATTTTATCATAGTTAAATTGAAAATAAATTTTGGCTGCTTTTTTAACTTTGGGAGCCAAGATTAATGTTGACAATATCGTTGGTATCGCCATTAAAGCATACGCACTGTCGATGAGGTTGATAACAAGATCCAATTTAACAACGGATGCAACTATTATTGATATCACATAAAAGTAATTGAAGTATTTCCCATAAGCAGGATTGGTTATAAAACTTAAACAGCTATTTCCATAAAAAGAATATGAAAATAATGTAGAAAAAGCAAAAATCAAAACG
>Ga0316191_10004523_pt1 | contig 10386 bp, 8 predicted proteins | sample Eddworburr2cm_MG_FD_204928 | JGI IMG/M metagenome (GOLD analysis project Ga0316191, IMG submission 204928) | Coastal sediment microbial communities from Maine, United States - Eddy worm burrow 2 cm | ecosystem: Environmental > Aquatic > Marine > Coastal > Sediment | place: USA: Maine | collected... | reverse complement strand
GATCAAACGAGATGGACGACGACCCCGAACCCTATCCACGAGTGCTCAATCGTGACCTCTGACGTTATCTGGGTGATTCTGTGCCTGGTGGGTTCGGGCTTCTTCTCGGCGTCGGAGACCGCCTTGTCGTCGTTGCCCATCACGCGTCTCGAGGCCCTGCGCCAATCGAGCGGCCGGCTGACCCGAGCCGGACTCGACCGCTGGGCCACCGCCCCCCAAGAGCTGCTCATCACCATCCTCGTCGGCAACAACCTGGTCAACGTGCTCGCCTCGGCCCTCGCCACCCGGATCGCGTATCGTCTGACTGATCAGGGCGGCCTCGCCTTCGTGGTCGGAATCATGACCCTTGTCATCCTGGTATTCGGTGAGATCACACCAAAGACCCTTGCCCAGCAGCACTCGGCCTGGGTCTCGGCGCGGGTGGCCCCGGTGCTCTATCTGCTCGATGTGGTGCTGAAGCCGGTGAACCGGGTACTCGGTCTGCTGACCCGGCTGCTGTCCCGCGATCTCGGCCCGCAGCTTGCCGTGACCGAAGAAGACCTCCTCTTCATGATGCGGTTGGCCCACCGCCACGCCGAACTGGGGCGGGAGGCGCGGCTGATGATGGAGTCGGTTCTGCGCTTCCATCACGCGGTCGCGCGCGAGGTGATGATCCCCCGCACCATGGTGGTGATGGTTGCGGTCGATTGGGATCTCATTCGGCTGAAGTCGTTCATCGCCTCGACCCCGCACAGCCGGTTCCCGGTGGTCCGTGACTCGCCCGATGACATTGTCGGCGTCCTCCATGCCAAACACCTGATGGACCTCGACCCCGCACAACCGTGGCGCCGTATCGTCGTGCCGCCTCTTTATGTGCCCGAGGGCCGGTTGCTGTCCGATCTGCTGCAGGACTTCCGAAACACCGGCCAGCACCTGGCGGTGGTGCTCGACGAGTACGGCGGGTTTTCCGGCGTCGTCACCCTCGAGGACGCCCTCGAGTTGGTGGTGGGCGAGATCGAGGACGAGTTCGATCAGGATCTCGAGACCGCGGTGATCGAGGACGCTGAGGGCTGGGTGGTCCCCGGCTTCCTGTCGCTGAGGAGGCTCGAGGGTCTGGTGGAGCGGGCCATCGAGGAACCCGAGGACATTGAATCCGTGGGCGGTCTCATCGCCCATCTCGAAGAAGGCGAAGTCGTGCCGGGAACCACCGCCTCGTGGGACGACCTCGAGCTCGTTGTCAAGGCGACTGATGACGGTCGCCCCACCCGGGTCCGGGTGCGGCGTCCGCCCAGGCGCAAGAAGTAGCTGAACGCGGGCGCTCCGAATAGGCGCTATTCCAGGCGAGTGAAGGCCGGCCCTGGTTTTTGGAGGCCGCGGCAGCGCAGCACCCGCAGGCTGCGGATGAGCCGTCCCCGGCGGTGGATCTCGATGGGGGGCTGCTCCTCTACCTCGGCGAAGATCTCGGCGAGCTTCTCGTGCAAGTCGCCGCGACGGTCGTTGGCGATGAAGAGGAAGCTCCCGCCGGCGAGCTCCTCGGGGTCGTGCCAATAGAGTGAGGCCAGGCCGTGGAGCCCGTTGTTGACGTTGGCGAGCCGGGTTTCCAGTTCTCCTCCTGAGAGGAAGCCCAGGAGATGGGTATTGGTGTAGCTCGATGAGGCCATGATCTCGCCGGGCTTGAGTCTCGCGGCGACCTCGCGGGCGATCTCCTCGTTGCCGATGATGGCTGCCGCCGATGAGGTGCTCACCCGACCCGGGCGGCCGCTGTAGGCCCACTGGATCTCGAGCAGTTTCTCCGGGACGGCGACGATGGCGAGCACCGTCGTCGACAGGGCCAGCCCGAAGATGACGCCGCTGATCACCAGTCCGCGTTTGAAGCGGAAGGTGAGCATGACCAGCATGGCGGTCGCGACCACCAATCCCGGCGCCCCCCAGTGGGGTGACATCCGCGAGCGCAGCGCGAGCAGCCCGAAGAAGGCAAGCGGGGTGACGGCGGAGACCAAGGCCACCCGCCAGGCCGGTTCCATGCGCTTTCGCGCGATCCACCAGGCCGCTCCGAGCGCGATGGCGAAGGTGGGTGAGAGAAGCAGGAGATTGGCGCCGAGGTACTCGCCGAAGAACTTGAGCGTGAAGCCCGCCGACTGGTGGCGGCCTTCAAGCTGGAATGCGATATTGTCCCAGTTGTGCTGCGCCGCCCAGATCCACACCGGGGCGGTGCAGGTGAAGGCCAGTGCCGCCGCGAGATAAGGGGTGGCGCTCTTGAGGTGGCGTTTGCCCTCACCCCAGATCACCGCAGCCAGAATCACCGCCAGGGCGAGCACCATGGGGAACTTGGCAAGGAAACCGAGACCGATGGTGAGACCAAAGCCCCACCAGCCGCGGCGGTCGCCGTCGGCCACCGCCATGGCGGCCCAGGTGGCCATGGTGTAGGCGGCGACCATGGCGATGTCGGTGGACTCGTATGACGAACCGAGAAAGACCAGCGGCGTGCCGTGGAGCAGCAGGTAGGCGAGCCCGGCCTCGCGATAGCCGCCGCCGAGGCGGCGCACCACCGGAAGGAGAGTCAACGCGATGAGCAGGCTCGCCAGGATCGCCGGCGAACGCACCGCGAGGTTGGTCTCACCGAAGACAGCACGGAAGGGGATCATGGCCCAGATCACCAGTGGCGGCTGGTCGAAGTAGCTCCAGTCGAGGTGGCGCGAGCAGTCCCAGTAGTAGGCCTCATCGCCGGAGACCGGGGTCGCGACGGCGATGACAACGTGGAGCAGCGTCGTGGCGAGAAGGATGAGGAGGTAGAAGTTCTTGTCGGTGACTTTCATCAGGGGCATTCAATCACGGCCGGGCCGTGTGTCCAAGGTCTCGTATCGTTTGAATGAACTGCCAGAGCGCAAAGTACGCAGAGGACCCCTCGGTACTTGATCGATCTCGTGGCCTTCGGCTTGTCGATCGGTGGGATTCGGAGGGTGTGTTTTGAAACACAAAGGACACCAGGAACCACGAAGGAACCACGAAGCATTGCATTCTTCGACCCTGGTTTCCCCAACCTTGAAGGCACATCGGGCCTTGCGATGAGTCAAGAACCTCTGTGGTGTCTTTTGTGGATCTTCGTGTTCTTCGTGGTTCAACCTCGTGCGTTCGCGACCTCGAGGGAATGCCATGGCCGCCTCGACTGGGGTGGTTCTTTTCGCCGTTGTTTTGCTCTGCGAAGGGTGGCTCCCTCGGGAAACCGCGTCTCCGGACACCGGGTTCGGTGTCGCGCTTCCCGGCCGGTGTTCCTGAGGGAACCGGTTGATGATCCGTCCTTCGTAGGCAGGGCCTTCAGACCCTGCCCCAGAGACATCGAAGGTTGTCGAAAAAACCGTCGGTGTGTCAGCCGGGACCGAGGCCATACCGTGCTGGGAGGCCGCACAGATTCTCAATGTCTCTGAGGCAGGCCGTAAACGACCTGCCTACGGATTCCTGGCAAGGGTTGCTCAGCCCAGCTCCCGCTTCACCGCCTCGGCGAGGCGGTTGGCCATCTCCTCGATCTCGTGGGCGTCCTCGCCTTCGACCATCACCCTCGCGAGTGGTTCGGTTCCCGAGTAGCGCAAGAGCACCCTGCCCCGGTTCTCGAGGCGGGTTTCGACCTCCACAAGCTCTGCGGCAACCAGTGGGAGCTCGTCGAGGGGTCTCCGTTCGGCGACGGGCACGTTGAGCAGAAGCTGGGGCATCCGGACGAGGTCCGACAGCGCCGAGGTTCGCCGTGAATCGGCGGCGGCGATGGCGAGCAGGTGGCTGCCGGTGAGCAACCCGTCACCGGAGACCGAATAGTGTGAGCAGATGATGTGGCCAGACTGCTCGCCGCCGAGAGCAACACCCTCTCCGGCCATGGCGAGCCAGACGGCGCGATCACCCACGGGGCACCGCGTCATGGACAGACCATCATTGCGCAGCGATCGCTCGAGCCCGAAGTTGGACATCACGGTGGCGACCACCCGATTTCCCGGCAGCCGGTCGCGGGCCTTGAGGTGTCGGGCCCAGGCGAGAAGGATGTCGTCGCCGTCCAGGAGGCGGCCCTTTTCGTCGACGAGAATGGCCCGGTCCGCGTCGCCGTCGAGGGCGAGACCGGCGTCGGCGCCTTCCGAAAGCACCCGGTCGACGAGGTTCCGGGGCGAGGTGGCGCCGCAGTCGCGGTTGATGTTCGCGCCATCCGGAGATGCGGCGAGGACGGTGACCCTTGCGCCGAGCCGATCGATGAACTCGGGCCCGATCTCCGACGCGGCGCCGTTGGCGCAGTCGAGCACAACGTGCATTCCGGCGAGCGGCCGCGGTGCCTCGTGCGACGCCATGAGCAGTTCGAGATAGTCCGCCGCCAGCGCCGTATCGACGGGCGGCAGACCCGACGCCATGGTCGGTTCCACGGCGAGGAGCTGTCGCTCGAGCTTGCGCTCGACCTCGTCATCGATCTTCTGACCCCCGCGACCGATGACCTTGATCCCGTTGTCTTCGGCGGGGTTGTGCGACGCCGAGATCACCACGCCGGCGGCGCATGTGCTGCCCCGAAGCAGCTGTGAGACGGCCGGTGTCGGCAGGACGCCGCCCCAGGTGACCTCGCCGCCTGATGCCTGAAAACTGGTCGCCATCCATCCCGCCAGGGTCTCGGTGGAGGCGCGGGTGTCGCCGGCGAGCAGAATCGAGGGTTCACAGCCGGAGGAGCGAAGTTCCCGAGCAAGGGCCGCGCCCAGCCGGAGGACGGTGTCCTCGTCCAGTGGCCACTCCAGAGCGCGGCCACGGATACCGTCGGTGCCGAAGAGGCGGGGTGCCACGAGCTATTGGTCCTGTTCCGATGTCGGTGTCGGTGTCGGTGTCGGCGTCGGAGTGATGTCAGAAGCGACAACGTCGACGATCACGACAAGGGGAACCACGGTGAGCGAACGGAGAAGAGGATCCGGAAGGCGGGGCAGGACGGTGGCCTCCACGGGTCCGGTGGCTCCCTCGACCGAGATCGGGGTGGTTTCCACCCGCTCGAGCTCGAGGACCCGGCTTTCGGGCCCCTGGACGTTGACCTGGAGGGGAGAGATCCGGATCTCGCTGATGGCGAAGCCAGGCGCGGGCACGCCCTCCACCACCGGCATCAGCGCGATATTCGCGCTGATGAGGCGTTCGAGCTCGAGAGTGATGGCCGACGGTTCGATGCTGACGACCTCGACATCGTCGGGAAGCGGGATGCCGGCCGCATCGATGGTGAACGAACCCGTGCCGGGACGGGCGTCGGCGAGGTTGAGATAGACCTCGAGGCCGGCGGCCGCATCCAGACTCTTCGACAGGGGCCCGCGAAGCTGGAGCGAGATCGTGTCCGGGACGCTGGACATGAGCACGAGCTCGCGCGGCATGTTGACCAGGGTGAGAGCGGCCTTGACGCCGCGGACCGAGATGTTTTCGTTCTTCTGGCCGGCAAGCCCGTACCAGAGCAGGATGGCCACCACCAGGGCGACCATGAAGTGCAGCGGGTGTTGCGGACGCAGCATCAGGTCTTCCCGTTGTCGTGAGCAGCGAGCTCGAGGGCGTGCTCGGCCAGGGCGTTTCGCAGGGTGGTCTCGTCGAGGGGACGAAGGAGTTGTTCCTCCACCGCGAGGGAGATGGTGCCGGTTTCCTCGGAAACGACGATGACCAGGGCGTCGGACTCCTCGGTTAGCCCGATGGCGGCGCGGTGACGGGTGCCGAGCTCGCTCGAGAGTCGGTGTCGGGTGGTCAGCGGAAGAAAGCAGGATGCGGCGACGATCTTGCTCCCCCGCAGCACCACCGCACCGTCGTGGAGGGGCGTCCCGGGGATGAAGATGTTGAGCATGAGGTCGTAGGAGAAGATTGCGTCGAGGGGGATTCCCGTATCCGCCCACGCGGCCAGGGAGTCCTTGCGCTCGATGGCGATGAGCGCGCCGATCCGTTTCGACGCCAGCGCCTGGACCCCGAGGGCGAGCTCGTTGAGCGGTGCCGTGCCTTCATCCGGCTCGCTCTTCCAGCGCAGCAGGGTTCGCGAGCCGAAGGCGGCGAGCATGCTGCGGATCTCGCGCTGAAAGAGAACGATGATGGCGATGGGCAGGAATGCGAGCAGGTTTCCGAGAATGGTCGACAGGGTGATGAGATCGAGGGTGCGGGAGAAGAAGTACAAGCCGGTGATGATCAGAATGCCCCAGAGCATCTGCATGGCTCGAGTGCCGCGAAGCAACACCAACAGGGCATAGAGCAGGAGGGTCACGACGAGCACGTCGACGACGTCGGCGAGACTCACGTTCAGGGAGCTCAGTTCGCGCAGAAAGCCGAGGAGCCAGTTCATGCCGCCGACTCCGAGATCAATCTCGCCAGCGCGAGGAACTGGACAGCCGGGCCGGGATTGTGGACCCGCACCGCCACGCGCTCGAGACCGATGCACGGGATGAGCGCAGCCAGAGTGCCCCCGAGACGGCCGTCCACCGGCGCACCGGTGAGACGTCCGATGAAGGACTTTCGCGATGGTCCCACGACCACCGGATGGCCCGCGCTCACAAGTTCGGGCAGGGCCGCAAGGAGAGCTAGGTTTCCTTCATCGTCCTTGCCGAAGCCGATGCCCGGGTCCACCCACACCCGATGGGAAGGGATCCCTGCGGCGATGGCGGCGGTGGCGCGTTCGCGCAGGTAGATGTGGACATCGGCCACCACGTCGTCGTAGTGGGTGTCCCGCTGCATGGTTTGGGGTGTGCCGCGGCGGTGCATGAGCACGATGGCGGCGTCGCGATCCGCCACCAACTCGAGCATTCCGTCCTCGGCGGCCGCGCTGACATCGTTGACGATGTCGGCGCCGGCGTCGAGCGCTTGCCCGGCAACCCCGATCTTGGTGGTGTCGACCGAGATGACGGCGGATGGATGGCGGGAGCGGAGCTCGCGGATCACCGGGACGACGCGCCGGCATTCTTCGTCGGCGTCCACCGAATCGGCGCCCGGGCGGGTCGATTCTCCGCCGATATCGATGATCCGAGCCCCGGCCACGAGGTGCCGCTGACCTTCGCTGATGGCCTCGCCGGCGGTGAGGAATCTCCCGCCATCGGAGAAGGAGTCGGGGGTGCAGTTGACGATCCCCATCACCACCGGCCCACGGCCCGTCCACAGCTCGTCGAGCCGTGTTGCTGTTGCCGCCGGGCCCGGGGTTCCTGTGGTCGCAGTCACGCCGATTCTGTGACCTCCTGATGATCCTTCTGCTTGAACCGCCTGATGGCGTCGACATCGACGTCAGAGTGCTGTGCAATGAGCTTGTAGATCTCCTCGCCGTCGAGGACCTCGTCCTCGAGCAGACCGACGGCGATCGCCTCGAGAGCCTCTCGGTGTTCGTCGAGAATCGTGCTCGCATCGTCGTAGGCCTCGGTGATGAAGCGGCGGATTTCCTCATCGATGGCCATCGCCGTTGAATCCGAGTAGTCCTGGTGGCGAGAGAACTCCTTGCCGAGGAAGATGGACTCTTCACGCTTGCCGAAGGTGAGCGGCCCCATCTTGGAACTCATGCCCCATTCGCAGACCATCTTCCGGGCGAGTTCGGTGGCCCGCTCGAGGTCGTTGCCGGCGCCGGTGGTCATGCTCTCCGATCCGAAGATCAGTTCCTCGGCGAGCCGACCGCCCATGAGGACCCGCAGATTGGCGTCGAGGTAGTCCCGTGAGTAGGTGTAGCGATCTCCCAAAGGGAGTTGCTGGGTGAGCCCAAGGGCCATCCCGCGCGGAATGATGGTGACCTTGTGCAGCGGATCCGCTTCGGGAACCATCACCGCCACCAGCGCGTGGCCCGCTTCGTGGTAGGCGGTGGTGCGCTTCTCCTCCTCGGACATGGCCAGGGAACGGCGCTCGGAGCCCATCATGACCTTGTCCTTGGCGAACTCGAAGTCGTTCATGTCAACCTTCATCTTGTTGAAACGGGCTGCTCGCAGGGCGGCTTCGTTGACCAGATTCGCCAGATCGGCGCCCGAGAACCCCGGAGTCGAGCGGGCGATGACCGCGAGCTCGACATCGGAGGCGAGGGGGATCTTCACGGTGTGGACCTCGAGGATGCCCTCGCGTCCCTTGACATCCGGAGGGTTGACCACGATTCGGCGATCGAAACGACCCGGACGCAGCAGCGCAGGGTCGAGGACGTCGGGACGGTTGGTGGCGGCGATGAGAATCACGCCCTCGTTGGACTCGAAGCCGTCCATTTCCACCAACAGCTGGTTGAGGGTCTGTTCCCGTTCGTCATGGCCACCGCCGAGCCCGGCGCCGCGGTGGCGGCCGACGGCGTCGATCTCGTCGATGAAGACGATGCAGGGTGCGCTCTTCTTGCCCTGTTCGAAGAGATCACGCACCCGCGAGGCGCCGACTCCCACGAACATCTCGACGAAATCCGAGCCCGAAATCGAGAAGAACGGGACATCGGCCTCGCCGGCAACGGCCCTCGCGAGCAGGGTCTTGCCGGTCCCGGGCGAGCCCATGAGCAACACACCCTTGGGGATCTTGCCGCCGAGTCGCTGGAACTTCTTCGGGTCCTTGAGGAAGTCGATGATCTCCTCGAGCTCTTCCTTGGCCTCGGGGACGCCGGCGACATCATCAAAGGTGACCTTCTTCTGCTCCGGTGTCAGCAGTTTGGCCTTGGACTTGCCGAAGGACATGGCCTTGGTGCCGCCGCTCTGCATCTGCCGGAAGAAGACAAACCAGAGGCCGACCAGGATGAGCAGCGGCGCCCACGACAGCAGTGCGGTGAGCATCCGGCCATCGGTGGGTTTCTCCACCTTGATGACCACGTCGTGCTCGCGCAGATCATTGACCAGATCGTCGTAGCCGGGGTTGTAGGTGAAGTGGTCGTAGCGCGGTTGCGGGCCATCCTCCTCCCTCGCCATCCCGGTCTGGATGTGAATCTGCTCGCGCTTGATCAGGACCTGCTGCACCTCACCGGCGGCGACCCGGTCGAGAAACTCAGAAAACGGGATCTCGCGACTGGTGGTCGAGTAACCCCTGAGGACCTGGAGGATGAGCATCACCCCCACGATGATCACGGCCCACATGAGGACGGTTCTTACGGTTTGATTCACGGTCCGATTGCCTCCCGCCGCAACCCGTTGAGGGTGGGCGCTAAGGAGAACCTCACGAGGTGGCCGAATCTTCCCCCCGTGCGATGACGCACAGATCGGGAAGATTGGTGTGCTGACTGCGGCTCGGGCCGAGGCCGTAGCCGATCAGATAGCCCTCCGGCACCTCGGTGAAGGCGGCGTAACGCGCCGACAAGTTGACACTGCGCATCTGCGGTTTGTCCACCAGCGCGACGACCTCGATGGAAGCCGGGTTCTGCTGGCAGAGATGTGTGATCAGGTAGTTCTCGGTGACTCCCGAGTGGAAGACGTCCTTGAGGATCAAGACATGGCGGCCCGCCACGTTGATCCTGGTGGCGAAGGTGAGGCTCACGACCTCACCCCGATCGCCCGCTGCGGTGGTCACGTCGACAAACTCGAAGTCCACCGAGATCGATGGATTGAAGAGACGGGAGATGTCGACGAGGAAGAAGGCCGAACCCTTGAGAATACCCACGAGGGTCAGTTCCTTGCCCTCGTAGTCGGAGCTGATTTCGGTGACCAGCTCCTCGAGCCGCCGGTGAATCTGATCTGCGGTGAAAACCACCCTTGGGGTGCTCATGAGCGAAATACCTCCACGACCCGGTTGCTCGGATCCCCTGGTTCCGGATACTGCCACACTCCGGGAATCCAACGAATCATATCATTCTCGCAGAATAGCGGCCACGCCGAGCGGAGGTGGCGAGGGAGTGCTTCGGAGATCATTTTCTGCACTCTTCGCGTCGCTCCCCGGGAGACCTCGACGCGATCGTCGGCGCGCGCCGGACGGAGACTGACAACCGCCTCCGCCGAAACCGGGCGCGATCGCCAGCGGGCGTTCGGGTGAGGGTCGTTCGGGGTGGTGATCCGCGCCTGCCACCCGGGAACGGCCAATGCCACAGCCCGGCCGGATTCCAGGGTCATCTCGGCGCCTGCCGGATCCGTGGGTGGCTCGGCCCAGAGCCTGCTGCGAGCGATGCGAAGCCGCCAGCGCCCATTCATGGTCACCGACCTCGGTGAGCCCGTGTCGAGGCAGAGATTGAAGAGCTCGAGTTGACGCCGCGTGGTGCGGTCGACTCCCAAACGGCGCATCTGGCCGTGCAACCAGCGGGCTCGAAGCGCTCGCGGAAGATCGGAGAGGGTGTTGATGTCGATGCCGCCGACCGGATCCCAAGGATCGACGAATTGGGCCTGCCGATCGAGCTCGGCTGACAGGAGGGCCTCTCCGTCGGAGATGGCGGCCGCCAGGTTGATGAGGTGGTCGCGCAATCGCGGCGTCTCGGTCTCGAGTCCGGGAAGAATGACGTGCCGGACGCGGTTTCGTAACCGGTCG
>Ga0316191_10004522_pt1 | contig 10387 bp, 9 predicted proteins | sample Eddworburr2cm_MG_FD_204928 | JGI IMG/M metagenome (GOLD analysis project Ga0316191, IMG submission 204928) | Coastal sediment microbial communities from Maine, United States - Eddy worm burrow 2 cm | ecosystem: Environmental > Aquatic > Marine > Coastal > Sediment | place: USA: Maine | collected... | reverse complement strand
CTTTAGCAGGATTCAGCCTATCCTTGCACTGAATCTGTGATTTTCTTGGTCATACGCATTAGATGTTGGTGGTGTTTTTGGAAAAACAGGAAGAAAACGGAGTGATCAGGTTACTCCTATAATCTTTGTTTTCTGGGAAAATAGCTTTTATTCGTCTTATACTCCTTTTTTCGCCTTCAACTTGCTACACCAGTTCGGCGGAGCACTCAATAAACCAGGTCCCCCAGCGAGTACATTGCGCGAGCCAGGGTGCCGCCGGAGAGTGTTCGAGCGTTAAACCCGTTCTGGGTGAGGATACGCGTCGCGGCATAGGCGCGCTGGGCAGAACGGCAGATAACCAGTATCTCCCGGTTGTGCGGTAGCTCTTCGAGGCGATTCCGTAACTGACCCAGGGGGATGTTGAGCGCACCCGGAACGCGCTCCACGGACAGCTCAACGGGTTCACGCACATCGAGGAGAAAGCCGTCGCCACAGCCGTCCCAGTGAGTCTGCGGCATGTCGCCGCGAACGACGTTTGCGGCAACCATGCCGGCAAAATTGACCGGGTCCTTGGCGCTGCCGAATTGCGGCGCGTAGCAAAGTTCAGCCTCTTCGAGGTCATAGATCGTCGCGCCCATCTGGATGGCCATCGCCAGTGCACTGATGCGCTTGTCGACGGCAGGACCATCTTGTCCGAGCGCCTGTGCGCCGAGGACGCGGCCGTCAGATTTACGGAAAATGATTTTCAACCCGAGCATTTTCGCTCCCGGATAATACCCCGCGTGTGAATTAGGGAAGAGGTAGATCTTCTCGTAATCCTGGTCACCCAGGTTCCGTAGTGTCTTTTCATTGACTCCGGTCCATGCGGCGGCGCCATCGAACAAGCCAATGATCGAGGTTCCCTGGGTGCCCCGATAGCGGGCATCGCGCCCGGCGATCACATCGGCGGCTATTCTGCCCTGACGATTGGCTGGCCCGGCCAGTGCGATGAGACTCCACTGGCCGGTCACGAAATCTTCGACCTCGACGACATCACCGACAGCGAAGATATCCGGGTCGCTGGTACGCATTTGCTCATCCACGCGAATGCCGCCGCGCTCACCGAGCTCAAGTCCCGCCGTTTTAGCCAGCGTGGTATCCGGCCGCACACCGATCGCGAGGATCACGATGTCTGCCGGATAGACTCCGCCCGACCCCGTCAGGACTTCGATCGCTTTGCCGTCCATCTGCCTGAACCCAACGACACCATCGTTGGCGACGACCCGCACACCATGTCTTTTTATGTGCTCCTGTACGAGGCACGCGATCTCGGGGTCCAGTGGTGACAGTACATGATCGGGTTTCTGGATCAGAGTCACATCAAAGCCAAGATGAACCAGGTTTTCGGCCGTTTCCAGACCGATAAAGCCCCCACCCACCACGACTGCCCGCCGCACGGGCTTGAGCATCTGGATTCCCGAATAACTGTACATCCCGGAAAGGTACTCCGTGCCTCCCTCGATCCACTTCCGTATCGTCCTTACGTCCGGTACCGTCCGCACATGAAATATCCCGGGAAGGTCAATTCCCGGTAAAGGTGGACGCACCGAAGACGCACCGGGCGACAGCACCAGTTTGTCATAGGATTCGGTCGTGACTTCGCCGGTCTCAACGTTGCGAAGATTTATGGTCTTGTTTTCCGGCGAAACAGAAATGGCCTCGCAGTTGGTCCGCACATCAATGGCAAACATGTCGCGAAAAGTCCGTTCCGACGCCACCAACAGGCTGGACTCTTTTTCGATCACCCCACCGACATGGTAGGGAAGTCCGCAATTCGCGTAAGAGACATAAGGCCCGCGTTCCACCATCAGGATTTCAGCTTTTTCGTCCAGCCTGCGCAAACGCGCGGCACACGATGCCCCGCCTGCCACACCACCTACGACAACTACTTTCATCTTTTACTCCGTCGTTGTTCGTGTTCTTCTCATCAATATAACTGTTGGTTTCAAAGGGCTTACTTGAATTGGCTGTTCAAGCCAATGAAAATCTGCCACTCCGGCCAACCGGCACCCTTGTCTGCGAGCGAATATTATGGCTCGATAAACAGGTTGAAAACCACTTTTTCCGTTGCAATGACCTTACCTATTCCCAGTCCAATCGGCACACTGTAGGTGTCGTTCTCGAAGTTGTAGGTCATAACTGCGGATGAACGCAGGTAGGTTCCGGCACCAAGTTGGTAGAAAAGGAAAGGCTGGAACCCCCCGATGTTCACATCTGCGCGATTGTCCGAACCGGCGAAGCTCGCTTGCCAACTCAACAAATAGCCATACTGGAAAACCGGTAAGGCAAAATTGAATAGTGTATTGACCAATCCAGCTGACCACTTTCCGCTGCCCAGTGCGTCCTTGCTCGCCGTGGGCGCCGTGATCTGTGGCCCTATGCCGAAAGCCAGGGTTGGGTTACCGGTGTCGATCAGGTAAGCGGCGAACGCGTTCATATCGCCTAACCCTGTCTGGTGGTTGAACTGGGGTGGAACCGGGTAAGTGTTGAGAGGCAGCGAGGCGCGCATGATCCAACTCGTTTTACCAAGGGTAAAGGGTTTCGCAAAGCGCGCCCAAACCTGGTTGGCATCCTCGTCGGTTTCGGTCAGCTCACCGATGTAATAATCATGTACGTTGAACGCGGTGAAATTCGCGAGTGGGTTATTCGCCTGTGCCAGTGCGTCGTTCCCCGCTGAATTTTCCTGTGCATGGGACATGGTGGTAAAACAACAGAGCGTGATATACACGACTGCCGCAAGTTGCCATTTGCTGAATTTTTTCATGAATTTGAAACCTCTGCGTGCGCCAAAAATAAAACTACGCGGCAGACCTCGTTGCGAGGTCTGCCGCACACGCTTTCGACTAAGATCCTAACTGGCTAACCGACCCTCCCCTGCATGGTCGGAATCTTCTCCATCTTTTTAATCTTGATCGCATCCTCAAGCAGCTCTTTACCGGCTTGAGCAAGAAACTCCGGTGCGGCCCATTTTTCCACATCGAAGTCGTTCTTGATGTAACCATGCTTGAGCATAAAGTTCTTGCCGATATTGACCATTGCAATGTTCTGCGCTGACAAATTGGGCACCATGTCTACGTGCTTGATACCCTCATAGGTGTCGTCTTCGTCCAGGTAGTAGGTTTGCTTGTTGAGAATTGCAGCAGCGGCGCGCTTGTGCTCGTTAGACCAGCGCCCAACCCGTATCATACCTTTCATGAAGGCCACGACAAGTTCTGGATGCTCATTGGCCATGACCTCGGTGCAAGTGATGATGGCGGGGATATTGGCCACTTGCAGCCTCCAGTCCGGATACCTGGACAGGTCTTCGATCGCAGCCATCTCCCCCGTCGCTTCCTGGATATGCTGAAATACTTTGCTTTGTGAGTAAATAGCATCAACCTTTCCCTCAAGGAGCGCGGTTTCCAGCGGACGGAAAGCCAGGTCATGTTTGTGGTCACGGTTCAATTGCCAGTAACTCGGGTTGATCATGGGCTTGAGCATGGCGGGGTCGTCGTACCAGTCATCCGGATAGGGGAAGTCGACCAGATTGACGTCCTTTACCGTCATGCCGTTCATCTGCAACATCAACAGGATGCCCTGGTGTTCCTGGATGCGCCACCAGTCATTCTTGAGCGTGTTCAGGCTCTTGGTAATGCCAATCTTTTTGCCTTTCAGGTCGCTCATCCGGAAGATCTTGTCGTTGGCGCGGACCATCATGCAGCCGCCTTCATAGGGCACATGTGTGAGGCCCAGCATGCGGGTGCGGCGATAATCCGCATGGACGTGGATGGGCGGGAACAGGCCACCGAAGCGAATCAGGTTTTCCTGGTTGTGGATGTAATGCGGGTACCAATCGGTTTCCGGGACCGAGCGGAAATAAGCATACTTAACGCCGATTTTTCCAAACTCCTCAGCAGTCCAACCCAGTTCCTGGTCGACATTACTGGCGGATATCAAGGGACAGTTGGTGTAGTACACCTCGTTCCAATCCAGGCTTATCGTGGTGGTCATTTTGCCGTCAACTTCTTTCTTTACGGCCCTGCTGCCTTCTTCAGCAGCCATCGCGCTACTTACCACCCCACCTGACACCAACGCTGCACCCGCAGCAACCCCTCCAATTCCCGCCAACGCTTCACGTCGTGTCATACCATTTTCAACAGTCTTATTTTCAGTGCTCATCTTAGTTTTCCTTTAGTTCCCAATGTTAGCCCTGACCGCATTGGTGCACGGGTATAAAAATATTCGGGCGCTTTGCAATTAATCTACTCACTTCAGCTACTGGTTTTGTTCCGTCGCTTCCTTAGCGCTTACCGACCTCACTCGCTCGGGATCAGGCTTGTAGGTCCAACGCAGCCCTGAGTTTTTCCAGCCGTTTTTAAGCCGCTGGCCCTGAAAGACGCTTTGCGGGTCTTTGACCGCATCGCCCTCCATACCGTCGGTGATCTGGTAAACATTGGTGAAACCGGCTTCGGCCAGCGCATTCACAGCCATCGCGCTGCGACCGCCGGAGCGGCACATGACCAGGATCGTATCAGTCGGCTGGGCTACCTCATTCACGAGCGAGAGAAAATCAGGATTAGGCTGCATGGCGAAGCGGTCCTTCTCTGCATCCCAATCGTCGGTTTGAAACAGCAGGGGAATATTCCAGGCCATCGGTGCATGACCGACAAATAGATATTCTTCAAGCGTGCGGACATCGAAAACCTTTACGGCATCAGGAGCGGCAAGCCACTTGTCGTAAGCTTCCGCAGCAGTCAGGTAGAGACCAAGACTGGTCTGCTTGCCTTCGGGAATATCAGGCTTTGTTGCCTTTTCATTGGCGCTTGCCAAGCTTGTGAAACCTGCCAGAACGATCAGGCAAAACAGCAGAGGTAAAAAAGCAGCGAAAAATCGGTTTGATTTCATCAAATAGCCCTCCAGTTGTACCGGAGTAGCATACTACTCAGAGTCGGGGAGCGTAACTCGTAATTTTTCTAGTGCAGGATTGAAAATTTCCGAATGAAGTCAATTACATTCTAATCTCTAAATGGACAAACCCCGCGCCAAGGCTGGGACATCATCAGGAACAGCTGTCCAGCTGGAACCCGGAGCAAAGCGGCTGATAGATGCTGTGATATCTGCAGTTTCGCCAGTAAGTTGCCCGTTTATGAGGTAATCGTAGGCGCCCGCTTTTGCGTTTTCGTCCTGTGAATACAAAATACGAAAATGGTACCCAAGAAATGGCAGACTTTGCGACTCCACGTCGTTGACAGTATCTGCCTGCCAATACAAACCAGCGCGGGTTCCGGGCGCGCACTCAAACAGTTGCGCGCATTCAAGCACACTAACACCGCCATGATCAGCCTGGGAATACCAGCGTTGTCCTGCAGTTTATATGTCCGGTAACGCTATGGCATTGAGCTCGTGGACTCCAACAGGACCATTGCTTACCAGGTTCAGAATTTCGCGATATACTGCTTGCCTTCCATGCAGGCACTGAACGCTTTCTTGAAATTATCCATTTGAACCTGGCTGGCCTGCTGTGTCTGTTGGGACTGGGCCTGGACCTGTTGCTGGGCTTGTTGCTCTGCCTGGCGTCCCCTGTGCCGTCCCGCGACCACTCCGGCGGCAGCTCCATAGGCCGCACCCTTGCCCGCGTCATCATTGGCAATTTCACCGATTACGGCACCTGCGACTGCACCGCGAACCGCGCCTCTGGCGCCGGCCCCTTTTCCAGCCTGGCTGGCCTGCTGCTGCGCGGCCTCAGCCTGTTGCGCATCGGCGGCCTGCTGTTTCTGAAGCTGAAACGGATCACTTCCGGTATTACCAACCGCCCAGTCATAACATGCGGCCTCGTCCTGTGACTGTTGTGCGGCTTCCTGGCCGGACGCGGGAAAGACCTGAATACCCAGTGTTGAGGCCAATGACTGCTGTGCCTGAAGTGGCGTTGTTAAAAAAGCTGAAAGAACTGCCCCACATAAAACGGTTGTAATTCGCATCATTTAAACTCCTTCTTAAAAGGCTCCGATCCGAAAACCATTGCTTGACTGCACCAGTGCACAATCAAAGATTAACTTCAGTGTATCTTAAGACTTACCTGCACCGGATGGAACCCGTAATTTTTCCAAGAGGCTCATCTGAGAATTACGATTCAAGCCAAACCTGCCGGACGAGCAATTGAATAAATACGCCCCAGAAGTCTTTCAGGAAAAAACAGGTAAATTTACGGGTAGCAAGGCTTTCCATACAGGTATCTACTGTCACGTGGGTTGACGAAGCAATTTTTCCGAAACAATGTTTTTCTTAGCGGCGATGAAAACATGGGACACCAAGGCTCGACATGCGCAATACTCGCTGACCGTCACACAGCCCTTTCCGAAGGCATTCGGGGGCTGCTTGAAACGACCTTCCAGACGGTTTATACAGTGGCTGACGCCAAGTCGCTGTTAGAAGGCGCCGAACGATTGTCACCATCCCTGATCGTACTGGATCTTTCGCTGGGCGGTAGTGACTTCCCGCTATTGATGAAAGAGATTCATCGATTGTCACCAGGATCCCCGGTACTGGTATTATCCGTTCATGATCAGCTTACTGTCGCCCGAACTGCGTTGGCTTGTGGAGCACAGAGCATCGTGTTGAAACGCAGTATCAGCAGTGACTTTCTGACCGCGGTCGCTGCCGTTTTGTGTGGAGAAAAATATATCTCTCCGGGGTTCGGAAATGGTGCTGCGCTGACCTGAAACCCTTCATAATTCACTGATACCACTTTGCACGGCAAAACGTATCAGCTCAGCACTGGTGGAGATGCCAAGGGTTTCCATCATCGTATATTTGTGGAATTCAACCGTTCGTGCGGAAATGCCCAGGCGTAATGCGATGGCCTTGGCAGAGTGTCCATCCGACAGTAACCGCAAGATCTCGCGTTGCCGTAAAGTCAGCTTTTGAGCCGGATTCATACAGGCATCGTTGCCATCCCGCATGGCGCTCAACAATTCTCCCGAGATGGCCGGGCTGATGAAAGTCTGTCCCATCGATGCTGCACGCACCGCCATGATCAACTCGTCCATGGCGGAATGCTTGAGGACATATCCCAACGCCCCTGCTGCAAGTGCTCGTCGGGCATAGGTAACATTGTGGTGCATCGTCAGGAACACCAATCGCACGTCAGGGTTTGTGCTCTTAAGTTCCTCGAGCGCTTCAACACCGTTGAGTTCCGGCATGGTTATATCCGAGACGATCACATCCGGTTTGAGTTTCCTCGCTGCAGCGAGCAGTGCAAGACCATCTTCGACCACACCCACCAGGTCAAATTCCGGTTCCAGCACACGCTTGAGACCCTCCGCCACGATACGGTGATCATCTGCCAATAGTACGGTTAAACGTCTCATGCAGTCATTCCTTCAATGGGCACAACGAAGGTCACGATCGTACCTTCACCCGGCCGGCTTTTGATGTTTAAGCTGCCGTTTAAAAGTGTCGCACGTTCCCGCATACTCGACAGACCAAGACTGAAATGGTCATTCACCTCCGCAAAATTAAAACCCACACCATTATCCCGAATGGTAAGCATCAGTCCTTTTTCGTCTCGTTCGAGCATGATCTCGATCGCACTAGCGTCCGCGTGTTTGACGGAATTTTGCAAGGCTTCCTGGGCTATTCGAAACACGCACAGCGCGATATCCGCAGGAAGTTGTTTGGAAATCCCCCCGATCCTCCCGCTGATAGGCACACTGGTTTGCCGTTGTACCCGTTCTATTTCTGAATAAAGCGCAGCATCGATACCAAGGTCCTCAACCAGTGATGGATGGAGACGGTACGACATGTCGTGTACATCCTTGCTGATACCGACCAGTTCTGCATGCAGTTTCTTCAGTACCTCGTTGGCATTGTCAGTCCCGAAGCTGGAGCGGGCAAAACCGGCATCAATGGCAACACTTGCCAATCGTTGAGACAGGTCATCATGAAGTTCACGCGCCAGGACCCGGCGCTCGTCTTCGTGCGCAGTGATCAACCGTCTACCCAGGCTGGCATGTGCAAATTCCGCCTTCCGCCGTTTCCGTCTCTGAAACAATAGAGTTGCTATCAACAAGGCCTGCGCCAGCACAACGATGGCAATACCCATGATCCAATTGGCGTAAAGCGTCCAAAAGCCCGGTGGTTCGAACAGGACCACGCTTCCCGATGGCAAACGGGCACGATCAATATTCCACGCACGCAATTCCCTCCAATCATAGATTGGCTCACTCAGTTCAAGGATCGTTTGCTCACCTGGAATATGGTTGTCATTTAGCAGCGCCTGTGCGGCCTCTGAAAGTTTTTGGCCCAGCAGTCCAACCTGTATCAGGCGACCGCCAACGATACCATGCCCCAATTGATCGTCAAATGCACCGAATACCGGAACAACGCTTGCCGCCCTGACCATGGCAAGACCGGAGTATTTCTGCAGTGAGACACCGTTTATGTCCTTGCTGAAAATACCGAAAAACACCACCGCACCTTCAGGCAGGCCGGCAAGCAAGTCCTGTATTTCCGGTATTGTCCGGTCATTGGTAAACGTAAGCTCCAGGCGGTCCGAATAAGGCGCGAGTTGCAGGCGTGCGCCAGCTGCAAGTGTACGTTCTGAAAGCGAATCGCCAAAAACCCATAAAATATGGGAGGTTTGGGGCAGCAATTGCAGGATGTTTTCAACCGCCCCGGTAAATGAGAACCGGGTAGCCACCACGGCATCTGTCGGCTCTAGCCTGGCCTGCTGGAAATACGATTCACGGGCCATCGCCACCAGCAAAGCACCAGGAAAGGTTGATTCCCTGTGGTGAATCCAGAAATCAATCGCCGGCGGACCGGTTGCCACGACCAGTTGAGGCGGCTCACTTCCATACCGGCTTAACAACAATTGTGCAATGGATTGATCAGTCTCACCCTGTGTTTGCTTTCCCCGTTGCCTGAGGTCCACGTCCTGAAAAACGATGGTCGCGGAATAATTTCGCTGCAACTCTTTCTTGAATTCTTCAACTGGTTGGAAATAGGGCGCTGAGCTTTCATCATAACTGTTCAGAATAAGAACTCTCAAAATATCTTGTTGTGCATTCACAGGAACGCAGGCAATCATCATCCAAGCCCAGACGACTGCAGAAAACCACGGTATATCCGGCTTCAATCGCATGGCTTCATTCTGTCAGCGATAGCGTTCTCCTGCAACTGACGCGAGTCGCGTTTGGCAATGCAAACCGGGGGATACATGGTCTTTTTTCAGAATTCTCAAAGCTGTGCATCGTCTTATCCGCGAAACTACCAGGCATAGGTGTAAGACAGGCTGATATTTCCAAAGTCTCCACCGGATGATGTGACCACACCCCTGCTATAACTGGCGCGCAAACCGTGCTTGTGTTTCCACGGAAAAAACAACGTTCCACCCATGCGGGAATTGCGCTGCAGATTGTCGTTGATGTTTTCGCCGACAGTGGTCTGGCCGCCCCGGTAGAAATTTGCATCCAGCGAAACCCAGAGGCCCGACTGAGTTACTTTCACCAAGTGAGCCTCCGCGGAAAGTACCGGGTCCTGGCTGCGTGTCTGACCGAGGAACTCATCGTTATTACCATAGAACCAGGCACCGAGCTCGAACTCGAACAACAGGCTGGTTACCATCGGCCAGATAACGCCAATCGCCGGTTTGACCGCCCAGCGGTTGGTGCCGATGTTGATGAGTTTGTCGGCCTGGTATTCACCGGTAGGAATCTGCAAAAGCAAGCTTGCCCCGACAATCGTTTTCGGGTCGGCGAGAAGCTTGCGAAACTCCGCCGGATCCATGCTGGGTGCACCCAAAAGGTTGATCGCCAGCCGGATCCTGCTGTCCCCAAGTCCGGAGGTCTGCCGACAACGATACTCGCCCTCCAGAAGGCCTTCGGTTGTACCCCATGAGTAGGGAGTGCTCAGTTGCACGGTCGCCGTTCTTGAAAACCAGCTGAAAGTGCGTTGATAGTTAATCTGCAGATAGTTGAGGTCGGACTCAACGCCCGTCACCGGAAGGGTCGGGTCGGTCAGGACATCACCGAAAGAGTTCTGGTAACCAAATACCAATACATTGAGGCCATTCGGTGTGGGCCAGTAAGCGCGTGGTGAAAGTTCCTGCGCAGATGAGGCGATGCTCCAAAGGCTCGCCACAATCAGCAACATGAGCCGCCAACACCGCAACCGGCGATATACCCTGGACCAAATCTTCACGCCACGCTTACCCCCGCAGCAGGTGCTTAGCACTGAGCACTTGACGATGTTCACCTCGGGGTAAGAGTATAGATACCGTCTTGGATTACAAGCAAGTTTTCAAGGATTATTACATTAATGACGATAGCTGGCCTCCCCAACAATAATTATGGGTAAGGTGTTATCTACAGCAGATCGGTCAGGTGGCAAC
>Ga0316191_10004519_pt1 | contig 10388 bp, 7 predicted proteins | sample Eddworburr2cm_MG_FD_204928 | JGI IMG/M metagenome (GOLD analysis project Ga0316191, IMG submission 204928) | Coastal sediment microbial communities from Maine, United States - Eddy worm burrow 2 cm | ecosystem: Environmental > Aquatic > Marine > Coastal > Sediment | place: USA: Maine | collected... | reverse complement strand
TCGCCGCGAGTCCGTCGTAGGACACCGGCGCTTCAGGCTCTTCACCCTCCGCCGGTTCCGAAGTCTCACCTTCGGCGACCGTGGTCTCCGTCGTCGATTCCTCACCAGCGGGATCCTCCGACGCGGGCTCCTCGTCCGCGGCACCAACCTCCTCGTCTTCCGGAAGCACAACATCGGTCGATGGGAACGTCCCCTCGGGCCCGCTCTGGATCACGGCACTGAACGGGACGGTGGACCGTACGCGAACTGCGAATGGAGGTTCTGCCAGATCGGCGAGGTTGATACGCACGGGCTCGAGCGCCGACACGTTCCGTCCATCCGCGTCCAGAATCGGCCCATCGGGCGTGAAGAGGTCAATCGCGACGGTCGCTCCCGTACTCCCGGTCTTCGACAGCACCAGCGTCGGTACCAGACCTCGGACGCTTGTCACCGGGAAGTCCCACGTCGTCGACTGGCCTGTACCGGGCCACGACGCTTCGTCAGTGCCGTTGTTCAACACAAGGCTCGGAATGACGATGCCACTCTCCGATGTCACCGTGAAGCTGGCGTTGTCGAGGAAGGGGATCACGCGAGACAGGTCCTCGATCACCCACGACCGACCGGGGATGTCGATGTTCTCGAATCCGGCGAGCGGTGAGCTACCGAACTCCGTGATGGCCTCGACCCGCACCTTGGCACTCTCGGCGAACGGATTGAACAGCTGAAGCTCGAGCTTGAACCCCTCAGCGGTGATCCCGCCGACGAGATGCCACACCTTGGGCACGGACACCACGCATCGGTCGCCGGTGAGGAGTTCCTCGGACCACATCGCCGACGTTGCAACCGCCGGGCCGTCGTCGAACTCGACCACCCCGGGGGAAGCGCCCCGCCGAACAATCGCTCCTGTATCCATGCTGCGGGCGCCGGGACCGCGCAGTTGGATCTCCCGATTGTCCGGATCCTCGGTGGGATTGGGGTTTGGGAGCGTGATGATCGCGCCGATGTCGACCACGGACGCGAGATTAAAGGCGGAGTCTCTCAGGGCACCGGCCGCCACCCAAGAGCAATACCAGGCACTGGGATCACCGGTAGCTGCGCCCACATCGGACGACACCGTGCCGAAGTTGGGAGAACCGACGCCGACAGGCTCCGTCTGAGCGAACGCCAGCATCCCGAGCACACCGACAACAATGACGACGGCGGCACGCCTCATCCGAATCTCCTCCCGGCCCAGGAGAAGCCGACGATGGCGAGGAGCCACACAGCAGCTGCAATGGCCTGCGTGCGACGCGATCCGATCGGGTCGAACTCGGCCACGCCTGCCGAGGCGGGTATGGCGTTCGCCCAATCGCGTTGCTGCCACTCCCCCGGTCCCCAGCGAGCATTGGCGTTTTCACGGATCTCAAGGTCCAATCCGAACCCGGACTGTCCGGCGTAGCCCGTTCCGCTGCGAGTCCACGAGGTCCCGCTGCTGGTAACGGCGCGCGCCGCGGACTCCGCCTCGTTCTCGAACGTGGTGTTGTCCAGGCCACCACCCAGGGGCACGAGATCCAACTGACCAACGAAGACGGTGCGCCAGGCGTTGGCGAACCGATTGAGGTCCCCGTCATCCAGGACGACGATCCATCGGATGCCAAACGCAGCGAGGAGTTCACCGGCTCGCTTTGTCTCTCCGCCGATGATCAGCTTCAACGTTTCGGCAAGCGCTTCGTCACCGATCCGAGCTTCGTGCAGATACGTCTCCCACGATTCAGGCATCGGCGCCGACACCAGGCGATATGCCGCGCCGTCGACGATACGATCTTCGCCGGGCAGCTCGCCGGGTGCGCCGACGACGAGGATGCGAGATGCTGCCGGGTCACCCGGCCGCGCGGCCGTGAACGTGAAGGCATCGCGATACTCGTCGGAGGGGAATCCGGCCCGCCCACCGATAACCGTCAGCGCCGAAGCCGCCACGAGAAGTACTGATGCGGCCACGGCGACGCCGGCCACAAGGCGTCGCCATCCTCCGACTTCACGTGTCCTCGTGATCGACTCGAGCGATGGCCCAACGATCAGTGCAAGACCGAGCGTCACCATCGCAAGGCCGACACCCTCGACCTCGCGTCCGAAATCAAAGCCGACAGATCTGGCGACGAACGCCCCTGCAACCACGATGATCGCACCCCAACCTGCTACCAGCGCAAGCCGTTGGGGGGCCGCAAGGAGTGTTGCGAGCGCCGCGACGCCGACGACGATCGCGGTGACGGTCGGGATGGCCCAGTAGGCCGTGCCGTCGTGGAGGAAGCGGGAAAGATCGGCGGCACCAAGCCACGGAAAGAGGAGCGGCACCGCAAGCACCGATCCCGCTCCCGAAACTGCAACGGCTCTCCACGCCGCTCGATCTGTGATGTTCAACAGGGCCCACACGAGCAGCGCTGCAGGAGGAATCAGCAACGCAAGCGGAGCGAACGCGGCGGCAACGCCTGAGATGGCGGCCACCGCCGCAACCCTCGCGATGCGGCCGAGCCAGGACGCCGGAATCGGTGCGAGCGAGAAACGCATGACCCACGGGATGAGACCAACGGCGAACACCATGCCGACACTCGTCTGCTGTGCGATGGCCTGGGCTCCCGAGCCGGATACGTACACAACACCCGCAAGGGTCCCGGCTACGGCAGCCACCCCCCACGTGCGGAGGAGCCGGACCATGCCCCAGATTCCAAGAAGCCACGATCCCGCGGTCAGCACGAACTCGGCAAGGCGACGGTTATCGAGCAGGATCGTCTGAATCAGCCCTGCGAGCCCGATCAATGGGCGGAGCGGTTCAACAGATCCAAGTCCAGCCGGGTTCCACCCTCCGGCATAGGCCCCGACCGCCGAAGGGCCCGACTCGGCGAACGGCAGGCTGTACCCGATTGCGGGCAGACCGGCGGTCCAGATACTGCGTGTCGCGAGCAGGACGAAGAGAAACGCGACAGCTCCAACGACGAAGGACGGACGGCGTATCTCACTGCCGATTGCCTCGACGGACAGTCGGTCCTCGCCGGGAAGCCGATCGCGAACCCGATCCGAGAGCTGGGCAACGACGGATTTCAACGCGACAGATCCGGTGATCTGATAGCGGAACAGCTCCGCGTCCCCGACGACGCGTCCCCGACGCGCCACCCTTCGTTCGCCGAGCGTGCTCGGGAGTCTCACCAGGTACCACGCCCAGGCTCGCAGCCAATCGAAGAACTTCCACTTCCCGAGGAACAACGAGAGGAAGGACTGAAGGAGTCCCGACAAGAACGCCATGGGGAGTGCCCACAGCAGCGTGGTCGGTGCGTAGACCTTGGTCATCGCCCGGAGGCGCCCACCCCGCTCACGCCACCGATCGACGTTTCCCCAGTCATCGCGGGCAAGTACCTCGGAAGACGGGGCCACGATGATCCGAGCGCCGCGCAGGCGAGCGCGTTGGCAGAAGTCCACTGCTGTCGAGAAAGCTGCCATCGAACGATCGGGTCCGCCAAGCCCTCGCGCCAGATCGAGCCGGAGCAGGACCGACTGTCCTGCGACGGCGGCGACATCCCGAATCACGTCGTACTGCCCCTGGTCGCGCTCGTCGGCATCAAACCCCGTATACGGGGAATCGAAGACATCGGTTGCGAACCCTACCGACAGCAACCGGTCGGGATTGTCGAGATCGAGCACCTTGGATCCGGCGACCGACGCGTCGAGCTGCGTCGCCGCGTGAACCAGAGATCCCAGTGCGTCCGGACGAGGCTCAACCCCTTCACGCAGAATCCAGAGGTGGCTCGCGTCGATGGATGCATCGACGGTGCCTCCGATGTTGGCGATCCACCCTGCGTCGTATTCGGCGGCGATCCGCCGCGCGTCGCTTTCTCCTCCGACCACGATCATCCGTTGTGGTCCGTACACTTGCCGACGGACCGCTTCAATTGTGGATGGAAGATCTGTACCGCTGCGCGCGAGGATCGCGACCGCGACTGAAGTGGGGGGTGCACCCTCCGGAGATGACATGAACGAGGCCATTCAAGGCTGGAAGTCGACATATTCCAATCCTTTCGCCGTTCTGCTCGCAGGCGGCGTCGGTGGAGCACGCACAGCTCGGTCGCTGCGGACCCGGCTCAACGCGGCGCAGCTGACGGTCGTGGGCAACGTCGGGGACGATGACTACCTGTACGGCGTCCCGGTCTCAGCTGACCTCGACACGCTGGTGTACACGCTGGCCGGGATCGAAGGGCCAGAGGGTTGGGGTATCCGGAGAGACACCTTCACGGTGATGGACCATCTTGCATCGCTTGGCGTCGACACATCGTTCCGGCTGGGCGATCGCGACCTATCAATGTGTCTGCTCCGATCACAGTGCCTCACGTCAGGAGGGAAACTCTCCGACGCCACCGCATCGATCAGGGCGGGACTCGGAGTGGACACGATGGTTCTCCCTGCCTCGGACGACGTGATCCGCACGCGTATCCGAACCGTCGAGGGTTCGTGGCTCTCGTTTCAGGAGTACTTCGTCGGACGCGGGCATCAAGACGAGGTCGCCGACCTCGAATACGCGGGGGCCGAGCGTGCGGAGCCGGCTCCAGGGGTCATCGAGGCGATCGAAGCCGCGAACATCGTGGTCATCGCTCCTTCAAATCCTCCGCTCTCGATCCGACCCATTCTCGAAGTTCGGGCGATCGAGCGTGCTGTCGCCGCTCACCACAGGGTCGTGGCCATCAGCCCGTTCTTCGGCGGGAAGGCACTGAAGGGCCCGGCCGATCGCGTGATGGCTTCGCTCGGTTATCCGAGCGGGAACGCCGGCGTGGTCGCTGCGTACGACGGCATCATCACGGACCTCGTCGTCGACGCACGTGATGCCGCCGATGCCGATCAGCTTGCCGATTCCGTCACGGTCCACGTCACCAACACACACCTGACCTCGAACGACGCGTCCGAGCGGTTCGGTCGGTGGTTCGAGCGAACGTTCACATGAGCATCGAGATCTTCCCAGTCCGCGGCATTCCCGAAGTTGCCCCTGGAGACGACCTCGGCGCAGTCATCCTCGGCGCTCTGGAGGCCTCCAACCTTGCCCTCATTGATCGTGATGTTGTGGTCGTCACCCACAAGGTCGTCTCCAAGGCCGAAGGCCGGATCGAGCCTGCTCCGGATGACGCAACGTACCGGAAGTTGGCTGAACGTGAAGCTCGAGCGATCCTACGCCGCCGCGGAGATCTCATCATCGCCCAGACCGAACACGGTTTCGTCTGTGCCAATGCCGGCGTCGATCGATCCAATGTTCCCGACGGTTACGCCGTCCTGCTGCCGGTCGACCCTGATCGGTCCGCTCATCACATCCGCGTGAATCTCGAACGAACGACCGGGGCGGTGATCGCCGTCGTCGTGACCGACACGTTTGGAAGGCCGTGGCGACGAGGCCTCGTTGACGTGGCGATCGGGGTCTCCGGCCTCCCGGCCATCCTCGATCTCCGCGGAAGCACCGACGCCCACGATCGCACCATGCACGTGACTGAGATCGCCGTTGTTGACGAGATCGCTGCTGCAGCCGATCTTGTGATGGGCAAGTCGGACGCCATTCCCGTTGCGGTGATTCGCGGGCTCAACCTCACGGGCGACGGACGCGCCACAGATCTGATCCGCCCCCCCGAAGAGGACATGTTCAGGTGAGGCACGAGACACAAGACATGAGATCCGAGATCCGCGACACGAGACTTGAGACCGAACCCCGGTCGATGTCTTGTCTCGTGTCTCAAGTCTCGTGTCTCAAGTCTCGTGTCTTCGGGCTCTTGTCTCCCCATGCCTGAGCTTCCTGAGATCGAGGCCTATCTGCACGCGTTGCGGCCGCGGGTGGTTGGCACGTTGCTGCTTGGGGTTCGGATCCAGAGTTTCTCGGTGCTCAAGACGTACGACCCCCCGATCGACGGCGTCGCCGGTGTGCGGGTTGATGGCGTTGGACGCCTCGGGAAACGGATCGTGATCCACCTCGACGACGGCCTCCACATCGTGATCCACCTCATGGTGGCCGGCCGACTCGCGTGGCTCGCTCCCAAAGCAGCGATCCCGCGCCGTTCCGGCCTGGCAGCCTTCGATTTCACCGATGGAACGTTGCTTCTCACGGAAGCCGGTTCAAAGCGGAGGGCATCGGTTCATGTTGTGGATGACGACGGCCTCGCCGACCTCGACCCCGGCGGATCCGAAATCGCCCACCTCAGCGTCGAAGCATTCGGAGAGCTCCTCACCAGGGAGCGCCATACGCTCAAGCGAACGCTCACCGATCCCCACCTGTTCTCCGGGATCGGCGGTGCGTTTGCCGACGAGATTCTCTGGGCAGCCCGGCTCTCCCCAACCCAGATGAGCACCAATCTCGATCAGGACGAGGTCGCTCGCCTCTTCGCAGCAACGATCGACACCCTGGCCCGATGGACCAACCTTCGCGTCGAGGAAGTTGGCGATGGTTTCCCGACGAAGGTCACGGCGTTTCACTCGGACATGGCGGTTCACGGAAGATACGGTGAACCGTGCCGCGAGTGCGGCGCACCGGTTCAGCGTATCGTTCACGTCGGTCGGGAGACGAACTACTGCGCCGGATGCCAGACCGGCGGACGGATCCTCGCCGACCGAGCCCTCTCACGGCTCCTGAAGGACGACTGGCCTAAGCACCTCGACGACACCACCTAGGGATTCTGCTGGAACCAGTCGATCGTCTGCACAAGGCCGTCGTCGAGGCTGGTCCACGGCTCCCATCCGAGGTCCTCACGCGCCGCAGATGCGTTGAGGCAGGAGCGGCGCTGCTCTCCCGCTCGTGCGGCCGCATGGTTCGGCCGGGCGGGCGAACCGACGATACGAGCCATCCGCTCATGGAGTCCGACGACAGTGGTCTCGATCCCGGTGCCGATGTTGTAGTACCGGTTCCCACCCATCAGCGCAGCGCGCCAGCAGGCGTCGGTGACATCTTCCACAAATACGTAGTCGCGTGTCTGAAGGCCGTCCCCGTAGATCGTGGGTGTGCGGCCGCCGAGAAGATCGCTGCTGAAGATCGCGACGACGCCGGCTTCACCCGCAGGGTCTTGTCCCGGTCCGTACACGTTGGCAAAACCGAGTGACACATAGTCGAGTCCCGCGGTGCGCTGAAAGTAATCGAGGTAGTCGTCGACGATCTTCTTCGCGACGCCGTATGGGGAGTCAGGTTTGCGCTCGGCCGACTCCGGCGTGGGAATGATCGCCGTGTCTCCGAACGTCGCTCCACCCGAGGATGCGAAGACGATCCGGTCGACACCCGCGTCGCGTGCCGCTATGAGGACGTTGATCGTGCCGAGCACATTGGTCGATGCGTCGCCGACCGGATCAGCGACCGACGAACGGACGTCGATTTGTGCAGCGAGGTGGAACACGACTTGGGGAGCGAAACCGATGAGCACGTCTCGCAGCTCGGGCGTGCGGATGTCCATCTGGTGGAAGTGGACCCGGCCTCGCGACCGTGCACCGGCGAGCCGCGACAACATGCCGCTCGACAGGTCGTCCACGACGAGCACCTCGGTACCTTCATCGATGAGTCGAGCAACGAGGTTCGAACCGATGAATCCCGCTCCACCGGTGACGACGGCTTTGCCGATGCTCATGTGCCCCTCCGATCCTCGGGAAGCGTAGCGGGGTCATGGGAGCGGACCTCGCCGCTGTTGACGGCGACGATGCCGTGGTCGGTCTCGACCAGGAGTGCACCGTCGTCCGAGATTCCGGTGGCCGTACCCGATCCCGAGGGGTACGACACCAAGTGGCCAACCGTGACACAAACCCGGCGGTACTCATCTGCCCCCCACGCGTTCGGTGGTCGAGCCATGATCTCCAGAAACCGATCGACCCAAGCGATCGCGAGGTCGCGGGCTGGAACCACGTTGGACCCCGGAGTGAAGAGTGCGGCTGCCCCATTCATCGGGTCGTTCCACGTCATGTTGATGCCGCAGCCCACGACCACGAGGCCGTCGCCGGATTCAGCGAGCAGACCGCCGATCTTCCCATTCTCCGTCACAAGATCGTTCGGCCAGCGCAGCCCGGCGGTGATCCCGCACACTTCTTCGATTGCCTCGCGAACGGCGAGGCCCGCAACGAGCGGAATCCGGCTCCATGCGGGTGTCGGCCACACGGGATTGAACGCCAACGACGAGAACAACGCCTGGTCGGGTTCGACCCAGGAACGCCCGAGGCGGCCTCGCCCGGCGGGTTGGTTCTCCGCAATCACGAGGATGGGAGTCCTGCGGTTTGAGCGTGAGCGAGCTTCGTCCTGCGTCGATTCTGCCGATTCGAGCTCGACAATCGCGTATGGTGTAGCCAATCACCCACCTCGATAGTCGAACCTGAGCCTACCGGGAGGCCTGTGAACACCGAAGACCGCATCAAGAAGCTGCGCATCCTGCGCGAAGCCGCGCTTGCCCCTGCAAATCAGCGCGCGATCGACCGCCAGCACGACCTCGGCAAGCTGACCGCCCGCGAGCGCATCGAACTCCTTCTCGACAAGGACTCGTTCCAGGAGCTCGATATGTTCGTGCGGCATCACGCCGCAGGTTTCGGCGTCGAAGACCATCGCCCGCCAGGGGACGCAGTCATCACCGGATACGGAACGGTCGACGGGCGGACCGTGTTCCTCTTCGCCGAGGACTTCACTGCCTATGGCGGGAGCCTCGGGGCCGCCGTCGCCGACAAGATCTGCAAGGTTATGGATCTTGCGATGGACAACGGAGCCCCACTCGTTGGCATCAAGGACTCGGGCGGTGCCAGGATCCAAGAGGGTGTCGCGGCGCTTCACGGATATGGACGCATCTTCGAGCGGAACGTACGTGCGTCCGGCGTCATCCCCCAGATCTCCGTCATCATGGGACCGTGTGCCGGCGGTGCGGTGTATTCGCCGGCCATCACCGACTTCGTCTACCAAGTCGAAGAGACATCACACCTGTTCATCACCGGCCCGGAGGTCATCAAGACGGTGACCGGTGAAGACGTGACCATGGAAGAGCTCGGCGGTGCGCACGCCCACGCGACCCGGTCCGGCGTGACGCACTTCGTCGTGCCGGACGATCGCTCCGCGATGGAGGAGGTTCGCTTTCTCCTCTCGTTCCTGCCGCAGAACAACATGGAGGTCGCCCCGTTCTTCACGCCGCTCGACCGTCCCGAGCGGATGGATGAGGTCCTCACCACGATCATCCCGGACTCGCCGAATCAGCCGTACGACATGGTTGATGTCGTCGCGGCAATCGTCGACGATGGTGAGTTCTATCAAGTGCACGAGCACTTCGCCCCGAATATCATCGTCGGATTCGCCAGGCTCGATGGCTACACGATCGGTGTTGTCGGGAACCAACCGGCCGCGCTCGCCGGAACCCTCGACATCAGCGCTTCGGAGAAGGCGGCTCGATTCGTCAGGTTCTGCGACGCCTTCAATATCCCGCTGGTCACCATGGTCGACGTCCCCGGATTCCTTCCTGGCGTGGGACAGGAGCACAACGGAATCATCCGGCACGGCGCCAAACTGCTCTATGCGTTCTCCGAAGCAACGGTCCCGCGGGTGACGGTGATCACGCGAAAGGCCTACGGAGGTGCCTTCCTGGTCATGAACGCCCGAGCGATCCGCGCAGACGTGGTGTTCGCGTGGCCAACTGCCGAGATCGCCGTCATGGGTGCTCCCGGTGCCGTCAATATCATCCACCGAAAGGAACTGCGCGGAGCGGACGACCCGGCAGCCGAACGTCAACGCCTGATCGACGAGTATGAGGACCGATTCAACAACCCGTACGTCGCAGCCGAGCGCGGCTATATCGACGATGTCATCGAGGCACGCGAGACCCGGCCTCGATTGATCCGTGCCCTCGCGATGCTGCGGAACAAGAGAGAGGCCATGCCTCCGAGGAAACACGGCAACATCCCGCTGTGAACGCTCCAGCCGGAGAGGTCGACGGTTACGAGCCCGAGCGTTGACCTGACACTGCTCACGGTCGGCACGTCCAATGCGTCCACGCCGACCGGCCGGCGTCCAACGAGTAGTCGACGAGCCACGCCGCAGCAGCCACGTTCGCTTCGGGATCAAGCGCTGAGGCACCACCGAATCCGGCCTGCTCCGAGGCATGCTCCCATGTGCCGCTGACGAACTGGAACAGGCCGGCGGCGCTGCTTCGCGGATTTGTGATGGAGGGGTCGCCATTCGACTCACACGCGATGATCGAGAGGGCCTCGACGACGCGTTCGTCCGCGAAGTATCGCTCGACCAACGGACGCCATCGCTCCACGGGATCCGCGACGGCTTCCTCGAGGGACGCGCCTACTCCAGCAGCCGCGACGGCTTCCACGGTCGGAATCTTGCCTCCAACCTCACTCCACGATTCGATGGGGGCGGCGGCCTCAGGTGCCACCTCGTTGCTCGGCGGCGGCTGAAG
>Ga0316191_10004517_pt1 | contig 10391 bp, 9 predicted proteins | sample Eddworburr2cm_MG_FD_204928 | JGI IMG/M metagenome (GOLD analysis project Ga0316191, IMG submission 204928) | Coastal sediment microbial communities from Maine, United States - Eddy worm burrow 2 cm | ecosystem: Environmental > Aquatic > Marine > Coastal > Sediment | place: USA: Maine | collected... | reverse complement strand
CATAGCCCTTCATATTGGGAATGAGAGCGCTGTAGTGTACGTCGTTATCCTGCAGCCGGGACACCAGCACATCAGTGCCCGCCATAGCCGGCACGGCCTTTGGTGACACGAAACTTCCCACTTCAATCGCGCCCACCCCGGAGGCGGCTATCGCATTGATCAGGGCCAGGCGCTCATCTATCTCGAGAATCCGGGGTTGGTTCTGCAGCCCATCCCTTGGACCTACATCGGTTAAAGCTATATGTTCGCCCATGGGGCAATGACCTCTGTTGTCGCTGTTACTCATCTCACTGGAAGGCGCCGCTCAAACAGTGTTCCAGCATCGCATGCGCTCTTTATGAACCCAGCAAAATGATGGAAAGTCCACACAGGGTGATGGTGCAACCGGCCAAGGCATCACTGAAGCGTTCCATTTTGGGGACACGTACGGGCTGAAAACCCCATACCAGAACCGCCACCACCACCAGCATCGTCAACACAGTCACCAGCGCAAATACGGCGGTGACGGCTACCAGTCCCGCTACGCTTTCCTTCGCTGCAGGAAACATCAGCAGGGGTATCAACGGCTCGCAGGGGCCCAGAATGAATACGATAAAAATCGCCCACCCGATCAGAGAACGGCGATTATTATCAGTATTTTCGCTGCTGTGCACATGGGTATGGGAGGTCTCATGCTTATGCAGATGGGAGTGCCGCACGCCACCGTGACTGTGCCAGTGGACATGAGATTTATTGCTATAGCTGCGGCGCAGACCCCAGGCGGTGTAGACCAGGCCGCAAGATACCAGCGCCCAGGCGGCGATATCTCCGCGCCAGCCCTCGATCCATTCCAGGGCATTGAGCTCGATACTGGCGTAGATACCGATAAAACCGAGTAACACAGAACCCAGGATGTGTCCGGAACCGCACAACAGGGTGACGTGCATGGTTTTGGCCGGGGACCAGGCCCGGCTTTTCGCCAGGGCGACGAAAGGTAGATAGTGGTCTGGACCCAGCAGGGTATGGATAAATGCAATGGTGCCTGCTGTGCCGCATAGCAGCCAGATTTCGGGTGAGATCAACGAACTATTCCCGCGCGGCGCAAGCGCTCGATTTCCTCATCATCCAGGGCCAGGATACCCTTTAAAACCTCGTCATTGTGGCTACCAATCTCGCCACCGGGCCAGTCGGTGCGTCCCGGGGTCGCGTCCAGCTTGGGCAGGATGGCCGGGATTTTCAGGGGTTCGCCATCAATTTCCACCTGCTCGAACATACCCCGGGCCTGGTACTGGGGATCTGCCATCATGTCCTCGACACTGTATATCGGGCCCACCGGCACCCGCGCGTCCTCGAGGGTGTTGATGATATGTACCGATGAATGCGCCGCACACCACAGTGCCAGCGCCTCATCGATTTCCGCTTCGTGTTCGACACGTCCGGCGTTGTCCGCCATGGCGGGATTCTCGGCCATATCGGAACGACCCGCAGCCTCCATCAGTCGCTTGAAAATGGAATCGCCATTGCCCCCTATCACCACGAACTTGCCGTCATCACAGCGATAGGTGTTGGTGGGCACGATACCGGTGACAGTCGTGCCGGAGGGCTCGCGTATAACCCCGGCACCGTCGTACTCTGGCACGATACCCTCCATCAGATTGAACACGGACTCGTACAACGCCACATCTACCACCTGGCCCGTTCCGCAATCGGGCTTGGCCCGCTGGATCAGCGCCAGGGCAATACCCAGCGCTGCGTGAATTGACGAGAGCGTATCACCCATACTGATATTGGCGCGTATGGGCGCATGGCCAGGCTCACCATTGATATAGCGAAATCCACCAAAGCCCTCGGTGACCGAGGCGTAGCCGGGTTTATTGGCATAGGGTCCAGTCTGTCCGTATCCGGAGATACGCGCATAGACCAGACCCGGGTTTTTTTCTTTCACCTGCTCCGGCCCCAGCCCCCACTTCTCCATCATGCCCGGTCGGAAATTCTCTACCAACACGTCTGCCGTTTCGATCAGTTTCCCCGCCAGTTCCCTGCCTCGTTCGGACTTCAGGTCCAGGGTGACACTTTTCTTGTTGCGACCAAGACTGCGGTACCACAGGGAGGTGCCGTTGCGCAGCAGTCGCCAGCCGCGGACGGGGTCGCCCCCCGGCGGCTCGACCTTGATTACCTCGGCGCCGAAATACGCCAACATCGTGCCGGTGAACGGCCCCGCCAGCAGCTGACCCATTTCGATAACCCGCAAGCCCTCCAGCGGTCTTTCCGATTTACTCACACGCGCTCGCCTCACAAAACAGCTTTTACCGCTACTGCAGCCGCACATTTGCAGCCATACCTGCAGCCGACCCGACCTTAATGCCTACGTCAGCCAATCCATCTGGACACAAAGCAATATAGCAGACGCAACCACGCTTGCCGACTACTTGATAATCCGCTATCGCTTTGCCCGGGTTTTTGCGACAGATCCGTACTATTCACAACGTTTTTGCGTCCGCCACGCTTGTACTGTCACGTAAATTGCCTATGATTGCCGCCCTCTGGCACGGCATTTGCTGCATCTCAAACAGCTGCCTGTGACAGGGCATAAACCAGAGCCCGGCAGCCTCTGGTGCCCCTTAATAATGCAGTGGCTGCCCGTTGCGCACCAACGCAGTGCGGCGGGCGTTTTAACAGGCAGTTCCGTGTTTATTTTGAATCGACTTGGCGGGAGCGAATACGATGCAAGGCAATGAAGTAACCACCAGCCGCATGCGCAGGACGGTCAATGACCTGGTGCTGGCGGAGATGTTCCTGGTACAGGCCACCATCGAGAGCGCTTCAGCCATCGGTGAGGGTGTGAATGAGCTGGGCAAGCGCATCTCCAGCAGCGACGAGAGCAATGAAAGCTCCTGGGATTCCATTTCCAGCGTGCTGCAACGCACCGCCGGAGAGGCCCTGGAGCCCTACACCACCCGCTTCAAATACCTGCGCGGGTTAATGGACGACGAGAGCCGGTAAGAACAGGGCCAGATAGCTGTCCCACTACCCCCTGCAATTGCTAAACTGTCACCGACATTCACAACGGTAAACAGTCATGTCATTAGGATCCTGGGACCCGGCAGCAGAATCCGCCGCCTATCACCTGCAGATCGAACCAGCCACACTGGATCGTTTTATCGGCTACAGCCGGGACGACCAGCTGGATCAACTGGAACAACTTATCGATGGCGACGAGGCCCAGATACTGGCCGGTTTAATGCTCATCGAACACGAAGCCTGGCTGGAAGCCGTGCAAGCGCGACCGGATGAAGACCTGGTGCACCTGATCCGGTTTTTTGCCGTGGCGGAAAATCTTCCCGGCTGGGAGGCAGGCAACCGGTCACCGGTGATCCCGCTGGCCAAGGTGCTGCGCACCAGGGGAGCGCGCCTGGACAAGCCATTCCTGCAGTGGCTGCGGCAGGTCAGTGACAACCGCTTCCTGCCCTACGGTCCCCTGTAAGCGTTCAACATTGGGGGGAGCACAGCCCGTCTGCGGTAGTCAATCAGCCGGTTTACTGTCAGCAAATTCAGCCATCTGCTGCGCAGTCGCCTCGGTCTGGTATTGTTGCTTCCATTCCTCATAGGGCATGCCATAGACACGCTCCCGGGCCTGGTCGTAGTCAACGTCCTGCCCCTGCTCCGCCGCTGCCGCCACATACCATTTCGAGAGACAGTTGCGGCAAAAGCCGGCAAGGTTCATCAGGTCGATGTTCTGGACGTCTTTGCGACTGTCCAGGTGTTCCAGCAGGCGGCGGAATACCGCCGCTTCTATTTTTTCTTCATGGGACATGCTGCGCAGTCCTCCCGTCACTTTCTGTCGCTGTACCCGGTGCAGCTTACACCGGCATGAATTCGCCACCATTGACATCCAGGGCCGCGCCGGTCACCACGCTGGAGTAATCCGAGGCGAAGAATATCGCGGCCTTGGCACACTCCCCGTCATCGGGAATCACCCCCAGCGGTATGTTGCGGGTCACTTCGGCAATCAACTCCTCCCGGGGTGTACCGCTTTGCTGGGACTGCCAGTCAAAGTAACCCTCCACGCTGGGCCCCCACATCCACCCCATATGGCAACTATTGACGCGAATATTGTACTTGCCCAGCTCCAGCGCCAGGTGTTTGGTGGCACAACGCAGCGCGGATTTTGACGCGCCATAGCCGCCCTGGGTAGCCAGGGGCTTGTGCTCCACCATGGTGGCGATCATCACAATAGCACCGCCTCCACTGTCTTTCATATAGGTGACGCAGGACTGGGTCAGGTGCATGGTGCCAAAAAAATTGACATCCATGGAACGGCGCCATCCCTCCATACTGGCCTCCTCGATGGGCTCGAAGCTCCCGGGGTCGTAGGCGCTGTTGAATAACACATCGATACGACCGAACTGCGCAACGGTTTTCTCAGCCAGAGCCTGGCACTGCGCGGGATCGGCAATGTCCGTGGCCACTTTCAGCACCGCCGTGCCCAGGCCCAGATCCATGATTTCCCGTTCGGCGGAATCCAGTTTGTGCGCAGTGCGCGCCGCAAGAACCACCGCTGCAGCGCCTTCTCTAGCCGCCAGGGTGGACAGCTCCTGTCCCAGCCCGGGGCCGATTCCTGATACGATTACCACCTTGTCCTTGAGTAACATCGACACGCTCTCCGCTTTATTACGTTATTCGTCTTGTCTGCACAGATCCGGGAATGCCTCGCAGGATCACGAGTACTGCAGGCAAACCTGTTCGGTACCGAGACAATCGCGCAGTTCCTGCAGCAATTCATCACTGGGCACCACCTGCCACTTCTCACCGAGTTTCACCCTGGCACGGTTTCTGGGCTGCTTATAGATCAGCGACACCGGGCAGCTGCCACCGCCGGCGCCGGCCAGGGTCCGCGCCAACAGGTCAGCCAGCTTGTCATCCAGCAGTTCTGAACTGACTTCTATGGTCAGCTCAGACGCGTAGTTCTGCCTTGCCTGCAGCAGGCTGCGTACACCTTTGGCCCGCACCGCCAGGCCACCGGAGTAATCATCGTGGGCGACGCTGCCTTCAACGATGACGATCTGGTCCTTGGCCAGCAAATCGCGGTGTTCATTGTAGGTATCGGCATACACCGTGACCTCGATACGCGCACTGCGATCGTCCAGCTGCAAAATAGCCATGGTGTCGCCGCGCTTGGTTTTCATGGTGCGCGTAGCCACGATCAAGCCCGCCAACACCTGGCTACCCTGTTTGTCCGCCCGCAAATCGGCGATGCGCACCGGGGCGAACTTGCGCACCTCTTTCTCGTATTCATCGATGGGATGCCCGGTGACATACAATCCCAGCGTGTCCCTCTCACCCCCCAGGCGCTCCTTACCGGTCCACTGGCGCACCCGGCGAAACGGCGCATAGACATCGCCGTCCCCATTGCCCTGACTGGGAACCACGTCTCCAAACAGGTCCTCAATACCACTGTCGCGATTACTGGCGCTCTGTTCCGCTGCTTTGAGGGCATCTTCCAGACTGGCCATTAACACCCAGCGTGCTACCCCCAACGAATCGAAGGCACCCGAGCGGATCAATGCATCGATAGCGCGCCGGTTGACCTTGCGCGGATCCGTGCGGCCGCAGAAGTCGAACAGGTCGAGAAAGGGACCCCCCTCCTCCCGCGCCTTGAGTATATTTTCCGTGGGGCCCTCGCCTAGCCCTTTGATCGCTCCCAGGCCGTAAATAATCTCGTCCTGCTGGTTAACGGTGAACATGTACTGGCCCTGGTTAACATCAGGCAGTTTCAGCGCCAGCTTCATTGCCCGGCACTCTTCCACGAACACCACAATCTTGTCCGTATTATCCAGTTCCGAACTCATTACCGCCGCCATGAAGGGGGCCGCGTAGTGAGTCTTCAGCCACGCTGTCTGATAGGACACCAGCGCATAGGCGGCAGAGTGAGATTTGTTGAAACCATAACCGGCGAACTTCTCCACCAGGTCAAAGATCTTCACGGCCAGCTCGCCGTCTACTCCGCGGGACTGCGCACCCTCTTCAAAAACCGCCCGCTGTTTGGCCATTTCTTCAGGTTTTTTCTTGCCCATGGCACGGCGTAGCATATCCGCGCCCCCCAGGGTGTAGCCCGCCAGTTCCTGGGCGATCTGCATCACCTGCTCCTGGTAAAGAATGATGCCGTAGGTTGGCTCCAGAATAGGCCGCAGCGACTCGTGCTGCCACTGCACGTCCGGGTAGGAAATTTCCTCGCGCCCGTGCTTACGATTGATAAAGTTGTCCACCATGCCCGACTGCAGGGGGCCGGGACGAAACAGGGCTACCAGGGCGATAATATCCTCGAAACAATCCGGCCGCAGGCGTTTGATCAAATCCTTCATGCCGCGGGATTCCAGCTGGAACACCGCGGTGGTTTCCGCCGATTGCAACAGCGCGAAACTACGCTCATCGTCCAGGGGTATCTGCATGATATCCAGCGGCAGTTCGCCCTGGCCCTCCCGGGCGCTGTTGATCATCTTCACCGCCCAGTCGATGATAGTCAGGGTGCGCAGGCCCAGGAAGTCAAATTTCACCAGACCGGCGTCCTCGACATCTGACTTGTCGTACTGGGTCACCAGGCCGCCGCCGGTCTCGTCGCAGTACAGCGGCGAAAAATCCGTCAGTTTGGAGGGCGCAATCACCACCCCCCCGGCGTGCTTGCCCACGTTGCGGGTGATGCCCTCAAGCTGCACCGCCATGTCCCAGATTTCCTGGGCCTGGCTGTCATCCCGGAGAAAGTCCCGCAGTGGCTCCTCCTGCTCCAGCGCCTTGTCCAGGGTCATGCCCACCTCGAAGGGGATCATCTTGGACAGCTTGTCCGCCAGGCCATAGGACTTGCCCTGCACCCGCGCCACGTCCCGCACTACCGCCTTGGCCGCCATGGTACCGAAAGTGATGATCTGTGATACCGCCTCGCGGCCGTAGGTATCGGCCACGTAATCAATTACCCGGTCGCGTTTCTCCATGCAGAAATCCACGTCGAAATCCGGCATGGATACCCGCTCGGGGTTGAGAAAGCGCTCGAACAGCAGGTCGTATTCAATCGGATCCAGGTCGGTGATTTCCAGGGCGTAAGCTACCAGCGAACCCGCACCTGAACCCCGACCCGGGCCCACTGGAATATCGTGTCGTTTCGCCCAGCGGATAAAATCCATAACAATGAGAAAGTAACCCGGGAAGCCCATCTGGATGATGGTGTTGAGCTCAAAATCAAGGCGTTCGCGATACTCACGCTGTTTTTCTGCGAATCCCTCGGCACTGCTGCCAAACAACCGTTCCAGGCGCCTATCGAGTCCATCGTGAGACTGCTGCCGGAAAAACTCGTCCATGGTCATGCCGTCCGGCACCGGATAATCAGGCAGGTAGGGCTTGCCAAGCTCCAGCACCAGGTTGCAGCGACGGGCAATTTCTACCGAGTTGGCCAGCGCCTCGGGAATATCCGCGAACAACTCACCCATTTCACCAGGCGAGCGCAGGTACTGTTCAGCCGTATAGGAGCGCGCGCGGCGCGGGTCGTCCAGGCTGCGCCCCTCACGAATGCATACCCTGGCCTCGTGAGCCTCGAACTCAGAGGCATCCAGAAAGCGCACATCATTGGTGGCCACCACCGGACATTGCAGCTCCTGCGCCAGGGCCACCGCACCATGCACATGGGTCTCGTCACCCTCGCGCCCGGTGCGGTGTAATTCCAGGTAGAAACGGCCCGGAAATATCGCCATCCAGTCCCGTGCGCGCTCCCTGGCCAGTGACTGCTTGTCGCCCACCAGCGCTTGCCCTACTTCACCGGCGGCACCTGCGGACAGTGCGATGAGTCCCTCCGAGCATTCCTGCAGCCAGCTTTTACTGACGTAGGGCATCCCCAGATGCTGACCTTCGGTATAGGCACGGGAGATGAACAGGGTCAGGTTATGGTAGCCGGTACGGTTCATTACCAGCAGACAGATGGGCCAGGCACGCTCGGGGTCGTCCCCGTCCATCACCATCAGGTCACAGCCAATAATCGGTTGCACGCCGCCGGCAAAGGCGGCCTTGTACATCTTGACCAGGCCATAGAAATTGCAGACGTCGGTAATTGCAACCGCCGGCATACCCAGCTCGGCCACGCGGCTTATCAGGGGCTTTATCCGGACCAGTCCGTCGACCAGGGAGTACTCAGTATGCAGGCGCAAATGAACGAAATCAGTCATGTCGTGATTCTACGCCGCTCGCTGCCAATGTTGTACCAGGCTAGGCCCCGGACAGCAGTTTTTTTACCGGCGCGAAGCTGCGCCGGTGCACCGGGGTGACCCCCAGCTCCCGCAGGGCCTGCAAATGCGCGGCCGTGGGATAGCCCTTGTGCGCGGCAAATCCGTAGCCTGGATACTGCTGTTCCAGCGCCTGCAGCTCGCCGTCGCGCTGCACCTTGGCCAGAATGGAGGCCGCGGCAATTGCCGGCACTCGATCATCGCCCCCGATCACCGGCTCGGAAGCGTAGTGCCAGCGCGGCAGCCGATTGCCGTCTACCAGCACATACTCCGGTTGCGGCGCCAGGCCCTGTACTGCCCGGTGCATGGCCAATAGCGAGGCCTGAAGGATATTCAGCCGGTCGATCTCCGCCACGCTGGCCCGGGCAATGGACCAGGCCAGGGCGCGCTCCCTGATCAGTGCCGCCAGTTCTTCACGGCGCCGGGCCGATAGTTTCTTGGAATCACGCAAACCCGCTATGGGCCGCTGCGGATCGAGAATTACCGCCGCGGCCACCACGTCGCCCGCCAGCGGTCCCCTGCCAACCTCATCCACCCCGGCCAGCCCCGGGCCTGCATAATCCGGCTTAAACAGATCGTCCACTGCTGACCTCACTATTTGCCTTCGCCAGTGCCACCAGTGCATCCGCCGCTGTCTCGGCAAAATTGCATTGCAGGTCACGGTGAATGTGGGCCAGCCCCTGCAATTGCCGGTGCGATGCCTCTCCCGACAGCAACAGCGACTGCAGCGCGGAGGCCAGGGCCCCGGGCTCGGCATCATGCTGCAACAGCTCCGGCACCAGGGCCTCACCTGCCAGGATATTGGGCAGGGCCGCGAAAGGCGTCCTGGCCAGGCGCGACATCAGCCACCAGGACAGGGCCGGCATGCGATAGGCCACCACCATGGGGCACTGCAGCAATGCGGCTTCCAGGGTCGCCGTGCCCGAGGCGATCAGGGCCGCATCCACAGCACCCAGCACCTCCCGGGCCCGGCCGGACAACAGCGACACCGGGACGTCGGGATAGTCCGCCAATATTTTCCGCAACTCATCCAACCGCTGGGCATTGGCCGCGGGTATCAGGAATTGTATATCCGGGCTCGTCTCTTGCAGGCGTTGCGCGGCCAGCAAAAACAGCGGGGCCAGCAGTCTTACCTCGGACTCCCGACTCCCGGGCAGCAACGCGACCAGCGGGCCATCCCCGGCCAGGCCCAGGATTTGACGCTGCTGCTTGCGATCCACCTGCGCCGGTATCTCGTCCGCCAACGGGTGGCCGACAAAACGCACGGCAACACCGTGCTGGCGATAAATGTCGGTTTCAAAAGGAAACAGGCACAGCATCAGGTCCACGGCCCGCCTGATGCCGCGTATGCGCCCCCGCCGCCAGGCCCATACCGAGGGGCTGACCAGGTGGGCGGTGGTGATACCCGCGCGGCGTAATTTTCGTTCCAGCGGGATAGTAAAATCAGGGGAATCAATACCCAGGAAGATATCCGGCGGGTCGTTGCTGAAATGCTGCAGCACCTGCCGGCGAATACGCAGCAGTTCGGGCAGGCGCCGCAGCGGTTCAACGAAGCCCATCACCGAAAGCCGTTCCATGGGAAACAGGCTGGCCAGGCCCTGGGCCTGCATCATTGGCCCGCCAATACCTTCTATGACAAGGTCATCAACATGCCGGTGCAGCGCCGCCAGTACACTGGCACCGAGAATATCTCCCGAGGGTTCGCCGGCCAGAACGCCGATACGCAGGCGCGACACTATCTGACGATACCGCGCTCCGACGCGCGTATCGAATCGATCAGCACCTGCACCTCCGGAGTCTTCTCAAACATACTGTCCAGGCGCTGTAACGCAAGGTCCAGGGTCAGCCCCTGGCGGTACATCACTTTGAACGCGCGGCGCAGTCGACCGATGGCGTCGGAGGAGAAACCGCGGCGGCGCAGCCCCTCCAGATTGATGGTTTTCGCCTGGGCGGGCGCGCCGCTTACCGTGACAAACGCCGGTACATCCTTGCCAATCGCGCTGCCCATCCCGCTGAACGCATGAGCGCCTATCTGGCAGAACTGGTGTACCAGGGTATAGCCGCTGAGAATTGCCCAGTCGCCGATCTTCACATGCCCGGCCAGGGCACAATTGTTAACCAGTACCGTATGGTCACCTATGACACAAT
>Ga0316191_10004514_pt1 | contig 10395 bp, 12 predicted proteins | sample Eddworburr2cm_MG_FD_204928 | JGI IMG/M metagenome (GOLD analysis project Ga0316191, IMG submission 204928) | Coastal sediment microbial communities from Maine, United States - Eddy worm burrow 2 cm | ecosystem: Environmental > Aquatic > Marine > Coastal > Sediment | place: USA: Maine... | reverse complement strand
GTCTGTCCTCAAGCGCAGCAGCGGCGTGAAGGACGCCGGCGGCATCCTGCCTGGTCATGGCGGCATCTTGGATCGAGCGGATGCGCTGGCGTTCACCGCTCCGGCAACGTGGGCATTCGGCCACTTCATCGCCGGCTTCTGATACGCTCGCTCCGTGACCGCGGTCAGGCACGTACGCGCGCACGCCTTACTTAGTGCGATGCTTCTGTTCGTTCTCGCAGCTTGTGATAAGAGGGCGACGCCGGAGCCGGCTGCGCCCCGCACGCCGGGCGCCGAAACCGTGCCCGCCGATGACCCGACTCCGGTGACGATCGACGCCGAGTGGGTGGCATCGAAGTTCCAGGCTCCGCCGCCCGCTGCCCCCAAGGACTGGCGCCGCGAAATCGAAAGGGACCCCATCGCCGCCTTGAAGCAGATGGACCCGGCCGCCCTTCAGGCCCAGCGCGGCCCCTCCGCGTCCCAGCACTCCGCCCAGCCGGTTCAGACGATTCGTGCAAAAAGCGCCCAAAAATACGACCTGGACGGGCCGTTGCGCGGCTGGCCTCCGACCGTAGGCCAGTTCTATCCAGATCTGGTGTTGAAGGATCAGACCGGTCAGGTCACCGCGATCAGCGACTTTCGCGGCAAGGTGGTTCTGGTCGAAGTGGTCGGTTTGACCTGCCGCGCCTGCCACGCATTTGCCGGAGGCAACGAGCCGGAGGTTGGCCGCTTCCGCGACATCGAACCACAGCGTGGGCTGGCTTCGATCGAGCAATACACGCGAGGCTACGCAAAGCTTTCACTTGATCATCCGGACGTCGTCTTCGTGCAACTCGTGCTCTACGGGATGGACGGTAGAACTCCAGCCTCCGAAGACGACGCCCGTGCATGGGCGCGCCACTTCGGAATGGATCGCGATAAAAACCAAGTGGTGATGATTGGGGATCAGCGATTCATCAGTCCGCAAACCCGGAAGCTGATTCCCGGGTTTCACCTGGTCGATCAGAACGGGATCCTACGCGCGCTGAGCAGCAACGACCCGCGCCACGACAGACTTCATGAGTCACTCCTGCCGAAGCTTGCGAGCCTAGTGAACGAGGGGCGCTGATCAGCGCCCTGCAGCCTTCTTGATCGCGCCGAGATCGAGGATGGCGCCGCCCTCTCCTACGATGGTCGGCTGCTTCCCATCCCACTTTTCGACTGCTCTTAAGTACACGATTTCAGCGCTGATTGTCTTCCTCAGGAGCTCCTGCGCTTTGGCTTCGGCTTCGGCCCTGGCCAGCATCGCGTTCGCCGTGCCTCGCGCCTTCGCCTCCGCCTGTTCGGCCTCGACCCTGATGCGTGCGAGATCGTTGGTCGCGGTGAGCGCGCGCTGTTCCGCGACCTGCTTCGCTTCGACCGCCTGTTGGTACTCGGCGGCGAATTGGAAGTCGGTGATCGAGAGCTCGGTCACCAGGATGTCACTCTTGGCAAGCGTGACCTTGATGCTTTCACCGAGTGTCTCCTTCACCTCTTGGCGTTTGGTGATCAGCTCCTCGGCGGTGTACTGCGCAGTGGCCTGTTTGAGAGACTCTTGGAGCGCCGGATCGATGATGGTGCTCTCGACGACCAAGCGCGTTCCGACGTTGCGAAACACCTCGACGATCTGCGTTGCGTCGACACGGTAGTTCAGCGCGATCTTCGTCGACACGACCTGAAGGTCTTTGGAGGATGCCGTCGCGCTTGCCTCCATCTTGTGGACGCGCGTCGAAATGTTGACGATCTGTGTCTTCACGGGCGTCCGAAAGTGGATGCCTTCCTGGAGCGCAACGTCTTGAATCTCACCCCACTTCATTACGACGCCGAGATTGCCGGCATCGACCTGGGTGCACCCAGTGACTCCGATCATCAGAAGCCCAGCGGAGAGGCTACGTAGCCCGTTTTGCTTGAATTTCATGTACATATCCTCGTCTATAGCGCCTCGGCGCCGAATGTCCCGCAGCCCCGCCTACCAATCTAGCACGGCGACCATGATGCCTGTCGCGACGATGAGCGCGCCAGCCGCGCTGTCGCCGTAACGTTCAAACCACCTGCCCTTGAACAGTTGAGCGCCGGAGTGTGCGAGGGCCACGAGTGCAACCATCGAACCGACCGTCGCGACCTCGTAAGCGACAACGATGGAAATCGTTTCGGCGGTAGAAAGGGGCGCTGCCGCGAACAGGATTGGAATCACGGCGACGCACGGGTCCGCGCAGTAGATTAAAAACAACGACCACGTCGATGCGCGCGATGCGTCATGCACGTGATCGTAGTGATGATGGTGGTGCCCGTGCAGGCGATGCACGAACGCACCACGAAGGCCCCAGATCGCATAAGCCACGCCGAAACCGATCAACAGCAAACCCGCGACCGACACCATGCGCTCTCCGAGCGATTGAAAAAGCTGTGCACCGAACATCAACGCGAGCAGCCCGAGCAGGACAGAGACTGTCACGTGTCCGAGGCCGCAAATGAACGCCACCCGTGCAGCTCGCCCCCTTGACCAGTTGCGCGCCCGCGCCACCGCAGCGATCGGGACCCAGTGGTCGGGCGCCAAAGAATGCAATGATCCTATGCTGATAGCGCCGACGGCTAGGGACACGAAGAGGCTAGTTGTGTTCATGCGGATGCTCGTGTGAGTGCCCTTTGGCTGGGCGCTCGACCGGTGCCGGGCGTCGCTCCTCGAGCCACTGCAACCAGGCGTCGATGCCTTCCCCGGTCTTTGCGGACACCTTCAGCATCTTGGCCGCAGGCATCACGCGCGCGACCGCGTCCTCCACCGCCGCAACGTCGAAGTCCAGATGCGGAATCAAGTCGACCTTCGTGAGCAAGACGAGATCGGCCTTCTGGAACATCACGGGATACTTGAGCGGCTTGTCTTCGCCCTCAGTGACCGACAGCGTGACCACGTTGGCTGCTTGACCGAGATCATAGATTGCTGGGCACACCAGGTTGCCGACGTTCTCGATGAAGAAGATGTCGCGATCGTTCGAGGGGAACTGATGCAGGGCGCGATGCACGAGCCGCGCATCGAGGTGACAGGCCGAACCCGTCGTGATGGTCGAAGAGACGATTCCCGAAGCGTTCAGCCGATCGGCATCGCGATCGGTGGCGAGGTCCCCGCTCACCGCGCCGAGCTTGAGGCGCTCGCCCGCCGCTTTGGCGGTGGCCTCGAGAACCGCGGTCTTGCCTGCCCCGGGCGAGCCCATCAGGTTGATCGCCAAAAGCCCTAACCCTTCGAAATGACTCCGATTATGAACCGCATGCGCGTCATTGTCGGAGAGGATTCGCTCCTGGATTTCGATGGGCACGATTTCCGGGTCACCGCATCCGCAGGTCTCACACATTGGGGGCCTCCATTTCAATCCTTTGCAAGATGATCTCGTCTCCCTGCGTCATGCGAGCTGGCCGCCCGCAGGCTTCGCATCGCAAGATCGCGCCACGTTCGACAGTGCGCTCGCATGAGGCGCATGCCCATGCCGGAGCGACCGTGTCGATCGCGAGCTCGGCGCCATCACAAATTGTTCGTTCGCGAAAGGTCTCGAATGCGGTCTTCAACAAGTCGATCTCGACCCCGGACAATTCGCCGATCTGCACGTGCAGGCGATGTACGCGTGTGCCGCCGTGCGCGTTCGCTTCTTGCTGCACGCGGTCGATCAAGGAAGCAACTATGGAGTACTCGTGCACGCCACTACTCGCTTTCAAATTCCGCCGCGCGTTTGTCGAAGAAGGCGGCAAGGCCCTCGGCGAAGTTGGGACCGTCCGCGATCCGCGCGAGCTCGGTGAGCTCGGCGTCGAGGTGAACGTCAAGACGATCCATCCCTGCAGCTTGGTTGAGAAGGTTCTTCGCTACGCCGACCGCCGCAGTGGGTGAGGCCGCGAGCTGAGCTGCGATCTTCAAGGCCTCGGAATCCAGCGAACCATCTGGAATCACGCGGTTAATCAGCCCCCACTGGAGCGCCTCCTGGGCGGTCAATCGTGGGTTCAGGAGCACAAGCTCGAGCGCTTGTCGAAGGCCTAGCAAGCGAGGCAAAAAGAAGGTCGAGCTCTCGGCGCCGGTGAGCCCGGTTTTGAGGTACGCCCACTCGAACCAGGCACGCTCCGAGGCGACGACGAGGTCACAGCTCATCGCAATTCCAAACCCACCTGCCGCGGCAGGACCGTCGACCGCCGCGATAAACGGTTTTGGCGCTCGCCGGATCTCGGAGATCGTGCTGTGGATGTACTCGAGGATCTGCTTGAAGATCTGCCCGTAGCCATCCTCGGACTTGCGCGCTTCTGGTTGCAAGTACCCGAGGTCGTCTTGGTCGCCGCCGTCGCGGATGTACTTCAAGTCGGCTCCACTGCAGAACACGCCACCCTCGCCGCGGATCACAACAGCGCGCACATCACGATCGCGCGCGAGCTGAAGGCCCGCTCTTCGGAAGTCTTGGGCGGTCTCCACATCGAGTGAGTTGAGCCGTTCACGGCGGTCGATGGTGAGGATTCCCACGGCGCCTTCTCGCTCGACCCGAATGTGCTTCATCGTGTTCATCGGTCAGCAGATCCTCGGGAGAAGCTCTCCCTCCGCCTCGGCCAGCAGCCTGCTTCCGAATCCGGTATCGAGCACGACAAAGCCCGGCCTCTCGGACACGCATTCGCCGACAATTGCAGCATTTCTCCCCAGTGGGTGGGAGCGCACGGCGTCGAGCACCGCCTCGGCGCAATCGGGCCGCAAACCAAAGACGGCCTTGCCTTCGTTGGCCGAGACCAGCGGATCGATGCCTAGGATCTCACCGACCGCGCGCACCTCTTCGCGGAGCGGAATGGCTGTCTCGTCCAGAATGATTCCCACGCCGCTCTTCTCGGCCATCTCGTGCAGTGCGCTCGACAGGCCGCCGCGTGTGGGATCCTTGAGAGCAACGACGCCCTCACCGCCAACATCGAGCGCGCGCCGCACCAGCGTGTGCACGGGCGCAACGTCGGATTCGAGGGTCGTCTCCAAGGCGAGTTCGTTGCGCGTGGCCATGATCGCGAGCCCATGGTCGCCCATTGTTCCAGTCACGAGGATCTTGTCGCCGGCGCGAAGCCCCGCGTCGGACACCAGGCGCTTGGTCAGCCCCACCCCGGTGGTGTTGAGCACCAGGCCGTCGAGCTCGCCGTGCCCCATCACCTTGGTGTCGCCAGTGACAATGGTCGTACCGGCCTCTTCACAAGTTGCGCGAATCGACTCCCAAATCCGCTTCAAATCGTCGCGTGGGAAGCCATCTTCGATAATCACCGCGCAGGTCAAAGCCAAGGGTTTGGTTGCTCCCATCATTGCGAGATCATTGACAGTTCCGGAAATTGCCAGCCGTCCAATATCACCGCCTGGAAACTCGATGGGCTGCACGACGTGAGAGTCGGTCGCGATCACCAGGTATTGATCACCGATGCGAATCGCCGCGCCATCGTCCATCGCGGCAAGGCCGATTCCGTCGTCGCCGACATCGCCAAGTCCTTTGGCGAACACCTGTTCGATCAGCGCGCGCATCGAGCCGCCGCCCGTTCCATACTTGAGCGTGATCCGTTCGTCGATGAAGCGTGCGTTGCGCGTCACGCGGCACCTCGCTTCATCGAACGAAGGTCTGGGCGCCCGCCGTACTGATGCCAGATTCTACAGGTGCCTTCGGCGCTCACCATGCACGCGCCCACAGGCTTGTCGGGCGTGCACTCTTTGCCAAAGAGCTGGCAGTCCGATGGGGAGGCGATGCCCGCCATGATGTCGCCGCACTGACACTGCTGCACGAGCTTCGGCGGCGCGTAGCTCCAGAGCGCAGACGCGTCGATCGTGAACCGCTTCCGAGTATCGTACTTGGCAAACTCATCGCGCAGCCGGAGGTTGCCATTCGGGACGTGCGCAATACCCCGCCAGCGGCCCCCAGTGGGCCGGAAGACGCGCCAGAGGAGCTTCTGTGCATGAACGTTCCCTTCACGCGTTACGCAGCGCGGAAAGGCGTTCTCGACCCGTGGCTCGCCACTGTTGATCACCTCCAGCAGCTTCACCAGCCCAGCCATCACGTCGAGCGGCTCGAAGCCGGCGATGACCACCGGCAAGCCGTGACGTTCCACGAACTTCTCGAACACCGCGGAGCCCGTGATCGTCGCCGCATGTCCTGCGGCGAGGAAGCCTTCGATCTTCGTCTCCGGCATCTCCGCTACGATTTCCATGACCGGCGGGATGTACTTGTGCGCGGAGAGCACCGAGAAATTATCCGGCGGATCATCGACCAGGATGGCGGCCGTCGCCACCGCCGTCGTTTCGAAACCTGATGCGAAGAAGACAATTTCCTCGTCGTGCTCGCGCGCCAGGTCCACCGCTTGCGTCACGCTGTACACTACGTCTACGTTCGCGCCCTCTGCCTTCGCGTCGGCAAGCGACTGCGAAGTCCCCGGGACCCTCAGCATGTCTCCGTAAGACGCGATGCGAACACCCTGCTTCGCGAGCGCAACGGCTTCGTCGACCTCTGGCACGTCGGTGACGCAAACAGGGCAGCCGGGCCCCATAATTACCTGTAATTCCTGCGGGAAAGCCGCCCGAAGCCCGAACTTCGCAATCGCCTGCTCGTGGCTTCCGCAGACGTGCATTACCGAAACCGGTGCATGGTCCGCCCCTTGGACGAGACGCTCGAGCGCGTCGCGAAGCCCGCGAGCCCGTTTCGGGTCTCGGAACTTCATCTGAGCAAACGCGTCACTGGGATTCATCGGGCGCTACCTTCGGGGAACGTGTCGCATCGGGTGCGGCGTCAAGCTCTGCGCGCACGTCCGCCGTCATCAAGTCTTGTTCATCGGCGAGCCGAAGCAGCTCGTCATAGAGAGCCAAGGTCTCTGCCGCCTCTTCGGGCGGGATCCGACGAATCGCGAAGCCAACGTGATTCAAGATGTAGTCGCCCGGCGCGACCGGTGCGTCGCAGACCTCGAGACGAACCTCTTTCTTCACACCCCAGAAGTCCACCGTCGCGATTTGCATCTCGCGGTCGACTTCGATCACTTTGCCTGGGACACCTAAGCACATGGGGAAGCTCCTTGGGGTATCAACCTTTGTCTCCCAGAAACGCGTCCGCGATCAAGGCCTGACCGAGGGCAATTCCGCCGTCTCCAGGCGGAACTTCCCGATGCCGTAAAACCCTGATTTCATTGGCCAATTTTTGCTCTATTTTACCCACCAAGCGCGCGTTCTGGAAAACGCCGCCTGTGAGGGCCACGGGGACATCTCCCAACTCTGCCAGGAGAGCCTCCGCGACCTCTACCGTGACCGTCGCGACCGTGTTGTGAAAGCGCCCCGAGATGTCTCCCGGCGAGACTCCAGACAGCAGATCCTCGACGGCTGCTCGGACCGCCGGCCGCAGATCCACTTCCATGGGCGCCTCGGTTCGATCGATCGCGAATGGGTACGACTCGCGCGCCTCGTCGTTGGCCACATGATCCCAGGCGATCGCGACCTGGCCTTCGTAAGTGGACAGAGGACGCTTGAGCGCGAGGGCACCAAAGCCATCGAAGTAGCGCCCTACGCCGCGCGCTCGAGGTGAATTCAAGTCTCGCTCGATCATCTGCGAAACGATCCGAATCGACTGCGGCGCGACATCGTCAAAGAGCCGAAGCGAGTCAATGGGCGGATCCCCATCGAAGGCGTCGTGAACGAGTGCATACGCGATTCGCCAAACTTCACGCATCGCCACGTCGCCCCCCGGCAAAGGAATCGGTCGAAACGTTGCAAGGCGCTCGAAACGACTCGTAAAACACAGGAGAAACTCAGCGCCCCAGGAGGTTCCATCCTCGCCGAAGCCGGTACCGTCATAGGCCACGCCAAGCACCGGACCGTGGACACCGTGTTCCGCCATGACGCTCGCCACGTGCGCGTGATGATGCTGTACCCCCACCAGCGTGACGTCCTTGCGCGCTGTCGCGTACCTCGTGGATAGGTAACCGGGATGCAGGTCGTGCGCGATTACCTTCGGCCGCACCGAAAGAATGGTCTGCATTCGATCGATCGCTTCTTCGAAGAACTCGAGCGCAGCGACCGTCTCCAAGTCACCAATGTGAGGTCCGAAGTACGCACTGTCTCCTGTTGCGATACAGAACGTGTTCTTTAAGTGTGCGCCGCAGGCGAGTACCGGTTCACTCACCGGTGCCGGAAGCTGAAACGGACGTGGAACGAAACCCCTGGACCGGCGCATGATTGTCGGCGTGCCGGAGATGACCCGCGCCACGGAGTCGTCGCAGCGCATGGCGATGGGGCGGTCATGGAACAGGATCGCATCCGCGATCCCATCGAGTCGACGTCGGGCCTCGTCGTTGTCACGGCAAATCGGCTCGTCGGACACGTTTGCCGAGGTCATCACCAGAGGTCCGCCGACAGCCGCCAGTAGTAGGTGATGAAGCGGCGTATAGGGCAAGAAAAGCCCTAAAAGTGGTGTTTCGACGCTTACGTCAGGGCTAAGCCCATTGTCGTCGCGCGCTTGGACGAGCACGATCGGCCGTTCGGGCGCGGCGAGGAGGTTTTCTTCATCCGGGGTCAGTTCTGCAAACGTGCGCGCCGCCCGGAGGTCAGTGACCATGACCGCGAAGGGCTTCTCGTCCCTGAGCTTGCGCACGCGCAAACGTCGAACCGCTGCGGAGTCGCGTGCATCGCACGCGAGATGAAAACCACCCAAGCCTTTGATGGCGACGACAGACCCGTTCTTCAAGAGCTCGGTCGCGGCGTCTAGTGGATCGCCATTAGAGCGGGAGGAGTCGGTCAGTGTGACGAGCTCCAGCGTCGGACCACAGTCTGGGCATGCGTTCGGTTGCGCGTGAAAGCGGCGGTCGTCCACGTCCTCGTATTCGTCTTGGCAGGCGGCGCACATTTCGAATGACGACATCGTTGTGGCCGCACGGTCGTAAGGGATTCCGGTAGCGATCGTGAACCGCGGACCGCAGGTCGTGCAGTTGGTGAATGCGTAGCCGTACCGCCGGTTGCTTGGATCGCGGATCTCACATTCGCAGTCCGCGCAGGTCGAAAGGTCCGGAGGAATCGAAAGGGCTTTGTCACCAGTGGCCCCGCTCGACTCGATGCGGAACTCGTCGAGATCCTCGTGCGGCATCGGGACCGTTTCCAGGTCCACAATCCGTGCTGAAGACGGCACATCTATCTCTAATTGTTGAACAAAACGGTTCAAGGAAGACTCGTCTCCAAAGGCCTCGATCGTGACCCCACGCGAGTCGTTTCGAACTCGGCCTACGATTCCCGTGCGCCGAGCCAGCCGGTAGACCCAGGGTCGAAACCCCACGCCTTGCACCGTTCCCCTGATCTCGATCCGGCGCCCTGCCATCACGGTCCGTCCTCAGCCACGCTGAGAACATATGCGATGACGTCCCACTTCTGCTCCTCGCTCATCGTGGGCCAGGCGGGCATCGACGTTCCGCGCTTGCCCTCGCTCAAGACTTCGAACAGCGCGAGCGACGAGGCGCTCGCACGCCACTCCTTGTTGTGGAAGTTGATCGGCTTTCCGGACAAGCCTTCGCGGCGCGCACCGTTTCCGTCCGCGCGCTCTCCGTGGCAGAGCGCACACTTCTTTCTGAAGAGGGCGCGTCCACGCCCACGCGCGTCATCGGACGAGAGGCGTTCGACCGGAACCTCCACCTTGCTGTAGTCGATCGTCGATGGGGCGTCCTCGGCGCTACACGCCGAGAGTGCGAGCGACATGACCAGCGCTCCCATGGCTTTCATCGCGATTCTCCGAGGATCGGACAGGCGGATATCCCATGGAGGTCAGCTCCGCCACGACGCGCTCGACGAGCTCCGGAATGCTCGCCTGCACTGCGGGCGTCCGCTCTAGCCCGAGTTCGATCGAGTCGGGCACGACACCGATCACCACGACGCGGTCGGGATACCGGTCGAGCAAGCTGGCCCCCGCAAGCAGGTCGGCGACACCGATCTGGTGAGGAGAAAGCCGCTCGTACACGGCCGGGGCCACCTCTTCGCCCTCGATTCGGACCTGGGTGCCCGGCGGTCCATCCGCCTTGATCGCGTCCACCAGAATTACCTGATCCGCGCTGTCCACGAGAGGAAGAAGTGAAAGACCGAGTGTTCCGCCGTCCAGCGCCACGACGCCGTCGGGCAGCTCATACTCCCGGATCAGCTTGTGGATTGCGGCGATCCCGGCACCGTCGTCCGTGCAGACGACGTTGCCGAGCCCCAGGACGAGGACCGGTGTGCGGTCAGTCATCCCGGTTGCGCCAGCTCTTCGGCAGGAACTTGTACCCGCTGAACAGCGAGTCGATCAGCCCCATGCCCTCGACGCGAGAGACGAGCATCGCGCTCCAGATGTGGTGGGCCACGAAGCCGAGGATGAACCACATTGCCAAGTGGTGGATCCACCGTGCCATCTGCAGGCCGCC
>Ga0316191_10004507_pt1 | contig 10404 bp, 10 predicted proteins | sample Eddworburr2cm_MG_FD_204928 | JGI IMG/M metagenome (GOLD analysis project Ga0316191, IMG submission 204928) | Coastal sediment microbial communities from Maine, United States - Eddy worm burrow 2 cm | ecosystem: Environmental > Aquatic > Marine > Coastal > Sediment | place: USA: Maine... | reverse complement strand
GACTAATTCCGACGGCCTTTCCGTAGCTCCTTCCATCGGTTTTTTCCCATTTCTTCCACATAGCTTACGGCCTGCAGCACTGCATTTAAGCTGAAGGCGGGCATTTCTCTATTCGCGCCGATATAATTGGACAAATATTTCTCCGAGCATGCCCGCAACCCTTTGCGCCTGCAGACCAGATATGCAACACATCCGGCCTCAATTTCTTCAGCACTGATATTTAAGTCCTCTCTTTCCGGCCACCATGCATAGCGGTCGATACCCAAATGGCCGCAAAAGATATGTCCTAGCTCATGGGCAAAGGATGAATACTTTTCTTCCAGGCTATGCGTCTTGTTCAGATGGATTAAATAGCTGGTATTTTTTTGAAAGTTTAAATCTTTATGCTGTTTTCGCAGCGCCGGAGTGATTCGGTCGGCAGTTCCCTCGGCATCATGGCTCAACGTCGTTTCACTAACGGCGATACCCTGAAGAGAGCAGTTATGCTGTGTATTCGAATAAATTTTACCGGACAATTGATTTTCACTTTCAACCGACTTCAGCAATTCCGAAGGAACCGGGGTTCCCTCCGTACCTCGGATATCGAAAACAAAGCGGATCGGGGCCATGGGCGCCAAGATTACCAGAGGGCGGGCATTTTGATCGGGCTGTCTTCCAAACTTTTTTGCCCAGGCGCGAGCTGTTGCCACAAAGGTGGCAGATGAATCTTGTATGTATAATAATAAACCATTAAAGGCGGAATAATTCGGAAAGCGTGCGATAAAGTCCAGAAGTTCCATAAAATTAAGGCTGTTATGGAACCGGGGGCTGGCGGCAAACACTTCGTCTACCGGGCTGAGGGCAGCATCAAGATCGGCGAATGTTTTATCTTGCAGACGATTTGGCGTATCGAGCGGACTGTTCGGAAATAGGCTCAACTGCTGGGTCATTATGTGGCCTTTCCATAACTACGAATTATTCGAATCGGCGTTGTTCTCTTTTCCGGCTCCAACAAATTAGCATAAAATTTTGTTCTGAGTCAATATCTTCAACATATTTAAGTCACATGGGCTTTGTCTTTAGAAACTGCAGCTCGTTGGTGAAAGTTGGACTGAACATCGAATCCCAATATTACTTGCCAAAAGTCAAAGGCATTCATATATTAATTCTGTTCAATCAAGGCAATACATAAAGGAGGGAGACCTGCCATGGAGTTTGAACGGTACTATCTTGATTTATTTGAAATGCTGAATAAATGCTGTAAAAAAATTGCATCCGGCAATTATGACCAGGCGGACTCAGATCGCCTATTTGAACTGGCAAAAAAAGGCAGATATCCCGGTATCCTTAACGAATTGGCCGAGTCGTTCGGTATGATGATGGTTAAAGTAGAGGCCAGGGAATTTCGATTGAAACAAATTATTGAAGAGCTGGAAGAAACCAAAGCGAGTCTAAAGGAGGGTGCTGACGGGACTAACGAGGTCTAATAGATTAGACCCCATCTACTTCATATTCTCAAAAAAATGGGCGGTGTGATTTTTGTACTGTTGCGCCACCTCTTTGTTGTAGACGACAAACATATCGCCGTCCATCGCGGTAATGTGTCTGTTCGGCCGGCTGAAAATTTGAAATGTCCGATTTATGATCTCATCTGCTGAAATGATGTGTTGGTTGTAGCCGGTTAGATAATGCAGATCGACCCGACGTTCTGATTTGCCCCATGTCAATGTTCTTAAATAATCTCTGATGTCATCGATTTTTTCCTTCATCACCTGCGCAGGCGTTTTGGAAAAATCCTGATTGAAGGCAGTGAAATAAATATTCGTCGGAAAGATGGGTTGCATCGAGAGCATATTCTGGTAGGATTCATCGGCATACTTATAGGCGGCGCTTTTTATTTTCCGACTGACAAAGCCGTCTTTCAGATCGGAAGTGTCTATTTTACGGGGTGTACCGAATTTTATGGACAGATTACTTTTTTGTTTGTCGCAGTAAAATTCGTTCACGATATAACCCAAATCCTTTAAATAAATATCCCTTTTACTTTCCCCGGATTCATAAAGGCGGGCTAATTCACCAAAGTGTTCATCTTCCAGAATCCTCTCATAGGCAACGTTTACATCGACAATATAGACATCAACATCGGCCCGCAGGGCGGCCTCGATGTCCATTTGAAATGGAAGATGATGAAATCCGTCAATTCTTCCGGTATAACTTCTCCCGGTTTTGGTGCCGTCTTTTTTCAATAGGTTCAGCAAGCCCATCTTAATGGAGGAGTATCCGGGAAATGTGACATACATTTCCTTTTCTTCTACCAGGTGGTACCGATAGGCGCGGGTTAACGAAATAATTTCTTTTCTGCCGATTACAATTTCGCTGCCGTCAGGTTGCTTAATGTTTAAGGGTTCCCTGAATACCTTAAACGCACCTCTGGTGGAGAGGTATTGATTAATACTCATGCGATGGTTTTCAACAAAGCCTTTGAACTGCTTCATTACATACCGCGGGAGCAGATCATTAAATATATCGATATCGTCGATGAATAGATTTGCACCACCCTCCACAAGCACTTTCATGTTGTTTTCCCTGAACAGAATGGAGAGCAAAATGAAGTCAGCTTCACTGAGATGGTTTGGTTTGAAGGTAATCGCACAGTCCGGATTTACTTCTTTTACACGCTTTATGCCGTCAAGGCCAATGACACGGGTGGTAAACGTGTTGCCGCGGGCCAGTTGATATATGGCCAATTCCATCGGGCTGATTTCCTGCCACTCATGTTGGATGAGGTGAAACAGGGATTCCATTTTTTCTATTTGCTGCTTTTTCATGTCACAAAACCTGAATTTCAGGTAAAATCAGCGTGCTTATCTAAAAGATCACCCAGACTTTTTAGATGGGCTTTTTCTTCATTTGCCATATCAAAAAGGAGATTCTTTACCGCGGGATCTTCACTTCTTTGTGCATATCGCATGTAAAGATCCATTGCCTGAGCTTCGAGCATCATCGCAAAATCCAGCACCCTTGCCGCTGTCTTAAAGGTCGGCATGCTTTGTTCCAGCAATTTATCCGAGTCAAATCCGCCTTCGACCAACTCGGAGATGATACTGTTTTCAAAGGCTTCCATATTCAAAGCAGTTGGGTCAATGGTAAGATAGATATCAAACAGCCTCTGTTTGTGCTTTACTTCGATTTCAGCCAATTTAGTAAGTATTGAAACAACCTTGGGATCGATTGCCAGCTCAACCGACATTGAATAAAATTTTCGCAGCCCTTCTTCCAGTCCATAGGCCAGGCAAATGACTTCCCGGGGTGTTTCATTGCCCTTTAAGAGAACCATTCCCATTTCAGCCGGTCCTGCGGCGGCATGACCCTGCCAGGCTGCAATGCCGCCTTTTAAATTGTACACTTGTTTGAATCCTCTGCCGGTTAAGATCTGCGCAGCAGCACGGCTGCGTCTGCCGGCTGCTCAATAGGCGATGATCGGTTTTTGCGGATCCAATTCCGACAGCCTGTCGTCAAGAGCAGGCAGGGGGATTAATTTACTTCCGGGGATACGTGCATTCTCATATTCCGTCGGTTGACGTACATCCAGCAGGGTAAAAGCACCCTCTTTGTTTGAGTCGACAAATGCCTGTAACTGAGTGGTATTCATGTTGTTAACCGGAGAAAATAAATCTCTAATTCCCATCTTCTTGATTCCTTTTTTTGTAATATTATCGGACAGCGGGGTCTTTCGACGAATCATCCAGAATAGTTATTTTGTATCTTGTATCTTTGAGCCGCATATACAATCGCCCCCCGTCATCTTCCAAAAGCGGCGATATTTTTAATAACCCTTGTTCGACAAACTTGATGGTTTCATCCCCCATGCGCATATAGAGGTTGTCATCTTTAACGAACAGACTTTCCGGGTCCAGTGCAATCTGCTTTTTGGTGTTCAAAATCAACGTAATATGGCCTTGCCGGATCACGTCAAAAACGAACAAAGCCTGATCTTCATAAGGGAAATAAACTTTTTCTCTGCAATTTCCATTTATCTGGGAAAGATAGTAACCGCCTTGATCCCGTTTGATACAGGAGTGAAAATAATCGATGATTTTTTGATGCTCGAATTTCCCATTTGCATTGCGCCAGCAGCCGTGCTGGTCGAGCCAGAATACGGCATCCTCTTTGGCAATTACATTTTCTTCGATCTTATTCACCATCCAATTTTCTGAGGTTTACAGTCCGGTATTGTGTCCCCGGGCGGTTGCTGGTCAATTCCGGGTCAAGCTGGAATCTAGTGGTCCTCCCGATGCCTGTCTACCGTATTCTGCGGCTATTTTGTCTTCTCCCGATGGGTTGGTGTATTCATCATTGAGTTTCTGGATGTAGGCGTTGCTGTCATCCAGTACTTTTTCCAGCCTTGCTGCCGTGTTTTTCCCCCATCCTGCTGGATTCGGCAAAAAAAGACTGCGCCACCAACGGCGGCTTTTGCGAAAGGCGCGTTGGTAGTTTGGATGCAGCTCCGGATTTTTAACCTCTGCGATCAGTTTGTTGATGATATTTGTGGCGGCCCTTCGCCGAATGCTGAAGTGCCCATAACCGGCGGCCACCAGCAGTATTCCGATGATGCCGTATTTTATATAATTATTCTGTGATACCAAATCCCAAAATGGCAGCTTTAGCGACAGTCCTTCCCAATAGCCGCCCCAAATGGTCAATATCATAAAGATCACCACAAGGGCGCCCCCAATCAGTCCTTCCATCCACACGATTTTGCGACGCCACTGGTCGACAAAGCGCAGCAGGATGGGTACAACATCCTGCTTCATCATCCGGGAGGTTTGTTCCAGCATCCCCACAATGCGATAGGCACGCTCAACACCCACTTGCTCAATGCGGTTATAGATAGCACTGGCGTCGGCTTTGCACTTACTCTCAAAACGAGCCCGGACACCTTCATCTTCAAATGGAACCGCGGCTTCCTGATTGTAGATGGCGTAAGAAGATCCCGCCATTAATCCATATTGCGCCAGAGCCCGCTGCCAGGCTGCATAGACCTCCTCCAGGTTGTCCTCTTTGGCGGTTACATCAATCTGGTTGAGTATATATAAAAATTTGTTCGAATCCCGACGATTAACTGTCGCCTTGACCAGATGCTGCAGGGTATCGCGCATTGATCCGGTTTCCGGATGCCGGGCATCGAAAAAAACCAGCACCAAATCCGATAGTTCGATGATGTGGTCCGTAATCCGCAAGGTGGAAGTCCGTTGATCATCGGCGTCAAACCCGGGGGAATCGATAAGGATTTTACCGCGCAGGGATTCGCTGGGACAGGTCTTTAATTGCAGATAGGCATCGATATGTTCGCCCTGACCGACGGCCACTTCTTCGATGGCCCGACTGACTTTATACAACGGGAAGCGCGGGTCCGCATCCAGTGCCAAACCCGGCAGCACGCGTTCTTTATTGTCTCTGGTGTAACAAATGACGCTGAATTTATCATCGACAGCCTGTATGCCTGTCGCCTGCAGATTATAGTGAAGATAATGATTGATGAAGGTCGATTTTCCAGCTGAATAGATGCCTAATATCGATATGAGCGGCCACCAAGGTGTGCTGGTTGCATGGGATTCCTCACGATGAAAAAATCCGATCCGGCGACTGATTCGATCCAGTTCACGAAAGTTGTGTACCACATCCGAAAGGATCGGATTTTCCTGTTTCAGGTGTTTTTCCAATTTTCGCAACCGCTGGCTGATCTTGCTTTCCTTAAACATCATTTCTGCTCCGATTTTTGGGTTGGGGCCGCGGATATAGAATCATTTTTACAAAAATATTAATGGTTTTCAAGCCGAATTTTCATTAATCGGAATATCTGATGTTAACGCGACCTCTGATTTCCGGATTTTTTCGTCATTTGTGCCGGGAACCTGCATAGACAGAACCGATGATATCTCCGGCAATCGCGCCGATCATATAATACTCCCTATCCCGATTGGTTTCCATAAACCCGCTCTTAATAATTCTATTGAGCAAATAGATCTGAAATTTGCCTGCATACTCGCGAGTGAGGATCACGGTAGCGGCCAACATTATACTTGCGGGGGATTCTTGGTGAGTATTCATACTGCACTAGATAGCAGGTTAAGCAGGCAACAGTCAAATAAAAGGGATTAAGCTTGACTTTACATTCAGTTTTCGACTACTTTTGACCAAACCCAAAGCTCGAGGAGATAGGTCTTGTTTTCAGCAAATGAATTATTGGATTTGGCCATCAAGTTGGAAAAAAACGGTGAGGCGGTGTACCGCGATGCCATTGAAAAGGTTTCGAACCCAGAGTTTGTCAGATTACTGGAATGGATGGCTGATGAAGAAGCGAAACACGCCAACTGGTTTGCCGAGTTGAAACTCAAGCTTGATCAAAAGGGCGTCAATCTGTTTATGGAAAAGATGAGTCGGGAACTTTTTAACGATCTTCTGGGAGACAAGAATTTTTCCCTCAAAGATGTCGATTTTTCGTTCGTCAGCGATATTGATGAATTGATTGCTATTTTCATCGAATTTGAAAAAGATTCAGTGCGATTTTATGAGGTGCTTGAACCCTTTATTGAAGATCCCGTTAGTTTAGAGAGTTTAAAAAAGATTATTGACGAAGAGAATCACCATATCAATCGATTGCTGGAATTAATGGGACGTCAGGAAGTGTTTACGACAATCAGTGATTAAGCTGCTTCGCTATTCCGGCTCCATATAGCCGGGGCCGAAAATCTTTCGGCCGATTGAAATCCTCAAATCTTTTTCCGGCCATTCACCTTGGGAACCAGGCCAATAAATACCATCCCAGACCACCCGACCTAAGCCATTGTCTTTTTTACACTTAAGGCAAATGGGAGATGCAGTCCTCTTTTTGACCGGTTGGCCGGAAATATGCTGCAGGGATCCTGCCGGATCTCCCCCGGCTGACGTCCCACAGAGCAATGCACAACCGCAATCCAATACCTTGTAAGCGACTCCGATCGCGTCGGGGTGCTCAAACAGGATGTTTCGACAGGCATCATTGAAGGGAGACACCTGATTTTTTTTAATATCTTCCATGGTGTGGTGTATTAAAGGGCCCCCATCAGAATTCGTATATATTACAGCTAATGTAGTTTTTCGTGGTTTGCAACAAAATTTCCACCGGCGTCGATATTACTTTTTTAGTTTTTATCTTGTAGCTTTTAGCACACCCTCTTTTTTGAAGTCAACGATTATGCTTTTCCCAAAAATTGAAATGCGGTGACTTCTGCATAGGCTTTTGAAAATTTCATGGATAGGATCTTAATTTTTGTCCTATTTTTATTCTTCATAGATTTGGGATTTGGGATTTTAGATTTTGGATTTAAGGTATTCTGTCAATTTAATAAAAACAGATAGAGCGAAGCGATACAACAAATCCCTCCGGGGCGTATGCCCCTGTGGCCCCTACGGGCCGGAGGCCGCAATTCAAAATCCACAATCCAGAATTGCTCCTAAAAATTGTTTTAACGGAATAAAGACCGGATGAAAATTAAGGCTACGTTGTGAATGATCTTCATCGCCTCAGAAGCCCACTTAGGATGGTATTGATTTATTCATCCCGGTTAGGTAAATTAACGTCCTATATAATCGAAGGAGGAATTACTTATGACTACCTGGAAAGAGTATTTACAAAAGAACGCATCCGGATTTCTTGGAGATCTCATTGAGTTTTGCCGTATCCCAAGTATCTCGAGTCTGCCGGAGCATGCGGATGACGTTAAGCATGCCGCTGCCTGGGTCGCCGACCGGCTGAAAATTGCAGGTATCGAAGATGTTCAGATTTTGTCCACCAAAGATGGCGGTCACCCCGTTGTATATGGTCACTGGATGAATGGATTAGACAAGCCCACTATCCTGATCTACGGTCATTTCGACACCCAGCCGGTCGATCCGCTCGAACGCTGGACCCGGCCCCCGTTTGAACCCACCGTCAACGATGGACGCCTTTACGCCCGCGGGGCCTCAGATGATAAAGGCAATATGCTCATCCCGATTCTTGCAGCCGAATCCATGCTGAAAACACGGGGCAGTTTGCCCGTAAATGTCAAATTTTTCTTTGAAGGTCAGGAGGAGATCGGCAGCCCCCAGTTGCCTGAATTTATTTCCAGTCACGCTGATATGCTGGCATGTGACCTGGTGCTCAGTGCCGACGGCGGGCAATGGGAAGATAATCAGCCCGCAGTGATCCTTGGGCGCAGAGGGCTTTGCGGTTTGCAAATCAATTTTCGAAGTGCCGAAGGTGATGTTCATTCCGGCACCTACGGCGGCACATTTCTAAACCCCATTCACGCCTTGGCGGAGCTGCTGGCTTCGATGCACAGCCCCGATGGTATAATTTTAATTGACGGCTTTTATGACGCCGTGATGGCGCTATCTGATAGGGAGCGAGCTCAGATCGCGGAAATTCCTTTTGATGAAAATCATTACAAGGCTGGCCTCGGCGTTGGGCAATTGTTTGGCGAGCCTGGATATTCAACCTATGAACGGGCCTGGGTACGTCCCACATTGGAGATCAACGGTATCTGGGGGGGCTTTCAGGGAGAAGGTGTCAAAACTGTCATACCGAGCAGCGCCCATGCCAAGATTACCTGTCGCTTAGTGCCGGACCAGGTGCCCGATAAAATAGTCGAATTGATTACCGCCCATGTTGAACGACATGCACCGTCCGGTGCTACAGCCTCGGTTCAAAAACTCCCCGGCAGCGCCGATCCCTATCTAATTCCCTATGATCATCCAGGCAACCAGGCCGCCCGGATCGTTCTAAAACAGATTTACGGCAAGGAACCCTACCTCGCGAGGATGGGCGGCACCATACCGGTCAGCGGAATGTTTTTAAAATTTTTAAATGCCCATATGGTAAATTTTGCCTTTGGCTTAAAAGATGAGAACATTCACGCCCCGGATGAATTTTTCCGGCTTGCCAGTTTTGAACGTGGACAGGAGGCCTATTGCTTGATGCTGGAACAGTTGGGGAAATAGCCGCCAACTAATTGCCACTTTGTGTTTTATTGCTTCGGAAACCAGACTTCTTCGACCTTGTATTTGCCATCATGCACACTAATGATGGAAACACCTTTCATGGGCACACCGCTGGGTCGTGAGTAGGTGATCTCGCCGGTGACGGCCTTAAACCCCTTGGTGCCGGCAAGGGCGTCGCGCAAGGCTTTGCCGTCGGTAGATCCGGCTCTGTTGATGGCATCCGCGATCAGGCCCACTGCATCAAAGCCCAGGGCGGCAAACGCATTTTCAGGCGGACGGCCGTACTCTTTCTCATAAGCGGCAATGAACGCGTTTTGCTCTACCAGCAGTATCGTCACGCCCTCGGCATTGATGTCATGAAGAACTTGAAACAAATTTTCTATGATAATAGGACCTAATCCCAGCGAAGGTTCATCAAGAATCAGCAGTCGCGGTCGGCTCATCAGGGCACGACCCACTGCCAGCATTTCCTGCTCGCCGCCGGAAAGACTGCCGGCGGTTTGTCCGGCCCGTTCACCAAGGATCGGGAAAATACCGCATATTCGTCTGTAATCCCGTTCAATCGCCTGCTTGTTTTTTCTCAGGTAGGCACCGATCACTAAATTCTCCCTGACGGAAAGTTGGGAAAAAATCCCCCGACCCTCCGGGCAATGGGAAATCCCAAGGGCAACGATCTGCTCGGCGGATATCCGGCTAATGTCGATGGCGTCACCGTCGCCGTCGGGTTTGTAGAGAATGCGGCCGCTTTTCGGCCGCAGTAACCCGGAAATGGTGCGCAGCATCGATGTTTTTCCAGCCCCGTTGGCACCGATCAAGGCCACGATTTCGCCATGACCCACATCGAGGCTGACCCCTTGCAAAACATAGGTCTGTTCGCGGTAGACGCGAATGTCATCAATCTTGAGCATCTAAGTTCCTGCTGGGTTGGCGAAAATCAAGCTTTCTTTCGTATGGTTACTTTTGAAAAGTGATCTCACTTTTGTTCCTCATAAATTTTGGATTTTTGATTTTAGATTTCGGATTTAAGGGCCGCCTCCGCGGATCAATTTAATAAAAAATGACAGAGCAAAGCGATACAACAAATCCCTCCGGGGCGTAGGCCCCTGTGGCCCCTATGGGCCGGAGGCCGCAATTCGCAATCCAAAATCTAAAATCTAAAATTGTCCAAGAAATCTTATTCACCAAAATAAAAATCAAGCGCCACGTTATCAGTAATTTTCACCGCCCAATATTGTTCCCACCTGATTTCCCCAAATAGGCCTCAATGACCCGTAAGTCCTGGCGCACATCATCGGGGGTGCCCATGGTTAGCATACGACCGCGATCAATCACCTGAATTTTCTGGCATACCGCCATAATCAGTTTCATATCATGCTCGACTAAAAAAATCGTCAGATCATT